>Ga0114951_10006309_pt1 | contig 10538 bp, 11 predicted proteins | sample AM7aDNAmetaG_FD_88677 | JGI IMG/M metagenome (GOLD analysis project Ga0114951, IMG submission 88677) | Freshwater microbial communities from Finland to study Microbial Dark Matter (Phase II) - AM7a DNA metaG | ecosystem: Environmental > Aquatic > Freshwater > Lake | place: Finland: Lake Alinen...
AAAATTGAATACATTTATGTTTTGATTTCACATTGTTTTTATATATATAAAAAGAGCCGTCTCATTGAGATCGGCTCTTTGTATTAAATTTTCTTATCTTTGTTTATATTATGTTAGCCGTATAGATTTTGTATTAATCTACGAATGCTCAGCTTCGAGAGTTTTGGTTGCCTTTATTACAAGACTGGTAAGCGCTTCCTGTGTTATTTTTAATTTGGCTATTATTGCATTAAGCGAGCCGATGAGGTTAATTTTTTCTAGTTCCTCGATCTCTTTCAGTAATCCTCCATTATTCATAATTGGAGCGATTTTGTGAATTATTCGTTTGCTTATGTCGATGTCATTTTCTGGAAATGAAATTCGTGAAATTGCACGCATTTCATTACTAAGATCATTAATCTTTTCTTCAATTAGTTGAAGAACAATCTTATCAGGCCAAATTAATGCCTGAAAACCCTTTTTTAGATTTTTCATAGACTTTTTTCCGTATTATATGACATAAATGTAGATATGTCAAATGATGCATTGGGTAATAAAAAAACACTCATTTCGTGAGTGTTTTTTTATGTATAGATTTATTTGGTTATCCTACGAATGTTAGCGCTGTACCTTTTTGACTTGCACGGCCAGTACGTCCTATTCGGTGAACATATGTATCATATGTTTGAGGTATTTCATAGTTAATGACATGAGTGACGTTTGGAATATCCAATCCACGAGCTGCAACGTCAGTTGCTACTAGTATATGTATTTGATCTTCCTTGAAACTCTTCAATGTACGCTGACGTTCATTGTGGCGCTTGTCTCCATGAATTGATCCTGCTTTGAATCCCCTTTTAATTAATTCAACTGAAAGTTTTTCTACTGAATGCTTCATTTCTGAAAAGATTAAAACTTTTTTAAACTCTGTATCCTTTTCAAGTAGTTCACATAAAACATCTATTTTATTCACTCCACGAGCAACACGAACGACATCTTGTTCAACATTCTTTGAAGTATCTCGAGTTTTTACCATTACGCGAACTGGATCGTTCGTAAACTTTTCAATAAGCTTTTCGATTGTTTTAGGTAGTGTCGCTGAGAATAGAAAGTTTTGACGATCTGTCGGTGTTTTTTCAAGAAGATATGTTATATCATCAATGAATCCCATATCTAACATTCTGTCGGCTTCGTCTAACACAACACTTCGAGTTGTTGATAGATTAATTTCTCCACGCTTTACAAGGTCAAGTAGTCTGCCCGGTGTACCGATAACAACATTACACCCAAAACGTAAGTTTTTTATTTGAGCAAAAATAGGAGCTCCTCCTACACATGTTACTGCAAACATTCCCATTCCAACAGTAAATTCCTTGAACTCTTTTTCTGTTTGAATTGCTAGTTCACGAGTTGGTGCAATTATAATTGCAGTTTCTTTTCGGTCTTTTAAAATTTTATTTATGATTGGAATTAAAAAAGCTGCCGTTTTGCCTGTGCCCGTATTTGCAATACCTAAAATATCACGCCCTAAGATTGCATGTGGAATAGCTTTGTCTTGAATAGGTGTTGGATAAATATATTTTTTTGCTGCGATATTTGCTTTGATTTTTGGATCAATATTAAAATCACTAAATGTATGAGTAGGAAGATATATTTCTTCACTCTCTGTAATTGTTGCTTTGCTTATAAATTTTGAAACATCAATACGCTCAAACGAGTTTCCTCTTTTTTTATTTCTTCCTCCTCGTGATGAAGAACCTGAAAATGAATTAGAAGATTGAAAACCTCCTGATCTTTGTGAGGAGACTCTACTTCCGTATGCGGGTCTACTGTTGCTACCATAAGCAGGTTTGTTATTAAAAGATGGTTTGCTGTTGTAGGATGGCTTATTACTGCTAAAAGACGGCTTCGCATTGCTGCGGCCTAATGATGAATGAGAAGAACGACTAGCAGGAGCAGAAGTTTTCCCAGATGAATAACTAGTCCGTTTTGGACCTGTTTTATTACTAGAATATGTTGACATATATATTAATTTGCGTGCTTCAAAAATAAGATTGAAACACTTACACACACAAGGAGTATTCCAACTTATTAAAAATAGCATTTATCTAGTCTTTTGTCAATAGTGTTAATTTGATATGAACCCTTTGACAAAAAAATATTAAAATTGTATAATAGCCGCACAAGGGACGTAGATTTTGAAATTAGTCGAGTTGTCAAACTTTCATCTTATTTGTAATTATTTTTAAACAAACTAAAAAATCATGACTGGCTCAATAAAAAAGCTTACTGATAAAGGTTTCGGTTTCATCACAGCAGAAGGACTTGCGAAAGATTTATTCTTTCACAGTAATTCTCTTGTAGGCGTTCAATTCGATGAATTGCGCGAAGGTGATGCTGTAACATTTGATACAGAAGAAACTCCAAAGGGACCTAGTGCTGTAAACGTACAGCGCGCATAGGCACTCTAACAAAAAACTCCGACATAGGTCGGAGTTTTTTGTTACATGTTTATTTTATGACGCTATTTAGTGGTTGTCCCCCATCCAATACAGCAATTATGTTTTTTGATGCAATTTCCGCCATCATGTTTCGAGCTGTAGTACGAGAAGAAGCTATGTGAGGTGTGAGTACTACATTTGATAACTTATTTAGGCCTGGTGTTAATTTTGGCTCAAATTCATAAACATCTAGAGCGGCCCCTTTGATAGTTCCTTTCTTAAGCGCAGCCACAAGCGCTTTTTCATCTATTACTGGTCCACGAGACGTATTGATAATGAAAGCAGTTGTCTTCATTGTTGCAAGCGATGCTGCATTAATTAAATGTGTTGTGGATGGTAGAAGTGGTACATGCAATGTTACTATATCTGCCTCTTTTAAAAGCTCTGCAGTTTCTCTACGTGTTGCCCCGTATGTTTTTTCTAATTCTTCGTTTGGAACTACATCGGAATAAATTAAATTAACTTCAAATCCATTATGAAGCATTTTTGCCACCTGCGACCCAATTTGGCCTCCACCTATAATCCCAATAGTTTTACCCTTCATGTCAGTACCTATTAATAAATCAGGATCCCATCCTTTATATTTACCTTTTCTCATGAACCTATCACCTTCAACTAATCTTGTGGTTAGTGCAAACATTAGGGCGACTGTGTGTTCTGCAACAGCAGTATTCGAAGTTCCAGGTGTATTCGTAACACAGACATTTCTCTTCTTGGCTTCTTCTGTACATATATTATTATAACCGACAGCAAAGTTCGCACATATTTGTACCGTTGGGCAGGCATCTATAACCTCTGCGTCTATGGTATCTGTTAAAAAAGAAATAATACCATCATATTTTTTTTGTTTGAGAGCCTTAACAATTTCTTTTTTAGTCGGTGGAGTTTTCTTTGTCCCCATATCATAAGTAATTCCCTTTTCTCTTAAAAGTTTTAAACCTGCTTCTGGTATTTTTCTTGTTATATAAATGTGTTTTGTCATATTTTTTTTATAAACCAATTTTAATATTATTACGATTTTTTTCAGCGACCAATGCTATTTTTTCCATAATTGTAACTGCTTCGACTGGATATTTACCACGAGCTGATTCTTCTGAAAGCATCACACCATCAGCTCCATCTAATATTGCATATGCAACATCTGATACTTCTGCTCTTGTTGGAACTGGATCATCAACCATTGATAGTAACATCTGCGTTGCTACTATTACCATTTTTCCAGCTTTTTTTGCTTCTTGTATAAGGTGGTGTTGCACAAATGGGATTTCTTCAATTGGGAATTCGTTTCCAAGATCTCCACGAGCAACCATAATGGCATCAGTAACTTCTAATATTGAATTAATATTTTGTACCGCAATCTTGCGTTCAATTTTCGCAATAATTTTTTGATTACCTCCATGTTCTTTGATTAAATTTCTTAGCTCCGTAATGTCGTTATAATCACCAACAAAAGATAATGCTATGTATTCAACTTTTTGTTCGATGCCAAACATTAAGTCATTTTTGTCTTTTTCGGTTATAACTTGTTCTTTTATTTCTCCCCCAAAATGATGTCCTTCTTTGTCTTGTACTCGAGGACCTGATAGATCCTGAATAATAGGTATTATTTTATTTTGTTCGGCTGCGGCCTCTCTGATTGTTTTTATAAATACTGCATGCTCTTCATGTGTACCCCAGGAAAAATTTAATCTGGCCATGTCCATTTGATGATTTATAAGACTTGATATAATTTCTTTAGTGCTGCTTGCTGGTCCTATTGTTGCTATAATTTTTGTTATTGAATCCATATAATTTTATTTTGCTATTTTAATAAGTCTCTCATATTTTACATCTCTTTCTTTTGTTCCCAAAGCCCCGGCTTTTATTCCAAAACAACCAAAGGCATAGGCTAGATCACTAATAAAATCATCTATTGTTTCTCCGCTTCTGTGACTAATTATACAATCAATATCATTATCTCGAGCTAACTTCATTGTTTCCAATGTTTCGCTTAAGGTTCCTATTTGATTTGGTTTAATTATTATACCGCGAATACTTTTTTGTTTAATTGCTTTTTCTAGTCTATCTATATTTGTAACAGTAAGATTGTCCCCTATAACTTTTACATCAGAAAATATTTCTTGTAATTTTGAAAAGCTATTAAAATCCTCTTCATCAAATGGATCCTCAATCGATATTATTGGAAACTCTAAGTCTACTTGTCTATAAAGATCTAATAATTCATCGGACGTCCAATCTTTGTCCATGAATTTATATGTATCATGTTTAAAATTATAAAAAGAACTCGCTCTAACATCCAATGCAAATTTAATTTTATCTGTGTATCCTAAATCATCAACCACTTTTTTTAACATCCCCAATGGTAGTATTACATCTTCGGCAGGTAATAACATAACCCCTTCGTCGCTTTTTGTCTGAAGTTCACCGAATTCTTCTTTTAATAACCCCTCTAGTTTGCTCTGAATATTTTTACACATATCAATGCTTTCTTGAATTGAGTTGCATTGTGGAACTACGTGATATTCTTGAAAAGCTAATTTTGTGCTTGAATGTTTCCCTCCACTAATAAGATTAAAATATAAATATGGAATTAAGCGAGAAGGTTTTATTTTTTTTAGAGTATGTAGGTATTCAAATGTTTCCATTTTCTCAATCATTGCTGCTGTCTTAGCTACTGCTATACTGACTCCAATCATACTATTTCCACCAAGGATGGTTTTTTGCTTTGTTCCATCTAAATCTAACATTATCTTATCTATTTCAAATTGGCTGGTGATATCAATTCCTAAAAGGGCTGGTTTGATGGTATTTTCTATTTGATATATGGCTTTTGATAAACCACTTTTATTGTCTTCTCCGTCACGTAATTCATGAGCCTCATATTTATTTCTAGGTGCACCAGATGGAACTTCAAAACTACCAACAATATTTTCTACAAAAACAGATACTTTAAGTGTTGGATTTTTTTTAGAATCTAAAATCTGTTCCGCTTTTATATCTGTGATCCCTTTATTCATACAAATATTTATTTTCTTAATAAAATCATCACGTCTGATACATTGCTTCCCGTATCACCAGTAATGATCTGGTCTTTTGTTTGTTCAAAGAATTGATCGACTTCGTTGTCTTCAATGTACTTTTCCAGAGAAAGATTTTTAGCAGCAGCTTTTTCTTTTGTTATTAAGTCAGCGATTGCACCAGCAGATTTGGAAAGATTATCTATTCCATCAGAAGCAAATGATGACATCGTATCGTCGGGAGTTACTTTTAAGAGTGCCATCATCGTAAAATGTTCACTTCTCCCGGTTTTGCCTCCTTTCTTTTTTACTATAACAGAAGGCTCTCCTGCCCCTATAACTACTGAATGAGGTGTTGCTTCAGATAAAAATAAATCTACGATAATAGTTGGGTCTTGATATAATTGAGATCCAACATTGTGAACATCATATCCAAGTTCACGAATCTTTTTTTCCATTCCTACTAATGCATTTGTATTTGTAACAAGCGGAATATTGTAAACTTTTTCAAAATATTTATCATCTTTTGGAGTTTCGTTAAATGTAAAAGTATTCGCTATGTTATATTTTTCCAATAAGGCTTCTGCGTCTTTGATGGTTGTTTTGTCTTTATATGTTGAACCAGAAGCTACATCCTCGAAATGGTCTCCAGGAACATCACAAAAAATTAATGCAATTAAAGTTGCAGGGTAAATTATTTTTGCAAGGCCTCCACCTTTTAACATGGACAGGTGTCTTCTGAGGGTATTTAATTCTATTATATTACCTCCTGATTTCAAAAATTCACTATATAAAACTACACCCTGTTCATACTCAGACTCAGGATAACATAGCATTGCAGAACCACCACCAGAAACAATAGTTATTACTAAGTCTTTATCTGTTAAATTCTCTACCATTTGCATTAGGCTTTTTGAAACAGCCACATTTTCAAGTGATGGTAGTGGGTGTGAGCAAATATATTCTTTAACATATTTGCATCCACGGGCTACTTTGTCCATCACCATGCCGTTGGTTATTTTATCTTTTAGTATATTTTCAACTGCAAGTATTGCGACAGACGAAGCCTTTCCAAATCCTAATAGATATATATTCTCAAAATCATCTAGGTTAAATGTCTGGCCTTTTACGGTTAAAGTTTTATCGTTAAAAATAATATTTTTATTTATAATTTCTACGGTGTCTATTGCTTCATATCCTGATTCAATAATTTCAAGAAGATCTGTACGCTCTTTCGTTACAGCCAATTCGTCGAAATTTTTAATATAATTTTTCATATGTTTTTTTATTATATACTTTTGGTTGTCTTATTTCAACTTAATTATTGGTTTAATAACTTAAAACACCCATATTAATATGGGTGTTTTAAAAAACTACTTTTTCTTGTCAGTTTTTTTAGGTTTCTTGATTTCTTTTTTGTGACCGTCTCCTTTTGCCATATATTGTCAAAATGATTTATTGATAATAGATATATTATACACCATAATAGTATTTTAAATAATAGAATAATGTAATATAATGCATAAATGGACGATGAAGAAGAAACAATAGAAGGTAATGAGCCAGTTTGTCCTCGTTGTGGGTTGCGTTCTTATGACAGTGTTTGTCAGAACTGCGGCGCACCTGTCGTCGATAAAAAAGACGAAGAGGAAGATGAGTATGACTGGAGAGAACATAAGAGATAAATTATACTTATCTTATTTTAGTTAATAAAGAATGAATTTACTTTTCTTTAATTCTTTTCGTATTTCTTTATAATCAGGAGTTGTGCGTCTAACTAAATTCCAAAAACTTTGTGAGTGGTTGAATTCTCCTAAGTGGCAGATTTCATGGACTATAATATAGTCAGCAAGTTTTTCTGGAAGAAGTGCTATTTTATAATTAAAATTTAAATTACCCTTTCGAGAACGACTACCCCACCTAGTTTTTTGATTTTTTATATAAATTTTATTAAAATTAAATCCATAAATTTTATTGAAATGTTGGACTCGGCTATTTGCCAACGCCATAGCTTTATCTTTATATAATTTATATTCTGCTTTGCAACACTTTGTTCGAATTACTGGTGGTGAGTTTTTGAAATAATTAATTTTTTCTGTTACCCATTTAGATTTTTTTATTATAAAATCTTCAGCTTCTTTAATGTTCCCTCTTTTTGGAATTGTAACTACAAAATCTCCATCTCTATAGATAGACAGTCTAATTTTTTTAGCTTTTATACTTGTTCTTAATGTATAAAAAATACTAATATTATCTATTATAATTTCCTTTTTCATTATTTTCTTAGATGTACAAAATAATTATATTACACAACGTAATATAAAAAGCATAGGCTAATTATAACATTAATTTGATAAATTTTATCAAATAATTATTTTATAGTTTCAATTTTTGTTATTTGAATTGTTTGTGGATTTTTTGAATATTCGTAAATAAAACCAGCTTTATTTTTTGTTTGTCCGTCTTCATATGTAACTTCACCAATATGAGCAATTTGATTTACTGTAATAGAAGTTACATTCCAAGAACTGCCAAGAGCTGGTATATCCTTTACAATACTTTTTATGTTATCTTTAAAATATTTTTCTACAAATAATTTTTCATCAAGTGAATCACAGTCAATTTTACTCATTGGTTTAATATAGGTGAGATTAGCTTTATCTTTATATAAATATACCCCGTCCCCTCTATCAACCATTTCTCCAAATCCAACTGTCGCGTTAGTGTCATTAAATTGAATTAATAATTCTTCTTTGACGCTCATTCCTTCTGCTAATGAATTCCACCACACATTCGCGACGCGACCCATAATTGCTTGATTAATAGGTCCTACCGTTCCATTAAAAGTTCCTGTCTTGGAATCTTTTTCACTTGGTAAATTATCAAATTCACCTGTTACCATATCAGTTGTTATATTTAATTTAATCCAAGCCTTATCGTAGAGTCCTGAACTAGTTTTGTCTGATCTGTAGTAGCACATTTGAGTTGCCTGTACTTCTTGTTGTTGTACTGGTTTAATTTCTTTATATACTTCAACAGCTGGCTGCTTTTTAATTAGCCCAAAAAGAATATCGCAGACTGCAATAAATGCAAAGATTATTAAAAAAAATTTATTTGTTTTATTCATTATTTTTGTAATTTATTATATATATATATTGTTAGATCTTAGTAAATTCATCTTTTTTAGGTCACACCCTCATTGTTCTAATTAATAATCTAAATAAACATATCTTATTTATTTAGATAGTATAATCTTTTTTGATTTGGCAATCTTTCTATTGAATATCGAAGCATTGTACGGGGCATATTAGGACTATATTTATCTAGAAATATAATTAATTCTTTTTCGGATATCCTTTTTCCAACTTCACGAAGCATCCATCCACAAGCTTTTTGTATAAGGTCATGCTTATCGTTTATGAGTATTTTAACTATTTTAATAGTTATCTCAGATTCTCCTTTGTATATAAATGCAAAAGTTGAAATTATCGCGATTCGGCGTTCCCAAATATTTTTTGAATTTGCTAATTTTAATAAGATTTTTTGATTTGGCTTGTTGTGGAATTGTTTATTGTTTGCGAGATGATTCCCGACAATATAACTTGCCGATAAATCAACTAGATCCCAATTATTTATATAATGAGTATTTTTTAAATAAAAATTATAAATATTTTTCTTTTCTGTTTCTGTTTTAGCTACTTTATATTTGTGAACTAATATTAATAGCGAGATAAGACGAACTTCATGATATTTGTTTTTAATTAGCTTTGAAATATCATAAAATTCTATGTTGCTATATTTTTGGGCAATTTTTCTAGATATTGGAACAGTGATTCCTAAAAATAGATCCCCTTCGCCATATTGCCCAGGTCCAGTCTTGAAAAACTTAGACAGCAGTTCCCCTTTATCTTTGTTCTTGTTTAATATTATTTCCTTCAATATTTTGGTATGCATAAATTCGTTTATTAATTATATCATCTGATGCGATTAATGATATTTATTTTCTTGATTTTTACTCATTGACAAAATAAATATAAGTTGTATTATTTAACTGAGTGATAATTTAAAATTCTGATATATATGAAAAAGACTAAAGTTATAAGAATCTTTAAATTTGGGATGTATCTCTTAAAAGAATTATGTAGAACATATAAAGAGAATCCTTCTTTATGTAATGTTAAGGTTGAGTACCGCGAAACTCTTAAGTATCTCAACTAATAAAATAATATAATAAATAGAAAGGGCCATCCATGTATTTTGATGGCCTATTCTTTTTTATCTAAATACTTTTTATTTTTAAGCTTTTCAGGTAATAAATCTTTTGAAGTATATTTTTCATATTCCTTGCCATATCCCAATTCTTTGTTTAGTTTAGTCGTTGGATTGCGAATTATAAGTGGTATTTGTAGATTACCAAATTTTTTGACATCTTCTAATGCTTTGAAATATGCATCATGCGACCTTCTGTCTTTTGGTGCTAAAGATAAATACGAAACTCCATGTGCGAGATTAATTGCACATTCAGGCATCCCAATAGTTTCAACTGATTTAAACACATCGTTTGCAACTACAAGTGCTGTTGGTAGGGCAAGCCCAATGTCTTCACTCGCAAATATGACCATTCTGCGGGCAATAAACTTTGGATCTTCTCCAGAGTCTAACATTCTTGCTAGATAATAAAGAGCTGCATCTGGCTGGCTTGCTCGCATGCTTTTTATAAACGCACTGATCGTATTATAATGTTCTTCTCCTTTTTTATCATATCTCAGGAATTTTGATTGAAGTGTATTTTTAAAATTTTCAATTGTAACTTCTTTGTATAGAGATACAGTGTTTTCAATCATAGCAATTGCCTGTCTTGCATCGCCCTTTGCCATAGCTATGAGCCAGTCTAATGCATCTTTTTTTAATTTATATCCTGTACTTTTAATAATATTTTTTATATCATCATCTGACAATTCTTCCATTACAAAAACTCTACAACGAGAAAGTAGAGCTGGTATCACTTCAAAGCTAGGATTTTCTGTTGTTGCTCCTATTA
>Ga0114951_10006310_pt1 | contig 10538 bp, 7 predicted proteins | sample AM7aDNAmetaG_FD_88677 | JGI IMG/M metagenome (GOLD analysis project Ga0114951, IMG submission 88677) | Freshwater microbial communities from Finland to study Microbial Dark Matter (Phase II) - AM7a DNA metaG | ecosystem: Environmental > Aquatic > Freshwater > Lake | place: Finland: Lake Alinen...
CGATTCGCCAAACCTGTTGTTCACCAACGCGGGGATGAACCAGTTCGTGCCGATCTTCCTCGGCCAGGCGAATTGTCCGTACAATCCCGGTCGCGCTGCCGACACGCAGAAATGTATTCGCGCTGGCGGCAAACACAACGACCTCGAAGATGTCGGCCTCGACACCTACCACCACACCTTCTTCGAGATGCTCGGCAACTGGAGCTTCGGCGACTACTTCAAGAAGGAAGCGATTGACTGGGCGTGGGAACTTGTCGTTGAGAAATGGAAGTGTCCACCTGAACGGCTTTACGCGACAGTGTTCTGTCCCTACTTAGGACAAAAAGATTGGAAAACGAAGTGGCAATACGACTTTGATCTCAGCACCTTGTCGGATTCTATCAAAAGAAGTGAGCCTTCTGCTGGGCCGGTGAATCTGAGTGATGCGCGTGCTGATGTTGAATCAATTCAGCATTGGCGCAGGCTTTTCTCGAAGGCAGGTCTTGATCCAGCAGTGCACGTCGTCCCCGGCAACCGCAAAGATAATTTCTGGATGATGGGCGACACCGGTCCGTGCGGCCCGTGCAGCGAACTCCACGTTGACCTCACGCCTGCCGGCAACGGCGGCGCGAAGCTCGTCAACGCCGGTACGCCGCAGTGCATCGAGATTTGGAACCTCGTCTTCATCCAATTCAACGCGAACCCCGACGGCACGCTCTCGCCATTGCCCGCAAAACACGTTGACACCGGCATGGGTTTCGAGCGCGCCTGCTCGATCATCCAATGCACAAAAAACTTTACTGACTTCGGTGGTGTCATTTCCAACTACGAGACCGATGTCTTCACGCCGATCTTCCGCGAGCTGGAACAACTGTCCGGCAAAAAGTACGGCAGCTCGTTGACCGACCCGACCGACATCGCGTTTCGCGTCATTGCCGACCACATCCGCTGCCTGAGCTTCGCCATCGCCGACGGCATCACGCCGTCGAACGAAGGTCGCGGCTACGTTTTGCGTCGTATCCTGCGTCGCGCCGTCCGCTACGGACGCAACCTCGGATTCCACGAGCCGTTCTTCTACAAACTCGTGGATGTCGTCGCCGAAAATTTTGGCGCAGTCTTTCCGGAACAAAACCGGAACAAAGCGCGAGTCCAATCCGTCCTCAAAGCCGAGGAAGAAAGCTTCAACCGGATGCTTGACCGTGGAATCAATTTGTTTGAGGACTACATAAAAGGAATCAACCGCACTCTTGAGATTCTCTCTTTAGATTGCTCGCAAGCGAACCAAAGTATGGTCGAGTTGGAAGCGGCTCTAAGTACCCTCAAACCGATTCTTAATGACGATCCATTTGCTCGCCAAGTATTGGCGCGTGCAATGGCGCCGCTTTTACTGCCTGATGGTCCAAGCATGGAAAGGCTCAACGAGGAACCGGAAACCGTTCTTAGTTACCTAATGCCAATACTAATGGGCTACGATTCTGCGAAGAAAACTAAATTGATCGCATCAGCGAATGTTCTTCCTGGTGATTTGGCTTTCGTTCTTTTCGATACCTACGGGTTTCCACTGGACTTAACGGAATTAATGGCACGAGAGCGTGGACTTGTTGTAGATGTGCCGGGATTTGAAAGACGAATGGAAGCGCAACGCCAGCGCGCGCGCGACGATCACGCGAAGAAGAAAATGGTAGTGACGGTGGCGAGCGAAGGTTTGGAAGTGAAGCCGACGAACTTTGTCGGCTACGACAATCTTGAAGCGGAAGCTGTCGTCGAGGCGGTGTCACCAGCGGAAGGCGAGTTTAGCATCATCCTCGACAAGACGCCGTTTTACGCGGAGATGGGCGGTCAGCTTGGCGATACCGGTTTGATTCACGTGCCGGGACACGACCGCTCGGAGATCGGACAATTGCATGTGCTCGACACGCAGAAGCAAGGCGAACTGTTTGTGCATCGCGCGAAGTTGGCGGACGGTCGCGCGCCGGAAGTCGGCGAAGCGGTGCGTGTGTCGGTGGACGCAGAGCGTCGCGCCAACATCCAGCGTCATCACACGGCGACGCATCTGTTCCACTGGGCATTGCGCGAAGTCGTGAGCAAAGACGCCCGTCAACGCGGCTCGCTCGTCGCGCCGGACCGGTTCCGGTTCGACTTCAATTGTCCCGAAAAACTTTCCGACGCGCAGATTGCCGACATCGAACGCCTCGTGAACGAGCGGATCAAAGCGAACGAGCCGGTGTTCTGGACGGAGTTGCCGTTTACCGAAGTGCAGAAGAACGGTTGCATCCAGCAGTTCTTCGGCGAGAAATACGGCGACGTTGTGCGCGTGCTCCAAGTCGGCGGACAGGCCGGTAAGTTCGACGGTTTCTCGATGGAACTTTGTGGCGGCTGTCACGTGCGGAACACGGGCGACATCGGTCTTTTCAAAATCATGCGCGAGTCGGCGATCGCCGCCGGTATTCGTCGCGCCGAGGCGGTGTGCGGCAAGTTCGCCGTCGAATTCATCGAACAACAAAAAGAGGCAGCAGCAGCGGAAGCGGAGAAGGCGAAAGCGTTCGAGTTGGAGAAACAACTCGCCAAGCAACGTCAGGCCGAGATGCAGGCGAAAGCGCCCGCCATCGCGGAACAATTGCTCGGCAAACTTCAAGGCGGTCTGCTCGTCGAAAATCTCGGCGAGGCTGACGCGAATCTGTTGCGTACTGTCGTTGAAGCGATGAAGCCGAAGCTGGCGAGCGGCGTTGTGGTTCTCGGCGGCGTTAGCGAAGGCAAAGTGTCGTTGATTTGTTACGTCACGCCCGACATGCTGAAAGCTGGCAAGCAAGCCGGCAAGATTGTCGGCGCGGTCGCGAAGATTTGCGGCGGCGGCGGCGGCGGTCGTCCCGAGATGGCGACGGCGGGTGGCAAGCAGCCGGAGAAATTAGCCGAGGCATTGGCGTCGGTGCGGCTGTAATAATTGTTCCGACGAAGTGGGAACCATCAACCCGGTCGGTTTCCGTATCTGCGGCGTCGGGTGAAGAAACTGAGGCATTGAACCGCGAATCAGCCGGGGCGGATTCCGAAGCTGAGCAGGCGAAGGAAGAAAACTTCCAGTCGGACAGAGAATCTACCGGGTCGAACTACGTAACAGCGCGGAAGGTCAAGAATTCGCGCGGTTGGTGTCCGCAATTGTGACGTTGACACGACGGCGGCGGGGGCGACGACGCCTTATGTAACATCAGAGTGCGGCAATTTGTCCGCCGCGGGATGCGCTGGAGGAATGCAGCCTAAATCCGATTCCTAACACGGAGTTAAGCGGCATCTCCCAACGCACATTCATCGATCCATTATCTCCAAGGCTGCCTTCCCGAAAGCATCGGCTTTCGCCTTCTCTTCTTGTGAAAGTACAAGATTTTTGGCTCGAAGATATGCCTCCCACTTTAGTTGCCACTTCGCCGAGATGGCTGTGCCCCCCGATGCAAGCTTATTGATCCCACGAAAAGCCAGAGCATTACCTTTAAGGTCATACTCATAGATCCCAACGGATGCCCATATACCCATATCCTTGTCAGGGGCGAGGGAGAATTTATCATGGCACACCGCGAAAACAGCGAAGGCCAATGTGGAATGAGGCGGTTTACCATTTCCAAGAATTGCATATCCGGACAAGTCAGATTTGCCGCGTTCAATAACAATGTATCCGTCTGTTTCGCACTGTCGTAAAGCATCGCCAAAACTGTTTCGTGTATCAGAGCAACCGGACATTATCCCGATCGCGACAAAGCAACCGCAACTCACAAGCAGAAGGTGGGTCCACAGCCATTTAACCGGATCCGACTGTTTCTCAGGGCAAGCCAGCGTTTTCATTTTACTGTCCTTTCGTTATTGCATGTTGTTTTTCCATTCGTTTGGGCGATCTTGCAGTCGTCGTTCGGAATACAGCCATGTTGGACAAGTCCTAACAAGACGGCCTCCTCCGGTGCCATCAACACCTTTTCAAAGCTAAGGGAAGAACCCGATTTCATCTGAATCGTAAGCGTCTTCTCCCAAGTACCATCGCTTTTGTAAGCGGCCAGATCGGTAAGGCTAACCGCCTTGAACAACGAATCGCGACCGTTCTTTTGAATCAGCCGTAGATTCGTCAGCACGAACCACACACCACACTCTTCGTTTGTGCCTGTATCCACCAAGAACTCGCCCTCTAAAGGCGCAAACTGCGTGAAAAACATACACAGCGATTCACCTTCAGTCGCCGTCAACTCGGTTACGAAGTTCTCGTATGACAAATTACGGACATCTTCCAATGACTTATCAAACCACGACAATTTTCCGGAAGACCATACAGCATGTGTCGTCCGGTAGAATTTCACGATAGTTTCGTCTTGGAGGTTGACGGATACTTTCGACCGATTTCCCGTTCTTCGCAGAAAAGTGGCACCTGTCCAAATGAGCGCAATTATAGCGCAGGGAATAGTCGAGTGGAAAAGATCTAGTTGGCGAAGGGATTCCGGAAGGAGAGTAGGAAAAAACCATCGTGCTAACCAATAAAAACCCAGTAGGATAGCTAGTCTCGGATGGAACACTTCATTGAAACTGAAACCCTTGATCCCTTGCTGCGATGGTGTGTTCTCTGGGTTGTTTATCGCTGGATCTTCGTCATGTTTTGATTTGCTCAAATAAGATTTCTTGGTCTGGCCTGAACCAAAGTCATATCCACAATCACATCTTTGGCTTCCCGGCGGACTGATCAGACCGCACTTTGGACATTGTAAAGAGTCGTTTGTCATTCTTCAACTTCCCTTCCGCGAGGCCAAATAAAAGGGGGCGCACTTACTTGCGCCCCATCACGGGCACCGGAATGCCCTCCAAGGAACGCTTTCAGCGCACCCCTTGCGGGGCGCGCTTCGAACGCCATCCTTGGATCGAAATTTCCGGTTTCGTGATGGACAGGCTGAAGCTACGCGAATTGGTTTTGGTTATTGGTTTCTGGTGCTGATGTTTCCTTTCACTATGGCGGTGATGCTACGCCTGAGCAGACGAATAGGCAAGCTCGATGAGATGTGCTTCTGCGGCGGTTGCGCCTCTTCGCGGCGATTCTGCCGTTAGGTGTTGTGGTTCAGCCGAGGTGGTACGCAATAGCGCACCCGACAGATCAGAAAAGAGCTTCACCTCTGTTCTGTGCTGGCGTATGTTTCCCACCATGCTCGATATAAAATTGATTCGTGAGAATCCGGAATTTGTGAAGCAACGTTTGGCGACGCGCGGTCGCGGCGACGAGGCGCGCATCGCGGAGATCGCCGCGCTCGACGAACAGCGTCGCAAGCTGGCGACGGAAAGCGATAATCTCAAAGCCGAACGCAACAAAGTCAGTAAGGAAATCGGAGCGGCAAAGTCGAAGGGCGTGGACGCGAGCGGGCCGATGGCCGCGATGAAACAGGTCGGCGACCAAATCGCTGCGCTCGATAAGGAAATCGCGACGGTCGAAGCGCAGTTGCAAAGCACGTTGCTGGTGATTCCGAATTTGCCGCACGAGTCGGTGACGATCGGAAAGGAAGCGGCGGACAATCCGGTCGTACGGATGTGGGGCGAAGCGCCGAAATATTCTTTCCAGCCGAAACCGCACTGGGAGATCGGCGAGAAACTCGGCATGTTGGATTTCGCGCGCGCGACGAAAATTTCCGGGAGCGGTTTTATTTTATATAAAGGCGCAGGCGCGCGGTTGGAGCGGGCGTTGATCAACATGCTGCTCGACTTGCACACACGCGAGCATGGGTACACGGAAATCTCTCCGCCATTCCTCATCAACCGGCAGTCCATGATCGGGACGGGGCAGTTGCCGAAGTTCGAGGAGGACATGTACCGGTTGCGCGACGACGAGTTGTACCTCGCGCCGACGGCGGAGGTGCCGGTGTCGAACATTCATCGCGAGGAGATTTTCAAGGAAGAGCAGTTGCCGATTTATTACTGCGCCTACACGCCGTGTTTTCGTCGCGAGGCTGGTGCGGCTGGGAAGGAGACGCGCGGGATGATTCGCGTCCACCAGTTCGACAAGGTCGAGATGATCAAGTTCTCGAAACCGGAGTCGAGCTACGACGAGTTGGAGAAAATGCTCGCCAACGCGGAGAAGGTGCTACAACTGCTCGGTCTGCATTACCGGATCGTGTTGCTTTGCACCGGCGATATGGGATTTGCGTCGGCGAAGACCTACGACATCGAAGTCTGGGCGCCGGGCCAGAATGCTTATCTCGAAGTGTCGAGCTGCTCGAACTGTGAAGATTTTCAGGCGCGCCGCGCGAACATCAAGTTTAAGGGCGCGGACGGCAAGAACCGGTTTGTTCACATGCTCAACGGCAGCGGCACGGCGCTGGCGCGGTTGTACGTCGCCTTGCTGGAGACCTACCAGCAAGCTGACGGCAGCGTGAAGTTGCCGGAAGTGCTCGCGCCGTACATGGGCGGCAGTGCGATAATCAAATTGTAGCCGCGAGCTTGCTCGTGGCAGCATAACCGACCGTGAGCAAGCTCGCGGCTACAGAATGTTGCAAAAGATTCAATCCGCGTTGGTCAAGCGGCTGTCCCTCGACGAGCCTCTGCTCCTCGGTGTGTCGGGCGGCGCTGATTCTGTGGCGTTGCTGTACGCACTGGTGGAACTCGGCTGGCGTCCGCATGTCTGTCATCTCAACCATCAATGGCGCGGCGCGGAGAGTGAGGCCGATGCTGAATTCGTTCGCGAACTCGCCGGTCGGCTTGGCTTGCCATGCACGGTTGAAGCGCGGATGGTGCCGCACGACGAAGACGCGGCGCGGGAAGCGCGGCACGAATTCTTCGGCGCTGTTGTGAAGCAAGCCGGAATCATAACGCTTGCGTTGGCTCACACTGCGGACGATCAAGCTGAGACGTTTCTATTACGACTGTTACGCGGCGCTGGCACGGCGGGGTTGTCGGGCATCTGGCCGGAGCGGCAGATTGCCGGGCTGCGGGTGATTCGTCCGTTGCTGGAGGTGTCGCGAGCGGAGGTGATGGCATATTTGCGCGAACGCAAGCTGTCGTGGCGCGAGGACGAGAGCAACGCTGACGTGCGGTTTGCCCGCAATCGCCTGCGGCACGTCCTGTTGCCGTTGTTGGAGCGCGAGTTCAATCCCGGTGTTCGTGATGTGCTGGCGCGCACGGCGGAAATTTTGCGGGATGAAGACGCGCTCTTGAATGAACTGGCGCGCGGCATTGCCATTGAGACATTGGCTGATGCACCGGTGGCGCTGCAACGGCGGGCGCTGCGCCTGTGGCTTGGGGAGTTGGGCTTTGAGCACGTCGAGGCTGTGCGCGCTTTGCGGCATGGCGAGTTAAGCTTGCCGGGCGGTGTGATTGTCGGTTGTGAGCACGGCAGACTTGTCAAGATTGTTCCAACGGAACCGGTCACCGGCCCGTGGGCGTTGAACACCGATGGCGACACCGTTATCGAGGAGTTGGGCGTGCGATTTGTGTTGGGCGATGGCGGGGAACGCCTTGATGCGGAGGCGCTCGGCGAGTCGCTGGTTGTGCGGACGTGGAGGGAAGGGGATGCGTTTCAACCGCTGGGAATGACGGGGACGAAGAAGCTGCAGGACTTTTTTGTGGACGAGAAAGTCGCGCGCCGAAGTCGATGGCGTGTGCCGCTGGTGTGTGTGGCGGATGGACGGATTGCGTGGGTTGTCGGATATCGGATCGCGGAGCCGTTCAAGGTGACGGAACGAACACGACAGGTTCTGCGCCTGCGCGTTGAATTGTTGCCATTGGCTCCCGTCGTGACAGGAAGCCGTCCCAGTTGAAGTTGCAGGCCCGATTGTCTGGCTGGAATGTAACTCGCGGGTACGACCGGCACCAGTGTCTTCGGTTTCGAGCTTCAGGTGTGATTGTCCTCGTGTTCCGGGATTGTCATCGCAGCCATCTGACGCCATGAATAGGTCTAACCGCTTACGCGGGTGATGGCTGTCCGTTATCCCGGCTTGCCTTGCCGTCCGTCGCTCGTCATGCTGCCACCACAACCTATAGGAGGAGTCCGATGAAACGCCATGCGATCACCGTAGCCGCCCGTGCCGTATTGATACTCGCTGCCGTCTGCTGCCTTGTCCGTTCGTCCCACGCGGAAACCAAACTGGAGACGGCCGTCTTGCCGGGGCTGAAGCAAACTCTGGCGGTTGATCTGGGCGGCGGAATGGCGATGGAGTTCGTTCTGATCCGGCCCGGCACGTTTACGATGGGTGATGGGAACGACGCGCACAAGGTAACGCTCACCAAGCCATTCTACATTGGCAAGTACGAAGTGACGCAGGAACAGTGGGAACGCGTCATGGGCAGCAATCCGAGCAACTTCAAAGGCGCAAAGAACCCGGTAGAGCAGGTGAGTTGGGAGGATTGCCAGAACTTCCTCGCCAAGCTCAAAGAGAAAGCTCCCGGTACGCAGTTCAGCCTGCCGACCGAAGCGCAGTGGGAGTATGCCTGTCGGGCGGGCACCGCGACCGATCCCGGTAACTGGGATGAGGTCGCTTGGTACAGCAACAACTCCGGCAGCAAAACCCATCCGGTAGGGGAGAAGAAACCGAACGCGTGGGGCTTGTACGACATGCACGGCAACGTTTGGGAATGGTGCGCAGACTGGTATGGCGCGAATTCGTCGTCAGCACAAACAGCCCCGACTGGTCCAGCGTCAGGTCAGTGGCGGGTGTTGCGCGGGGGGTCGTGGAACTACTATCCCGACAACCTGCGGGCGTCGTATCGCATCAACTACTATCCCGCGATTCACTACTACGGCATCGGCGTTCGTTGTGTGGTGTTGGTGGGCGGGGCGTCCGCGCGTTAGGTGACCTCGGCTGAGTTACCCTTTGCGCTGAGCGCAGCGAAGCGCGCGGCGCAAAATTTGTAGATTCGACCGAATCAGTTCCGGTGGAAGCGGCGTTGACGTTAGGACGCTTGGCGCGCGTGGGGGCGTGGAACAATCGCCGTGATCAACGCCTGACTCATGACGCTATCTAGTGTGGCAGGCGTTGACCCGTTCGCGGATTCACTCAGTAGTGCTTTTTTTCCGTTAGGCGGCCATAGCGGTGGCGGGGTCGCTCCTCGGGTCTGGGCCGACCGCACCGGTAACGGGCGCCGTTGCTTCAAATTCTTCCAGCCATTCACCCGTGATGGCCGACTGCTGGACGGGCGCGATCACGCCAGCATCTTACCCGTGGTTGCGAACGCCTGTCCACTCCCCGTTGGTGCCAGCCGCGAAAGCCTTGTCATCGTGTGGCGTGTCGTCTATAAACACTCACCAACATGATCATTGCCGACCTCAACAAGATCGAAGGCCGACGGTATCCCACTCGGTGGCGCACGTCCGAAGATGTCGGTAAAGTCGTTGCTGCATTGGCGCGTGGCGATTTTCCGTGCTACACCGGCGCGGTGTTGATGGTGGACGGCGGATTGACGGTGCAACAGTTGTGAGCGAAAGGAAGAACGCTATGTTGAAAGATCTTATCGCGGGATCGTGTCAGGTACTCCAGTCGTTGGCGCATCAGGAGGCGACGTTCGAGAAGATCGCAGCGGCGGCTGTTGTTACCTTACGCAGCGGTGGTAAGATTCTGACCTGCGGTAACGGCGGTAGTGCTGCCGACGCGATGCACTTAGCCGAAGAACTCGTAGGACGTTATCGGCGTGAGCGTCCCTCGTGGGCGGCGGTCTGTCTGAATGCTGATTCGACATTGTTGACGTGCATCGGAAACGATTACGGCTTCGATGCGATTTTCTCGCGACAGGTGGAGGGGTTGGCTGGGAAGAACGATCTACTGATTTGTTTCACGACCAGCGGCAACTCTGTCAACATCCTCCGCGCACTGGAGACAGCGAAAGCACGCGGGGTCAAGACAGTCGCGCTGCTCGGTAAGGGGGGAGGACCAGCAAAGGGGAAGGCCGACATTGAGTTGGTCGTCGAGGGATCCGACACAGCGCGGATTCAGGAAGCGCACGGTTTCCTGCTGCACGCATTGCTGGAAGACATCGAATGCGAGATGCTTGGTCTGAAGTCGGCTTGAGAATTTCTCAGGGCGTCGTCAACCAGTTGGGTGAAAACGTGGTGAAGACGATTTTCTCGTAACTGTCTTTCACGCCGGTTTCGTAGAGGCACCCGATGCGGTCATCGGCGAGGCGGGTCAGGCAACTGTAGGCGAACAGGCCACGTTCGATCACTTTCTTAACGGGCCAGGTCTTGCCTTCGTCGTAACTCACGCGGATCGCGCCATTGCGGCGTTCGCTGCTGTCGGGACCAGAGTAGAGGAGGGTGCTTTTGTCGAAAGAGTAACGGAGAATGGATGCCATGCAGCGCGGTTCTCGCAGGTGTTCGTCCTCGACCACCGGTGACCACGTCACACCGCCGTCTTGGCTGATAGCGGTTTTGCGGAGGCGCTTACCGCCATAACTGCGGCTGTTGAGCATAACCGCGCCGTCGGCGAGTTCGACCATCTGGACTTCGTTGACAAGGCTGGTCTCGCCACCTTTGGAGTTCGCTACGTGCGCGCCGGGCGGACGCTGGCCCATCTGCCATGTCTTGCCGCAATTGTCGCTATAGACGGCGTACACGTTCC
>Ga0114951_10006312_pt1 | contig 10530 bp, 10 predicted proteins | sample AM7aDNAmetaG_FD_88677 | JGI IMG/M metagenome (GOLD analysis project Ga0114951, IMG submission 88677) | Freshwater microbial communities from Finland to study Microbial Dark Matter (Phase II) - AM7a DNA metaG | ecosystem: Environmental > Aquatic > Freshwater > Lake | place: Finland: Lake Alinen...
ACTTGCACTGGTCTCCCGGTTTATCGCGGAATCCCGGTTCAGGGAATTTGTTGAGTCCCGATGCAGGATGCATTCTGCCCATGTTGCCATCATGCGGCACCTCGATTCAATGTATGATATGATGGAACGGGTTGTACCGGTGGCACGGGATGTTCCGTTCGGTGCAACTTGCGGAGAGACGCTTAACCGGGTTGAGGTCCGCCGCTTCGCACGACGTGTTGTGGACCGTTACAGGCCCCCACAGGCGGATGTGGCGGTACTGCTGCCCTGTTCAGCGAGAAAACCCTATTCCCTCTCCCAGAGCCATAACAAGTTTGCCCGGGCGATACAGGGGAGGGCCCATGAATTGATCGTCACATCGCCCATGGGGCTTGTCCCGAGGGAACTCGAACTGGTCTACCCGGCAGCCCATTACGATGTCCCGGTCACCGGGTACTGGGACCGTGAGGAGAAGGCTTTCATATCAGGAGTCATCGCGGAATACCTGCAGAAAAACCGATACCGCCGTGTAATCGCCCACCTGGACGGTGGAGCCCTCGAAGTTGCACGGATGGGTGCAGAGAGTGCCGGGATCGACCTGACCTACACGTCATCAGGCCGGAGACCGACTGACGGGTCATCTCTCGCAGAACTGGATGCTGCCCTTGAAGGGTGCCGCAGGGTGAAGCAGGACCTCATCAGGGGTATCTGCTCATGGCAGTTTGGGACAGTCCCGGATACCGCCGGACTGGTGCCGAGGGGGCGGTACCCGGCGGTGAAGTATTCACGCAACCGTGTCCAGATGTTCTCTCTCGATACCGGGACGGGGCTGGTCAGACCCACATTTGACGGGTGGAAACTGCTCGGGGAAGGTTACCGGGTTGAGGTGGACAATTTTGTCCCACAGGGGGACATCCTTGCGCCGGGTGTGGTGAATGCCGACCCGTGCATACGGGAAGGGGATGAGGTGCTGGTGGTCGGCCCGACGGTCTTATGCACAGGAAGGGCGGCAATGGGGGCCGACGAGATGATCCGTTCGAGACGGGGTGTTGCAGTACGCGTGCGTAAAATAAAGATGCGTCCCGACCAATAAGTACCATATTCGGGACCGGGACAAATAGTCCGGTCATTAACAGAAGGTGTAATATCGTTGTACAGGGTTTTAAAGGCGACACAACTCGCTGACCGGGTCTTCCAGATGTGGGTATTTGCGCCGCACGTGGCCCACCATGCAAAAGCTGGCCAGTTTTTAATTGTCAGGGTGAATGAATCCGGGGAGAGGATCCCCCTGACGATATCTGCGGTGGATGGTGACGCGGTACGAATTATTTTTATGGCTGTAGGAAAGACCACGGAACTTCTCTCCTCACTCCGCCCGGGTGACATGATCAGGGATATTGCCGGGCCGCTCGGTCGCCCGAGTGAGATTGCTACATATGGCACCTGTGTCATCATCGGGGGCGGTGTCGGTATTGCCAGTGCCCCTATTATTGCAAAGGCCGCCAAAGCCGCCGGCAACTATGTCATCGGAATTATCGGGGCCAGAAATTCCGGGCTCCTCATCCTGGAGGACGAGATGAGGGCGTGTTGTGATGAATTGTTCGTTGCGACTGATGACGGCAGTAAAGGAATTCATGGATTTGCGGCCGATGTGTTAAAGGCAGAAATGGAAAAACGGACGATCGACTGCGTATGGATCATCGGTCCGGCCATCATGATGAAGGTGACATCAGGGGTGACGAAAAAGAGCAACATCAAGACGTTCGTGTCCCTGAACCCGATCATGGTGGACGGAACGGGGATGTGTGGCTCATGTCGGGTCCAGGTAGCAGGAAGGACCCGGTTTGCCTGTGTGGACGGGCCGGAATTTGATGCCCACCAGGTTGATTTTGACCTCCTGATGCAGCGGGGCCGGACATACCAGCCTGAGGAACACGAAGCACTGGAACATTACCATGAGCATTCATGCAGTTGCAAGGGGGGTATATAAACCATGGAAGACCGCGCCGCCGGGCAACGGGTCCATGATTTCTTCGAGGTATCATCAGGTCTCTCTCCTGATGAGGCCCTGTTTGAGGCAGAGAGATGCCTTCAGTGCAAGAAACCAAAGTGTGTGAACGGTTGTCCGGTCGGTATTGACATTCCTTCTTTTATTGCCGAGATCGCGCTTGGAAATTTTCGTAAAGCGGCGGAAATTATCAAGGCCGATAATATGCTCCCCGCTATCTGCGGTCGTGTCTGTCCGCAGGAGACGCAATGCGAAGGCCAATGTGTCCTGTCCGGGAAAGAAAAACCGATTTCTATCGGTTCACTTGAACGGTTTATTGCAGACTGGGAACGGGCGCATGGTACAAGTGTACCGGATAGCCAGCCACCTACCGGTCGACATGTCGCCGTTATCGGGTCCGGTCCTGCCGGCCTGACTGCGGCGGCTGAGTTGTCCCGGCTCGGGCACCGGGTGACCCTGTTCGAGTCCCTGCATGAAGCCGGGGGAGTCCTGATGTACGGGATCCCCGAATTCCGCCTGCCGAAAGAGATTGTGAGGGCAGAAGTGGAACAGGTGCTTGCCATGGGTGTCGAGATCAGGCTCAACCATCTGGCAGGCCGAAGTATTACGGTCCCTGAACTAATGAAATTCGACGCGGTGTTCCTCGCGACTGGTGCGGGTCTTCCAAACTTTATGGGGATCCCGGGGGAACAACTGAACGGAGTCTATTCGGCCAATGAATTCCTGACACGGGTGAATTTTATGCATGCTGACCAGTTCCCCGGCTATGATACCCCGGTGAAGAGGGGCAGCCGTGTGGTGGTCGCCGGCGGAGGGAATGTCGCGATGGACGCCGCACGGGTGGCAAGGCGCCTTGGCGCAAAAGTTACGCTGGTCTACCGCCGCCGGGAAGAGGACCTTCCGGCAAGGGCGAACGAAGTCATCCATGCCAGAGAAGAAGGTGTTGAAATCTTGTCCTGCGCCAATCCAATCCGGATTGTCGGGGGCACCTGTGTTACCGGGGTTGAATGCGTCCGTATGGAGATGTGTGCGCTGGATGAAACGGGGAGACCGTCTGCCCGTCCGTTGGACGGGATGACCTTTACGATTGATGCGGATATGTTCATCGAGGCAGTCGGTCAGGGGCCTAACCCGCTGTTAATTTCAGAAATTAAAGGGATAGAACGGGAAAAGGCAGGGAATGTAGCAGTAGATGCCGAAGGGAGGACATCTGTCCCACGCATCTTCGCTGCCGGTGACGTGGCCACAGGTGCTGCAACCGTGATCCTCGCTATGGGCACTGCCAAAGAGGCGGCCAGGTCAATTGACCGGATGCTGAAAGAAGAGTAAATTATTTTTTTTGTGTCCTGCCATTTGCAGACTTTTTATATGTTTCCGGTAAAGAAGGCCAGTAACCGATATTTTTTTGAACTCCTGCGTACCAGTGCATTTTTATTTTAATGCCCGGAATTTAGGTATTTCCTGTGCCAGGGAAAAATTTGTACATTTCCACCTGACAAGAAAAAGCACGGTGATTTGCGCAGTATATCATCTGATTGGGTGTGTGGAAGGCATCCCGGTGAAACCTTGCCTTGGTGAATCAGGGTGCCTTAACGGTATTTTACTCCGCATCACCTGAGAATTCGGTGATAATTCCTTCAAAAACCGCCGTCGCTTTCCTGAGTGATTCTACAGAAACCCGTTCGTTTACTGCATGGAGTGAAACAATTTCTCCCGGCCCGTATTCGACTACCCGGTAGCCCTCTGTCCGGAGATACCTCGCGTCGCTTGCAGCCCACTGGACAATCGGCGTGGAGGGTAACCCATACACACGTGAGATCTCGTTGCAGGTGACTTCTACCAGCCTGCAACCCGGGGATGTCATCGAGGGGTTACTGACACTTACCTCCTGGATCGATGCACCCGGTGAATGACTTGCGATACCGTTGAGGAGCTCCTGGATCGAGCATCCCCACGGGACCCTGATGTCGAGCTGAAGGTCGCAATGCTGGGCGACCACGTTGGCTTTTTCCCCCCCGTCGATCCGGCCGGGGTTGAACATGACCCGCCGCAACACGTGTTTTGCTTCATCAACACCCAGGATTTTCCGGAGGACTAAAGATGACTGTTCGATAATCGCATCGACCTCACCCTCTACGTGGTACTCATGACGGTGTACCGTACGCAAATATTCAAGGGTTTTATAGGCTGACATCACTGCACTGACACCGCGGGTCGGATATAACGAACCGTGTCCCGGTTCACCCCGGAAATGCAGATCAATCCTGCAGAGACCTTTTTCTCCGATATTCGGGTGTAGTTCCGGGCATGGTTCTGCGATAAGGACATCGCAGGGCCTGATAAGGTCCCTGGAAAGGATGCACCTGATACCATGGGTCCCGCTTGACTCCTCGTCACAGACGAAAAGGAAGTCTGCATCAGGTTCTATCCCTGCATCGAGAAGCCGTTGGTACGAGGACAGGAGTGCTGCGCATCCCCCCTTCATATCAGTCGAACCCCTCCCGTAGAGGTATTCATCCACGATCTTCCCTGAGAACGGCGGGTAATCCCAGCCATCTGCCATGGCCGGTACTACATCCACATGGCCACAGAGCAGCAGGTGATGGTTCCGGTTCGCACTGATCAGGTTGTCACGGCCTCCCCGGTTCTTAATAATATCTGTCCTGACTCCGAGGCTGTCAAGAAATCCCTTGATATAATGGATGACCTCCTCGGTGTTGCCTGGCGGGTTTTCACTTTTGATCTTCACCAGTTCACTGGTGAGGTGCACAACGTCCATATCAATTCCCTGCAGTGATTACTTCCCTGAGAAATTCTTCAAAGAGCATGCTGAGCGAGGCATCACTGTAAAGGCTCTTTAAAAAGTCATTATTGAAAAATTCATCGATCATTTTTGCATACGACGCTGCCGGGAGCGGACTGGTCTGGTCCGGGTCGATGACAATCCGGAAACTCCGGTAACCTGCCCTGGTCCCGTTATCATAGATGACCTGCCAGAGAAATGGCAGATGCTCAAACTTATCGGGCCGGGCCTCTTTTAACCAGTTGATGAACCTGCTGAAATGGGCACGATCGCCTTTTTTTTCTTCATCGATTCTCCACCTGAGGTACTCCCCTGACATGACATTCCTGGGTGATGTATAGGTATACGCCAGAAGGCCGAGGGTATAGTCGATATGGGCCAGGGCGTCAAAAAAATAAAATTTCAGGACCGGGTGGAACATTGCGGTATCATGGAGGACCAGGCTCTTCATATAGAGGTATTCCATGATATTGGCATATTCTTTCACATCACTCATACGCTTGCTATTAGCCCTTGAAATTGTATAAAAATTCCGGACTTTTCCAATATCGGTGGTATTACTAAAACTGCCTGACGTTCATCAGGGGTGTGCCATGGGTATCCCCGTGTCACTGGTAAAAAGGAGCCCTTCGCCCGACTGCTTCGATAAACGCATTTTCTAGGTCAATCCCTGTTTTACCCCGGATACTGACGTGGTTATCCGCCCTCAGCAGGCATGGCTTGAGGTTTCCGTCCGAGGTGAGACGTAACCGGTTGCAGAAGGCACAGAACTCGGTGTTATGAAGTGGCCTGACTACTTCAATCTCGGCCCCGTCAAGGCAGTATTTTTTTCGGTGGTGCATCCTCCGGGTAAGAATTATCTTTGACCGCCCGGCCAGGTCTTCTTCCAGGGCTACAAGGTCAGAATGACATTCACACCCCCCGAGGTCCATCAGTTCGATTAACTGGAGGATAAGGTTCCGGTTGTTCCGGATATATGCATAAAAATCTTCAAGCTCGTGGTCATTGATGCCCTTGAGCATGACCATGTTCAGCTTGATCGGGGTTAAGCCGGCCCCGAGGGCAGCGTCGATGCCCTCAAGCACGTCCGACAACCTGTCACTGCCGGTGATTTGTTTGTAGGTGTCCGGGTTAAGGCTGTCGAGAGAGACATTTACCCGTGACATGCCCGCTTCTTTCAGCTCCGCGGCAGAATCTGCGAGGAGGATACCGTTCGTAGTAATCGAACTCTCCATTGAATCCGGAACCCTGCTGACAATATCGACCAGGTCTTCGCGCAATAATGGCTCTCCACCTGTGAATTTTACACTCCTGATATCAAATGCAGCCGCGGTTGCGAGGACATTGCCAATTTCTCTTGCACACAGAGGTTCAGTTGGTGATTTCTCTCCCTCGCGGTGACAATAGATGCAGGAAAGGTTGCAATCCGGAGTCACACTCACGCGAAGGTTGCTGACCGGTCTGTTATAGGGGTCCTTCAGTTTCATTTGTGCCGTTTATTGAGGTTTCACGGTTCCTTTCGTTCCCGATAAAGTTTTTTGCAACGATATATATTTCAGTACTGCCCCTCCGTGTTGAACGGGGTCGGAACGTCCTCGCGGAGAGAAAATGTTCCTTCACAGCGCCGATGAGGATGTTAAAGTCCTGCCCCTGGAATGACTTGACCACAAAATTACCGCCGGGTTTTAAGATCTTTTCGGCAAATCGCAGCGCATTCTCACCGAGCTCGATTGCCCGTGCCTGGTCGTATGTCTTTTGTCCTGATAATTTGGGTGAGGCATCGGACAATACAACGCTGGTAAACGGCATGAGTGGCCTGACTGTTTCCGGCATCATTTGGTCTGTAAAATCCCCGGTGATAGAGATGACATTTTCTATCGGTGGGATATACGAGAGGTCAATACCTACCACAATTCCTGCCGTGAGTTCACGCTCTACCTGGAGCCAGCTCCCTGGTGATGCCCCAAGGTCCACAATGTTATCTGTTTCACGGATGATATGATACCGATCCTGTATCTCAAGCAGCTTAAAAGCTGCCCGCGAGCGGTAACCCTCCTTCAATGCCCGTACATAGACCTTGTCCCTGCTCCATTGTGAACCCATGATGTCTGTTCCATGCCTGCCCTCTTTAAGGGCTTAAAACTAAATGAGATATTATTAAAAATATGAGCGAACAGTTTATATTAGTGATATTCGGGGTGCGTGATGTTAAAAGCAACGATTGATGCAGATATCCTCAAAGAATCAATAGATGCCATCTCGGCTCTGGTGACCGAGTGCAGGCTCCATACGGATGAGAATGGGATCAGCACCCGCGCGGTTGATACGGCAAATGTCGCAATGATCTCCATGCTTCTTAAAAAAGAAGCATTTTCATCGTTTGCAGCAACAAGGAGCGAGCTGGGTATCGATATTGCGAAGATGAAAAATATTTTCGGGATGATGGCGAAGAACGATTTGATCACCCTCGAACTTGCCGATGATATCCATAAATTACAGGTCAGTTTCCAGGGTTACAAATATTCCATCACTCTCCTCGATGAGAATACGATCCGTAAGGACCCGAACCCCCCCACGATAGAACTGCCTGGAAAGGTCGCAATACCCGGGGCAGAACTTAATTCGGCAATTAAGGCTGCGGCGGTTGTCTCCGATAAGATAGCGCTTGGTATCGATGCAGCAAAACAGATTTTTTTTATGGCTGCCGAGGGAGATACAGACCATATCAGGCGTGAATTCGGAAAGGAAGAAGTCAGCTTTATCAATGGGGTGGAAGCCAAATCACTCTTCTCCCTGGATTACATGAAAGACATGGGTAAAGTGATGAGCCGTGCCGACGAAGTCGAAATTAACCTTGGGACCGATCATCCTGCCAAGTTTTCATTCAATATTGCCGGAGGTAACGGCCATGTCGAGTACCTCCTCGCGCCGCGGATTGAGGCCGACTAAATGCGGGTCAGAATCGATGAAAAAGATTTAATTAACTATCCATTTTTAAAAGAGTCCCAGAATTTTGTCAGTAGTTATTCGGGTTCTCCGGAACAATTCTTAACGACGCCGCTCGGTAAAGCAGCCCTTGCCCAGGCAAAAGAACGTATATTATCTTCAATAGTCGGAAAATCAGGCCAGAAGAGCACGGCCCGTCCGGCCACTCCTACCGATAGCATGGGTGTTAAAGTGAATGTCTCCGGGTACGCCATCGCCCGGGTGATCCTCTCCTGTATGAAGGACCGGCTGGTTATCGACCGGTTTACCCGGAATGAAGCCCAGAAGGCATACGAATGCCTCATTGATGAGGAACGGGAGAAAAAAATTTTTGTGGCCACAAGTCTTGGCATTGATATCGATGCCGCAGCGGTGCCCCTCGTGCCCTATGTTGAGTTAACGGCCGGGATGCGGGAAGAACGCTGGAGACTGGTGAATCGTGATATTGAGCACGGCATGGTGAAGGTGAAAAAAAATGAGACAGATGAGCTGCTGCGTGAGTGTATCAGGGTGACCATCAGCCGGAATCTCCCCCTCCCCGTCGCTGGTGAAATTTGCGAGGTGCTCGGGCCGATCGTGAAAGAGATCAGCATGGCAGAGCAGCAGCACCTGCTGGAACAGTTTGGTTCAGTTGAGGAGACTTGTTTCCCGCCCTGCATTCAGGCATTGATCACGGCGCTTTCCGCCGGAACAAACATTTCTCACCCCGGGAGGTTCGCACTGACCGCATTTCTCCATAATATCGGGATGAGTCCGACTGATATTACCGGGCTTTTTTGCCGTGCACCGGATTTTGATATCAGTCGCACGATATACCAGGTCCAGCATATATCCGGCAGGGGTGGGACCGAATACAGGGCGCCGTCCTGTGCAGCCATGAGGACGACAGCAATCTGTGTGAAAAAAGACCTGCTTTGCGAACGGGTAACCCACCCGCTCACCTATTATAAGAGAAAGAAACGGGAAGGTGTCAGGACATCCCCCGGCCCATCAGGTGATATGCTTGTTAATCGTAACGCCGGCAGCGCTCATCGCGAGAAGGAAACAGGCAATAGCGAAAATATAAGCGATTCCCGCGGGCAGCAGCAGGGGGAGCATGACCAGGAGAACAATAAAAAAAACCAGGCCTGACACGCCCACGAGGATATCAAGAAGTCTTAAGTCCATGTATGATATTCACCCCGGAGTCCTATATCTTTAACTATTGGAATATCTTCGGGAATGAGCCTGGCATCGACCGGATGCCTCTGGATTTTCGGCAGCAAAGAGGTAATAATGATGCAAAACGATGAAAAGACCGTGATACTTCAGAAACTATCCCATGCGGCCTTACTGATTTCTGACAATATTCACCCGGATCTTGTCCCGACAGGTGGCACTCTGCTCGCGTACGCACGGAAAAGTGCACGGGACGATACCGGTATTGCCTATGTGCAGGGAGGACTGGGTAAGGAAAATATCCCGTTTGATCCCCGGAATGTCGTATTTGGTGGTGGAGGAATGATTGCGACGGTCCTTCTCACGGCAATGAAATTTGATCCCGGAATTCGGAGCGCAGCGATTATTGCATGCACCGTCGCCGCGGTAAAAAGAATGGAAGCAAGGTCCCTGGAGGTTTGCTCGTTTGATCCCGGGAAGGAACCCCCAGGAATCAGGACAATGGACTGGGGTGTGGCACAGTGCTGCCGCAATGGTGTACCTGATGCGATTTTCAGCCGGCGCACTGGTGGTACCGGTGATAACGAAGCAATTATTCGGATTTTCGGAGAAGAACCTCAGGGAGTCGCAAATAATATTCTTATGCTATCAGTGTGAATAATGTTAGCACAAATCTGAGGAACGTCAACATGGGAATTAAGCCATCATATATCAAATCAACAGGAGCCGAGCTTATTGTGAGATTCGGTGATAAAATGTCCAATAATTTTGATGAAAACAAGCAGGTCGTCACTGATATGTCTTCTATATCCAGTAAACGCGTAAGAAACCGGGTCGCCGGATACATTACACGGAAAATAAATACCGGAAGACACTCATAAAACTTATTATGTTTGAGGGAGTATTTCCTGCAATTATAACCCCTTTTAAAAGAAATTCTTCGATGGACCTGGACCTTGAGGGTCTGAGGTCAAACATCGCATTTCTCCTTGAGGAGGGTGTCCATGGCATCGTACCTTGTGGTTCGACAGGCGAATCCGCCACGCTCAGTTTCGAAGAGCATGAGCAGGTGATCGAGGCCGCCGTGGATGAAGTGGATGGAAGAGTTCCGGTCCTTGCAGGGACCGGGTCAAATAATACTGCTGAAGCGATCAGGTTCACGGAAGCAGCCAAGGACCTCGGAGCTGATGGGGCGCTTGTTATCAGTCCGTACTACAACAAGCCGAACCGTTCGGGACTGATCAAGCATTACACAAAGATTGCGGACATCGGTCTTCCGATTGTGATGTATAATGTCCCGGGACGGACTGGACAGAACCTTTTACCCGACCTTGTTATTGAACTCGCCCGCCACCCCAATATCGTCGGGATCAAGGAGGCAAGCGGAGATATCGGACAGGTATCCAGGATTATCGAAGGGACGCTGTCCGAGGACTTCATGGTCATATCCGGCGATGACGGCCTCACCCTCCCCATCCTGTGTCTTGGTGGGAGTGGTGTCATATCTGTTGCGGCAAACGTTCAGCCCGCCCTCATGGTCAGAATGTTTGATCATTTCTGCGAGGGGGAGCTTGAAGAGGCCCTTGATATTCATTAC
>Ga0114951_10006315_pt1 | contig 10528 bp, 13 predicted proteins | sample AM7aDNAmetaG_FD_88677 | JGI IMG/M metagenome (GOLD analysis project Ga0114951, IMG submission 88677) | Freshwater microbial communities from Finland to study Microbial Dark Matter (Phase II) - AM7a DNA metaG | ecosystem: Environmental > Aquatic > Freshwater > Lake | place: Finland: Lake Alinen...
TCTGTAGCTGCGCGTTCTGTAGCTGCGCGTTCTGTAGCTGCGCGTTCTGTGGCTGCCATATTCACATCATTTTTAAAGGCATTTTTGCGCGTTCTCTTTCTGGCTCCACCAGAAAACCCAGGATACACTTTTTCGGTTTCACGTGATCTACGGTTAGTTCCAAATAAATTATTTAAAAACGCATCATGATTCTCTAATGCTTTTTTCATTTCTATTGCTTTTTCTTTAGAATACTGATTGGCCCGATTCTCATTTTGAAACTCTTTTAGCCGCTTCTCTAAATGAGGGCGATTCCGCTCACTCCTGGCAATTATCATGCGTCTGCGAGTATTATTTAGTGGCGCCTTATGGGCCTTACGTGATAGCATACTAATATTCCTACTTATACCCAGAAATTTACTCTGCCCCAGTATCCAAGAAAAGCCGCATCATATCTAACGCATGCGTCTTTCCCTGGGCGAAATACATCCAGCCGCGAATGAGTAATTCATGAATTTCCTGGGCAGCTGATGCCGGAATGAATTCCATCATATCCAGCGACGAATCCAATTCATGTAGAAAATCCTCGTAGCTTATACCAGTCTTCCACAGTTCAATGAAAATACTTATCATCTGGGTATCATCTTTTAGAACAAAGGATTTCAGCAGTTCAAAGCAAAGGGAAAACGACGGGGCCGAGAAAAGACTCAGAATATCCTCTTTCTGTATCACATACGCCTCTTTATCCTTGTAGAATTTCGCGATAATCCGTATACAGCTCCGAATCTGCGTAGGAGTCTGGACAATTGACATGAAAATCGGCAACGATTCGGGGGCAATTGTAATATTCTTTGAATTGTACAGCGTGAAAAAATGATTGATAAGAATCATCGGGGAAATTGTCGCCGTCTCCACATGCATACATCTTGACCTGAGGGGCTGAATCAAATCGTTTGAGAATCGGCTACAGAAGATGAATCGCGTGGAGTGAGCGTGCGTCTCCATCGGTCGCCGCAAGGCCTGCTGGGAAATGATTGGCAAAGAATCGGCATCATCTACCACAATCCACCGATAGATTCCTGGCGTGGAGGAAGTGTGCCTCACGAATTCCGCCACCGACTGACGAACGCAGTGAATTCCTCTGTCCTGCTCCGAAGAAAGCCAGAGGATTGACTCATGAGTCGGCTTGAATCCCTTTTGCCTAAAATATGCCGCGACGAATTCATGAAGGAGCGTAGTCTTTCCAGAACCATATCCGCCTGATAAAAATAAGTGGGGGGGATCATTGATAACCTTATTAAGTAAATCTATGGTGGTAGATTGGCCCACAAGGGTGGTTTCCAGCATTCCTATAGGAGGAATTCAGGCGATGTTTAGACCTGGTAGAGAAATATGTAAAGGTCTAAACATCGCCCACTCATTCTAAAAAGGAAAATGGCGTCTTTGTATGAACAGCTCGGTATTAATAAGAGCGCCGACCCTGGTGAAATTCGTAAGGCCTATCTGAAATTGTCAAAGACCGAGCATCCTGATAAGGGCGGTGATGCCGACCGTTTCAAGGTGATTCAGGGAGCCTATGAAGTGCTATCCGATGAGGAGAAGCGGAATTACTATGACCAGACGGGGCAGATTCAGGGTGAAGGAGGAGGCGGGGGGCATGCCCATGGAGGCATGCCCTTCCCGTTTGACCTGGGAGCCATGTTCGGTAATATGGGATTTGGCGGTGGGAACCCTTTTGGCGGCGGCATGCAGTTCGGTGGCGGCCAGCAAGTTCGTCAGAAGCGCCCGAAGGCTCCGCCCAAGGTACATGACATTGGACTGACCTTTAAGGACTTTTTCTACGGTAAGAAGATTCAGTTGAAGTTTGAGCGCCAGAAGTTTTGTGAGCAGTGTAAGGGTGACGGAAGTGCCACCATGTCGCGTTGTGACGGCTGTAACGGGGCAGGTGTCCAGGAGCGCCACATAATGATTGGTCCTGGAATGCAGGCCGTGTCCAGAGGGCCGTGCGGTAACTGTGTAGGAACCGGCAAAAAGGCGACAGGGACCTGCTCAAAGTGTAAGGGGGGCAAATTCAGTACGCATGAGAAGGTATTGTCTATTGATATTGAACCTGGAATGAATCCTGGAGATTCTATGACATTTCCGAATGAATGCTCGGACCATCCCGAGTATGACCAGCCTGGCGATGTTCATATTGTCATGCGCGAGGCCGAGGAAGCATCTTCCTTTAGTCGCATTGGTGACGATTTGATGACAGTGGTTAATATTTCATTACTGGACAGTCTGGTTGGATGCCAACGTCTCCTACAGGGACATCCTGGACATCCGAAGGGACTTACCATCGTAATCCCTTTGGGGACTCTACGTGGTGATACGGTAACGATTCAGGGAGAGGGAATGCCTCGACGTGGTACAGCACAACGAGGCAATCTTCAGGTAACAATCGCAATGGATTTGAAGCAGGAAGAGAAGGATAGTTTAATCAAGAATTCGGATGCGATTCGTGCTCTATTTATAGCGCCGCAACAGACGCCTTGACGGCATTAGGTATGAAGCTTGTAGGGTCGTGCGCCAGCTTCCACTCGGGATTCATGCCACGCTCGGCTCCCGCGGAACCGGGCAGAATCATGCCAGGGGCATCGGCGGACGCCGGCATCAGCGTCGAGCCACCGCCCTGTCTCTTGCGGTAAGTGCGGCGTTTGGAGCCTCCATTGCGGCGTCTGGAGCCTCCATTGCGGCGTCTGGAGCCTCCATTGCGGCGTCTGGAGCCTCCATTACGACGTCTGGAGCCTCCATGGCGTCTGGAGCCACGTCTGGAGCCTCCATGGCGACCGCCAGCCTGGTCGCTCATGCCCTGGATCGCCGAGATAGAGTTGTCAATCGGCGTAACGCGCGCATTCACGCGGAGAGCCGCATCCAACATTCCCGTATCGCCTACCGGGGCGCCCTCGCCCAGGCCGCCGCCATGCTGACCCTCGTGGAGGGCATCGTACTCCTGCCCCTGGGCATTTGACATCTTCGTGGGTCCAGCCATGGACTCGTCATTCACTGAGGCCGGATTGAGGCGCTGCCAGCCACCGCGCATCTTACGGGTCTTACGAGAGGCTCTTTTTACGCGTCTAACCATGTTTCCTACTAACCGTCTTGAAAAAAATCGGCTCATTACGAATCGCGGAGAGCCGGCGCCTGGATGCGTCTCTTCTGAATCTTCCCTGAAACCAGATAAATACTGTTCTCCGTTACAATGATATACTCTTCCTGAACCTTATACACCTTATGTATAAGGCTCGTGAATTCATCATTAGACTTCACCAACATCTTCTCCTTTGTCTCCTGGTCCTCTCCCATAAACGCCGTTCCATTATGCGTATGTACGTAGTAATCAAGCTGAATCGGCTTATCGTGCTGTATTCCAAGCTTCGCCGCCTGAACAAGAAGCTGGACGCTCGGATAAATCTCATTCGTAGCACTCATACCAACTGATGATGGTACAGACATTCTAAAACCTGGAAGATTCCAGGAAAGGCTATATGGGTATTTTCCGCGCACACTTAAGCAGTCGTCGGGAAAGGGCGACTCACTTCCTTGGAATGAGCCCGGAGGATTCGGTTCATAAATTCATACGCCTCGTCCAATTGGCGCCTCGTGCGGGCGCCCGTAATTATGATTGACCCCGTCTGAAACACTGCGATCGTAATTCTCTTACAGGTTCCCACTTCCGTCCCATCGCCCTGGCCGGAGCAGAATCGCGGGCATCTACAGATTCCCCCTCCTGCCGGAGCGGTCTCATTATAGTAGTATTTCGTATTTACTCCCTGATAGATGGTTGTCTCCAGGGTGCTGGAAAGATTATAGACCTCGCACAGAATCTTGTGAAGCTCGGCCCGCTTCGCCTGCCCATTCATCTTGTAATCGCTATTCAGCAACTGAACATTGAATTTCTTCAGTTCCAGAGGGACCTCTGTAATAGGCGTCTTGAAAGCATTCACTCGCTCCAGCATCCAGGCAATGACATCTCGGGAGAACTCCTCATCCGTTACACCAGTCATTTGAAACCCCCCATTTGCGAACAGCTTCACATTGACCTCCTTGAAATCACCGTTATCCTTTCGGGTTTTCCGAATGACGATGGTGCTCTGATTGAAGAAGGTCTTGTCGCTCACACGACGCTTTGTGAGAAGGTCACGTGCCGAATACCCTACAACATTCGTCTCATGCTCCATTTTGAGAAACCCCTCCATTGGAAACCCAATCGGAATGAGCAGGTCCTTGATTTGAGTAAATAGAGAGGTAAGATTGATGCTCGTTCCGAGATGCCCCGTTGTCACCAGCGTTGAGATTCGCAAAGGGCTAAATGTAAGTTCATTGGACTCCATTTGTCTGTTTTGTCTTTATACCCTGGCCAAAGAGCCCTCCAAATTTTGTCTGACGAACTTTACAAACCAGCCCGAAAGCAGTTTGGACCGCTGTTTCATAGGAATCATTTTCACGAAATCCGTATCGCTTATTTCAAGGAGTTTGATAAGGGCGGCTCTTGACAAACACCCCGTAGAACTGGCACAGAACATACAGAACATCGCCACATCAGGGAACGTCCATTTCTGTAGAATCTTCTCAAAGAGGTCATTTACAGCGTCAATGTGCCCCGTAAAAATGTCGGTCCAGACTCTTGCGCAGTCCTCAAAGCGCTTCGGATTCAGAATGAAAAAACGGATGTCTCCGCGGCGGAATTGTATATCCAGCCCCGAAATCTTGGATTGGCCGGTGCCTGTATTCAGAATGAGATTCATGCGGTGATTGAAATCGGCGGTCTTGGGAGCCTCAAAAGGGATGATCAGGAATTTATGGAGGATTGACTTGTGAATTCGCGAGATGGAATTACACAGAAAGATAATCAGAGTCTTCTTCGGCGATTCATCCAGAAGAGGGCGAAGGGCAATCTGGGCCTGGTCCGTCAGGGTCTCCGCCTCGTCAAAAATGATGATTTTGGGGGCGGAATTATCCGGAAAAAGCGCCTGAAAGGAGGAACGAATGAACGGATATACACGGCTCCGTACCGCTTCCAGGCCACGCTCGTCGCTGGAGTTCAGGAAGAGGGCGCGGCCAAAAAAGGAGGCTGACCCCTTCTTTCCGTGAAGCGCTTCCACGAAATATTTGGCAGACGTCGTCTTTCCAGAGCCTGGAGGACCGATTAGAATCATATGCGACATTGCGGCAGTATGATTTAACATAGTTGTTAATATTGTTTGAATACGATCTGGAAGACCTAGATTATCCATATCCTTTAAAAAGGAACTGCTGTAGAGCTTTAGATGAGTTGAGCCGCGATTGGCTTAAACCTACTCGCGCGTCTGATATTCAGGAAATGTCATCTGGCGCGCGACGCACAAAAAAAACCAAGGAGCCTCTTATTTCTGGCGTGACAACTGACCAAGCCGAGCTAATCATTGTGAAGCCCTCCAAAAAACAGAAGAAGCCTATCAATATCGTGGCCGTTGTTACACCGAATGGCATTGAGGGGTCTTTCATGTTAGAATCACGCCGTCCTCTTATTGCACATCTTCCGATTAGTTCAAGTGAGATTAACTTTAATGAGCCTACAGAGGGCTCATCTGTAGTAGAGCCCGAGCCCTATGACCCAATGCAGCAGGACATCTTTATTGGTGACCAGGAGGAGATTGCACAGGGGTCGGTATCAACCCAAAATCTAAAGGAGAAGGAACAGGAGAAGGAGGCGGCTACAATCTATGAGGATTCAAAGGTGGAGGGTCGCCCTCTCCAATGCTTCTCCAAGATTAATCTGATGGTTCAGTATTCATCGCTTTCAAAGCAGAAGAAGATTCCCGAGAAGACGGATATTGCCTGCTTTTGGTGCGCCCACGGGTTTGCCACCCAGCCGTGCGTGATTCCCGAGAGAGAGGTGGCCGGCGTCTATATGATTTACGGGAACTTCTGCTGCCCTGAATGTGCGCTGTCCTATTTACTGAATGAGACAGTGGATCCGCACGTTCGCTGGGAGCGTATTGCCCTGCTACATCGTATTTACGACAGGGAGGGGAAGGGGCGTATGTTTCCTGCTCCCAGCCGCGAATCTCTGAAGCTGTTTGGTGGGCCTCTAACGATTGAGTCCTTTCGTGCGACCATCAATAAGGGCGCGGTTCGGGTTGATACGCATATGCCGCCGATGGTGAGTATTCTCGGTAGCATTGACACGAAGCCGATTGATTTCTTTGATTCCAGTTTGAAGAATACGCTGATTGGGAGCCTACAGCAGGAGAATACGGTGAAGGCGCAGGAGGGTCTTCGCTTGCGGCGGACGAAGCCTTTGAAGGACCGCGAGAGCACTTTGGATTCTGTAATGAATATTAATATTAAACGGTCTTGATGCGGAGTGCCGGTTTAGAAAAATTGAGAGGGGTAGACGCCGTTTTATTATTAATAAAATGGCATCTGATTCTGTGCTTCGTGGCCTCTTTCGTTCTCTGGAAAACTGTATTCATGAACGCCTTTCTATGATTGAGGATGTTTGCCTTGGCGGAACCATCGGTGCTGGGAAACCCGATTCTGATATGAAGTACGACGAGCTTCTTACATGTATTCAGACACTTGAGAGCCGATTTACGGTGATTGAGTCCGCGATTCAATCGCAGTCGGCCGTTTCAGAGAAGGTTCATGTGAATTGTATTGGCAAGGATAATACGACGGTGGCGGTGACTCCTGAACTATGGATGAAGGCGATGAAAGGGCTGGAAATCGTCCTTCCTCCCAGAGATGAGACGATGACTCATATGAAAGTTGAGGAGGATACTGAGGAGGAAGAGGTTGAGGAAACCGCGGAACAGGAGGAAGAGGAAGAGGAAGAGGTTGAGGCGGAGGAAGCGGAGGAAGAGGTTGAGGAAGCGGAGGAAGAGGCGGAAGAGGAGGAAGAGGCGGAAGAGGCGGAAGCGGAGGAAGAGCTTGAGGCGGAGGAAACGGAGGCGGAGGAAACGGAGGCTGAGCAAGAGCAAGTGGAGCTTGAAGAAATCACGTTCAAGAACAAGAAATATTATAAGGATTCCGAGAATAATATTTACGGTATTGGCGAAGATGGGGAACTACAGCAGGAGCCAGTTGGTGTCTGGGATGTTCAGCGGCAGCGCGTCCTGTTCAAGCGGCTATAATACTAATAAAAATCTTTTATAGAACATATAAATAGGAAATGGCAACCTTCTACCCAGTTTTAATAACTGCCGCCATTTTTATAGCACTGATTTTGGACGACATTATTCAGCGGACTCCTGAGAATATCCCTACAAATACTCTACAGGGATTCGTATCAATGATTTTGATGCTGATTCTATCATTTAAGGATATGGAGCTCGTTTCATGGGGACTCCTTGTACTCCCCATCATAGTACTTATCTTGTGCTATTATTATGCCATTAAGGTATCGGTAGGGAATCCTACTGCGATTTTACCCGGCGCCACAACTGTAGCAAGTACCGCGCAGCCGGTTATGTCATGCTCTACCGCCGCAACCGGATCACCGTCCAACATTTCAGTACCTTCTTCCCCCACAATGTCGGCACAAATCCAAGCTGCTCCCTATACATTTACACCCATTACTGCGTGCTCCCCTAGATAGCACATAAAGATTTGATACGATTCCATATAGAAATAATGAATATCGGGGCAATTAGTCCAATTCTATCAATATTACTGGTGATGGGAACCTGTAATGAATGGGTTAGTGCGATGATGAAGCGAATTATGGATTCGTTTGATATTATTTTTAATTCTAACATCTATGTATTTTTTGATAAGTATCCCTGCCCTTTTCCGGCACGCGCTGTGAGATTGGACTCCTCTAATTCGGCGCCGCCAACAATTATGTATAACGCCGATACGCGCATGTTTTTTCCGTATATCAATAACGACACCAATATGGAAGCATTGAGAACTGAAAGGGGGGTTTCTTTGCCGATTCTGTCCATTGAAATCATTGATTCAGAGTTGGAGACCGTCTTTGATTTGACGAATTTTGTTGCCAAAGTAAAATACATTTCTGTAACGGAGGGAGATTGCCCCACCATTTCGGAATTGATTATGGCGTGGTCAATTGAGTCAAATATTGTTTTAAATAAGGACATTTACCAAGTGAGATATATAAATACGGAGTGTAATACTTATGTTGTTACATTGAATGATGGAAGCGAATTGGCTACGGATACGGATACGGATACAGATGCTTCGTCTGAGGAGAAGCCGCATACAGAATAAGCGTTAGAATACCTAAACCATTATCTACTATTTAGACTAGAGGACGGAATGTTAAGTTCCGTTCATAGTCCCTTACCCACTGGTACATGGACATTGTATTTCCATGCACCAAAGGAGAAAAAGTGGTCGTTAGACACATTTCAGCCGATTATGAAGATAACCACCCTGGAGGATATCCTTTCCGTATTTAAGGAGCTCGGTGACAAGTTGAAGCGGGGCATGTATTTTTGTATGAGAGACCCGATTCCTCCTCTATGGGAGAACTACCAGAATATCCGCGGCGGAAGCTATAGCGTCCGTGGCGGGCCCGATGATGGAGTGGATATTTACAAGTATTATGTAATCGGATCTATGATTGACACGATTGTTAAAGATCCGTTAGACACAATTGTAGGAGTTAGTGTAAGTCCTAAAATTATGAATGGTCCTAATGGAGTTTCCAAGGTGGGGTTCTATGTAATCAAAATCTGGAATAAGGATTGCTCGGCGTTCCACAGTGCATCCAGCCTACATCTGTTACATCCGAAACTGGTTCCGTCGGATGTGATGTATACGCCGCATGTTGATAAGAAAATGTAAGCTTTTTGGAAAAAAGCTTGGCAAAAACCCAAAATTTGTAGAAGGGTCCTCTAAACTTCCTGCATCGCAGACCGCAAAAACCCAAAATTTGTAGAAGGGTCCTCTAAACTTCCTGCATCGCAGACCGCAAAAACCCAAAATTTGTAGAAGGGTCCTCTAAACTTCCTGCGTCGCAGACCTTTATTTTTTTTGCCAAGCTTTTTTTTAAAAAGCTTATTAAATCCGAGACTTACTAAAAGCCTTCAGAAAATCCTCAAACTCATCCTTTTCATCCATATTCATCTTAGGCGCCGTTTTTAAGAATTCCTTCTTATTTTCAGTGAAAATAGTACGGAATAGCGACAATAAATGCTTGGCATAGTCATCAATCTCATCTCTCATCTCCGGATGTTTAGATGAGTTATCGACAAGCCACTCCATAAAACCAACGATATCAGAGACATAGGAGTCAATCTCATACTCCAAGTGAAACTGCTTGAGACCAGCATCGGTAATATACCTTTTAGCCTTCTTTAGAAAGGGTGTCGGATTAGAACCCTTTTTCTCAAAAAAATAATCCTTCAAATCATCCGCCATACTTTCACCAAGTGTAAGAAACAAATATGAATATAAATTCGCAGTTTCGGACACCGAGTCTAAGGCCAAATATTTGTCCACGGACATAAGTAATTTATTAGATTTGTTCAGCAGCTGCCGTGTATATTTGTACTTAGACGGTGCTAAACGCTGTTTCAGAGTACGTGGGTTCTGGAAACTACGTTTTGCCAGATTATTTACCGTCTTCCGTTTTCTTGTCGTGTTATGCACGCTTATAACACTGGTACGACCTACCCCGCTTGAGACATTATTAGCATTATTGATTGATGAATTACCAGTACTATTCGTATCCATTTCCTATAAACTGGCAATATTTAATTCGGCGCTGTACCCTGCTTATTCTTCATCGGAGCCAGAACCAGCTTCACCTCTCCCAGATTCGCCACCGTGTAACGCAGAATGAGAGGGTAATCATTCTTCAGATAGAGTTCAATAGAGGGGCACAGACTGGTACACTTGGTAAAGAGAACCATGTGCTTCAGCTGGAAAATGCCCTGGACAATTTCCGCAGCGGATCCAGCCGACTTATGAACCTTCATATTGGACGTGGTATTCTCCGAAATAATGGTCTCCTGTTCCGCGAAATCTCCAATACACTTGAAAATGAGGTCGGAGGAACTGGAGGTGATTTCCACATCCAACTTCTCTCCAAGGGCATTCATGTCCCGGCAAATCTTCTGTAGGTCCGTGCTCGGCATATGGATAATACTGGTGAAATTCAAGCTCGGAATCTGGATATCCTCCACATCGGTGTCAAAGAGCTTCAAGAAATAGTTAGTCACGGTGGATTTCTCGGAGTTCTCCATCCGGATGCCCAGTTTGTTCGGGTTGTTAGCCGGCAAGTACATTGTCAGGGAGTCATTGTTCGCCATCGTCTTGATGAGCTTGAAAAAGTAAATCATATTCACTCCGAGCACATGCTTCGCTGGGCAATAATAGGTCTCAAAGCGATCGGAATGAAGGCGGAGATAGACCAGCACGGTATGAGTCTCATCTACGGCCATAATCTTGATGCCCTGAGAATCAAACTCCAGATTCGCCTCGGTCAGAATCTCCTTCAGCGCCTCAATCAGGGTACGGAATGCCCCGGATTGTACAGTTTTGATTTCGAACA
>Ga0114951_10006317_pt1 | contig 10528 bp, 10 predicted proteins | sample AM7aDNAmetaG_FD_88677 | JGI IMG/M metagenome (GOLD analysis project Ga0114951, IMG submission 88677) | Freshwater microbial communities from Finland to study Microbial Dark Matter (Phase II) - AM7a DNA metaG | ecosystem: Environmental > Aquatic > Freshwater > Lake | place: Finland: Lake Alinen...
CCCCCGCCGCCTCTCCCATGCGCTTGGACTTGACGATGCCCAGCAGACCGGTCCCCTTCTTCATCGCATCAGCATCGGCCAGGAGCTTGTCGGCGTCGGCGTTAGCCTCCTTCGCCTCGGGCGCGGGGATGGAATCTTCCCAGTTGACGAAAGCCACGTGACGCGCAGCGTCGTAATCCTTGATCTCGGCTTCGACCTTCTTGAGATTGGCGGCATTGCCGCGCTGCTCATAGAACGCCTTGAGCGTTTCCAGTTGCTGCCGGTACTGTGCGCGGGCCTGATCGAGGCCGGCGACGACCTTGGCCTCATCGGTGGTGGAGATGCTCTTGGCAACCATTTCCTGCTTGTGGCGGCTGCAATATTTCTCGCCGTCGGGGATCGCCTGGAAGCAGATCGGGCAGAACGCCGCCAACGCCATCGCCGCCGAGATGAACAAGCCAATCACCGCCATCGCCACCACGCGCGCTTTCATCGGAATCTCCTTTAGCATCGAGCAGACCGGGGCCAAGTACAAAGGGATTATAGCTCTAGCAACTGGGGAGACGCAAACATAAGGACGGATAGTTGTACACATGGCCTTGTGCTTTGGATGGCGCTCTTCCGTACGGATACATATTGCTCAGGGGCACTTGGGTCCGCTTAGCCAAACTGCCACACACGAGCCAACAACCAAAAGTGAATAGAAGAGCGACCCGCTGCACTCAAACAGCACCCAACGGGAATGCTCAGGCATTGCCTTCCACCGTGCCCATGTTTCACACCGTTTGTCTCGCCAACTTTTGTCTTCCTTTTCCAGCAAGCCTTCGGGATACTTGACTTTCTTCGCTTTGCCTGCCGAACGTTCCAGAATGAGATATACGGCGAATAGCGAGAGAATCACTGAAACCATGCGTGCCAGCCAGTGGAAGTTGGTCTGCGCGGAACCCGACATGAGAAGCACGTTTGCCCCGAGAGTCGTTGCTGTGAACCAAAGGTGTTCCTGAAGAACGTTATCGGTTGTCTGTTCATTATTGTCATCCATGTCTTTTCCTCTCACCTCGCTCTCAGAAATCAGCCGTTTGCTTAGCCCCCCTTCGCCCGCCACCCCCGCACCTTCAGCTTCAGCAGCATCGTCAATCCGCGGAATGATTCGCCGGGGTTGATCTTGGACTCCCCCGCCTTCCGGTCGACGAACGTGATGGGGAATTCGGCGGGTTGGATGCCGAGCCGGGAGCAGCGGTAGAGAAGTTCCTCCAGGACGGCGTAGCCGCGGGCGGTGAGGGTGACCGGCTCCAATCGCTCCAGAATGTCACGCCGGTAGCAGCGGAAGCCGGAGGTGCAGTCGCGCAGATTGACGCCGAAGATGAGGCGCGTGAGGATATTGGCCATCGCGCTGTTGAACTTGCGCATCAGCCCCCAGTCCTGAACCGCCCCCCCCGCCACGTAGCGCGAGCCATGCGCCGCCCCCTGCGCCTCGGCTAGCCGCCGAAGCTGCGGCAGGACAGCGGGGTTGTGGGAAAAGTCGCTGTCCATTGTGCAGGCGTAATCAGCCCCCTCCTTCAGCGCCAGCGAGAGTCCATCGCGATACGCCGTGCCGAGGCCCAGCTTGCCCGCCCGGTGCAGGATGCGGATGCGCGGGTTCGAGGCGGCGAGTTGATCGACGACTTCGCCGGTGCCATCGGGGGAGTTGTCATCCACCACCAGGACGCGCCATTCCGGGCCGTTCGCCAGGACGCCGGCGATGACGGCGGCGATGTTCGGGCGCTCGTTGTAAGTGGGCATGACGACGGTGCAGTTCATGCGGGGTAGGATAACAGAACGCAGGAATGGACTCAACGTTCAGTGTACAACTGCCATGAACAACTGACGTTCGCCCGCCCTGCTCCTTCCTTCGCTTGACTTAGCGCCGCTCCTCCGTCATATTACTCGGTCTGAGGCGCATATGGTCCGCAGCGATCCAATGACCCTTTTTCTACCGGAGAGTCATCAAAATGGCAAAGCAGGATGTCGGCCTTATCGGCCTGGCGGTGATGGGAGAGAACCTGGTGCTGAATATGGAGAGCAAGGGGTTCTCCGTGGCGGTGTTCAACCGCACCATCGAGAAGGTGGACGCGTTCGTGAATGGTCGCGCCAAGGGGAAGAATATCGCCGGCTACCACAGCTTGCAGGAGTTCGTGGCGGCGCTGAACCGCCCCCGCAAGGTTATCATGCTGGTCAAGGCGGGCGAGGCGGTGGATGATTTCATCAATCAGTTGATCCCCTTGCTCGAACCGGGCGACATCATCATCGACGGCGGCAACAGCCACTTCCCGGACACCATCCGCCGCACGGCGCTGGTCGAAAGCAAGGGACTGCTCTACATCGGCACCGGCGTCTCCGGCGGCGAAGAGGGCGCGCTCAAGGGCCCCTCGATGATGCCCGGCGGCAGCCCCGCCGCCTGGCCGCACGTCAAGAACATCTTCCAGAAAATCTGCGCTCAGACCGAAGAAGGCGAGCCCTGCTGCGAGTGGGTGGGTGAGAACGGCGCGGGGCATTTCGTCAAGATGGTCCACAACGGCATCGAGTATGGCGACATGCAGATGATCTGCGAGGTCTACCAGATCATGAAGCAGGGCCTCGGAATGACCAACGAGGAGATGCACGAGGTCTTCAAGGCCTGGAACGAGGCGGAGTTGAAGTCCTACCTCATCGAGATCACCCGCGACATCCTCGCGTACAAGGATGAGCAGGGCCAGGCCGTGGTCGACCTGATCCTCGACACCGCCGGGCAGAAGGGAACGGGCAAGTGGACGGTGCTGGCGGCTCTGGATGAAGGCCAGCCGCTGACGCTGATCGGCGAAGCGGTCTTCGCCCGCTGCCTCTCCGCGATCAAGGAAGAGCGCGTGGCGGCCTCCAAGGTGCTCAAGGGCCGGCCCAAGAAGATCCGCGGCGACAAGCAGGCGATGCTCGAAGACCTTCGCCGCGCTCTCTACGCCTCCAAGATCATCAGCTACGCGCAGGGCTTCCAGCTCATGCGCTCGGCGGCAAAGACGTACAAATGGAACCTGAACTACGGCGGGATCGCGCTGATGTGGCGCGGCGGCTGCATCATCCGCTCCATGTTCCTCGGGAAGATCAAGGAAGCGTACGTCCGGAAGCCGGACCTCACCAACCTGCTGCTCGACCCGTTCTTCGCCGACGCCGTCCTCAAGGCCGACAAGTCCTGGCGCAGCGTGGTGGTCAAAGCCACGAAGTACGGCGTGCCGGTGCCGACGATGAGCTCCGCGCTGGCGTTCTTCGACGGCTATCGCTGCAAGCGCCTGCCCGCGAACCTGCTCCAGGCGCAGCGCGACTACTTCGGCGCCCACACCTACGAACGCGTCGACAAGAAACGCGGCGAGGTGTTCCACACGAACTGGACCGGACATGGCGGCACGACCAGCGCGTCGACGTATACGGTGTGATAACGAAGGAATTGCGAATAGCGAATGGCCAATAGCGAATTGCGAACGGCGCCCGGTGACGATCTCTCGGAACGGATGCTGGTCTTCGCCACGCGCGTCTTCAGGTTGACAAAGGCGCTGCGCAAAGACGTACACAGCCGCCACGTGGGCCAGCAGCTATTCAGAGCATCCACATCCGCAGGCGCGAACTACGAGGAAGCCCGCGGAGCCGAATCACGGGACGACTTTGTTCACAAGATGGGCGTCGTATGGAAGGAAGTGAAGGAAGCGCGGTTCTGGCTTCGTTTTATTCATCGAGCCGAGTTGGTAGCTCCTGAACGAGTGGAACCACTGTTGAAGGAGGCCGAGGAACTGAGCAAGATATTCGGCAGCAGCATCAAGACCGCGAGAGTGCGCGGCTTTGAAAAAGCGTGACATTCGCAATTGGCAATTCGCTATTCTTCATTCGCCATTGATTCGTTAATGAGGAGCCCGGCATGTGTAATTCATACCTGATGAACATGTTCTCTCTCGAAGGCCGCACGGCGGTTGTGACCGGCGGCGGCGGCGTGCTGTGCAGCCTGATGGGCGAAGCGCTCGCGGCGGCCGGCGCCAATGTCATCCTCTGGGACATCCGCCAGGAAGCGCTCGACGAGAAGGTCGCCAAGATCCGCAAGGCGATCAAGAATGACGAGCGCGTCAACTCCGTCCAGGTGAACCTCATGGACGAAGAGTCCATCAAGGCCGCGATCGAAAAATCAGTCAAACTGTACGGCCAGGTGGACATCCTGATCAACGGCGCGGGAGGCAACCGCGGCAAAAGCACCCTCCAGGAGGTCAAGGCGGAGGATGTTGAATTCGTCCTCAAACTGAACCTGCTCGCCGGCTGCATCCTTCCGATCAAGCACTTCTCCAAGTACTGGATCGAGAAGAAAATCAAGGCCAGCGTCATCAACATCGCCTCCATGTCCTCATACAACCCGCTGTCCGGGGTCTATGCGTACAGCGCAGCCAAGGCGGCGGTGATGAATCAGACCGTGGCGCAGGCCAAAGAACTGGCCCCCTTCGGCATTCGCGTCAACGCCATCGCGCCGGGGTTCCTCATCGCCGACCAGAACCGCGCATTGCTGCTGAACCCGGACGGGTCGCTCACCGCGCGCGGGCAGGCCGTCATCGCACACACGCCGTACGGACGCTTCGGCGAAGCGCACGAGCTCTGCGGCGCGGTGATCTTCCTCATGTCGAACCAGGCGGCGGGGTTCGTGTCCGGCATTACCCTGCCGGTGGATGGCGGGTATCTGGCGTTTAACATCTAAGGCGAATTGCCTGTAGGGGCGCAGCATGCTGCGCCCTGTCACATCACTCACAAAGGAGGAACACCACATGGCTGCTGCGCACCACGAAGCGCTTCAGGCGCTCCCCAAGAAGCACGACTTCTTCATCGGCATCGACTCGGACGGCTGCGCGTTCGACACGATGGAGATCAAGCACAAGGAATGCTTCTGCCCCAACTTCATCGACAAGTTCCATTGCCAGGCGATCAGCAAGTACACGCGCGAAGCGTGGGACTTCGTGAACCTGTACTCGAAGTGGCGCGGCTGCAACCGCTGGGAGGCGGTCGTGCGCGTGATCGACCTGCTCCATGACCGCGAAGAGGTCAAGCGCCGTGGCGCGAAAGTCACCGAGGGGAAGTACATCAAAGAGTTCGTCAAGAACAACAAGGTGCTGAGCAACGACACCCTCAAAGCGGCCATCGCGCAGGCGACCGGCCCGGCCAAGAAGGAACTGGAGGAGGCGCTGGTCTGGTCGAAGGCGGTCAACGACAGCATCGCCCAGATGGTCCACGACGTGCCCCCCTTCCCGTTCGTCCGCGAGTCGCTGGTGAAGGCGAAGCCGAAGGCGGACATGATCGTCGTCAGCCAGACCCCCACCGAAGCGCTGGTCCGCGAGTGGAAAGAACACAGCATCGACGGCTTCGTCAGCCTCATCGCCGGGCAGGAGATGGGAAGCAAGACGGAGCATATAAAGTTTGCCACCGAAGGCAAATACGACAAGAGCAAGATTCTGATGATCGGCGACGCGCCGGGAGACTTCAAGGCCGCGCGCGCGAACAACGCGCTCTTCTTCCCGATCAACCCGGGCGCCGAGGACACCTCCTGGCAATTATTCTTTGAAGAAGCGCTGGACAAATTCCTCGCCGGCACGTACGCTGGAGCCTATGAGCAGAAGCTGATCGCGGCCTTTGACAAGCTTCTGCCCGAAACGCCGCACTGGAAGAACGCCTGACGGGAGTGTTCACCGCGGAGACGCGGAGGACGCAGAGAACAACGGTTCTTCGTAACTGATTAAGTTGAGCCGGCTTCAGCATACCCCATGGCCGGCGCATGAGCCCCTCTTGCGCCGGTACAGCTGAAGTCGGCTCGCTTGATTTAATGAAACGTCGGGGTCACGCAAAGCCGCAAAGGCGCAAAGAACGAGAGGAGAGGGTGGATGAAGAGATTCAGCGATCACATAACGCGCGGGGTAACGGGGGCGCTGTTCGTGCATGGCATCCTGGTGTTCTTAATAGGCCTCCAACTATTCGCAGTTTCACGTGATTATCTCAAACACCCCTGCGGAACACTCCGGTGGCGCATCTACCCGGCAGTAGCAGGTTCCATCTTGGCGGTTCTCGCAGGTGCAGCCATTGCGACCTTCTGCAAGCTCCGCCAGAGAAGATCATTCGACGGCTCAGCCGCAGCATGCCTGTCAGCGACGTTCAAGACCCTGTTCGTGGCTGAAGTGGTGGTCGTATTCGGCTTCGGCAGCATGATTCTCGATTGCGGTGAGATGGCGCGCAGAATGCTGCTCTGGGCTGTGGTTCTGAATTTGTTCCTGCTTGGGTGGTCTGGGCGCAAGACAAAGAGTAAATCAGACGACAGCCTGCGTGAATGAAACACGTTGCCTCGCCGTTCTTTGCGCCTTTGCGTCTTTGCGTGAGCCTCTTTTCCCCCACCCGCGCGACGAACCGCATCAACCGGCTCGCGCCGCCTCCGGACCCAGCAGAAACCCTCCGGATGGCTTGACTTTTCAGCGTCAAGAAGGATAATAGCCGCCACTGGTATTGGGCGCAGTATCATTTCCGCCGAGTGGTGGCTCAGGGGAGCCCCTGGCGCAGGAGGCACGCGGGGCACTGGCTGGCGGATACGCATCCTCTCGTCGGCCCCTCCGCCTCCGAAACATGCATCGTCCCTGGGGAGCAGTCACGATATGTTTCCGAACCTGTACAAGACCGTCATGGTCCTCGCGTTTCTGTGGGTGGGCTTCCAGATATTGTCGTCCAAGGGGCGCGTCGAAGTCGTGGACTGCGGAGTCGTCACCAGGATGGAACCGGTCGCCGACTGTCGCAGGTTTTACGAACGTGCAGCACCGGGCGAGTACAGCTTCATCGAGATCGACGGCGAGAGGTTCTTTTTGGTGAAGACTTCCCTGTCCGCCGTTGGCGTGGGGCAGAACTGCCGCGTGTACAAGAATGATCATCGGGAAGTCTGGGCGGGGCAGTGACTGGCAACGGGTGAAATAACGTCATTGCGAGGTCGGCGCGCCGCGAATCCCCTATTGCTCTGCACCGTCACCGCGCCGGCCGTGGCAATCTTCCCGTCTTCTCACCCGCTCGCCGCGAACGCCCACGTGCCTTGGGTGGTTGGGAAAAGCGGTAGATCGCCACGTTCGCGCCGATAACCGTTCGTGAGCCAACGCAGTTCTCCTCGGCGCTCACCCTTCGATGAACTCAGGGCCGTGAGCAACGTCGAACGGCTCGCGATGACGACGATTAGTGCGATGCGCACCCGCAGCCGTGTTCTTCGATGCGTATCCCGTCGGTCGCGTTGGCGAGGCGGGCCTGCGCGCCGGTGACGCGGATGGCTTTGAGCACTTCATCCGCGCGGCCGCCGGCAAAAGCGATGAATGAAGCGCAGCCGGGGATGACCTTGCAGCCGAGCGCCCCCCCTGCCACCGCGGCGGCCATCAATTCCTCCGTGCGCTCGTCGCGCAGCCCCAGGTAGTCCCCAAGCACCGCGTGCGATTCCTCCAGCAACTCCCCCAGCTTGTCGTCGTCGAACCCTTCCTCGAACTCCAGCGTCTCGATCGCCTCGCGGCAGATATCGCGCAGGCGCACCTGCGCGTACACCAGCCCCGCCTCCGCGTCGCTTATTTTGCGAAGCAGCGGCACGACCTCCTCCAGCGTGGATTTGCGGACGTCGAACGCCGCGCCGGACTGCTTCAGCGCCAGCAGCGCCTTGAGCATTTCCGCGATGGGCGCGGCTTTCGAGTCGCCGGTGGTGGCCGGGATGCTGCCGATGACGATGCCCGGCATATTGCGCTCAAGCGGTTTCGCGGCCAGCGCATCGCCCGGCTGCATCCGGAGCGTGCCGCCCAGGGTAGTGGCGTAGAGTTCGGGAATCTGGCGGCGGAAGACCGGTTCGGCGCTTCGCGCCGCGATGGCGATTTCCGCGAGATCCTGCCCGCTGAACTTCGCGAGGCCGTCATTGATCGCAAGGAAGGCCGCGATCCAGCCGACCAGCAGCGCCGGGCTGTCCGGCAACCGATCGAACCAGGGGGCGTTGGTCACGACGCGGAAGTTGTGCGCGCCGGTCAGGGGGAAGCCGCGGGCGGCGACGGCCTGCAATGCGGCGGAGAATCCCGGCAGCGCGGGGAGGCTCGTCGAGGCGTCCAGCTTGACGGATAGCGGCTTGGGGAGGCCCGGGGCGGCGATGCTACTGAACTCCCCTTCAGCGGGGGTCGCGACGATGGCCGTGCGCAGGTCAGCCGCCATGACGACGCACGGAAGCTCAAGGAAGTCCTGGTAGTCGCCGAAGAGCCTCAGCGGCCAGGGGACGGAGAGGACGAGTCCTTTGTGTTCCGCGTGCATGGAGTTCCCTTCGGGTACCGTGTCGTATCCATGGTGGAGCGCGCTGTCCTCAGCGCGCTTATGAATGCCAAAGCGCGGTGAGGACACCGCGCTCCACCATGTTGCCTGATCATTCCGGCTCCGCCTCGAGCGGGCCCTCGAAAGCGGTGTCGAAGTCGAAGCCCCCCGCGAAATCCTCGCGGCGGTCTTCATCGGTCTTGCCGAGCAGTTCGTGGTCAACGAGATTGAAGACGATCTCGCCGAAGTCCGTCGTGTTGCGCACCCCCCAACTGCGAAAGACGGTGGGCGCGAGCGGGCCGAACGCCTGATGCGCGTACTGGCGGATCCCCTCCAGCAACTCCTGGCCTGTCAGGTGCCGCGCGGCCGGTTCCAGGGCGGGATCGTCCCGGCCCAGCTTCTTCTGAGTGTAGGCCAGCGCCTCGTACATGAAAAGGTACGCGGCCAGCTGGTAGCGCGGGTCCTTGGGCAGGATGCGCCGGCGAATGGCCGTTTCGAGGTCCACCGCTTCCTGGGGGGCGGAGGCGGCGCTTTCGTTCGCGTGTTCGCCCATGCGGATTACGTCTCCTCTTAACAGCAACGGCGTCCACCACAGAGACACGGAGAACGCAGAGAAAGGAACTCAGATCAACGAACTGGCAGCATGGAATCCAAATGCCGTTCTCTGCGACCTCTGCGTCTCTGCGGTGCAACAGGGCATATCTATTCCTTCTTCGGGAAGAGCGGATCGCCGCGCTGGACGCGGATGCCCTTGGGCAGGCCGCCCCATTGCAGCGCTTCCTGAAGCGGGCGGGTCTCCGGGGGCAGGCCGAGTTGCCGGCGGATCGCCCCGGCGGAAGCCGGCATGTACGGCTCGATCAGCAAGCCGAGGATGCGCACCGCTTCGGCCAGATGGTACATCGTCGCGCCAAGCTTCTCGCGCGCCCCTTCCTTGTTGAGTTGCCAGGGCTTCCGCTCCTCCACGTACGTATTGGCGCGGCGGACGAATTCCCAGATGCGCTCCAGAGCGCGGCTGAACTGGAGCGAGGTCATGCAGTCGTTCACGTCGGCGTACAGAGTCGTCGCCCCATCGGCCAGCGGGCAGGTCGGCTCGGAGGCCGGGTCGGGAATGACCCCCTCGAAGTAGCGCTCGATCATGGACAGGGTGCGGAAGACCAAGTTGCCGAGGTCGCCGGCCAATTCGGAGTTGTAGCGCTGGAGCATCGCGGCGTCGCGATAGTCGCCATCGAGGCCAAACGTAAGCTCGCGCATGACGAAGTAGCGCACGGCATCCACCCCGTACTGCGAGGCGACTTCATCCGGCTTGACGAAGTTCCCCTTGCTCTTGCTCATCTTCTTGCCGTTGTGAGTCCACCAGCCGTGGGCGAACACCATCTTGGGCTGCTCCACGCCGATGGCCATGAGCAGCGCGGGCCAGATGACGGCGTGGAACCAGATGATGTCCTTGCCGACCACGTGGACATCCGCGGGCCAGCGCTTGCGGAACTGCTCCTCATCCGCGCCGTAGCCGACGGCGGAGATATAGTTGGTCAGCGCGTCGATCCAGACGTAGGAGCGGTGCTTCGGGTCGAACGGCAGCGGCACGGCCCACTCCAGCGAGGTGCGGGTGACGCTCAAGTCGCGCAGCCCCTCGCGCACGCGGGACTTGACCTCGTTGAGGCGGAACTCCGGGCGGACGAAGTTCGGATGCTCCTCGTACAGTTTGAGGAGCGGCTCCTGGTACTTGCTCAGGCGGAAGAAATAAGTGGGCTCGGAGTACCACTCCGTCGGGCGGCCGCAGTCCGGGCACTTGGGCTTCTGCTCTTCCCCCCCCGCCAGGAAAGTCTCGCACGGGACGCAGTACCAGCCGCGGTATTCCCCTAGGTAGAGGTCGCCGCTTTCGAACAGCTTCTTGAAAATCATCTGCACAACCCGCTCGTGGCGCGGCTCGGTGGTGCGGATGAAGTCGTCATGGGAGATATTGAGCAGCTTCCAGGCGTCGTGATAGCGCTGGACGACGTTGTCGGCATGCTCCTGCGGGGTGACGCCATGCTCCTGCGCGGCGCGCTGGACCTTCAGCCCATGCTCGTCGGTGCCGGTCAGGAAATGCACATCGTAGCCGCACTGGCGATGGTACCGCGCGAGGATATCGGCGGCAATCGTCGGATACGAATTACCGATGTGCGGCTGGTCGGTGACGTAATAAATGGGGGTCGTAACGTAGTAGTTTGGCCTACTCATC
>Ga0114951_10006318_pt1 | contig 10526 bp, 7 predicted proteins | sample AM7aDNAmetaG_FD_88677 | JGI IMG/M metagenome (GOLD analysis project Ga0114951, IMG submission 88677) | Freshwater microbial communities from Finland to study Microbial Dark Matter (Phase II) - AM7a DNA metaG | ecosystem: Environmental > Aquatic > Freshwater > Lake | place: Finland: Lake Alinen...
AGGCCGAAGATCAGGTGTGCACCCGCGTGAATACCATAATCTGCTGTCATACGGATCACCTCTTCACTTCGGGCAAAGGTATGCCCTCTGTTGATCCGTCTTAATGTTTTATCGTAACACGATTCAATGCCGTATTCAACAATTACAAAATGTTGTTGTGCGATGTGGCTGATCAGTCCGAGCTTTTCCATGTCAACACAATCAGGACGCGTTCCGATCACCAGCCCGGCAACACCGGGGTAACTCAGCGCTTCGCTGTAAATCTTTTCCAGGTAACCCAAAGAAGCATAGGTGTTGGAAAATGGCTGAAAATAAACCAGATACTGATTGGCACGCCTGTATCGCTTCAGGTGGAACTCAATGCCTTCAGCTATTTGTTGTGTGACCGGTTTATCCGCCTTGCAATACGAGGGGTTGAAAGCCCCGTTGTCGCAATAGGTGCATCCGCCTGTTCCGGAGGTGCCGTCCCTGTTGGGGCAGGTAAAGCCGGCGTTGACTGATATTTTTTGTACACGTTCTCCGAATATCCCTCTGAAATATTCCGAATACAGCCTGTAGCGGTTTTCACTCCGCAGCATGTCCTTCATCATTCACCTGTTTTCATTAGCTTGATGACAGATCCGGAATAGGCATTTCTGACACTGATTAAATATATTCCTTCAGACAGGGCAGATGTGTTTATGGTAATCCCTTCAGAACTGACAGGAGCATTGCGGTAATATAAAATTCTTCCTGTGATATCCTGAAAGATTATGGTATAATTTAGATTTCCTGAGTCACTGATATAAATTTTAATTTCGTCGGAAAACGGGTTCCTGTTGATCCTGACAGGGCTGCCACATACCTCATTCACGCCGGTATGGATGTCGCAGCTTTTTCTGTAGGTGATACGGGATGAAGTCGTAATGGTGTCGTCGAATGCAAGGCGTGAGGTATTGTTGTCCCTGAGTGTATAATCCAGCCAGGGTTTAATAAGATCAAGTACGGTCTGGTTTTGCTGTGACCTGTCGATATTGAAGCTACTGCATGTCAGTTCACCTGATTCACAGCCCAGTATTCCACCTGCCTGTGAAGCAAAGTAACAATGTCCACCGCCAGTGATCTGAGCAAAATATTTGCATGGCGAAGCCACGGTGTCGTATAGCAGCACCTGATTTGCAGCGGGAGGGGCAACGCAATCGAGTTCGGCAGAGATTACAAAGCAGGGAATAGTAACATTGACAGCATAATCACCAAGCACATCGAGGGTACTGCCTCCGATAGGCGGGTTTGAGATGGCAGCACCCATAGTAATTATAGTCGTTATGTCGTTGCTTAAACCGGCTGCGAGAAAAGTGGCTTTTCCACCCATAGAATGACCCATGACAGCAGATTTAACGGCTACCTTATTATATAAAAAGGACGAAGTATTCGTGTTTTCAGATTTAATATATGTGTTTAAAAATGCCAGATCTTTTCCGAATTCAAGGTGGTTGGGCGGTGGAAATACTGAACCATTTTCGGTTGTTGGGAATACACAAATATATCCTTCGGCAGCCAGACCCTGAAGAATGTATAAGTAAAGGTTTGGATCACCCATAATGAAACCGTGCCCGAAAACAACAAGAGGGAAACTGCCCGCGGCGGCTTCCACATCATCTCCGGCTGTGAGACCGGGGTAATAAACATGACAATCGATACTGCGGTTACTCCTGGCAGCATCGGTATAGGCTATTTGTCTGTGCCCCACTGGGTAGGGCTGTGTGAAAGCCTGTGGAAAAACCATTACCCAGATTAATATCAGTATAATAGTAGTTTTCATAAAATTTTGTTTTGAATACCTTTTCACAAATATATAAATTTATATATCAATGAGAAAAGCAAATTTTACTTATTAAGGAAGAAGTTTCTTGATTTTTTTTCTGCACATGTGGCATAAACCTGTTTGCTCATTGTTGACGGTTTTGATTGTTCCTCCGGCATCTTCCATCAAACAGCCGCGGGAAGGGCAATGATCCAGTCCGAAGTTGTGCCCGAGTTCATGCAGTACGATCCTGATCAGCCGTTCTTCAAACTGTCGTTGCGATTTTAGGTGGCTTTTCAACCGGAATGTTGAAACTACACAACATTTTCCAGGCATGAGTCCCAGCCCGAAAACTCCCCAGTCGTAATAATTATCTTTCGTTGTTGAAATATCCTTGCCCGTCAGACCGACGATATATGCTGAATTTCCGGTAATACAGCCAGACAGGTAATCGAGCAACTTATCTGCACGGTAGCGGTTACGGGCTTTGTAATATGCAAATGGAGGAAGCGATGAACCAGCAATTACGGAAGTTTCTGCATGATAAAAGGTATCGATGGTATGGCACAACTTATTGAGCATAACCGTATCAGTGTATTCCATCGGTTTCAGAACCACTTTTATTTTATTGCCGGTATTCAGGTAGTCCATCTGTTTATCAGCAGGTTGCCTGCAGAAGAAAATGGCAGAAATTATCATTAGGAGAAAAGTAAAATGCATATTGTTAAGTGTTTAAATGATTCAGGAAATAAGTAGTCAAAAAAATGAATATTTGCCTCTTCAAAACGGAGAAATTTTGCTTATTATTGAAAAATATACTGAAAATCATCATTTTTTTTAAATAAATTGCAATAACTAAAAAATAATGAGTATCTTGCACCATTATTTATAAACACATATTATGAACACTGGAACAGTAAAATTTTTTAATGAATCAAAAGGTTTTGGATTTATTAAAGACGCAAATTCACCAAAAGAGTATTTCGTACATTCATCAGGATTAACTGAAAGTATCAGGGAAAATGATGAAGTTACTTTTGATTTGCAAGAAGGTAAAAAAGGATTAAATGCAGTAAATGTAAAACTCAAATAGTTTTCATTTCATATAAGACATTTATTGTTATGAGCCCTGCGAAAAGCGGGGCTCTTTTTTTTACCGCAAGGCGGGTTTCATTGCGTTATTTTGTTGAATTATATATTAATTATGAGAGGATTAATATTTGAATGTTGATTTGTTCAATTAAAAGTTTTTACTGCCTTCGTGGTATAATTTCCTGTCCTAAAGATTTGAAGGTATAAAAATAATTCAAAGGGGGCATTGTCTTATCATTCAGATTGTCAATATAAATGGAACTATTTCCTTCAATTTTTTAATGTAATTTAGCCAATAGCTCATTAACTGGCAGGAAGCAGCCGTTCGTTCTCACTGCAAAAAAATGACTAAATTTGCCGGAAATTATTCCCATTGGCAAGAGATAAAGAAATAGTAATATTGGAGCGGGCAGAAGTGATAGATGCCGGTTCGGAAGGCATGGCGGTATGCCGTGTGGATAACAGGGTTGTTTTCGTCCCTTATGTTGTTCCCGGTGATATTATTGACATCAGGATTGTTAGAAAGAAAAGAAAGTATCTGGAAGGCAGGGCTGTCCATTTTCATCAGTATTCACCGAAAAGAACGGAAGCGCTGTGCACGCATTTCGGCATTTGTGGCGGCTGCCGCTGGCAGAATATGAAATATGGGGACCAGCTCTTCTACAAGCAAAAACAGGTTTTCGACAGCCTGAAACGGATTGGAGGAATTGAATCACCTGAAGTAAGATCCATACTTGGTTCAGAAAGTGTTTACTGCTACCGTAATAAACTCGAGTATACTTTTTCAAACCTGAGATGGTTTACCGAAAAGAAAAGTGACATAGCCGAAGATCCCAATGCACTTGGCTTTCATATACCCGGGATGTTCGATAAGGTGCTCGATATTGATCAATGTTTTCTTCAGGACGATTTTACAAATACTGTGAGGTTGACAGTGAAATCGTATGCTCTCAGGAATCAACATAAATTTTATAATATCCGGACGCATGAAGGTTTTCTCCGTAACCTGATTGTGAGGAATACTAGGGATGGTCAGTGGATGGTCATCGTGGTGTTTGCACTGCACCTTAAAACAGAGATTCAGGAGATGATGGACTTTATTCACAGTTCCTTTCCACAGATCACATCTTTGTCCTATGTTGTCAACGAAAAGCTTAACGATACTATCTCAGATCAGAAAGTCATTCCTTATCACGGTGAATTATTTATCACCGAAACGATTGACGGGATTCAATTCCGGATCAGCCCGGTATCATTTTTCCAGACCAACACCTTTCAGGCAGCCAGGCTTTATAATATTGCCCTTGGGTTTGCTTCATTCAGGGGAGATGAAACCGTATATGATCTTTATTCAGGAACAGGGACTATATCACTGCTGGCTTCAGGAAAAGTAAAAAAAGTAATAGGCATAGAATATATTGATGCTGCTGTTGCGGATGCGCGGATAAATGCAGAGGTGAACGGTATTGTCAACACTGAATTTTTCTCAGGTGATATGAGTAAGGTCCTTGATGATGAATTTATCCTCAGAAATGGCCGGCCTGACGTCATCATTACTGATCCTCCGCGTGCAGGGATGCATTCCTCTGTTATTGACAATATCATTAAAATATCCCCGGCCCGGATTGTTTACATCAGCTGCAACCCTGCCACCCAAGCAAGAGATGTGGCAATGATGCTGGAGACATACCGTATTTCTGCCATACAGCCTGTGGATATGTTTCCTCACACTCAGCATGTTGAAAATGTGATATTGCTCGAAAAAGTTTAGAATTTGACCAGCTTGCTGTATCCGCTGTATTCGCTGTTGTTCACTTTCAGGAAATAACAGCCGTCAGGAAATGAGCTTATATATGTTTTTTCAGTATAATTTTCTTCATCGGCAATTACATATTTTTCAAAGACAAGCTGACCGCTGATGGTATAAAGGCGTATAATGTATTTGCCCTTTAAAGAGAATCTGATATTTACAGCATCTTTGGCAGGGTTAGGGTAGATATATACCTTGTTTTCTTTGCTGAAATCCTGAATTGACTGTGGGCGTACTTCCACATGGATCACATCGCTGGTATCAGAACCGCAGTCGTTGAAAACTATACAGTAATAGGCTCCGGCATCGGTTGTGTCGGAAGAGATGATGGAGTAAGTACTCAAATCATTCGACAGAATTTCAGAGTCATTATGGAACCATCTGTAATGCTGGTTATTCGCGGAAAGTGAAGTCTGGACTGTAAGGGTTGTGTCATTTCCGTTATAGATGATCATAACATGTGACTGTCCTGTAAATTCCGGTTCAGATGATACCGACAATACCAGTGGATTACTTGCAGCGCCTGCCCATGAATTGCGTGCAGTGAAACGGTAACGTGAGTTGTTAAAGTTGTTATCCAGGTTCGAAATAATAAGGGTTGTGCTGTCGGTCCCGTTATAATGGCTGTTGTCGGTAAGATTGACCCACCCGTTACCCGAGTCGGCCTGCCATTGACACGAAAGAGAATCACCGGTTGCAGAAGCATTGATGATAACAGTTTCATCTTCACAAACACTTACATTGCCTGGAATTCTGGCAATCTGCACGAGAGGATAACTTCCATAAACGGGCAGACCGACCTCTGAAGGGAATTCAGTACTGAAATAAACCGTCTGTTGTGCAATTCTTGGTGGGTAAACTGTTCCCTGAAATGTATAAGACTGGCCATCGTTGGGTTTCCTGCGGAAAAATTCACCCGGCTCAACGGGCACATTCGGGTTAACCTGGTAGCGGCCGTAATTGCTGCTGCTGATCAGTATTTTAATTTTATGATTCTTCCCGAAGGTATATCCCATGGGCATCATCCTGAATTCGTATCGATATATGCTGTCTATTTTGATGTTGTTAAAAGGGATATGAGGGTTCTCATCGCCTTCGGCAAATACTCTGGCATAATCTTTTGCGCGGGCATTGACACATCCTTCTACAACAAAATATTCGTTACCGTCAGGGTATACATCTGCTATTCTGACGAAAAAATCGGTGTCGGTAAAGCCACTGTTCCTGAGTGTATCGGGTGATGACCGGGCATAAATGTCGGCTATGGGAAACCCGATGACGCATAAAGAATCCTGAACAAGAGGACTGACAAACGATAGCACTCTGGCGCTATCCATAGTGTATGATTCCCAGGTTTTCAGATTCATCTGTCCCTGGCTGGCTCTTCCTCCTGTAGGAGTGCCTTCGATCATATTACCACCGCCTATCGTCCTGACGGGGTTGTCAGGATCATGCGTGTATGACAATGTCCCTTCATTTAAAAACTGGGGAGTCATATCAGCTTTCTTGTCTGCATGCAAATACAAGGGTACCCTGCTAATATTGCTAACCAGAGGGAATGTGTCGGATGCAAGCCAGTAATTGCCAAGTCGTATCGGTTGGTTTAGCGTATCTGCCGGTCCCACAACATATAGTCTTACATTAGGTGATGTGGAATAATCAATCTGCTGGATACCGGAAATAGGAGTAGGGCTGGTCAGCAATGGCGGATCCATGGCAGGTACGGAATAGGATATGGTATTGTAAGCATCGGTACACGACTGGTATGGAGGCCACGGGTAGTTAACACAGGTGCGGGTTTTGATTTCAATAGGGACACTAATGGGTGACTGCCCGGAGATAAAACTGATAAAATGGGCATAGCTCATTTTTATATCACTGGCAGGCACTCTGACATATACCGTCACTAATCCTGCTGAGTAAATCTGTTGCCACCGTTCGCTGCGGGGTAATAGAATTTTTGGTTCACCGATGCGGTGATCAGGCCTGTTGTTCAGATTGTACCTGTACCAGCTGATGAGTTCAGACTTGAGAACGGCGGCTACATTAATGTCATTTATGTTTCCCTGTACATCGTCCGGACATATCTGGAAAATATCCTTGACATTCTGAGGGTAGGTCATATCGCCGGTTATAGTATTACCAATGGTCTGATGTGCCCACGGACCTATCACTATCTTTTGCTTCAGGTTATTTCCGAATGAAGCACTGACGTTCTTGCGTACTAAGTTATTGGTATGAATCTGACCATCCACAAAAATATCCCACCAACCGGTAACGTGCATCATAGGGACTTCTAGGTTGGTATAGCGTGAATATTGACCATTTGCATCTCCTTCACCTGACGCATCAACAGGAGCGAAGCTGGCATCCATATCGCAGCGGGTGGGAGAGTCAGGATAGTAACCGCAGTTTTGCCCGTTATATCTTTCCGAAACAAAATGCTCAATGGCTCCCTCTGCTACCGCGTGCTTATCGGGAAGATTAAAATCAGCAGGTGTATGGATGTCGTTGTTCAGACTGGTATCATTGGGCGACTGGCTGTCATCCAGAGCATCATATTGCCCTGATATCCAACCTTCCACCATAGTTTCCCTGAATACACCGTTCTGCATTCCGGTAACTGTAAAATGTTCATTCGTAGCAACGATAGGCTGAAGGCATTTTAACCCGGGTGATAAAGGATTTATTTTATGTGCTGAGGCTAATTGCAGCTGGGAATTGCCTAAAGCGGAAGCTCCGAACATTCCGATGGAACCGTCGCATGCATTGAATGTCTGGTTGTTGTATGTTCTTTGCTGGTTCAGAATGAGGCTTATACTGTTGTATCCATCTTCATGTTTATTGGCATTTCTTGGGTCAGCGAAGGAGGTGATATCAATTTTGTGTTTGATGGTCGGGTGGTAAGGGTTTTTATTCCAGCTGTCGCTGTACATGGGCAGGTAAGCACCACCTGATGCAAACCGTCCTCTCATATCCTGGTAGAATAAGGTATATCCCATGACAGAAAATATAGTACCCTGAGCACCATGATCGGCATTTTTATTGTATGGGGTTCTTGTAAATATGGCAGGAAGCTGGTAAGGATTCGGATTAATGGCACCATTAAGAGAATCATAAACTATATATTGTACACCGCGGGGAATGGCTTCAACAACAGCATTTATCGTTCCGATTGTAGGCAGGTTCAGGTTGATAGGAACAAGCATTGAATCACCGGTGATGGGGAGGAACATATCCGTTTTCAATACTGTGCCATCCGGCATGGTAAAATCAAGAGTTGTTTTTGTTGCAAATTCGGTAAGATCATCTAAAACTCCGTTGTGATTCCCCTGTGAAATACCGTTTTTTGTAGAAAATACTAAAAGACAGAGAGTCAGGATAAAAAGAATGATTTTTTTCATCAGTGAAACTAAATTTATTAAATGGACAAAACACTATACAAAATAAATCAAATATATTTATATATACAATATGTAATAACACCTAATTCATGAAAAATTCGGTTCATGAATTAAAAAAAATGAAGTTATCTTTGTGCTGAAAAATTTAAGCACTTGAAAATAATTACAGCCTATCCCTACTGGTTTTTTATTTTCTGCATCATAGCAGGACTTATCTATACTGCGGTTTTATATCACAATAATCCGATGAGCGATGTGAAGCCGTTTGTTAACAGGCTGCTGACCGCATTACGTTTTCTGAGCACCACGATCATTGCATTTCTTTTACTCGCCCCTATGGTGAAAATGAGTATTCACAAAAAGGAAAAACCACTTGTAATTTTTGCACAGGATAATACGGAATCAATATACTACAATAAGGATTCTGCTTTTTACAGGGGAGAATACAAAGCTTCCGTTAAAAGTCTCATTGATGAATTGAGCAAGGATTATGAACTCCGCCTGTATGATTTTGGCGAAAGGCTGCAAAGTCCTTTATCTTTTCGTTATTCTGACAAACAGACAGACATTTCATCAGTTTTCACTGAAATTAAATCGGTTTTTGCCAACAGGAATGTGGGCGCTGTAATTCTCGCATCTGACGGTTTATATAATAGCGGACAGAATCCACTGTATTCTGCCGCCGGCATAGAATTTCCCATATACACCATCGCCCTTGGTGATACCAACCGCTACCGCGATCTGATTGTTTCCGGTCTGAATTTTAACCGGGTCACTTTTCTGGGAAATAATTTCCCTGTGGAGATAATGATCAGTGCTTTTAAGGCAAAAGGCATGCAGTCAGTTTTATCAGTTTATCATGGTAAGGAGGTGCTCTTTTCAAAGAATATCATGATCACGGATGATCGTTTCTATCAGAATATCCGTGTTCAGCTTCCTGCTAAAGAGCCGGGCATGCAGCGTTTCAGCGTTGTTTTTTCACCGGTTGAGGGTGAAGGAAACAGGATCAATAATTCGCGTGATTTTTTTATAAATGTCCTCGATTCGAGACAAAAGATTTTAATTCTTGCTGAGGCGCCTCATCCCGATCTGTCGGCGTTGAAACAATCGATTGAAACCAATGATAACTATAAGGTTGATGTCGCTATAGCCGATGATTTTAATGGTTCATTTGCCGGTTACGGACTCGTGATTCTTCACCAGCTTCCATCATTAAAGCATCCGGAACGTTTTTTTATGGACGAAATCACCCGTAACCATATCCCTGTGTTGTTTGTCATCGGAGGATTGACCAACCTGAATTCATTTAACAGCCTGAAAACCGGTCTGACTGTGAATGCTTTTAAAACACAGACGGATGAGGCATTACCTGAGCTGAATAACAGTTTTTCCTATTTTACCGTTTCCGATGAGATAAAAAGAGCTGCACAGGAATACCCACCTCTCAATACACCCTATGGTGATTATAAGGTATTCACTTCGGCATCGGTGTTGTTTTACCAGCGGATAGGGAATGTGATCACTCAAAAACCGCTTGTGCTTTTTAATAAAGAAGCAGGTTTGGTGAACGGCATCATTACAGGTGAAGGTGTCTGGAAATGGCGGTTGTATAATTATATGAAAGAAGAAAATCACAATGCTTTTGACGAGTTCATCAACAAAACGGTTCAATATCTTTCGGTTAAAGGGAATACGGGGATCTTCAGGATTTTTGCCAGAAATGTGATCCCCGAGAATGAAGAAGCTGAATTTGAAGCTGAATTATATAACGAAAGTTATGAACTTGTCAACGACGCAGAGGTTCACTTTACGATCACTAACGGTGAAAATAAAAAGTACGGTTTTACCTTCGGAAAAACGGACAAGGCCTTTCATCTGAATGCAGGTTATTTTCCGGCCGGCGAATATAAATATTCCGCTGCAGTTACTTTTGGAGGTAAAACGTATGAACAAAACGGGGCATTTTTCATAGCGGCTGTCAACCTGGAAGCTATTAATACAATAGCGGATCATGCTCTGCTATATAAACTGGGAAAGGAACATGACGGAGCTATGATCTTTCCCCGCGAAATTTCGAGACTCCCTGAAATGTTAAAAAAACGGACTGATATCAAACCTTTGTCCTATACCGTAAAAAATTACTCTGAACTGATCAATTTGCCGATTTTACTCCTCTTTATTATCATGTTACTAACGGCAGAATGGTTTATCCGCAAAAGAAGCGGTGGTTATTGAAAAATACAGATGCATTGTATCTCATAATCAGTAATTAGTAGTTTTCTTAGGTAAAAGTTCGATATTATTGAACCTTTTTTCTGTTCACTTTTGTATATTTCCTCTATAAATCATTTTTCAACTTTATCAAAGGATTGTTTATTGTGCAGACATTCAGTATTCTGCAAAGCAAGAGGCGGAAAACAAGGCAAAATAAATTAGC
>Ga0114951_10006321_pt1 | contig 10521 bp, 9 predicted proteins | sample AM7aDNAmetaG_FD_88677 | JGI IMG/M metagenome (GOLD analysis project Ga0114951, IMG submission 88677) | Freshwater microbial communities from Finland to study Microbial Dark Matter (Phase II) - AM7a DNA metaG | ecosystem: Environmental > Aquatic > Freshwater > Lake | place: Finland: Lake Alinen...
CGGCGGATTTGCAGGGCTCAATGCCGCCAGGGTTTTAGGAAATAAACCTGACATTGAGATTACTCTCATTGATCGCAAGAACTACCATCTCTTTCAGCCACTCCTCTACCAAGTTGCCATGGCTGCTCTTGGAGAGGGAGACATTGCCGCTCCGCTAAGAAATATGCTGGCAAACTACCATAACGTGACCGTCTTTAAAGGTATTGTGGAGCGTATTGATATTGAGAACAAAACCGTTATTACCGATTTCAGCGATATCCAGTACGATTACCTGATTCTGGCTTGCGGCGTACAGCACCACTATTTTGGCCACAACGATTGGGAAGAGTTTGCTCCTGGCCTGAAAACACTTGCCCAGGCAAAAGAAATTCGGCGACGGGTGATGGAGGCTTATGAGCGTGCTGAACGAACAAAAGATTTCGTTGAACGCAAAAAACTGCTCACCTTTGTCATTGTCGGTGGCGGACCGACCGGAGTTGAACTTGCCGGGTCAATCGGTGAAATGAGCCGCTATACGCTTTCAAAATTTTACAGGAATATAGATCCGAAACTTACCAGAATTTTTATTGTTGAAGCGGCGCCGCGCATTCTCAGCTCTTTTTCGCCTGATCTTGCCAGCAAAGCGACACGATCTCTCGAAAAACTTGGCGTACAGGTCTGGACAAACAGCATGGTCAGCGATGTTGATGCTGACGGGGTGCAAATCGGCAATGAACGCATCGAGGCCGCAACGGTGCTTTGGGCCGCTGGTGTTACAGCCATTGGAATTGGCAAAACCATGACCGGAGTGGAGACCGACCAGATCGGGCGGATCATTGTCGGCCAAGATCTCAGCATTCCAGGGCATCCAGAAATATTTGTTGGCGGCGACCTTGCTCACTTTGTTGCTGAAAATGGATGCCCCCTGCCCGGGCTTGCGCCCGTTGCCCTGCAGCAAGGCAGAGTTATCAGCAAAAATATTCTGCTTGATCTCAAAACAAAGGCAAGAAAAGTGTTCAGATACAGGGATAAAGGACAAATGGCAACCATTGGAAAAAACAAGGCCATTGTTGAGTTCGGCAACCTGAAGTTTGATGGTATTCTTGCCTGGTTCACCTGGTTACTGGTCCATATCTATTTTCTGACCAGCTTCCGTCACAAGGTTTTTGTACTCCTGCAGTGGGGATGGTCATATTTCACGTTCAGTTATGGCGCCCGGCTGATTGTCAACCGCGAATGGAGATTCTATGGCAGCAGCGACAAATGCCCTGACAATGCTGGACAAAAAGAGCGGAAATGACAAAACAGATTAACGCTCCCATGACTATAGGGATGTTACTGGCAATCACCTTTATTGGTATTTCGCTCTACATTCTTTTTATGCCCCTTCCTGACGCCTTTGCCGGAAAGAATGACCTTCAGCTTTACTCCATACTGACGGGGTCTTATGGAGTATGGCGAGCTTTTCGGGTTTTCCTGACTTGGAAAGATTTGCAGGGAGACAACTGAACAAAAACATGCTGACTGTCCACCGTCACCAGGGCAAATCGTTTCCTTTTCTCCAGTAATTTATTTTTTCCGTAGATTACGCCTGATATTTGTTACGAAAGGCAGAGAGGGCGCATCCTGTTATACTGAGTCTACCACTTTTGACTGTCTTTTACAGCATAATTTAGTTTGAGAATTTATTTAAAGAAGAGAACGACGATGACACCACTACCCGTCACCCAAGAAACCGAACAGAAACTTTTTTTTCATAATTATGCCAGGCTTCCTATTGCTGTGACACACGGCGAAGGGGGCTGGCTCGTCAGTGATGACGGCACCCGTTATCTCGATATGATTGCAGGTATTGGTGTCAATGCCCTCGGTTATGGTGACAAACGTCTTGTTGACGCTATATGCTCCCAGGCTGCAAAGCTTATCCATGCATCGAACCTCTTTATGATGCAGCCGCAGTTTGCTTTGGCTGAAAAGCTGCTTGATCTCTCGGGCTTGTCGAAGGTCTTTTTTGCCAACAGCGGCACTGAGGCCATTGAAGCTGCGATCAAAATGGCAAGGAAATGGGCGGGGCAGTTCGGCAATCCCCAGAAAAAAGAGGTGCTGTCGCTGAGCAACTGCTTTCACGGCAGAACCTATGGCGCTATGTCCCTGACGGCAAAACCTAAATATGTTGACGGGTTTGAGCCGCTTCTGGATGGAACCGGCATGATAAACTTCAATGATATCAACGATCTGGAAGATAAAGTGTCCACCAAAACTGCTGCTGTTTTTATTGAAGTGGTGCAGGGAGAAGGAGGCATTCACCGGATTTCACAGTCCTTTATTGACCGGTTGAAAGAGCTTCGTGATCACTACAACTTTCTCATCGTTGCCGATGAAATTCAGGCTGGCTGCGGAAGAACCGGGACATTTTTCAGCTATACGCAGGTCAATGCCGAACCTGATCTGGTCTGTCTTGCCAAACCGCTTGGTGGTGGTCTGCCCTTGTCAGCCGTTATCGGCAGCGAAAAAGTAGCAGATGTCCTGAGTTATGGCAACCATGGCACCACCTTCGGGGGAAACCCTGTGGCATGTGCGGCAGGTATTGCCATGATCGATGCAATCCATCATGACCACCTTATTGAAAATGCGGAAACAATCGGGAGCTTTATCAAAGATGAGATGCAAAAACTGGCAGCAATACATCCACAAATTCTCGACATCCGTCAGTATGGCCTGATGATCGGCATCACTGTCGACAAGGAGGCTAAATATTATGCTGGCAAAGCATTGCAGAAACATGTCCTTATCAACGCTACCAGCGTTAACGTTATCAGACTTCTTCCTCCCCTGACCATCAACCAGGAAGAGGCTCAACACTGTATTTCGACACTTGATGAAATCTTTACCGAAGAAGAAGCAGAACAAGCCTGCTGAACAAGTAGCAATTATGCCCCTTGGAGCAACCAACTATCTCATGATTGCTCTTGGGGCTCTGGTCATTGCAGGAAGCTTCTTGGGAATGTACCTGGAAAAGGCTGTTGATGGCGTTTTCGCCCTTTTTGTCAGTCCCGTCACCCTTGTAGGGGCTTATGTCTGGATTATCTTTGCGATAGTCTACCGGCCAAAAGCACAAAAAACGCTGAAGGGTTAATCGAGCTGAAACCTTATAGGCACAGTAAACCATACCTTGATCGGGCTGCCGTTCTGAATGCCAGGATAGTATTTCGATTCCATCACGGACTTGATGGCCACAGCATCAAACATTTCACAGTCGGCAGGGATACGTTTCATGACCTTTGCCTTGACAGGTCGACCATCTTCAGCGATGAGAACACTGACAAATACCTTTCCTGTAATCCCTGCGATTCTTGCCATCTCAGGATAAACTGGTTTTTTCTGCTCCAGAAAACCCGGCATTTTTTCGCAAGGCACAAACATCGGCACTTCATCGCCTGAAGCCGCACTGCCAGATCCCGACCCTTGGGTCTGGATAGCCTGTTTCAGCTCTTTCTGCGTCGCGACAGTCTGTTCAGGAGGCACTTCGTCCTGACTGACCTTTTTAATTTTGCCAACACTCGGTGGAACCGGAACTGCCGGGGAAGAAGGAGTCACCGGAACGGGTTCAGGTATATTGAGTGGCGGTGGTGGCGGAAGCTGCGTCACACTGGTAACAACTTCATAACACTCAACCATTGGTTTCTCATCCTTGCCAAATAACCCGGTCAATGAGACAAGTCTCTGCCAATTGGCTGTAACCAGCCAGAAAACTCCAAGAATTGCAATGGCAACAAGAACCCCATGAGTGAGAAAAAGATGAGCTTGACGCCTTAAAACAAGATTGCCATAAGGTAATTGTCGCAAACGGTCGGTATCAAGAAACTGTTCACCGAAAGACCATGATGACAGGGCTTTTTTGCGAAATATTTCCTGATGTATTTTTTTTAATTTTGAGGACACCTTAAGGAACTCCTTTGCTGATTGCAGCCTTAAATCGCTCTTTGTATTTCGAGTGCATCCTGCTCAGTATAATCATCAAGACTGAACCGGTCTATTTTCATGAGGTTCAACTCATCAATAATATCAACAAGATGACGATACTTTGCTTTTTCACTTATTTTGACAACAATTACCATTTTCGTGTTTACTGCGGTCTGCTGTCTCAAAAGCTGGCGCAACTGACCACTCAATGCCAACTGGCGGGTATCGCGGGTATCGTAGAGGGGGACTCTTCTTGGCACGCCCTCACCCAGAGAGTAATAGGCCATCGCATCATCAGCAATCCTCAGCGTCAGGACATTGTTTTCCGCAACCCTTACTTCGGTTTTTTCCGGCGGAATATTGATCTCCATGGTGTTGGATTTTGAAAAGGTCGTCGTCAGCATAAAAAAGGTCAGAAGAAGAAATGCCACATCAACCATGGGTGTCATGTCAAGATGAAACCCGAGCCTTTTTGACTGCCGTCTTCCTTTTTTTTTATGGCGTCGCCCAGCGGGAGAATCAACAATACCCATAATCAGCGAACCTCCTTTTCAAGAACGGTAATCAGGTTGAAGGTGAGCAGGTTTGCTTTTTTATAGACCTTGATTACCTGGTTCACCGCTTCAAATCCTGCATCAGCATCGGCCCTGATAACCGGCCGGAGCTTCTGGTTGGCAAAGCGTGCCATAACGACAAATTTGTCGAGTTCACTTGGCTCAACCCGAAAATTTTCGGCAAGTTTGAAATGTTTCAGGGAGTCGGCAACCGCTCCCGAAGAAAAACCTGCTGCCTGAAGTTTTGATTTCACGACAGCGTTAAAAATTTTCTCGCGTGACTGCTGAGAAGATACCCCCATAAAATAGGTATTGTCGCGGCTAACCGTCACAGTCAAAACATCCGATTCAGGAAGTTTGAGCTGGGAATGAGATGAAGGAAGATCAATCTTCACCACTTCAGGCGGACGAAACTTGGTCGTCAACATGAAAAAGGTCAAAAGAAGAAATGCAACGTCCACCATTGGCGTCATATCGATCCGGAAACCTACCCGTTTAGCCTTGATTCTCGACATCAGCGATCCGATTTACCGGTTCCAAGAGTCTGTATGATGTAGAATGCTGCCTCATCAATCATGTAGCTGAAATGGTCAACCCGACTGGTAAACACGTTATAGGCAACGATACCCGTAATGCCTCCAAAAATACCAAGTGCTGTATTGAAAAGTGCTTCAGAGATTCCGAGCGAGAGCTGTACTGCATCAGGGGCACCGCTCGTAGCCATTGCGGCGAACGCGCGGATCATGCCGAGTGTAGTTCCAAGAAGTCCCACCATCGTGGAAATTGATGCAATGGTTGAAATTGCCACCAGATTATTTTCCAAAAGCGGCATTTCCATGACCGTTGCCTCCTCAACCGCCTTTTCCATCTCGCTTACCTTTTTCTCCCGATCGGTAACATTATAATCAGAGAGTTTTTTATATCGGTCAAGCACGGCACGAAGCACTGCGGCAAGAGAACTTTGATGGTCGTCACATTTCGCAATAGCCTGATCAATTGATCCGTTATCAATATCCTGCTTGAGGCTTCGCACAAATTCCGGAATATTTCCCTTGCCCGAAGCCTTGTTCAGGGCAATGATACGTTCGACAGTGTAGGCTACAACCATCAGAATAAGCGCCATCAGAACGGAGACAACCGGCCCTCCTTTCCAGATTGCATGAAAGATCGACTCCGGGGGAGTAATACCCATCCATACATAGAAGCCCAGAGAAACCGCGTACGTTACAACAATGAGCAGACCGGTGAAAAAACCCTGTTTCATAGACTCTTGATTGTTTTGAATAACCTGAAGGGAAACGAAGCATTATGAACCACGCCGTAATTTGCTATACTATATAGCACATGGATGCAAGTAACCGCGACACCTCTGTTTGTATATGTAATGACCTGAAAACCGGATCTGACAGTGTCTGAACAGAGAGCCAATCGCCTAACATGGCAACAACAGCGATACTATCTGGCTGCCAATTTAGTAAATATGCTTCTTATTTTTTAGCAGTATTCGTTGTTCAAGTAAAAAAAACAAGTATTCCCACAACAAGATCACAAACAAAGAAGGAGCACATGATCCCATCGGCGACTATTGATGAAGTCCGGCAAGCGGCAGACATTGTTGATATAATCTCTGATTACGTGTCACTTCAACCTGCAGGACGCAACTATAAAGCGCTCTCTCCTTTTACGATAGAGAAAACACCGTCATTTATTGTTTCGCCCGACAAGCAGCTCTATAAATGTTTTTCAACGGGCAAGGGAGGCAACGTTTTCTCTTTTGTCATGGAGATGGAAAAGGTGCCTTTTATTGAGGCACTAGAACTGGTTGCCAAACGAACTGGTATCGATATCAGCAAATTCACACAAAAAAAGGAGCGTAAATCTGCAAATGAAGAGAGTCAGACCGAAACCCTCCGCTGGGCTGCAAGGTATTATCATGAAACTCTGGAACGCGATGCCGGAAAAACTGGTCGGGCCTATCTTGCGACCGAACGAGCCCTCTCGGATAAAACCATCCAGACTTTCGGACTTGGGTATGCACCAGATGCATGGGACAATCTCTTCACTGAGGCAAAACGGGCCGGGATAGCAAAGGAACGTCTGCTTGAGTTGGGACTCATAACGCAGAACAAACAGAAAAACTCATGCTATGACACCTTCCGCAACAGGGTGATCTTTCCCATTTTTTCTGTTGGAGGACAGGTTGTCGGCTTTGGAGGACGCACCTTGCAGAACGACGACCAGACACCGAAATACCTGAATTCGTCCGAAAGCAAGTTGTTTGAGAAATCAAAACTCCTTTATGGACTTCATGCTGCCAAAAATGAGATACGGCGCATGGAAACTGCCATACTTGTTGAAGGGTACATGGATGTGCTTGCGCTGCACCAGGCAGGCATGACCAATGCGGTAGCATCATGCGGCACATCACTGACACGCTATCAAGCAAAAGCGCTTCACAATTACACCAAGCGTGTCTTGTTTATGTATGACGCTGACAGGGCCGGTCAAAAATCAATGATGAGCGGCATCGACATACTTCTTTCTGAAAACGTCACACCTTATGTCATCATACTTCCTGCCGGAGACGATCCCGACAGTTTTGTACGACGTGAAGGGCGTGAGAAATTTTTCCAGTTTGCTGAAAAAAACATGCTCTCGTTTCAGGACTATCAAATCCGTTTTTTCACGGAATCAGGAGATTTTGGACAGCCTGATCTGAAATCAAGAGCGATAAGAACGATGGCACACACCATTGCACTCATCCCTGAGCGAATCCGACGGGAACTTTATCTTCAGGAATTATCAAAAAAACTTGCACTCAGCCTGCAAGCTCTCCATGAGTTGCTCGACAGAGAAGAAAATGCAACAGAAAAAAAGAGATTATCGCTCGAAAGCCGCCAGGAAGTTCAGCCCCCACGCAAGCCTGCGCCGAACCTCTCCGTACTGGAAAAAACCTTTCTGAAAGCGCTCCTGGAAAGTACCAGCTATGGAAATGCAGTGCTGGAATTTGCTGCATCGCATGAAGAGATGCTGGAGTTACCACACAGGGTGGCACAGGAGATTTTTGCACATCTGATCCGACGCTACCACGACATTGCTGACCAACCTGAAATACGGATTGACATAGCATCTGAAATAAGTTCATTCAGCAATCCTGAGTCACGGAATCTTGCATCTGGCTTGCTGATTGACCCGCCGGTCAGCAATAAATGGCTGGAACAATCCGACGTTCAGGCAGATAACGCTAAACGGTGCCTTACCATGTTCCTTGATGCGTTCAAAAATCTTGTTCTTGAACCGCTTGTTCATCAGAAAAATGTACTCACCGAAAAAATCCGGATTGAAAACAACTCGGATCGGGAAATTGAACTGTCAAGGGAAAAGATCATCCTTGATAAAAAAATCAGGAAAACCTCTCATGAACTCAAAAGCATGATCACCAGCATTCTCGAAAACAGTTAGTCCCCCAACCCAAGGCAGGGGGGAAAAAACTGTTTCTTTCTTACACGCTATATCCATCAATCGGATGACTCAGGCAAAGCGCCTTGATCTCATCGCGAACTGCGTGGCAAATATTGCTGATATCCGGCTTTTCGGCTGAAGAGATTACCCGATCAATAAGTTCCACAATCGTTTTACTCTCTGCCTCTTTCATCCCGCGTGTGGTCATCGCTGGCGTGCCGATGCGGATGCCGCTAGTAACGAATGGGGACTTGTCGTCAAAAGGAACCATGTTCTTGTTTACAGTAATACCAGCATCATGCAGCAGATTTTCGGCAATCTTGCCGGTAACACTCTTATTGCGCAGGTCAAGCAGCATGAGATGGTTTTTGGTACCACCGCTGACAATATTGTAACCGAGATCCAGAAACTTTTCAGCCATCACGGAGGCATTTTTGATAACCTGAGCAGCATATTCCTTGAATGAGGGCTGTAATGCTTCACCAAAAGCTACGGCTTTGCCCGCAATAATATGCATGAGAGGACCACCCTGAATACCCGGCATTACTTCTGCATCCATCACCTCCGACATCATTTTCAGTCGTGAACCGCTCTTGGTCTTGATGGTAATACCCATAGGGTTCTCAAAGTCAGAACCCATCATGATCATCCCACCCCTCGGACCGCGAAGGGTTTTGTGTGTGGTGGTGGTTACAAAATGACAATGCGGCATAGGGTCACCCAGCAGACCTGCAGCAATAAGGCCCGCAGGATGAGCTATATCAGCCATCAGAAATGCCCCGACTTTATCGGCAATAACCCTGAACGCCTTCACATCAAAGCCCTGTGAATAGGCGCTAGCTCCGCAGATAATCATTTTCGGACGTACCTGCAGGGCAAGCTCCTCAACTTTATTCATGTCAATACGCCCTGTCTGGCGATCAACACCGTAAGAGTGGGCCTCGAACATCTGGCCCGAAAAATTGACTGAGCTACCGTGGGTCAGGTGCCCACCATGGGAGAGGTCAAGTCCCATGATTCGATCGCCTGGTTTCAACACGGAAAACAGCACTGCCATGTTAGCACTTGAACCGGAGTGTGGCTGCACATTAACATAATCGCAACCAAACAATTTTTTAGCCCGATCACGGGCCAGATTTTCAGCCACATCGACATATTCGCAGCCGCCGTAATAGCGCTTGCCGGGATAGCCTTCGGCATATTTATTGGTCATCACAGAGCCACAGGCCTGCATCACTGCACGACTTGTGAAATTTTCTGACGCGATAAGCTCAAGCGTTTCGGTCTGCCGCGTCATTTCACTGGCAATCGCATCAAAGAGCTCTTTATCCTGTATCTGAAGGATATCAGTATCCATCGTTTCGCATTCCTTTTCCTGACGGAAGTTTACGGGTTAGGATTTATTTTTTTCAAAAGAATGACTTTCAGTTCCGCATGAACAACCAATCATATGGCCCAATTTATCGCGTTTGGTGTCGAGATAACTTTGATTCATCGGATTGGGGGCTATTTCAAGTGATATCCTCTCGACAATTTCAAGGCCATAACCCTCAAGACCAACCACTTTTTTGGGATTATTGGTCAAGAGCCTCATTTTCCTCACTCCCAGATCTTTCAGAATCTGGGCGCCGATACCGTAGTCGCGAAGATCGGCCTTGAAACCGAGCTTTTCATTGGCCTCAACCGTATCGAATCCCTCATCCTGAAGGTTATAAGCTTTCAGCTTATTTATCAAACCGATTCCACGTCCCTCCTGCATGAGATAAATCAACACTCCGCGTCCCTCTTTTTCTATCATGGTAAGAGCCGAGGCAAGCTGGTTGCCACAATCACAGCGCAACGAGGCAAAGGTGTCGCCAGTGGCACATTGTGAGTGAACCCTCACAAGAACGGGTTCATCAGTGGTAACATCTCCTTTCACAAATGCAATATGGTTATGCTGGTCGGTGAATGATTCGTAGGCAATAAGCCGGAACTCACCATAAGCAGTCGGCAATCTCGATTCAACAGCCCGGTTCACGAGTTTATTGCGCTGCATCTGATAGGCAACAAGTTCCTTGATCGTGATCAGCTTAAGGCCAAATTTCGCCTTCAGCTTGATCAGTTCGGGAAGTCGGGCCATACTTCCGTCATCATTAAGTATTTCGCAGAGCAATCCAACCGGACTGCAACCAGCAAGACGTGCAAGATCAACCGCAGCTTCCGTATGCCCCACCCGCCTGAGCACACCACCATCCATAGCTCGGAGCGGAAAAATATGACCCGGACGGGAAAAATCATCTGCTTTCGAAAAAGGATCTCCAAGCATCCTGATGGTCATGGTACGATCAGAAACAGAAATCCCTGTTGTAACTCCTTCAGCAATTGCATCGACAGAAACCGTAAAGTTGGTTTCATGCTGAGAGGTGTTTCTCTGCACCATCGGGTCGAGCTGCAACTCTTTTGCTCTCGCCATGGTTACTGCCACACAAAGAAGACCACGAGCTTCTCTTGTGATAAAATTGATCATTTCGTTGGTAACCAGTTCTGCAGCACCAATAAAATCACCCTCATCCTCACGGTC
>Ga0114951_10006322_pt1 | contig 10521 bp, 12 predicted proteins | sample AM7aDNAmetaG_FD_88677 | JGI IMG/M metagenome (GOLD analysis project Ga0114951, IMG submission 88677) | Freshwater microbial communities from Finland to study Microbial Dark Matter (Phase II) - AM7a DNA metaG | ecosystem: Environmental > Aquatic > Freshwater > Lake | place: Finland: Lake Alinen...
AAGACCTATTGAAAGTATTTGTAAGGATGGCTAGAATTGGCCGTCTACCAGACACAATTATTGCAGATGAAGATTCCGGAATTAATACTCTGGATATGAAAGAGTTTAAATGGAGAGTATTGGGATTACCAGTATTAACCCCTATGTTAAAAACTCCGGTACCCGCTGCAGTAAACTATTACATACACGGGAACATTCCAGCTAACCAACAGATTATAGTTGATCCAAAGAGTTGCTTAATTAAACTTAATGCCATTCCTTTGAATGTTGAATCCGAAAGGATTGTATCAAATCAGACCAATGCTTTTTATGCTTCATTAACCACGGGATTTGCAAAGTTATTCAGGGATTCTGCAGTAATCATGGATTCTTCCATAAACTTCTTGGGTAATGGCTTCCCAAATTACATGAATGTAGATGCTCTACAGAATGTAGTTATAGAATAATTCTATTTCCCTATACTTTAACTTTACTTATTACCATATAATACTTAGGCTATGCAAATTTCTAATGGGTACCTTACTAAACTCTTTTTCCAAAACAGTTCAACTAATCCTGTTAATAGGCAGAAAATTGGTTGGCTTCAGTTAATTGAAGGCTTACTTCATTGGAAATATGAAGGTACTGATACTATTTTGGTTGCAGGACAACAGCAAGCCAATTGGAATGAGGCCGATAATACAAAACCCGATTTTATTAAGAATAAGCCTGCGAGTTACACTGGAACATTATCTGTGGTAACTGACTTATCTACAACCCCCCCAACTACTAAAACCATAACCTTTACACAGGGCCTAGTAACGGGAATAGTATAAGCCCACTAATTACAGAAAAGACTTTTTATTTTTATATAACCAATACTTAAATGGCAAAGAATAGATATTATAAATTAGGAGAAAAAGCACATCAGTTTTTTGACCCTATTTCTCATACACAAATCACAGGAAAACAGGTAATTTCCTTAGAGAAAGACCCCACTAATAAGGTATTTACTGCTGCTAAAGCTGGTGGACATATTGTAGTGGCTTCTGAAGAAGAATATAATACTTGGGCAGTAATAGCTGCTCAGGATGAGGAGATTAAAAATATGAAATTGGGTATTGATACTCCTACTAAGGATATTAAGGCTCCCACTTTAGAAAAGGGAATTATCTCAATTGATAAGGGGTTAAGTCAGGATGATCTGGAAGATGTTTTGGATGAAATGACCAATTCCGAATTAATTCAGGCAATTACCAATTATGGCTTTGATAATGCTGATATTAAAGCTGCTAAAGGCTTAATGAAGAATCATACCAAACTGGTAGAATTTATAATGAAACAGTACCCAGTGTACACAGAAGAAAAATAATGGTAAAAGCAAACTTTAACCCTCAGGTTAATGGGTTATCAGTAGGGTTCATAAATGCCTCTACCGGTAACCCATTAACTTTTGTATGGGATTTTGGAGACGGTAATACCTCTACAGATAATAATCCCACTCATGTTTATGGGTATGCAGGTTATTTCACTATAACTTTAACTGCCACAGATGGAGTAACCTCAAATGTTTATTCCTTGTTATTAGGGGTCAGTGCTGTGGGCCCTACTCTTTCGGCAAGTATAAAAGATTTGGTACTTAAAACAGTACCTTCAGATATAATTATAGATCCTTCCATTTTAAGTATGGCTATCCAAAAATGGCAGTCTTTCTTACAACCTCTAGTTAAACCAAAAGTGCAAACTATAGATACTTTTAATGAATTTGCTTATACTGCACTAGCAAATACTTTAATAATCCTATTGGTTAGCTATGAACTTATATTAAATGGTGCAGAAAGCTACTTAATCCAAATTGGGGGGGATACCAAAGTTCTAAAAAGCGTCGGTACTGATCCAGCAAAAGCAGAGTTCTTTTCCAAATCCGATCTTTGGAAAGGTTTAATGGCTCCTGGGGGTTTATTTATAAATGTACAGAGCAATTTATGTATGTTAGCTTACAGATTACGTATACCCTTACATATTTGCCCTGAACTACCCCGTCCAATAATTGGACCTCTAATGGGTTCAAATCGAGTTCCGGACCCTATAAGGGTTTTACCTTTATTACAGGAATTAGCAATGATATTTGGTTGGTAAATGAGTCAGTTACTTTCAGATAAAGATTGGGCCGATTTTAAAGAGGCTGTAAATAATTTTACGGATACATTCTATCAAAAGGTAATAACTTGGAATAGGATGACCTCTAATGTGGATACTTGGGGAGAAGGTACAAATAAAACTTATACCCCTATATCTTTAAATGTTTACCTTCCTACGGGATTAATGAGGTTATTAAAGGAAGTAAGAGAAACCTCTACAGGAAAAACAGATGAATTAACTTTACAATTCTTTATAAGTAAAAAATACTTATCAGACTTAGGATACTTAAATTCTGCAGGATACTTTGCCTTTAATCCCGAATTTGATCAATTTGAAATAGATGGTTTAATCTGGGTATCATCTGAGGATTCTACTTTGGCTCAGGCTAAAGATGACAATCTTTTATTTCAAGTTAAATTAAGAATATTAAACCATCCTACAGGAGAACCCATACATTAATGGCCTATACAACTGCTTCAGGAATAATGCGTACCCAACCCCAAAGAAATTTGGGGGGTGTAAACATTGATGAAGGTTTAATAGGAATTGAATTGGAAGGGGAATGGGAATCAGTTTCTGGGTTATTAAAAAACCTTCCCATCCATATTAGGAAAGCTGCTATGAAAGGAGAGAAAGTTTTTGCAGAGAAATTTAAAGCCAAGATTTTAGATAATATACGAGGTAATGGGGCAGGATTAGATTGGTTTCCTTTAGGGGAAAAATATAAAGCTTTAAAGGAAAGAAAAGGGGTTGACCCTAATCAGATGTATGAATTTTATGGTTTGTATATAAGTTCCATAAAAATAAAAGAAGATCTTAAATTAAATGTTATTTCCATAGGAATCCATAATGATGAGAATAAAAAATCATCTTTTGGAAAGTATACAGTGGGTCAATATGCAGTAGTATTAGAATCTGGGTCTCAGGCTAGGAATATTATAGCTAGACCTTTATGGGGTCCCACATTTACTCAAATGGGGGGAATGAAAGAATTAAAGAAAGAAATTTTAATGTCATTACATAAATATAGTGCTTAATACCGTATTATCCAATATACAGGAATTAATAGAAAAGTCAATATACTCTCAAATAATGGGAGTATCTATAGCGAATGGTTATACTCCTAACTTATTTGATACGGTTACTTACCCCAATACCCCCACAGGACAGATAGCTTTACAAAGTGCCTTAGATGCAATTATTGTTTCAAAGGGTTTTACTGTAGAAGTACTTAGTAATAATGCCCCTCAAGACAAGGGATACAAGAAATCCCCAAGGATTGTAATAGTTTCAGAAAACTTTATTTCAGGGCAAATAGGTGCAGGAATAGTGGATTATGAAGAAGTAACTTTACCTATTACGGGACAGAAAGTATATTATAAATATCTTTGGCCTTCTACCTTATCAGATTTTTCTTTTCAAGTTCATATCATTGCAAATTCGGTTACTCAGGAAAGGGTTTTAAATTCCATAGTGGCTAATGCACTTCCAACTTTAGGTTATATCCCTATTTATAATGGAGGGGGCAATTTCTTTATTAGGAATATAGGTTATTCTAATCTGGGAAATATTATAGAAAACTTAATTGAGAAAGTAAATAAGTTTACGATTGAGGATGTTTACCTTACAGAAAAAGTTCTTTTGCTTAATAATAATATATCTCCTTTAAAGGAATCTAAGGTAGATTTGGAATTAAATTCCCCAAGTTCTAATAGCCCTTTAAAGGAAACTTTATTTGATGATACTTATAATTGATTCTCCTAATGTCAAGATTAATTCCAATACATTTATATAAATAATTATAACTATGGGCAATACCACTCAAACAAACTTTAATATAATCGACCAAACTAATCAGGTTAATGCTTTCAGTGGAAAGATAGCTTGGGTAGAAGGTTGTTTTCCAAGGGGTCCCGTAAATAATCCTAAAGACCTTATCACTAATCCTACACAATTTGCTCGAATATTTGGGGGTACTGCTCAGGCTGATAAATCGGCTTTAGCCTGTGTAGAAATGTTAAATAGGGGCGTAGGTTTAAGGGTGAATAGGATTTTGGGGGCCGGTAATGCTTCTGCAAGTTTAAATCCGGTAGTATTTTTTAGTTCTATTAATTCAGGACCTTTAACTCCCCCAGATTTTATTGTTATAAATATTGGAGCTGAGACTTATACTCAGGCCTATATTACAGACAATAATACTACATTAACCACTTTGGTCACTCAAATAAATAATAATTCCAATTTGGCTAAAGCATATTTACAACCTTTAATTGGAATTGCTACAGATTATTCTGTTTTAATTATTACTCCCATAGCAACGGCCATTATCAATAATACGGGTAGTACTTTAACTTATGCTTGGACCACTATTACATCCGTGGGGATAGTGGATGTTTTAGGGAATATCCTATTTACACTTACACCTCAAAGTGGGGGAGTAGATGGAAATTATTTACAATATTTCATAAGACCCGCTTCTAATGGCAATCTTAATGCTTTTAATTTAATAGTGGGAAATACTCAGGATAACATAGCCGAGTTATATGAAAATCTTTTAATTACAGGAAACCCCACAATAGCCCAATCAAGTTATTTAAAGGTTATAACCAATACCTCTACATTAGTTAATGTAACCTATGCAGATTTATCAGGAATTTCTGGACAAGTAAGACCTTATAATTTACAATACAGTAATTCGGGGGGTTCTGATGGAGATACCCCAGTTGAGGCCGATTTTGCAGGGGTATCTGCTAATCATACAGGATTCTTTGCTTTTGACCCTTATGCTGATTCGTACTGTTTGGGTATACTTAATCAATCTGATACTTTATCGGGAATTGCAACAGACGGCGAAGCTTATGCTAGATCTAGAGGGGATATAAGATATTACCAACACTTAGATAATTCTTATACTACTAAGGATGCTTTAATTACTGCCCGAACTGGATTACCCATTTCTAAATCCATAGTATATACCGCTGGAGGATTAAGCGTAATGGATCCCGATACCTCTATGCCTATTAATATTTCAGAAATGGGTAATGTATTGGCTAATGTAGCATTAAGAGCAAATCCTTGGTTATCACCCGCAGGTCCTCAAAATGGGAATATTCCTGGAGCTTTAGGAGTAGTAAATAACTTTGGTAGTCCCGCTTGCTTTACTGATTTAAATCTATTGGCCAATAGCCAAATTAATATGGTTATAAACCAAGATGGTAGTATATTCTTACAGGATGACTATACAGGCCAACAAACCAACAACCAGGAACAGTTTATTGGTATATGCGATTTATTGGTATATATGGCTAGGGTATTACGTCCGGCTATGAATTTTTATGCAAAACAACCCCTTGATATCCCTTTAATGTCCAGTATTTATTATTTAGTAAAACCCTTTTTTACTAATACTTTAGTAGGGGGTAGAGCAATTTCTGATTGGACTTGGAATGGAGATCAAAATGCAACTTCTTTAGCAAACCTTCAAATTAATAATCCTTCTGATGTGGCTTTAGGTAAATATAAAGTTCAGTTAAAAATAAATGCTATAGCCCCATTAACAGAGATGACCATCAATATTTACTTAACTCCAGCCGGAGTTTCTATAGTCTAATAATTTAAACCCATAATATAATGGCTTCAATCACTAATCCACGTAAAAATTTCCAATATTCTGTAAGTTTTCCGGGACACCCCATCAATCAAATGCTTTTTCAGGAGTTTGATACTCCCGATATGGATTTTGAAGTAAAGGAACATGGCGATAGTAATTACCTTGTAAAAACTGCTGGACAGGTTAAGTTTGGTACAGTTAAACTTAAAAAGCTTTTAACTACGGGTATTGGAGATTCCGATAACAACTTTTTCTTTAATTGGGGCCTTATGTGCCAGGACGCTATGACAGGTGGAGGACTTCCCCCAAGTGTTTATTGGAGAACCTGTATTGTTCATGAATTAACTGAAGACGGGACAGGAATTGCTAATACTTGGGAAATTACTGACTGCTGGCCTTCTAAGATTAATGGAATGAAACTGGATAGGATTAAGGGAGAAAATTCCTTAGAGGATGTAGAGTTACAGGTAAATATGGTGGATAAACTTTAATACAAGGATACTTACTACATTTAGGGGGACTATATTATATTAAATGTAGTTCCCCTAATTTGTTTAAATCTAAGCTTTTATGGATATTGAAAAATTAAGATCTTTTTACGGTAAAATACATGAGTTTATAACTCCCTCGGGTTATACCATGATTATAAGAGAACAGAATGGTAACGATGATGATGTTATTACTAAAACAGGAAATAGCAATATAAACAGTATTAATGCTTTTATACAGGGTATTATTATATACTGTGAATTATTCCCAGATGTTCAGCAATTAAGTATGGCTCAATTAATGGCCTTGAAACTAAGGGATAAGTATATTACCCTGCTTCAATCCAGAATATTTTCATTGGGCAATATCTTAAATTTTTCTTATGATTGGAAAGTACCCGGTAGACCCCCATTTGATTACACTGAAGATCTTAACAAGTATATATGGGATTATTCAACCCCCTTTCCTCAATTAGGGGATAAAGAGTATTTCAAATACCGAACTAAACCCTATGCAAATGGTTTAGAAATAGAGAAAGAATTATTGCTTTCTAGTACTAAAAAAGTAAAATACCAATATCTAAGTGGTATAAGTGAAAAAACTTTACTAGATAGAGTAGATAATGACATCACTATTAATGATGAATTAAGGGCTAGAGGGTTCCAATGGGAAGTTAAAGGTACTTGGATGATTGTTGAGAACTTTAAAGACTTTTCTCCAAAGGATATGATTGAAATTAGGAATGATGTAAATGCAGTAGATGAGAAAATGCAATCCTTAACTGAAATTGAAAACCCCTTAAACGGTACTATAGTAACTTTACCTTTATTGGGGATATCTGATTTTTTCTTTCCTCGGGAAATTTAGAATCTGACTATTTCTATTTTTCCCAGTGTAAACTCCAAATGTCCTTTAAGGAATTTATGGAGTTACCCCTTTCAAGAAGAAAAAAGTTTATTGATCAATGCGATAAATGGGTCAAACAAACCGCTCTAAAATAAATAATGTTATTAGGTTCAATAGGTTCAAATAATGAATTAGCTATAGGCTTACGAATTTATCTTAAGGATGAATTCACTAAGCAAATAACTTCTGTAAAAAATACCTTTGGGAATTTTAGACAGGAATTAGAGGCTTATAGGTCTAATTTAACTTCTGCTCGTAATATGTATACGGGATTAGCCATTGGTGGAGCCTTAATAACTTCTCAGTTAGCTGAATGGGTTCAGTATGGAGCCAAATTTGATTTTGCTATGAGGGGTATAAAGGTAGTATCTGGGGATACTGCTGAACAAATTACCAAGATAGGTGAAGAGGCTAAGTCTTTAGCTAAGAGTTCAATATTTGCTCCTGAACAAATCTCTAATATGGTTGAAGAATTAGCCAAGAGAGGTTATTCAGGAACAGATCTATCCGAATTCACTAAAAAATCTATAGCTTTAGCTGGTGCTACAGTAAATGACTTAATACCTACTTCAGAAATGTTATCCAATACTATGTCGGGTTTTAGGATAAATACCGAAGACATAGGCAAAACTACAGATATATTAACTGTGGCTTTAAATAAATCATTTTTGGGTTTACAGGATTTTGGAGATGCTTTGCATTATGCTCAGTTTACTGCTGTAAATTTAAAACAGCAATTACCCGATGTATCTGCTGCATTAATGGTATTATCTAATGCAGGACTAAGGGGATCAATGGCGGGGACTTCTTTAGAAAATATGTATAGGTATTTGGCTAAGAGTTTAGGTTTATGGAAAACTAAACATGAAGCTACTTCCTGGCAAATGTTAGGATTTAATCCCAATGATTTTGTTACCCTTGCTGGAGATTTAAAACCAATGCCCGAAATTTTAGGGGCTATAGGAAAAGCCCTAGAGAAAACAGGGGCTGGTTCCATAAGATCTCAGACCATATTAAATGCTATATTCGGGGTTAGAGGAACAAGGACTGCTTCAGGGTTAATACATGCGAAAGAACAGTATCAAGAGTTTTTAAAGATACTTAATAATACTCCTGCGGGTTCTACTGATAAAATGTTTAAGGAAAGGATGGATACTTTGTGGGGGGATATGAAAACTATAACTAATGCTTTAAATGTATTGAAGATTAATTTTTCAGCAGCATTAGGCCCAATTCTTAGACCTTTATTACATGGTATAAGATCTGTAATAAATGGATTAGGTTGGTTTCTTAAAACCCCTTTTGGGTCAATGTCTGCAGTAATAGTGGGGGGTTTAATTGCAGTAAGAACAGTTATCTGGACAGTTAAAGCTGCTTTAGGGGCAGTTTATTTGGCTCAATCCCAATTAACTGTGGGATTCGGATCTATGATGGGAAGTATGAAAACGGGATGGAGTATACTCACTGCTTCAGTTTTAGGTTATAGCTCTGCCTTGAAAGGGGTCATCATGGGATCTACTCAAATGGGTTTAAGTAATGTGACGGGGTCAATGATGAGGGCTGAAATGTTAATAGCCCAATCCCAAAGCTTTCAGGCTGGAAGTCCTGGTTATTACTGGAAGATGGGTCCTGGGGGACGCAAAAGGGTTAGTGCTGAAACTTATGAAAGGTGGCAAAGGATAAGGGGTTCTGCCAAAGAACGCTTGGCTTGGGGTCAAAATCAAAGGGGAGCCCTAGAAGGTAATGTAGGAGCTTTAAATAATGGGAAAGGTATGGGAATGGGGGGAATACTCCTCGGATTAGGAGGAGGGCTATTATCTTTAATTGGGGGATGGCCAGGAGTAATTATTGCGGGGTTATCTGTTATTCCTTCTTTAATAGATGTATTCAGCGATCATAAGGATGCTACTCAGGAAAACACTGAAGCCCTAAATAAAAATACCCAAAACAATGAAGAAATACAAAGAAGGATTAAAGTAGTACAGGATACTCATGGAGACAGGAGATACCAAATTTCGGGATTACAATTTCCCCAAGAGGTAGTGGATAAAATGATGAATCAGGCCTTGGTATCAGTTTTTGCTCAGAAAGCTGGGGTATCTAATATGAAGAATGCTACTATACAGTTTGTAATGGATGGGAAGAAAATTTGGGAAAAAGATTTGGATGAGGTAAATGACCGAACAGTAGTAAGTTTATTAAGGTAATGGCAAAGTTAAGAGAAAAAGTAATAGCTCAAGTTCATTTGGCTGATTTATACAGTATGTATGGGTCAGCACTTCCCATGACTGGAAGCAATGCTCAGAATTATCTTACTGCTTTAGAAAATGTAAATCTTAAATCCCAACATGATCAGTATCGTTTGGGGTTACTTGCTGATAAGGGGGCTCATTTATTAGCCAATAAATTAATTCATAAGGATCATAAGAGTAAGCCTTCAGTTATTGAATTAAACCAAAATAGGCTGGGGGATGACAAGGTTATTCCCGATAGAGAAGAAAAAGAAGCGGTTATAAAAATTGAAAGCTCTAGACAATCACATGGTCAAGTACTTCCCCAGGGTCGTAAGCCTTTTAAATCCTACATTTATATTATTCAAATCAAATCTAATAAGATTTATGAAACCATCCAACTTCCTTTTATTCCCAAAGTACTGGATTGGGATATAAAAACAGATCTGAATGCTATTATGTCATTGGGTAGAAATAACCCTTCAGATTTTCATTTTACTGGGGCTGAAGATACTTTAGAATTTGAGATTGATTGGTTTTTTACTACGGGAAGTTCCGATGACTCAGAATATAGGAAAAGCGCTATGAACAATGCTTTAAAATTAGTTTCCTGGGCTAAAGCTGATGGGTATACTTCTTCCCCATTACCTATTAACTTAATATGGGGCCCAGAAACATTCCTTATACCCCAAAAGGGAATAACCATGTATACAAGTGATTATAAGTCAAATATTTTCATAAATGATCTATGGGTTATCAAAAGTATAAAGGGTAAATTGGAAGAATTTTATAAGCCTATGTCCCTTTTACCCCAAAGAGTAACCCAAACTATTACCCTTGAGAAAATGGCTCCCACTAACCCTACAACCAAACAATTATTGTCATGGTAAATAATATTTATGATTTAGGAAATATTATTACCTTTAGTGATAATACTCAGATGTTGGTTAGGGGTTTATCGATATTACCCAATCCTTCTACTGATTACCCTACTACAGTGTTACAGGATGAAGTTAGTTTACCCTTAAAAACTTTCCAAGTTTATGGCAATCATAAACCTTGGTATTTGATAGCCGATTATAATAATATCATAAATCCTTTTGAGGATACATTTCCCGGTATGAATTTAGTAGTACCCAACTTATTATGATAAAAACCCCTATT
>Ga0114951_10006323_pt1 | contig 10520 bp, 9 predicted proteins | sample AM7aDNAmetaG_FD_88677 | JGI IMG/M metagenome (GOLD analysis project Ga0114951, IMG submission 88677) | Freshwater microbial communities from Finland to study Microbial Dark Matter (Phase II) - AM7a DNA metaG | ecosystem: Environmental > Aquatic > Freshwater > Lake | place: Finland: Lake Alinen...
GAGCGAAGCCGCAGCGGCGACGGCGACAGCTCCGGAGAGGCCCCCGAACGACGCCGCCGCGATAGAGGCGGTAGCCTCGCCGCCCGCGCCACCGCTGGACGCCACACGTGTGGAGGCGCCGCCCTCCGCGCCGCCGCAGGGCCCCAGGCGCGTGGAGGCGCCGCCGCCAACCGCGCCACCGCAGGGCCCTATCGTGGGCACACCGCCGCGCTCTCGGACTGAGGGTGCGCCGAGGAGGAAGACGGGACCGGCCCCTCTGGCGCCTCAGCCTGCGTCTGCCACCGGCGAAAGCGTCGCCACGCCGTTCGCGACCGCGCAGCCGGCTAATGTATCCCCTCCTCTCCACAGGGCAGCGCAGGTGGTGGCCAAGGTGCTCGCCCGGCGACGCGCCATGTGGCTTTCTGCGCTAACCACGTTCGTGGTGATCGTCGCGGCGGTCGCGGTCTGGGAGGTGACGACCAGCGGTCCCCCTTGGCAAGTGCAGAAATCGGGAACCGCCGAGCCGCTCACCGGCGTCGTCTTCATCGACGCCAAGCACGGCTGGGTGGTGGGCTCTAACGGAACCATCCTTGCCACCACGAACGGCGGCTCGACTTGGAGCGCGCAAACCTCGGGGAGTGGTGCGTACCTCAGAGGCGTCGCCTTCAGCGACGCCTCCCACGGCTGGGCTGTTGGCGACAATCGCGATGAGGCGGCAGGCACCAGCACCGGCGTCATCCTCGCCACTACGAACGGCGGCGCCACCTGGGGCAAGCAGAGTCCGGGGACCGCCGCGTCCCTCACCGACGTCGCTTTCACGGACGCCAAGCACGGCTGGGTGGTGGACTCAAACGGCAACATCCTCGCCACGGCAGACGGCGGCGCCACATGGAAAGCGCAGCGTTCCGGAGGCTCGGCGTCCCTCACGGCTGTCGCCTTCAGCGACGCAACCCACGGCTGGGCTGTTGGCGACAATCGAGATGAGGCGACAGGCACCAGCGTCATCCTCGCCACTACGAACGGCGGCGCCACCTGGACGGCGCAGAATCCGGGGATCGCCGGGCACCTCACCGACGTCGTCTTCAGCGACGCCACCCATGGCTGGGCGGCGAGCTTCAACAGCATGCTCGCCACCACCGACGGCGGCGCCACGTGGAAGGTGCAGAGCTCCTGGGACTCGGCAGTTGTTGCAGCTGTCAGCTTCAGCGACGCTACCCACGGCTCGGCTGTCGGCGTCACCCTGAACCGAAGGGCCACGAGTATCGCCAACTTGTTCACTGACGGCGTCATCCTCGCCACCACCAACGGCGGCGCCAGCTGGAGCAAGCAGAGTCCGGGGACCGCCGCGCACCTCACCGACGTCGCTTTCACAGACGCCAAGCACGGCTGGGCGGTGGGCGAGGGCGGTACCATCCTCGTCACCACGAGTGGCGGGAAGTAGGCCGGCGAAGCTGGCGGGGCAGAGCGGGAGCAACCGAGTCGCGGCGGCGGAGGCGAGACCCTCTGCTTCGTCTCGACGGGGTGCCAAGGCGTGGCGGGCGAATGGCCGGTCTTGGTGGAGGACGCCGCCCATGGGCGCACCACGATTCAAATTGGCATTTGGGGTGCAACGAAGCATTGCGGCGCTGTTCCGTCACGACGGTCAACGGGGTTGTGCGGGGGGGCACGGGCACCTGTCACAGAGATGCCGAAGGGGACGGCCTCGCCATGGCCGGCTCCCCGGAGATTGCCGTCAGCGCTTGCGCAGACCGCAGAGCCTTGGTTGGCGCCACTCCTGACGAGAGGGGTCAGCAGCCCCGCGGGCCCCAGTTGGCCGGGTGTGCCCGATCGCAGGAGGAAGTCACATGCCAATGGATGAGTTGAATCAGCCGTACCTTATCCGAGACACAATCGGTGGTTTCGACACTCTCTACTGGCCCGACTACGGGAGCTCCTCCGAGTTCGAAGCGGGCATCGCGTGAGGCCTGGGCTTCGACATTGGCAACGAGTTCTACGGCATCAAGCTCAACTGGGAAAGGGTGGGTGCTGTCCGGGCTTTCTGACCAATTCATCCATGTGCGCCCAGGCAGTTTGGAGGTGGAGTGGAGTCCGTCTCACTCCATCAGCTTGATCTTCAGCGCGGTGAATTCCTCGTCGGTCAACGACCCCTTTGCGTGCAGGTCCGCGAGCTTCGCTATCTCGTCCGCGACGCTCCCAGGTGACCTATCGGTCGATGGTTCGGCCGAGACCGGGGATTCCCGCGGAGGCTCAATGACGGTCGGCTGCACCTGCGCCGGGGTTCGCGGAGGCTCAATGACGGTCGGCTGCAGCTGCGCCGGGGTTCGCGCATCGTTCTGCGCCGCCACGGCGACACGCGCTGCCGTGAAGGCGGCCTTTGCAGATTTCATCGCATTGTCTACTGCAGCCGACGCCCTTGACGGGGCGACGACGTGAGTCGGCTCTCCCAACTTGAGCAATCCGCCGACGGCGACAGTCGCCGCGCCAAGCAGCGACACGAAGATGCCAAGTCCGAAGCCGCTGCTGGCTCCCGGCCCGGCGACCAGACGAACCAAGACGACAGCCAGCGCCAGCCCTCCGAGTCCGATGACAACAAGCGGCACACGTCCGCGAAAGTCGATGTGCAGCTGACGGAGCACTCCGGAGGCAAGGATGACCACGACCGCAGCGGTGAGGCCAGCGAAGAAGGTGAGCACGCCAGCTGCCGAGGTCCATCCGATGTCGACGAATTGGAACTCCGCCCCGAAGAGAGAGCCAGACCATGTATACCAGGGCAACGACGTGCCGAGGAGCAGAGCGAGAAATCCGCCGCAGATCACCCAGTCGCCGCGGGAGACGCGCGTGACGTCCACTGTCCGGACGAGCGCCGGGCGAGGCGCCGCCCTCACGAACGCTTCCGCTCCAGCTGCCTTGTCCATTGGTGATGCCGCCGCTGTGGTCGCGGGCCACGGGACGCAAGAGCTATTTGCCGCCGCTTCAACCCAGGCGCGGGTCCCGTCGTGCGCCCAGTCAAGGTGACCCTGCTGGTCATAGGTGAGCACATCGCTTGCCGAGAGCGGACCTACGCCTTCAAGAGCAAACTGCTCGTGCTCGAACGTAATCGCCCTCCCAGCCCACCCGGTTGTCGCGTTGAACGTGGCAATCAGCATGGTCCCCTTCCGTTGCTCTTCCCACTATCGGTCGCCGCGGCGACCGTGGATGTCAGTCCAACCTACACCGCTGCTGGATGCTTGGACAGAGGCTGCTAGGTCCTGGGCACGAACCTGACGTCCGTGTCACCAAAGCGCCCTGAGCGCATCAATCCGTGGTCATGTCTTCGCTGCCGAGCCGGATGGAGATGACGGCCGCCCCTAGCACCAGGGCGCCGCAACGTCATCATGCCGAGGATGGAGGCATGCCGGGCTTCCGGGTGGAGATCCTGCGCCGATTCCAGCCCCCGGATTTCGCGCCCCTACCGAACCATCCTCGCCCTCTCCGAGCGCCCATGCGACCATCTGTAGCCCTCAGATGCGACTACGCGGCGCCCGGCCGCTTCAACGTGAAGCTTGTGACGTTGCTCGCACCCACCGCGATCGTGACCGTGATACTCGCCTTGCCCGACTTGGCCTTGGCCGGCACCCTGCACTTGATCTTCCTATGGCTCCAGGTGATGCGCTTGGTGCACTTCGTGGCGCCGAACTTGACGGAACTGGTGCCACGCGCCAAGCCGAACTCCGTTGCGGTGATGGTGACGAGTACGCCGCGCTTGGCAGCAATGGCGGCGGGCGTGATCCAGTACGTGCTCCCCGCGTCGTACGTCCCATCCTCCTCCCAAGACCCTTGGACTCCGGTCTTGACCGCTCAGGCTCTGGACCACCCGAAGCCGATCTCCGCGTGGCTCACGGTCTGCAGATGATGGACACAGATGCAGCAAAGCCGCATGGCTGATTGTTGGTACCCCTAAGGCCCCGTGCCGATGCAGGACCCACCGACGGGCTAGAAGACGCACGCCCATTTGCACCCTGCTCAACTAGAGACGCCCGCCAAGGGCGGAAGTCACCTGGTGCTCAGATATCGTCGCGCGGCCCGCGCCACGCTCGAGAAGTGCCCTGAAGCTCGCCTCGCAGCGACCCCGCCCCGCCTCTGCAAACACCGAGCCAACAACGCGGCTTCAAGATCTCCCTTCAGCCATCAGCACTGGCGACCGCACGACGGCCACAACGCCTCCGCTCCACCCGAGGAAGCGCTCCATCCCGCAGGGCAGCCGCCGGTCAAGATCGGAGGACCGGAAATGGTGTTCGACACAAGCTGCATCTGCTCGCGCACGGTGCCGCACACGGCGCAGGTGCTCTCATCGGCAAAGGGAAGCGTCACCGTTCCTCCTCATCGTTGCCCGATCTAGTCAAGGTCCGGCCTCGCGCCAAGGTTCGCGGCGCGCAGGGGTTCGCCGAGGAGCGCGGTCTCCGCGGTCATGCGGTCCTCCATCAGGTACACCCGGTGGATGCTGTCCCAGAGCAGCACCGCCAGCTCGTCTACCTGGCACTCGTGGGCGGTGAGTATCAACTGCTCGGGCGCGACGTCTGAGAGCGCCTCGAGGAAGCGCGTCCTGCCCGATGGCACGACCCCGTTCATGGGCCCGTCCAGGATCAACGGAGCACGCACGCGCCCCGTCGCGGCCAGGCCCACCGCGAGCCCGGCGCCGAGACACGCGGGGGGGGTCACGGCGTCCGCCGAGATCCTCAGCCAGATCCCGGGGAACAGCGGGCGTCCCTCGCGGCGGCGACCCGCGCCCGCCTCGACGAGCGACGGGACGCGGGGGTCGTCCCAGCTGCCGAGTGCCCGGTCGGTGAACAGCTTGACCACGCGGCCAGCCTGGATCAGGGACCGTGCCGGCCTCCCGCGCAGGAGCGTCAGGCCCACGTCGCGCGTCTCGTGCCACCAGCGTGGGTCGTCCGCCGCCAGGCGGCCGAGCGCGTCGAGCAGATTGCCGTCGGCGGTGAACAGCGGCGGGCGCCGCGGCGGGAGCAGTTCCGCGATCCAGTCTTCGGCGGCGGCTCCCTCAAGCCGCGCACTGCGCCCCGCGTTCTCGCTGACGACGGCGACGTCCTCCGTGACGCGCCCGCCACGGGCGGCTCGCCAGGATCGCGTGATGCGGACGGCCTCTGAGCCTTCCCCCCGGCCCCTGACGGTCGCATCCAGGCAGGCTGAGGCGCGAGGCTCCCGATCTCCCAGAACGCCGGCGTTGATGTACAGCTCAGGCTTGGCGAAAGGGTCGTCGCCGCCGTACTGGCTGGCCGCGGCGGTCATCTGCGCCCGCCCCACTCCGCGCCCGCCCCAGAGCGCCAGCCCGAGGGCGGTGACCAGGCAGCTCTTGCCCGTGGCCCCGCCTCCCGTCACGAGCGTGAGTGCCCGCCCGCCGGGAGCCGGCGGGCGGGCGAAGGCCGTCGCATGGACGCCGCGGAACTTGAGGACGTCCGTCAATACCAGGCTGTCCAACTCGACGGTGATGGGGCTCACGGCTGCCGGCGAGCGCGGGACGTTGAAAGCGAGAAGACGGACCACTCCAGAGTGGCCGGCGATACCCCGAGGAGCGAAGCGGCTTCCCGGTACACCTCGACAGCGTCATCGAAGCCCCGGAACTGGACGCCACAACGCTCCAGGTGGCGGCGCAGGTGGCGGTCGACGGCCACGGCGTCCTCGGCGCCGGCCAGGAACCGTAGGTAGGCGAAAGTCTTGTCCTTGATTCCGGAGATCGCCGTGACGCGGGCCTTGCCGCCGGGACTGTCAAGGAAGGCGAGAAGCTCGGCCTCGTCCTCGACGCCCTCCTCGAGAAGCAGCTCAGTGAGGGCGAGCAGTCTGGTGATCGCGGTCGTCCCGCCCCAGTCGAGCAGCTCGTGCGGGTCGGAGACGCCCAGCAGTGCGGCAAAGGCGCTCGTCGTCGTCGCTTCGGGATGCTCCTTCCGTAGGCGCGTGACGCGCGGAATGACGACCGTGTCATACCTGACGCCTGCCTGCAGGATCGCGTCGATGATCAGAGCACCCATGTGATGGTCGACCGCGTCGAACGCAGTGAGCTCGAAGCCGGGGAGCGAGCGAAAGTAGTCGGCCAAGCGGCGGGCTCGGACGAAGAGGGACGCCGACGTGGTCGATCGTCCCCCGGAGCCGCTCCCTCTCGAGACCAGCCTACTGGCCGCGTTGAGAGAGCCGCCTGAGTCCGCCGCGCCACGCACCTGGCCGCCTACTCCGCGAGACTGCTGGCGACCGTCGGTCTCTGCGCCCATCGGCGCGCCCGTGATGTCCCGCTTCACAACCTCGTTGAAGTCGCTTCGCTGAGAAGTCGAGAACGAGGCGTGCACAGCGCACTCGTCGACGAAGAGAGCCTGGCCGAGAACCCCATCGCCGCGATACCGGACGTCGGCACCGACCCCAATCGCGTCGAAGGCCTCGCCCTCGAGCTCTGCCACCCGGCGCAGGAACTCGTGGGCGGACGACTCGTCGACAGGCTCACAGTCGGCCGCACGGGCGTCGACGATGTGGCTGCCCAGCACCTTCTCGTGGATGTCGGAGTAGGCGTCGGCGTAAGAGACCAACTCGAGACTGGCAGACGCCCCACGCAGGACCAGCACTCCCCGCTGCCCTGAGACGAGCGGGAAGGCTGCCAGCGACTTGTCGATGAACTCCTTGCGGGCTGCGAACACATCCCGGAGGGCGCTCGTGCTCGAGGTGGTCTTGTGTCGCGCGTGGACAGCATCGATCTCGCGCCACACGCCCGACTGGCAGCTTCGTGCGCCGTCCCCGCGACGCATGGAGTCGTGGGTCTCCCGCCTCATCTCGTGGCGAAGCTTCTCGTGTGCCAGGACGCCGCTGTCGGCGAATTCACGCGATTCTTCACGCCAGCGGCCCTTCTGTGAGCAGCTCGTGGGCACGACCAGCGACGTGAAGCACTCGAGAAGGACGTCGCTATTGATGAGGCGGTTCTGCATGCCGCCACGCAGCTCTTCGCCGGCCAGCAGGAGCACTCGGGTGGAACCCCTGTTCTCCACGTGCAACTGCGGCACGGATCCCCCGCGGCCGACTTCAGTAACGATTACCTGGCCACTTCTCAACCCTTGGCCCAGGGTGAGGAAGATCGGCGAGTCACTCCCGAGAGGCCCCACATCCTCGCCCACCGAAGCCACATCGCCGAGTACGGGATATACAGTCAGACCGGCGCCCCTCTGCGCGTCCCCGAGGCGCAGATCCCGGACTAAACGTGCGCCGCCCCATCCATCCTGTTGGCGCAGGTCCTCGAAGCTGGTATCAATTCTCAGAGTGATCGTCATCTCGCCCTCCCGAGGGTCGGCCTGAAAGAGGGGAAGACCGAGAGCGCCTTGCAGGTTGGGACGAGACCGAGCTCCAGGCCGCGGAGGAGTCCTGCGGCGCTGGTACTATGGTCGGTGAGGACGTCGGCTATCATGGGATTCCTCCGGTGGGAAGCTCAGAATGGGAACTCAGGGAGTGGCTGATGATTTATTTTGCGCGCCGAAGTAACATAGCAGATGGAATGCGTGTCGTCAACGAAATAATTCACGTGCGCTCGGGACGACCGTCGGCGTGAGCACGGAGGACTTCACCCCGGTCGCCGTGATGGTCGGCCTCGTGGCGCTGATGATCCGCGACGATCAGCTCTGCGCCTTGTTGGTGAAGCCGGCAGAGGGACCGCTACGGGGCAGCTGGGCGCTACCCGGCGGCCTTGTCCATGGCGGACCAGGCGGGACGACGGGGAGCATCGAAGAGGCAGCCGTGCGCGAGTTCGAACGCGAGACGGGACTGCCCTTGCAGGCGGCGTACCTCGTCCAGCTGGGAGCCTACAGCGATCTGGGCCGCGACCCGCGCGGCAGCGTGGTCACGGTCGCCTACCTGGCAGTCGCCCCGACGGCTTCTCAGCCACGGGCCGGAGGAGACGCGACCGACGCACAGTGGCTGCCGGTGGGCCTGGTCATCGACGGATCGCTGCGCGTCGCCCTCGACCACGGGCAGATCATCGCGGATGCGGTCGAGCGGACGCGCGCGCTGATCGAGACCACCGCCCTGGCTCTGTCATTCTGCGAACAGCCGTTCACGATCCCGGCTGTGCGGCGCCTCTACGAGGACCTCTGGGGGCTGCCCCGCGACACGCTGGACCCCGGCACCTTCCACCGACGGCTCATCGCCATGCCCGGCCTCGTCGAGCTGGTCGACTCCGACGAGCAGATCAGTGGGCCCGAGGTGACCTCGGATCGAGCGGCACGCGACGTGGACAGGGAGTCGCACGACGGGGGGCGCGTGGGCGGCACACCAAGTGGCCGCGGCCGGCCGCCCCGGCGGTACAGAGCGGGCCCGCTGGTCCGCGAGTCAGGCCCGGCGGCACGACTGGAGAGAATGATCGAGCGGCCGTGGCCGAGTGGGCCCAGTGATGCGAGCGCACGTTCGCAGCCGGCCGCCACGTCTGAGTCACCCCACGTCGAGGAACCGACGACGCCGTCCGTCAGGAAGCCACCAGGAGTCGACGAGCAGGACTGGGCGCGGCTGTTGAGAGAGGCGAGGAGCATCTTCTGGGAGTGCGGTCAGACCGGGCGGCTCATCCCTTACGGCGAACTCGCCGAAAGGCTCGACATGAATCTGCGCTCGCCCGCGTTCTTCGAGCTGCTCGACGCGCTGTGCGTCGAAGAGGCGCAGGTGGGTGGGCCCATGATCACGGCCCTGGTGGTCAACAAGAGAACCGGGATGCCCGGCCAGCGGTTCTTCGTCCTCGCGGACAGTCTGGGGCGCGAATTCGACAGCCTGCGCGACTTCGTCGAGTCGGAGCGGCTGCGGGTCTTCGCCTGGATCCGCGCCCATCCGGAACGTGCTCGGCTGGCCAGGTCCGGCACAGACTGAGTGCGGCGGCTCGTTCGGCGACCGACCGCGAAAGGTGCGGGGACGCGATGTCCGATTTGGCGTTGGCTTTGGAGTTCGCCTAGCCGCGTCGCCTTCTGCGTTATGACACCAGGTTCAGAACGGGCTGCCTGGGTGGTAGTGCGCCCGCGCGTGCCACGGCGGCTGCGCGACGAGCTCCGCGGCATGGCGATCGCCCTCGGCGGCGTCCCGCGCCGCGAGCAAGGGGTAGACGTCGTCGTTCCTGAGACCGAGGAGGATGCAGTCGTCGCCCCAGATGTCGGCGTGCCACCGGTCGTCGCGGTACTTGGCCGCGGTCTTGCCGCAGCTGCAGATGGTCGTCTCGGCCGCGTCGAGTGCTCGGATGTCCTTGCAGTAGCCGCAGAGCAGAAGCTTCACCACGTCACCTCTCCCGTCGCGCTTCGGGCACGCTGGCAGCATGGCCATTGGCTCGCCAGGCGCCCAGCCGCACTTCCAGCGTCAGCAGGTCCCTACGCGAGACGCCACTCTCACGCACTTCGCGCACTGTATCGGCCAACGGCGCCGGATGCCTGACTGGCCAGCTGTGCGACCCATGAGCCTTGGCCGCTGTTGTCACAGCGCGCGGATGATGCCGCAGCACATGAGCGTGGCTACACATGTGGAGACGTATCTTGCTGAAGCGACCCGGTCCCTTGCCGGAGCTTGTCAGACCATGCCGAGGCCGAGCCCACGGCGATGGCCGGGCCTTCCGGGCAGATTGAGCTGGACACGACGAACACCGGAAGAAGCGCCGCGAACCCTGCGTGCCGTTCATTGGTCCGTCTTGCCTATGGACTACACTCGCGGCCATGACCATCGCCGCCTACAGCAACGAGCAGCACGGCTTCGGGGTCCACTACAACGAAGAGCGCCTTGCGTGCGTCGACGACCCCGCTGATCCGCGCCTCGCGGCCGCGTGGTCATCTCACATCGGTGGGAGGATCGCCGCCGCGGTGCTGCTCACGCTTCATGGCTCCACCGCCGAGGAGATCGCCGCCGGCAGCACTACCTCTGTGCTGATCACCACTGACGGCACGGCCTCGGATCCTCAGCGGCTTGGCAATTGGGACTGGGAGAGTGAGACGCTGGAAGTGGCGCCACCGTTCATGGACGAAGCGAAGGCCAGTCGCGTTGACGTCTCCCACCTCTACTGGCGTGGCTTCCCTGTTCTGCAGCTCGCCGCCGAGCCGAACCCTGAATCACCTGCGCCGCGCATCCTCGAAGAGCTCGGCCTGCTGTACACGCCGCAGCAGACCGTCTCGACGCTCGTGGTGTGGCCCACAGACGACCCTCAATCGAAGCCCACGGCGGGGGACCTCTGGAACGGCTTCTTCCTCATGCCGCGAGAGCGCGAAGGCCGCGTGCGCACCGGCCTCAGGCTCGTGCAGCAGTTTCAGATCTTGCTGACAGACGACGACTTCCTGGTGTTCATGGGCTAGAGCGCCGCGTACTCCGCCGCTGCACGCGTCACGATCTCACGGGCATTCCTGCAGTCGAGCCGATTGTGGCCGAGGACTGCTTTCCAGGCACCTCTCACCGCGCTGTCCTGTGGGATCTTGGAGTAGCTTCCGAACTTGGCGATGGCGTCCCGGGTGACCCTGATGCCTTTCGCGGCGACATCCTGGTCGTATTTCTTCGGCACCGATATA
>Ga0114951_10006324_pt1 | contig 10520 bp, 5 predicted proteins | sample AM7aDNAmetaG_FD_88677 | JGI IMG/M metagenome (GOLD analysis project Ga0114951, IMG submission 88677) | Freshwater microbial communities from Finland to study Microbial Dark Matter (Phase II) - AM7a DNA metaG | ecosystem: Environmental > Aquatic > Freshwater > Lake | place: Finland: Lake Alinen...
ACAATCTTGTCTCGTTGCGCTGGACTGTGGTGGCGGCGGACGTGGGTTGGTAGCTGCTGCATGCGTCCCACTCTGGCATTTCCAGCCCGGTGTGCCTAGACGCGGTTAGTAACACGGATACCAATCACCAGCTTGCGGACCGGGGAGGCCGGGTTCGGCTCTTCCAAGGATAACCGGCAGCATGCCATGGACGCATTGCATGGGATGGATGATGCCGCCACGGTTTACCTCGGCAAAGCCCGGAAGGTGGCCGCGATGCTCAGCAACAACGGGGCCACGCCGGTGGCGTAATAGTAGAACGAGCGTCTCGCTCGTTTATTAGTTGGACAGGCGTCTCGCCTGTCAGTGATGTATGCGGATCGATCAAACGGGCGGGACGCCCATTCCACTATTGAATAGACAGGCGAGACGCACTGTCCTACTACCGGATCAGCAGTCAGCGGAAACGGGGCGAATCCGATTCCATAATAGTAGAACGAGCGTCTCGCTCGTTTATTAGTTGGACAGGCGTCCCGCCTGTCTGTGATGTATGCGGATCGATCAAACGGGCGGGACGCCCGTTCCACTATTGAATAGACAGGCGAGACGCACTGTCCTACTACCAGATCGGCAGTCAGCGGAAACGGCGCGAATCCGATTCCGCAGGGCCAATTCGAGCGTCGCACCTTGCGTTAAGCACACACTCCCATAATCCTTTTATGCAATCCGGACATTTTGACGATGCATGCCGCGAGTTTGTTCGCAGCGACCCGCCCCCGCTGACGCCATGGATTAATTATCTTGGCAACACGCGGCTGACGGCTGTAATGGGGATACTGTAGACATGCCGGCCCACTTCCCATATCTGCTGGATCCCACAATTTATCCGGACTACCACCGGCGGTCGGTGCGTGTTCCGACCTGGGAGACGTTCGGGAACCGGCCGCAGTTCTCATCGTTGCGGGATTTGTCGCAACCGACGTGGCGTGAGGATCTGATCCGCTATACCGAGGAGTTCAAACTCGGCCGCGTCCTCTGGCCGCACATCAACCTTTTCAAAGCGCCGCACCTGAAAGAGGTGATCGAAGAGATCCGCCACCGCGACCTGTTCCTCTTCGACATCTGGGGGCATGTGCCGGGAGCGCCCGCGGGCGGCCCGTGGACCCATGTCACACCGCCGTCCGGGCTGATCGCGTCCTTGCAGCAGGAACTCGGCGACCATTTTCTTGGTGTGGACAACGGCGAACAGGACGGGCGTTACGTCGGGACGACCGGGCAGCAGCAATGTCCAAGCCCGCTACAGCATCGCCAACAGTACCGGATGTTCCAGCGGCACTTCCAAAAACTCTGTGGCGAACTTGGCAACCAGATGTCCGCCCTTGTCTCACTGTGCTTCGGTCACTATTTCCTCAAGGAAGGAAACCACTTCCTGCTGGGGGCGGAGACGGCCCAGTCGCTGCCCAACAGTCAGCTCTACTATGCCTTCATCCGCGGCGCCTGCCGCCAGTATGGTGTGTTGTGGTTTGGCGCGGTGTCCTGCTTCAACGCCTGGGGTTGGAAAGACTACGGCCCGCAGCAGAGCGATGGCTGGCATGTTTCCGGCCCGGACCAGGGCGCGAGCCTCAACCTGCACAAACGGCTGATCTACACACATTACCTGTACAACTGCGCGATCATGGGATTCGAAATGAACTGGCTGATGCTGGATGAAATGGCGGCCCCGGACAGGAACGGCGTACCCCGGTTCAAGCTGACGCCGATGGGCATTGTCCATCGCGGTGTGTCCGATTTTGTCGACCAACACGGACCGCCCGGCGTTATGCATGCAACGGTGGCGCTCTTGCTCGACTTCTACGCGGGCTGGGCTCCCCCGCGGCACATGTATAGCGGGAACGTTTACCAGGTCTGGGGTGGGATGCCCTATCAGCCCGGCGACTATCTGACCCACGGCCTCTTCTCGCTGCTCTATCCCGGCTACGAGGACTCCGGCTTTTATCACAACGAACAGGGCTTTCTATCCGACACGCCGTTTGGCGATATGACCGATGCCCTACTGTCGGATGCGCCGGCCTGGGTGATCAACCAGTACGGTCTGGTCATCGCCGCCGGTCACCTGGAACTAACCTGTGAACTGCGTCAGAAACTGCTGGAGTTTGTCAGCGGCGGTGGTCATCTGGTGGTGACGGCGGCGAATGCGCGGGGGTGGCTGCCGGAATTTGCGCCCGGCCCGGATGCGTCGTTGCGGATCGCCACCGGTGCGCTGGTGACCTGGAGCGATGGCCAAACGGACTGTGAAGAAGACGCCTTCGATCTTTACCCCTCAGCGACTCTGCCGGCCACGGCGGAAATTCTGGCCCACTGCGCCGGACTGCCCGCCGTGGTGCGGTTGGCGCATGGGGCCGGGCGCGTGACGGTACTGCTGAGTGAGTTCGGGTTGAATGCGGAACCGCTGGTGACCGGGCGCATCCTGCGTGCGGACGATACGCCGCTGGCGAGCCCGTTCCGCCTCCTGCGGCATGTGCGCCGTGCCTTCGACGCCGCACTCGCCGAGCAGCAATTGTTCGAGGTCGGCGACGGCCTGGGCTTTGTCACCTGCCGCAAGGCGCCGGGTGAATATGTGCTGGGCATTCATAATAATGGGTTGTCCAGCCACGCCTTCCAGATCCAATCGCGCTGCGGCTCGCTCCGCCAGGTTCAAGAACTCGTCCTCGACCAATCCGAGAAAGGGCTGGTCGGGTACTGGCCAACCGGCATGGGCAACCACGACGGCGGTCGCAGCGACACCGGACACATCGCGGGTGGAGACATCCGGTTGTTTGCGGTGCGGGTTGACGAAACCAACGTGCAGTGTCGGCCGGCACCCTGTCCGCCGCCACCGCCGCGCAACCGGTTTCTGGCGCTGCGGACCGGCGGCAGCATTCAGGCGGAGATTCTGGACCGGTCCACATTTTTTCAGCATTTCGATGGCGTCAAAGTGGACGCGACATATTTTCGCGACCGCGACCGGCAGCAACTGCACCGCGAGGTGGACTGGCTCAAGCGCCAGCGGGTGCGCATCGCCGCGGATCTCAGTCCGATCATGAATCTTTTCCCTGACCTGACACTGCTGGAAAACGTCCCCGCCCAAACGGAAGCGAGCCGGCAGTTGATGGCGGATGTGCTGGACAAGATGGCTCTGGTCGGGGCGACAGAGTTGATTCTCACCTTGCATCGCAGCATGGACTGTGGCGACTGGTCAACCGAGCGGATTCAGGATGGTTTTGTGATTGCGTTGCGCGCGCTTTGCCAACGTGCGGCCGGTCACGGAGTGACGGTGCATCTGCAATCCCATCCGCAGCGGTGGGCGATCTCTACCGACGCCGTGTGCAAGTTGATCGACGCCGTGGCGGTCGGGAATCTGCGCGTCGCTCTGCCGGTCGGCCATCTGGCCGCCACGGGCGAATCGATGGCGGATGCCTTGAAACTGGCCGGCGATCGGCTGGGTTGCGTCCTTCACGCTGCGCCGCACCGCGACCTGCTCAACCAGTTCTATGATGCCCACCGGCCCATTCACACAGGTGATTTCCACGAGTCGCCTGTGGCGGCGGCGGTGGATACGCTGCACATTCTCGATGCGGTCTATGCCAATCCGGATGAGGAATATCTTGACTGCCAAGCCCTCCAGAAAAGCTCGGTCCGTTATTCACCGGCTGTCACCGCCTGGCGAATGTTGCCGCTGTGCCCGAAGAGCCCCGGCACCGGTGTGCGCGCGGCTGCCGCGCCTGCAAACACTGGGAACTGGCCGACGATCCGGGCCGGTACCGAGTTGTTTGTGAATGTCCACAACCTTGTCGGCGATGCCGATGGCCTGGTGTATTTGGCCAATAATTTTCGCGTGATCGGCACCGGGCTACGCACGATCTGGCTCGGTCACGATGGCGGCGTCAAAGTCTTTGTGGATGGCCGCGATGTGCTGTGCGTCCCAGAACGCAGGAATCCAATCGATCCGTGGCGCAGCCGAGTCGAGGTGCTCTTGGCGGAGGGCCAGCATGAAGTGGTGGTGGCGCTGGATACCGATCACGGCGGCGGCTGGGGGATTGTTTTCCGCTGGGAGCAATGTCCCGGCAGCGAGCACGACCACACCGGGTTGCGCTTTCCCGAACGAATTGATTAAAACGACAGGAACAAAGGAATCTGACTCCTATGCAATACGGACACTTCGACGATAAGAATAAAGAATATGTGATCGACCGGCCGGATACGCCCAAGCCGTGGAGCAATTACCTCGGCTCGACCGAGTACGGCGCGGTCATCACCAATCATGCCGGCGGCTACAGCTTCTTCCGCTCTTCCGCGGCGGGGCGGTTCACTCGGCTGCGTTTCAATGCCGTCCCGCTCGATCAGCCCGGCCGGTATTTCTACCTGCGCGATCAGGATAGCGGCGACTACTGGACCACCTCCTGGCAGCCGGTGGGGAAGCCATTGGCAAAGTTCAAGAGCACCTGCCGCCACGGCACCGCCTACACCCACATTGATTCCCGCTACGCCGGCATTGTCAGTGAGACGACTTATTTCGTGCCGCTCGGTGAACACTTTGAATACTGGCTGCTCAAACTGACCAACAAAACAAAAAAGACGCGGAAGCTGTCGGCCTTCACTTTTGTCGAATACGCCAGCGAGTGGAACGCCAAAGCTGATATGATCGACATCCAGTATTCGTTTACCATCGTCCGGGCTGACGTGGTGGATAACATGGTGGACCACATCATCTGCAACGATCTGCCGCTGGTCACGCTGGGACTGCCGCGCCAGCGCCTCCATACTTTCCTGGCTGCCACTGGTGCTGAAATTACCGGGCACGATACCGACCGTGAAAAATTCATCGGCGGCCCGTACCGGACCTACGCCAATCCGCTCGTCGTCGAGCAGGGGCGGTGCACTGGTTCACTCGCTTGGGGCGACAACGCCTGTGGCACATTGCAAATGGACGTTGAATTGGCCCCCGGCGAATCGCGGGAGATTGTCGTGATGATGGGCATGGGCATGGCGGAGACGGAAGGCCGGCGGATCCGCGCCGAGTTCGGCACACCGGAACGTGCCCGTACCGAACTGGTCAAGCTCAAGGAGTACTGGCATGGCCGGCTCGGCAGTCTGACCTGCGCTACGCCGGACGCCGAGTTCGACAGCATGATCAACGTGTGGAACGCTTACAATTGCCTGATCACCTACGCCTGGTCGCGTGCCGCCAGCCTGATCTACAACGGCGAACGCGACGGCCTCGGCTACCGCGACACGGTTCAAGATCTGTTGGGTGTGATGCCCTTGATTCCACAGGAATCCGGCCAACGCCTCGAATTGATGATTACCGGCCAATGTGCGAGTGGTGGTGCGATCTCGTGCATCAAACCCTTCGAGCATAAGCCCGGCCATGAGAAGACGCCGGCGGAAACCGAATACCGGAGTGATGACTGCCACTGGCTCTTCAATACCGTGCCGGCCTACGTCAAAGAGACCGGCGACTTCGCTTTTTACCAGAAAGTCCTGCCCTACGCCGACAAGGGCGAGGACACCGTTCTCGGCCACCTCAAACGTGCAATTGAATTTAGCTTCCACTACAGCGGCGCGCACGGGTTGCCGGCGGCCATGAGCGCCGATTGGAACGATTGCCTTGGATTGGGTCGTCACGGGGAGAGTGTCTTTGTCGCCTTCCAGCTGCGCTACGCGTTGGGAGTCTATGCCGACATCTGCCAGCGCTCGAACCTGCCGGCCGAGGTCGCCTGGGCCGGGGAGCGCCAGAGGACTCTCGATGCCGCGATCCAGAAACACTGCTGGGACGGTCGCTGGTTCGTTCGCGCCTTTCGTGACGATGGCACCGCGCTCGGCGTGGCCCGCAACCAGCAAGGCCGGATTTTCCTCGAATCGAATTCCTGGGCGGTCATCAGCGGCGCGGCAACGCCGGCGCAGGCAGAAGCCACCATGGCGGCGATCTATGAAGAGCTTTTCTCGCCCCACGGTTTGATCCTTTGCTCACCGGGCTTCACCAAACTGGATCCCACTGCCGCTGCCAATATTCTGGGAAATCCCGGCATCAAGGAAAACGGCGGCGTCTTCTGCCACACCCAGGGCTGGGCGGTGATTGCCGAGACGCTGCTCGGTCATGGCGATCGCGCCTACGAATATTTCCGCGCGTACATGCCGGCGGCTTACAACACGCGCGCCGAAGTGCGCGAGACCGAACCGTACGTCCAGAGCCAGTCCACCCACAGCCGATTCAGCCGCAAGGAAGGGGCCTCCCGTCTGCCGTGGTTGACCGGTGCGGCCGCGTGGTCGTACCACGCTGCGACGAATTACATCCTCGGCATCCAACCGGAGTACGACGGCCTCCGCATCGCGCCCTGCCTGCCGGCGAATTGGCCAGCGCTCAAGGTTGGCCGCCGGTTCCGCGGTAAACAATTCAAGATCGAGATGCGCCGGTGCGGCCCCGGTAACGAGGTGGCGCTGACGTTGAATGGCCGGGTTGTGACCGGTAACTTGCTGCCGATTGATCAATGCCGCGACACCAATGTCGTCATTGCCAAAATCGGCCAGGAGAAATAACCATGCGCCAAATGATTTTCTACGCCATGACCGAGGCGGAAACTTTTGATCCGACCATTCCACTGCGCGGTTTGGCTGACATCAAGGCCAAGGGGTTCGATTCCATTTACCTGGAATTTCGCAATACCAAGGCGCCGTTGCGTTCCTCGCGCTTTCAAGCTGCGGTACAGCGCATCTGTGCGGAAGCGAAACGGCTGGGGCTAAAGGTCGCACTCGATGCCAGCCTCAATCACTGCGCGACCGACATGCTGATCGAGCATCCGGAACTTTTCACCGATCAATTGACTCAACACCGGGTTCCGGTGCGCGATGGTCATTTCACCATGGAGATCGGCTGGGGCGATCCCTCCTGTCGGACCATCGAAAACGCCTGGCTCGTGAAATCGCTAGGAGCGGCGTGGGAGGTCGGCGAAGCGGTCGGTACGCGTTGCCGGTTGCTCACGCAAATGAGCGAAGGTGGCGGGTGCGCGATGACCAGCCAGCGCGGCGGTGCGGTGACCAGGCAAGACTGGGTATTGGATGGAGGTGGCGCTGGTGAATTGCTGGTGGTCACCCGACAACGGTACAATTATTCCAACCGCGATCTGGGCCATCCAGCTCAAGGCGAATATCTCGACCGGATGTGCAATTTTGCCGGGGAACAGGACGTGGCCGGCGTGGTCTGGGACGAACCGCATTTCGGTTTCGATTTCCTGAACGATGCCTACCCGATCAACGACCATCTTTACCAGGTTTTCGCCGGCCGGTTCGGCTACGACCTGCGGACCCGGCTGGTGGACCTCTGGCTGGACGTTGCCGGCCGTGACTCCGGTCAGGTCCGGCTCGATTTTGCCGAGCTGCTGGAATCACAACTCGCCGTTCTCGAAGACGGCTTCAAGCAGCGCGCCTTGGCGCACCCAAAACTCGGTGGCCGCAACCCGGAACTATTCGTCGGCATCCACCGCACGATGCACGAGGAGTTGTCAGACGATTTCCGCATTGGCAGTATTGATTATTTCCGGCACACCCACGGGTTGACGGCGGGTTGCACCGACTCGGTTTTTGAACGCGAAGACAGCATGGTGACCATGTTGCTCCTCGCCCGCGCGATGGCCCCGCTTTCGGAAAGTGGCGCCGCGTGGAACAACTCCTGGGGATTCCGTCCGACTGCCGAACACCTCGCCTATTATCTGCGGTTGATGGGCTGCCTCGGCGTGCGCTGGCTCGGTCATGCGTACCATGGTAGCGTGATGTTCGGTCCCGGCTATCCGCATCATCCGACCTGGGCCGGGATGAGTGACCATCTCACGGCCCACCGCGAATTACTGGACCAATTGGCCGGCGCCACACCGGCAACCGACACCGCCGTGCTCTACCATTGGCGCGGACTCGCTGATTTCCCCGGCAACTACCTCCATCAACACCGCCGCGATCTTCTGATGGCCGGCCTCGAACTCACCACTGCCCAGGCTTCACTGACGCTGATTGACCCGGCGCAACTGGCGGATGCCGCTAATCGTTACAAGCGGTTGCTCGTTCTCTGGCCGAGTCGGCTTGACGTGAGTGCGTGGGTCGCGCTTGAACAGGCGGCGGCCGCCGGTGTCGAAATTTTCCTCATCGGCCCACCGGCCTGGAAAAGTGACACTGGTGCGGACGTATCGGAACGCTGGGCGGCACTAGCCGGCTGTCGGCCGATCGTGCGCGACGCGGCGCTGGCTGTACCCTACGGCGCAACTGTCGAGGTTGCCGGGAAAAAGTTGGCGTTCGATCCCGCTTTGGCGGTGCCGAACTGGCGTTCCAATCCCGCCAACACCTATGCCGACCACGCCAAAGCGTGGGAACTCGCGGGCGGTGAACCGGTCGTGCGTTGGAACGGACGGGTTATTGGCATCCGCCGCGGCAATGTTACGACCGTGACGACCGAATTGCCGCAGATCCCCGGTGCGCTCACTGCGCTCTGGCCGGTCCCGCCGGTCGCGCCGGCTGGCTTTCTGGCGTTTGCTTACACGCGCGGCCAGGAACGCCTGCTCGCGCTCGTGGCTCGGCGCGCTGAGCCGGTTACTGGTGAATTTGTGTGGGAAGGACGCCGCATTATCTGTCGCGGTTGCCGGCATGGCGTGCTTCGCCGGAGTGCGACGGGCGAGGTTTCGGTCTGGGGCGAGGGGATTAGTTGAAGCTGGGCCAAAAACACGCAGGAAATGGATTACCAGTGCATTGTAACTCTGCAATCCAAGATTCGCCCACTGGAATAGGCTTCAAAAATGCAGCTCACTTCACTTCAAGCGTTCGGCAGGAGAAGATCTGGTGAAAGTGTGTGTTTTTGTAACTGCTATTCTGCTGGCAACTGCGAACGTGCCGGCGACTGCGGAGATTATCTCGCTTCCATCAGATGAGGAACTGTTGCGATCTGCCGATTACTGCGTTGTCGCAATGCTTGGGGATGACTTGTCTCTGGTGGTTAGCGAGGAGGTGTTCGGACACGTCCCCGCCGCGGCGTCTCTGCCTCGCCTGCCGAAGTACAGGAATCTCCAGCCAACGATGAAGTGTGTTGTGTTTCTTGTACAGGAGGGGAGAGAGATCACATGTCCTTGGTCCCAAGGATACCGTGAGGTCATTGGGGATGAGGTCATGACAAGTGATGAGTACATGCCCATAGCTATTGTGAATAGAAACACTGCCCCATTTCCGACGGCGCTGCCTGCTTACATTCGTGAGTTGCAGATGAGAGCGAAAGCTGAGAGTAAAGCTCGGCAAATGAAACAGAGCGAAGCATTGGATCAAGTCTTTGACCGTGCGAGATACTTTGAGAAAAGTAAAGCAGCCCCAGTGGATCTAGAAAAGGGAGTCTTATCGTCCGTCCATGCCGATGATCACGAGACTCTCCAGAGAATGGTGACCTTGGTACAGGAGCGCCCTGAACCGATGTACGTGCATGCGCGCGGGAGTTTTGTTCAGGTTATCGCGAGAAAATGGTACGAAGCTGGATTTGATGCGATCCGTTTGGAGGCCACCCGGAATAGTACTCGGGGTCAGAACTGGAGTTCCGAGCGTGATGCGATTTGGGCGTTGGAAACGATGGGCTCAAAGAAGGATATCGAATTGCTGAAGGAGCTGATAACCAAATTGTATTGGCGCAGGGAGCTGACGCTGGAGAGAGAGGCGTTTCCCGTTCTTGGTAGTTTGGCAAACCGGTTTTTCAGCTACGATGGCCAAGAGCGGCAGGATTTGCGAATCTGGCTGGAGGAGGGTTTCTGTTGGGAGCGAATGGAGGATGATGCGGGTGCCTACATTGCTCCATATGCAGGACGCGCCCTCGGAATACTCGGCCGTAAGGAATCGCTGCCACGTCTCCAAAAGTTGAATGCGCTAGAAGCCAATCAATGGCTCGAAGAGGCAATTTCGCGAATCAAACAGCGTGTCGAGGAAGAAAAGAAAACTGGTTTCGAACAGAACGCTCCAACGAACGGGGCTTCGGTTCGTCGCTGAGCTTGGGCCGTAGGTGGCAGATGCGTTCCCTGAACCAACTTCAACTAACAGCCGCCGGCCTTGTCTTGATTGTCGGAACTGGTTGCACGATGTCACCCAATGTCACGACGCCAGTTGCGTGGCATGCAAGTGGTTTTATTCCGGTAGCATCGGTTCAGTGCTTTGAAAGTTATGAGGCTGCCTTCCGGTACATCGCGCAGGGCGAGAACTTGCCCGCTGATAGCCGAACACTTTTCCGTTTAGCAGCCGATAGCACCATCGATCGACCGCGCTTCGAGCAGACTGGTGATCTCGCCATCATTCGGGCTGAGTATTACGGCGACTCACGCTGGGGGATTCGCGGTGCACACGGTCAGGGTCGTTACTATGCTTTCCAGACGGACGGGCACAGGTGGCGGCTGGTTGGTATCCTTCACGGTAATGGCTACCGATGGCAGAACGTTGGCGACCAGATTTGTCTCGTCACACGGTGGCATATCTCAGCCTCCGAGAGTACTGAA
>Ga0114951_10006325_pt1 | contig 10520 bp, 3 predicted proteins | sample AM7aDNAmetaG_FD_88677 | JGI IMG/M metagenome (GOLD analysis project Ga0114951, IMG submission 88677) | Freshwater microbial communities from Finland to study Microbial Dark Matter (Phase II) - AM7a DNA metaG | ecosystem: Environmental > Aquatic > Freshwater > Lake | place: Finland: Lake Alinen...
ATGGTGCCCATGAAGTTATAGTCTTCATATGGATTCGCAGCACCCGTAAAGGCGGCGTTGTCAATGAGCGTTCCGTTGGTCAGCGTCGTCGTCGTGCTATACGGGAAGCTTAAATAGGCGCTAGAGGTCTGGGTGGCACCATTTAGATCAATGGTTCCTACCCCGTTCGCTCCGGCGTTGTTAAGGACGTAAATCGTGCCGGACGGCTGAAAAGAGCTGGATCCGGGGCCGGCGAATTTCACGGTGCAGCCGCCCAAAATGAGGTTGGTGCCGGTGGTGGTGTTGGCCCCGTTCAACACCACCGTGCCAGGCCCTGCAAAAGTCAGCGCAGAACTGCCGGAAAGATTGCTGACCGATAAAATACCCGTTCCGCTGTTGGTCCAAGTCTGAGCAGCAGCCACAACCACCGGCGCGGTAATGGTCAAATTTTGACCCAAACCGGACAACATGGTGATACCGTTGGTGAGCGTCAGCGTGCTCGTGCCAGCGATGGACACCGACCCACTTGGACTGGGATACAGGGACAAGCTGGCAAGGTTGTAACTCGTATCGAGCACCGTGGCCAAATTGTTGGTGGACTGGGCATCGAACACCACGTTAGAGCCGTTGCCGGGAATCACTCCCGTAATCCAGTTGCCCGCCGTCCCCCAGGAATTGTTGCTGGTTCCAGTCCATTCCTCCGCCGTGCCAGCCACAACCAAATCCAAATTGCCGAAGGTGTCAATTTTTAACGAGACGGCACCGGCAGCACCACCGCCTAAAACCGTCACCGACGGCAGAACGCCCGCTACTAGGCCAATGTTGCCCGCCTGCGCGGCGGCAATCAAAATGCGGTTGCCGGCGGTTAGTTGCGCGCCGGTATTGTTGACCTTAATCACCGTGCTGGCGGACAGCGTCATCCCTCCATTCGTCTGGATGAAGGCCGGAGTGACGCCGTCAAATAACAGCGAAAGCGTGCCGACGCTGCAATTGTTCGTCCCATTGATGAAAGCGCCCGTCGAGCTGTTCGTCAAAATCTGTGTGGAACCCAGCGCGAACGCGGTGGTCAAACCGGAGACATTAAAAATCGCATTTTTGGCTACGATGATGGTGTTGGTGCTGTTCACGGAGCCGATGCCGCTCAACGCCAGCGTGCCGGCGTTAATGCTCAAGCCACCAACGAAGTTGTTGTTCGAATTGGTAAGGTTCAGCGTGCCCGAGCCGATCTTGAGGGTTGCCCCGGTGTTGGTGAGCACGCCGCCATAAGCCGTGCTCGAGTTGTTATTGCCGATGGAGGCCGTGCCACTTAAGTTCAAATTGCGGGTGCCCATCAGCCCGCCAAGGGTGGGACCAGAGGGAAGCGTCACCGAGCCGCTGTCCGCCGCGTTCATGTCTAGTGTCGCATTTTGGAGACCTAAGGCATTGTTCACGGTCAAGGTTCCAGCCAGCGCGCGGGCAGCGCCGCTGAATGTGTTCCCAGTGCCAAGGACAACAGCTTGGCCCCCGCTGCTGGAGTAAAGGCTGATGGAGCCGCTGATAATGCCATTGAGCGCCAAGGACCCGCTGGCTGCGGTATTAGTAATAAACAAAACGCCACCGCCACCAGTGATGCTTCCGGATACCGCGCCGGCATAACTATCGCCGTTCACGGATGCAATTGAGGTGCCGTTTGCACCGAAGTTGATATTGCCGGACAGATTGACAGACGCGGCCGACAGATTGCCATCAGCACCGATGATGCAACCATTCGTGGTGAGTGTAATCGGACCGGACCACGTTAAAGAATAGCCGGCATTGCCGCCCAGCCGCAGAGTTCCACCGTTCATCGTCAAGCTATTCGTGAAGTTTACCGAAAGATTACCACTGTAATATTGGCAAGGAGCATTCCACGTCACCGGCCCGGTTCCAAACGCAGAAGAATTTGCCCAAGCTATACTGTTTCCACTTAACGTCGTGCCGCCGCTGAAAGTGTTCGCACCGCTCAACGTCATGCCGCCGGTGCCCAGATAATTTAAAGCGCCCGTTCCAGAAACAGTTCCGGACAAGTTATGGCTCACGGAAGTGTTGAAGGTCAAAGTGCCGTTGTCCGCGATGGATCCCGCATAGGAACCGGCGCTGCCCAATGTTCCCGCACCGGCCACCACCAGCGTGCCGCCGCCAATGGTCGTGCCACCGGTGAAAGTGTTAGCGTTGGACAAAGTCAACGTCTGGGTGTTGGCCGCATCTAGAATCAACGACGTGCTGCCGGCAATCGCATTGCCGGAGGCGATGAAATAATTGTGGCTGGTGCTTTTCATCAACACCCCTTGCGGCGACATCCCAGCGCTGAGCGTGATGACGGGGTTACCGGAGGCACTGGTGGCGTCGTCAAACACCACGGCACTCGTGGCATCCACATATTTGGCGGCAATCCCGTTGCTTAACCAGTTGGCGGTGGCCGTATCCCAATTGCCATTGCCGGTGTTCCATGTCAACTGGGACGTATTGGCCGTTACATTCAGATATAGGGTGCTGTTGGCGATGCTCAAGTAACCGGAAACTCCGCTGGGCAACACCAGCGTGGTGAAACCATTGGTGTTCGCCGGGCCGGATGTGGTCCAAGTGACCAGCGGATAGCTTTGTCCGCCAAAAAACACGCTCGAAGATCCGTCAACCCGCAGGGTTAGTGCGCTGCCGAGCGAGAGATTGGCGACACTCAACGGAGCGATATTCGTGCTGGGCGCGAAGCTGCCGTAAGTAGATCTGGCATAATTGACATGGAAGACGCTGCCGGTTTGATTCGTCACATTGCCCAGGCTGACGAACTGTCCGCCGTTGCTGGCGATGATGACGCCGTTGGTGGCCCCTGCCCCAGCCGCCGTCACGGTCGAGGCACACGAACCGCCGGTTAAGAAGGCGAACTCGCCCGCACTGACGGTGGTCAGGATATTGGAGGTGCTCGCGCCAGTGAGTATCAGCGTTCCATTGCTGATGGTGTTGCTGACGGAGTTGGCGGCACCGTTAAGAATCAGCGTGCCGGCACTGATTTTGGTATATGTCCCCGTTCTGGCGGTTCCCAACGTCAGAGCGGACGCAAGCGTAACCACGTTGTTGCTCGTATCGAACGTCGCTGTGACGCCGTCATTTATTTTCAGCCGGCTGGAAAGGTCCTGCGTATTGCCGCCGTCCCACCGCAGGGTGGCATTGCCAGCAAAAACAACCGTCCCGCTTTTGCCCAGCGCTCCGCTCACAAAACCCAAAATTCCGTTACTGATAGTTGTGCCGCCAGTGTAACCGTAATAGGTGCCGTTGACCGACCCGTTACCGGCACTATTTTGGGGATTGGTGACATCCCAGGTGCCGACACCACTCTTGATCAAGGAGGTCTGATTTCCACTCGTGCTATAATCAGGGATGTTCAGGGCAAAGATATTATTTCCCGTGTTGCTCCCCGTGAGCTGAACACTGCGGTTGCCGGTATTGTCCCAAAAGTTATAATCGGCTCCGCTTTGAGAAAAGGTGATGGTATCCGCCGCGGTAAGCCCTGAGGCGTCAATCGTGCAGGCGATGCCGGAATATGCACCCAGCACACGGATATAGCGATCGGTGGTCTGCGCTCCGGAACTGGTGTATTGCAGTGTGCCGCCGGTAAAATGCAGTCCGATGGATCCCGCACCGCCCGACCCATCCTGCGCGGCGGTTCGCGCACCCAAGGGACCACCACTGGCTTCCCCGGCATAAGTTGTCAAATTGGTGACATTGATGATGGTATTAGCACCGAATATAGTTTCACCGGTATAAGTGTTCGCGCCTGTTAACTGAAGTTTGCCGCCGCCATTGACCGTCAGACTGGTGGCTGCGCCAGCAAGAGGAGTGCTAATGGTATTAGACGCGTTGTTGATGGTAATGGTCGCGGCAGCTGGCAGGGTGATGGAAGTGCCACCGGAAAGTGTGACGGCACCCGAAGCCGCCCCAAAAATAATCGGACCGGCACTCACCGCACCACTTACAGTCACGGCGCCGACGGTCAGACCAGCCGTGGCCGTGCCGAAGTTTTCACTGGTATCGGTGGTGGCAGTGGTGACACTTCCGGGAGCGGCAGTTCCGGTTGAGTCTGTATTCCAACCAGGTATTCCCGTGTTCCCGGACGATGACCAAGTGCCGCCCGCCGCGCCGAAACCGACACCCGCGACGTTATCCCAGTAAAAAGGCCCAGCCGCAAATGCAGCGGGCGTGGCGAACTGGATTAACAACGCCGCCAGGCCCATAAGCAAGGCTGAGAAAACATGGGGTTGAAGCGGTTTGGCTATTGTAACCTTGTTCTGAATTTGCATACTTTAAATGACTTGGTTGAGATGAAATGGGATGCGGAATCTAAATGCTAACCACTAAAATTCGGACAACTGAAATCATCGGTAAAATTTCCGGACAATTCTTCTGAGCTGATAACGGTAATCTGAAGAAAATAGGTCAAATATTATATTTTGAATATCACGAGTTCTCGGGATGCAATGATGATTCAAATGTGGCTACAATTTATTATGAACAAACCTCGGCTTTGCCGCGTCCCAGATTGTCTTCCAAAAGGGCTGTCCAATTTTTAAAATCGCTGACGAGTCTGCGGTTGAATTGGTGGAAGTTTTGTGTTACGCCCTATTTGAAATGAATCCACCCGCCGCCGCGCGATTTAAAAACCATGAAACCCGTTGACCATATCGCTCGGACTATATTGTTGCTGGTTTTGAACTTTACCGCCTATTGCGCATCAGCTTCCCCGCCCAACCTCATCATCATTTTAACGGATGACCAGGGTTATCATGATGTCGGCTTCAATGGCTGCAAAGACATCCCAACGCCAAACCTTGATTCCATCGCGAGCAATGGGGTCCGTTTCACCAGCGGTTACGTTTCGTCTCCGCTCAGTTCGCCCAGCCGTGCGGGACTGCTCACCGGGCGTTATCAGGAACGTTTTGGATACGAACGCAATCCCGAATGGCACCCAGATAATTCAAATTCCGGTCTACCACTGACCGAAACGACTTTGGCTGACAGCTTGGGCAAGGTTGGTTATAAATCCGGAATAATTGGCAAATGGCATCTGGGCAGTTCCCCAGCCATGCATCCGCTTAAGCGCGGGTTCGACGAATTCTTCGGCTTTCTGGGTGCAGGTCATCAATACCTGCCGGAGGATTTGACAATAGACGAGGCCCGTAAGACGAAATCCGAATATGATAGCTGGCTCCTCTGGATCTTGCAGAACAATAATCCGGTCCAGATCACCAATTATCTTACGGATGCCTTTTCTGAAGCTGCGGTGCAATTTGTCGCACGACACAAGGAAAAGCCGTTCTTTCTTTTGTTGGCCTACAATGCGCCTTTCGGCCCCCTAGAAGCGACGGAAAAATATTTGAGCCGCTTCCGCAAAATTCTTGGAACGAACCGCCGAACCTATGCCGCGATGATGAGTGCCATAGACGATGGTGTTGGGAGAGTCTTGGCAGAACTTCGTCAGGATGGTTTGGAAGACCAAACTTTGGTGGTATATTTATCAACCGGTGGCGGGGCGTTGGATGCAAATTCTTCGGACAATTATCCCCTGCGCGGCTCCAAAGATTCTCCGTGGGAAGGTGGTTGGCGCGTGCCGTTTGCCATGCAATGGCCGGGGCATTTGCCAAAAGGATTAGTTTATGACCAGCCAGTATTGTCCCTCGATATTTTCGCGACCATCTCCGCACAGGCCAACGCGCCCATCAATCCAGAAGCTCCGTTGGACGGCGTCAACCTTGTTCCCTTTCTCACCGGACAAATACCGGGTGCACCCCATGACGCCATTTATTTGCGGATACCCGAGCGGGGTGCGTTAGCGATCCGGAGTGGTGATTACAAAATGGTTGTTCCTGCTACCCACCAAGCTGCCGAACTATACAATATATCCAAAGATGTGGCAGAGTGTAAAAATCTCGCCGAGTTGAAACCAGAAATCTTAAAGGAACTACAAAATAAACAAGCCGCTTGGACTCAACAAATGATGTCCCCTGGATCAATTGGAACATCCGGAAGCAACGTCCCGGAACCAATAGACACCGACGCCAGAAGTTTGAAGCCCGGATCCTGAGCTTACAAATTACAAGACAAATGAGATTCAATGGAACTTCGATTGCCGCCACATGTTTGGGAGTAATATTTACTCTTGATCGCCCGGTATTTTCTGCCACCGCTCCTTCAAAGCCAAACATTATCGTCATTCTAGCCGATGATCTGGGTTATGGCGACCTCGGTTGTTATGGCGCAACAAAAATCAAGACGCCCAATGTGGACCGACTCGCGGCGGAAGGTCTGCGTTTTACGCAAGCATACGCACCGTCTTCGACTTGCACGCCGTCGCGTTTTTCATTGCTGACCGGTGAATATGCCTGGCGGCAGAAGGACCGCAAAAACAGTATCCTCGACGGGGACGCACCGCTGTGCATCGAACCTGGCCGACTCACGCTGCCCAAAATGTTGCACCAAGCCGGCTACCAGACAGGCATCGTTGGCAAATGGCATCTCGGACTCGGCGACGGCAAAACACCAGTTGATTTCAATAAGGAAATTATGCCCGGTCCGCTCGAAGTTGGCTTTGATTATTGTTACATCATTCCCGCCACGGTGGATCGCGTGCCGAATGTCTGGATTGAAAATCATAAGATTGTCAGCCTTGACCCTACCGACCCAATCACGGTGAGCTATGTGACTAATATCAGCGATGATCCTACTGGTTTAGAGCACCCAGAATTATTAAAACAAAAGGCGGACAAACAACACTCCGGCACGATTATTAATGGCATCAGCCGGATTGGCTTCATGAAAGGCGGCAAAGCGGCACGGTTCAGGGATGAAGAACTCTCCACCACAGTCGTGAACCAGTCCGTCAAATTCATCGAGCAACACAAAGATGCGCCCTTCTTTCTGGAAGCCGCCTTGTTCGAACCGCATGTCCCGCGCGTCGCCAAACCATCTCTGGTCGGGAGCAGCGAATGCGGCGTCCGTGGCGATGTCATCCAGCAAATAGACTGGGAGACGGGCCAAATCATGAAAGCGCTCGAGCGGCTGAATCTGGAGACGAACACGCTCGTGATTTTATCGAGCGACAATGGCGCGATTTTATTTGACGGCTACTACGATCATTCCTTCGAGGATTTGAACGGGCATCAGCCGACCGGCGGTTTGCGTGGCTGGAAATATCTTGTCTTTGAAGGTGGTTGTCGCGTGCCGTTGATTGCGCGCTGGCCGGAACAAATCAAACCGCACGTCACCGACCAGATGTTCAACCTTGTAGATTTACTGGCAACCTTTGCCGGCATCACGGGCCAGTGTGTGCCAAAAGAAATTGCACCCGACAGCATGAATTTGTCGTCGCTCCTCCTGGAAACGACAACCAACCAGCTACGCGACAACACCGTGCTGCATGGCCTTTCCGACACGCTGGCACTGCGCCTGGGTGATTGGAAATATATTCCTCTGAACGCTAACATCAAAGCCACCGGCATGGGAAAAGGCGCGGATGGCTCGGAGAATCGTTTTGCCGCCAACCATATCACCAAGCCAATGTTGTTCAATCTCGCAACCGATCCGGGCGAAAAGACCAATCTAATTTCAAAATTTCCAGCCAAAGCAGCAGAATTACAGCAACGCCTTGAAGTCATTAAAAACCAAAAACTTCCATGAATGGACTAATTTCACCACTTCGTATCCAATCCACTGGGTTTAAAATCTTGGTAGCGTCCTTTGCTATATGGCAAACATTCACGGCATCCTACGCAAGGGAACTCACCAACGACCTCGGCATCGTGCAACAGGACGATGCCACAATGAAGTGGTATATGGACGCGAAGTTCGGGATGTTCCTCCATTGGGGAATTTACGCCGTGCCGGCGCATGGCGAGTGGTTCATGGAAAACCACCACATGGCTCCTGAGGAATACCGCAAGTTCGCCACCGACCTAGGTGATGGAAATTATTTCGACGCCAAGGATTTTGATCCGGCAAAGTGGGCGAAAATCGCGAAAGATTCCGGGATAAAATACCTGTGCCTGACCGCGCGCCATCACGATGGCTTTGCGCTGTTCGACAGCAAATACACAAATGCGTTTACAAGCGTGCAAACAATTCACCGCGATCTCTACGCGGAATATGTCAAAGCCGTTCGCGCCGCCGGCCTGAAGGTCGGGTTATATTTCTCGCCGATTGACTGGCGTTATCCCGGCTACTACGACGTGTGGGGCACCAATTGCGCGCCCAACAAATGGAATTACCAAACCGACCTGGCGCATAAGGAAAACGCCCGCGTCATGAAAGAAGAAGTTTACGAGCAGGTGCGCACGCTCTTCAAAAACTACGGCCCGTTCGACTACGTTTTTTGGGACGGCGGCTGGCTGGCGCAAAAAGGAACGGATCGCGACGCTATGTTTTTCTGGGAACCGGGCAAATACCGCGACCCGAATAATCCCTGGCCGGTGGCCGATGCTTGGAGCGATTTCGATGAATCTGGAAAGCCGCTCGGTCTGATGGGCATCGCCCGCAAGTATTCGCCGAACGTCATTGTCAACCGGCGCGCCGGCTGGATCGGCGACATCGGCGACGAGGAAGGCTCAAAACCGGTTACCGGTCCGGTGCGTCCGTTTTACTGGGAGAAATGTCTCAATCTCAACAAATCGTCCTGGGGCTACAACGACCACCAGAACCTTATGTCCTATGACGAGATCGTGGATTTTCTTGTCAACGTCGTCATGCGCAATGGCAACATGCTTTTGAATTTCGGCCCCGACCGGCACGGCGTCATTCCCGCAAGTCACGCAGCCTTGACCAAGCGCGTCGGCGACTGGCTCGCCGTCGTGGGCGACAGCATTTACGGCACGCGCGGCGGCCCATGGAATCCGGTGGACGGCCAATATGGTTTCACCTACAAACCCGGAAAATATTTTGTCCACTTGTTGCCGGGTTACGAAGGGACTGAATTCAATACGCCGGTCATTCCCGAAACAGTCACCGCTTGTCGCGATTTGTTCACGGGCGAGAAATTGAAATACACCGTCAACGCGGATGGCTCGCTGCACATCATCGGTTTGAACCGCACCGCGCATCCGGCGGACACAGTGATCGTGATTCAAGTGAAAGACGTGAAGAAAAAATAGGCGGCCATCAAATTTTCCGCCCAACCAAAGTCGCATCTCTTCCCGAAACAGATAAATTTTCCCGCATGAAAATTGAACCGACTTTTCCCGCAAGCCCATGGGCACGGCGGGATTTTCTCAAAACTTCCGCCGCCACCATTCTCGGGCTGGCTTTCTCTCGTCTCCCCGTCATGGCCGGGCCGTTCACGCGTGAGGATTTTGATCAACTCGTGCCCGCTGACAAAAAACTTTCGCCGGAATGGGTGAAATCTCTTTTCGCGCGCGGCACGCCGGAAGTGTTGCGCGGCAGCGAACTCAAGTTCGTCGGCATGCCCGTCGGCGGCATTGGCGCGGGGCAAATTTATCTCGGCGGCGATGGCCGGCTGTGGCATTGGGACATTTTCAATCAGAACATTTCCACCGGCGCGGAACACTACGCCAAACCGCTCACACCCAGCTCACCGCTCACTCAAAAGTTTTCGCTCAAGCTCGGCGACAAAGTGGTGGCGCTCGACCGCGACGGTTTTTCCGATGTCAGTTTTCGCGGCGAATATCCCATCGGCGTCGTGAACTATGCCGATGCCAGCGTGCCGCTCGCCGTGAAGCTCGAAGCCTTCTCGCCGTTCATTCCGCTGAACACCGACGACGCCAGCCTGCCGGCAACGGTTTTTCAATTCACCGTGCAAAACACTTCCGCCGCGCCAGTGGAAACTACGCTGACCGGCGAACTTGAAAACACCGTGTGCCTGCATCACCGCAATCTCACCGGTGTTTTGAACAACCGTTTTGTCAAGGCAAACGGCACAACTATGCTGCTCTGCTCGGCTGAAGCCAACGCTGACTTAAATAAACTGCCGGACTTCGGCACGATGGCGCTCGTGTTTTTGAGCGACGCGGAAGAAACGAGCGGCGACAAATCCGCTGCGTTCACCGAGAAGCTCATCGGCTCGCTCGGCAAAAAACTCGCGCTCGCGGCGGGCGAGTCGCAGACGGTGACGTTCGTCCTCGCGTGGCATTTTCCGAATTTATCCCTGGGAAAGAAACAACCTGATGTCGGGCGGCATTATGCGACGCGGTTTGATTCGGCGCAGGCGGTGGCGGAATATGTCGCCGGAAATTTTTCACACCTCGAAGGCCAGACGAAGTTGTGGCGCTACACCTGGTATGATTCGACGCTGCCGTTTTGGTTTTTGGATCGCACGTTTCTCAATACCTCCATTCTCGCCACCTCGACCAGTTATCGTTTTGCGAACGGACGTTTCTACGGACGCGAAGGCGTGGGCTGCTGCGAAGGCACTTGCACCAGCGTCTGGTTTTATGCCCAGGCCATGGGTCGGCTTTTCCCCGACTTGGAACGGTCGGTTCACGAGAAGCAGGATTTTGCCGAAGGCATCGGCTTCGATCCGAAAA
>Ga0114951_10006328_pt1 | contig 10514 bp, 9 predicted proteins | sample AM7aDNAmetaG_FD_88677 | JGI IMG/M metagenome (GOLD analysis project Ga0114951, IMG submission 88677) | Freshwater microbial communities from Finland to study Microbial Dark Matter (Phase II) - AM7a DNA metaG | ecosystem: Environmental > Aquatic > Freshwater > Lake | place: Finland: Lake Alinen...
CTACTGAGGTCAATTCTATTTGCAGATACAGTTATATTTTTTCTGATAGTTTTTGGGTCATAATATAATTGCATTTTGTATTATATGCAGCTCATTAAATGGAGAGTATATATATATATGAAACTTATACTATTCTAGAATTTAGAATTAGTTTATACCAGAATTAGAAAGTACTGGGGCTTTTTGAAACATACAAACCTGATTTTAACACTCCGGGCGATTAGTAGACTTAAACATAGAAAAATTACCACCAAGGCATAATACTTCAGCAAAATTGAATATTTTTATGCATTATATTTTTTGAAATTCTCTGCCTGTTCAAATATCTCTTTGAACACTTCATCACGGGTAACTAGAGACAGGTCTATGGTAGGTTCATTTTCTTTGTTGCCAACTATTTACTATTCACTGCTTTTCTGCCACTCAATATCAAGTCATATCTTCCCTTCGGTTTCAGTAAATCCAATGCGACTTTCAAATCCTTATCAGTCCGGAGTGAGTACTTAATTTCACCTTTTTGGTAGTAATAGCGCTTAATAATTTCTAGGCTAAGTAGCTCTGTAATATCGGCCTTGTTTTCTTCCAAACTTTTAGAAACCTCTGGCATCAGTTTTGCTTTCAAAGCTGTGAATTCATCTTTAGCGCGTACGTCTAACCCCTCATATTGAGCTATTTCCAGCAGTTCTTTGTAGTATTTTTCTGTCTGCGTGGTGTAGGTAAACTTTTTTGAGATTAAATAATCTGTAAACGCTTTGTAATCATCATCGCTCAGTTTAAAATCAATGGGTGAAGCAATGATAGGGTGTTTCAGCACATATTGTGTAACAAATTCAAAATACAGATTTTGGGCAAAAATATAATAAGCTATATTCAGTTTACGGTCGTCTTTGGTCATTGTATCGGGTATAATGCCACCACCATCGCGCACTACACGTCCGTTGCGGGTTTTGAATTCAGAAGTAAGACTATCGGGGATATGCCCCACGCTGCCATCATCATTGCGGTGACTATAATCGATGGCCTGAATGCATCGTCCGCTTGGAATATAATATTTGGCAGTGGTCACTTTCAGATTTCCACCAAAACCTATGGGGCGTATATTCTGAACCAGTCCCTTGCCAAAAGTCCGTTCACCAATAATAATACCTCTGTCTAAATCCTGAACAGAACCTGCCACAATTTCGGAAGCCGAAGCTGATGAACGATTGGTCAAAATAAGCAGTTTCATTTGTTGGAAAATGGGTTCAGTGGGTGTTTTATATGTACGATAGGCTTCTTTATTTTTTCCTTTGGTGGTAACCACCTCTGTACCTTTGGGAACAAAATAGCCAACTATTTTAATCGCTTCATCAATCAATCCTCCTCCGTTATTACGAATATCCAGTACCAACGATTCAATCTGATTTTTGTGAACCATTTCGTTTACTACGGCTTTCAGTTCTATGGCTGCACGATCGGTAAATTCGCTCAGCATAACGTAGCCAACCTTGTCGGAAATAACTGCATAATACTTCACCGGATTTATTTGTATTTTCTCCCGAATAAACGATTTTTCAATAATATTCTTTTCTCCGGGACGTTTTAGTTTAATTTTAATCTGAGTTCCGGGTGTGCCTTTCAGCATCAAACTTACCTCATTCACGGTCTTTCCCGTTACCTTTTTCCCATCAATTTCCTGCAATACATCACCTGCACGAATTCCGTTTCGCTGAGCGGGCATACCTTCATAAGGCTCTGAAACGCACACATCGCTCCCACTTTTCATAATCATGGCACCGATTCCGGCATATTCGCCCGTTGTCATAAAAGTAAGGTCATCTGTCTCTTCTTCTGGCAGGTAAACAGTGTATGGATCAAGCTTTTCGAGCATATTATCAATACTCGTTTTCACCATTTTATCGTAATTCAGTGTATCCACGTAGAATAAATCCAGTTCACGCAATACTGAATTGAAAATAGTCATATTTTTGCTGATTCGGAATGTGCGCTGTTCAGGTTTAGAAGCCCCTGAAACTGATAGCAAGGAAGATAAGAGAATTATTGTTGAAAATATTGTTTTCTTACTCATGTAATATTTAAAAATTAAAAATTGGTAATTGAGAATTGAATTAAATTTTCACATTAGGCGGTAAAAAGGAAGTTATGTCCTTTCCATATGAAATCAGGTCGCGGGCAACGGTAGAGGAAATATAAGAGTATTCTGCTTCCGTAAACAAAATTACAGTTTCAATACCCGTCAATTTACGGTTGGCATCAGCTACAGTACGTTCATATTCAAAATCGCCTACCGAACGAAGTCCGCGTAAAATATAATCCGCATCCACCGATTTTGCAAAGTCAACAGTCAGGCTGTTGTATGATGCAATTTTCACACGTGATTCATTTTTAAAAGCCTGTTCAATGATTTCCAATCTTTTCTCTACCGAAAAAAGAGTTTTTTTAGATTGATTTAACCCAATTCCAATTACAATCTCATCAAAGAAAGTCAGCCCGCGTTTCACAATGCTGTAATGACCAATGGTAAACGGATCAAAAGTTCCGGGGAAAATGGCTCGTTTCATGTTGTTAATGTTTGTTTTGGTTCGGTTTTTGACAACAAAAATAGATGAATTCTGTCGCAAATATACTTGAATTTAACGCATTAGCTAAAATTTTAGTTCATTAGTTTGATTTTTTTTGTTTTTAGTACAAAATTTCATCATATTAATTTATCTTTGTCGCGTTATGATTACAGTCAGATTTTATTCAATAATTTTAAAATAGAAAAAAATGAAAAAATTAGTATTTACAGCAGTACTTCTGCTCAGTTTATCATTTAGCAGTCAGGCACAGTTTCATTTAGGTGTTATGGCAGGTTATAATTCGTCACTTACATTAAGTAATATCGGCGATGTGGCTAATGGCTCATACAATATGACCAACGTAGGAAACGAAATATGGAATGATTTCCATGCAGGTGTTTTTGCGCGCATACCTTTAGGAAAAATGATTTACCTGCAACCTGAAGTATTGTATTCTATCCAGAAAAAGAACTTTAAACTTGGAATTCCTGACCTATTAAGTGCCGGGAAAAGTATTACAGTTGACCGGTTTGCAAATTTCAGTACCGTTGATGTTCCAATTCTGGTTGGGGCTAAATTACTGGATTTGAAAATCGTTAATCTACGTGCATTTGCCGGACCTATGTTGAGATTCGATGCTGGCTCTTCCCTTTCATTTCAAAACGTCACAGGAGGTACATTTGACACCTCAACTCTGAAAAATGAGGTTCAGAAAGCTAATTTAGGTCTTGAAGCCGGTTTAGGAATTGATGTTTTGATGTTCGCACTGGATTTCCGCTACAACCTTATTTCAGATATGTACAAGAATCCATTATCATCATTAACTACCTCTTCGTTTAGCACCATACCAGCTAATACTTTTGTAATTTCGCTGGGCTGGAAATTGTTTTAAACTTTGATTTATTTACCAACAAAAAAGCTGTATCGGTCTGATACAGCTTTTTTTATGCGATTTAAAAGAATACTCTCTTAGTACCCGCGGATAGCTTCTATGCCAGGCAATACACGACCTTCAATAGCCTCGAGTAATGCACCACCACCGGTTGAAACATACGACACTTTATCGGCAATTCCGAATTTGTTTACACAGGCAACTGAGTCACCACCACCAACAAGAGAAAAAGCTCCGTTTTGGGTTGCTTCAACAATAGCTTCACCTACTGCACGTGAACCACTGGTAAAGTTATCAAATTCAAAAACTCCGGTAGGACCATTCCAAAGAATGGTTTTCGAAGCTTTGATAACGTCTGCAAATTTCTTTTCTGTAGCAGGACCAATATCCAGACCTTCCCAACCATCAGGGATCTCACCTACCGGTACAAACTGAGTATTAGCATCATTGCTGAATGCATCAGCGATCTTAGCGTCATCAGCCAAAACTATTTGAACATCATTTGCTTTTGCTTTTTCGAGCAATTCAAGAGCCAGGTCAAGTTTATCATCCTCGCAAATTGAGTTTCCGATTTTGCCACCCAATGCTTTTGTAAAAGTATAAGTCATACCACCCGCTATAATCAGGTTGTCAACTTTGGTAAGCAAATTTTCAATAATTTCGATTTTGGAAGATACTTTCGAGCCACCCATGATAGCTGTGAAAGGACGAGCAGTATCAGTCATTATTTTCTGCACGGCAATTACTTCTTTTTCCATCAGGTAACCAAACATTTTATTCGTTTCGTCGAAGTATTTGGCAATCAATGCTGTGGAAGCGTGAGCGCGGTGAGCAGTTCCGAAGGCATCGTTCACATAACAATCGGCATACGAAGCCAATGTAGCAGTAAATTTCTTCTGATTTTCTTTGGTGACTTTTTTGGCAGCAGCCTTTTCATCGTCAGTTGCAAATTCACCACGTGGTTTGCCTTCTTCTTCTTCGTAGAAGCGAAGGTTTTCAAGCATCAGCACTTCGCCCGGTTTCAGAGCAGCAGCCAAATCACCTGCCTGAGCACAGTCCGGAGCAAATTTTACATCAACGCCCAACACTTCGGAAACGTGAGGCAAAATGGCTTTCAACGAATATTTACTATCCGGATTTTTCTTAGGACGACCCATGTGCGAAGCAATAATAACACTTCCTCCATCAGCCAGAATCTTTTTCAATGTAGGAAGTGCCGCACGAATACGGGTATCATCGGTAATTTGAGAATTTTCGTCCAATGGTACGTTGAAGTCAACGCGAACAAAAGCTCTTTTTCCTGCAAAATTAAATTGGTCAATCGTTTGCATAGTTGTATTTATTATGTGATTAATAATTCTATCAGAATACTTTGAATTTATCAGATTTCCGAAGTTTCTATACCTTTGTATTTCAACTTATCAGAATTCGGGCACAAAGGTAGTAAAAAAGTTATTAATTGCGTCTTTGTCCTTTATGATTAAAAGGAGAATTTAATTATATAAAAGATTAAAGAAAAATTTCTTTAATTGATTTTTAGTTGTATCTTTGCGCCTCGAAAACTAAAACAGAGAATAAACAATTAAAATACAAAATTATTATGTCAAAAGTAACTGTAGTTGGTGCCGGAAACGTAGGTGCCACATGTGCAAATGTTCTGGCTTTCAATGAAGTAGCAGACGAAGTGGTAATGCTCGATGTAAAAGAAGGCATCTCGGAAGGTAAAGCATTGGATATGCTTCAAACAGCTTCATTGCTTGGTTTCGATACTAAAATCGTAGGTTGCACCAACGATTATGCTCAAACTGCCAATTCAGATGTGGTTGTAATTACTTCGGGTATTCCACGTAAACCGGGAATGACTCGTGAAGAACTAATTGGTGTGAATGCAGGTATCGTAAAAACTGTTGCAGAAAATATCCTGAAATTCTCTCCAAACGCTATTATCGTGGTGGTAAGTAACCCAATGGACACCATGACTTATTTGGCATTGAAAGCTACCGGTCTTCCAAAAAACAAAATCATCGGTATGGGTGGAACTTTGGACAGCTCACGTTTTAAATGCTACCTGAGCAAAGCACTTAACGCTAACCCAACTGAAATTGAAGCTATGGTAATTGGTGGACATGGTGATACAACCATGATTCCATTGACACGTTTTGCTTCATACAAAGGTCGTCCTGTTGCTGATATACTTGATTCAGAAACATTGGCAAAAGTTGTTTCTGATACTATGGTAGGTGGTGCTACATTAACTGGTTTGCTTGGTACTTCGGCATGGTATGCACCCGGAGCCGCTGCTGCTTATCTGGTTGAAGCTATCATCCACGATCAGAAAAAAGTAATTCCTTGCTGTGTATCGCTCGAAGGTGAATACGGACAAAACGATATTTGTATCGGTGTTCCGGTACTAATCGGCAAAAACGGTATCGAAGAAATTATCGACTACAAACTTAACGACGAAGAAAAAGCATTATTCGAAAAAAGTGCTGCAGCCGTTCGTGGAACAAACAACGTTTTGAAAGAAATAAACGTTTTGTAATCAATAAAATAACAAAATTAATAGTCGTTATGTAACCTAACATTGCGACTATTTTTTATTTTAGAATACTTCTTAACTCATAGAATAAGTTAATTATTATTTCCATAAAGAGTCTAAGTGAAATTATCTTTAAAAAATTACTGAAAAATTTCTTTAATTGATAATAAAAGCATACTTTTGTAATGATTTCAATAAACTAAAATATACAAGCTTACCATGTTAGAATCTCATCAATATTTACGACAATTTTCGATTAAGCCATCAGTTCAGCGTTCGGCCGTTATGCATTTTTTGCTGAATAACCGGATTCACCCAACCATTGATGAAATTTATATGGCATTAAGCCCTACCATGCCTACTTTATCGAAAACAACCGTGTACAACACCCTCGACTTATTTGTTGAAAAGGGTGCAGTAAGGGCGTTAGCTATTGACGAAAAAAATGCACGCTATGATGTGGATATTTCGGCTCATGGTCATTTTATGTGCAAAAGTTGTGGAAAAGTTCATGATATATTCGACCTTAAACCATCCATGTTTCAAATTCCTGAATCTGAAAGTTTCAGAATAGATTCTGTTGAAATTTCTTATCTTGGTGCTTGCAAATCCTGCAAAGGCAACTAATATGTATTAACATATTTTAAAAACAAGCATACTTTTTTTAAGTTTGCTTGTTTTTTGTTGTCAAATTTTCATATCTTTGACAAATATTTTAATAAATACTGTTGCAATGAGAAGATTAACAGTTGTATGCTGCCTGTTTTTTATTGTTCTACTTGGATTTTCAGCCGAAAAGATCAAGAAAGGTTTTGGTTTCGGAGCCTTACCTGCCATTTCGTACGATTCAGATCTTGGTTTTCAATACGGTGCATTGGTCAATTTATATGACTATGGAGATGGCTCGACTTATCCAAAGTATAATCATTCACTATACTTAGAACTTTCTACCTATACAAAAGGAACTACAATTGCCCGCCTGCGGTATGATTCAGAAAAATTAATACCTAAAGTCCGTACAACTTTCGATGTTGCTTACGTTCCGGATCAAATGTCCGATTTTTATGGTTTTAATGGCTATCAAAGTGTATACGATATTACCACTAGTAAAACCTATCGTAATTTTTATAAATGCGAAAAGAATACATTTAGAATAAAAGCCGATTTTCAGGGATATTTCGGAGAATCAAAATTTGGTTGGGTGGCAGGTTATGCGTTCTATAATTTCAAAATGGACACTGTAAATATCAACAAATTAGAGTTGAAGCCAGTTCCGGGTGGCGATTTATTTCAGAAATATAAAGCATGGGGGTTAATTGACCCTACAGAAGCAAATGGTGGTAGCATTAATTATTTGAAACTAGGATTGAAATATGACTCTCGCGATCAATTAGCTTGCCCAACAAAAGGAATTTTCACAGAAGCTGTTGTACAATCTGCTCCAAAATTTCTAAACCAGTCCAATCCACATACCAAATTAGCAATTATACATCGTCAGTACTTTAGCTTAGCAAAAGACTTAATCTTTGCTTATCGAATTGATTATCAAACAACTTTGGGAAATGATAAAGTTCCTTATTACGCACAACCCGAATTAATTACAAGTTATCTGATTGCTGCGACTAATCAGGGATTGGGTGGAAAAAGCTCTGTTCGTGGTATTTTACGAAATCGTATTATTGGTGACGATGTAGCTTTTGGTAATTTTGAGTTTCGTTATAAGTTTCTTCGTTTCGAATGGTTGAAACAGAATTTTTACTTAGGAACAAATATATTTTTCGACTCGGGAATAATTCTGAAGCCAATAGAAATGAATCTGACAAATGTTTCCACTTCAGATAAAGCCACCTATTTTAATAATTACGATACTGGTAAATTTCATTCAGCTGCCGGTATTGGATTGAAAATTGGTTGGAATGAAAATTTTGTTATTTCTGTTGACTTTGGAAAATCCCTTAACAAACAAGATGGAAATACTGGATTTTACGTTGGTTTGAACTACTTATTTTAATGCATTTAAACTAGTTATATGTTGCTACTTTTTGTTTTTACATTATTTATTTGTGTCTTATACTGTTTGTTAATCGTGATTTTTATTTTTGGTTGGAGAAATATATTTTCTTATGAACCTAAAGGAATTGATGAACTGGATTTTATGGTTTCAGTAGTAGTCCCTTGCAAGAATGAACAAGAAAATATTCTTAAACTAATTACTTGTCTATCACAGCAAAGCTACCAGAATTTTGAGTTAATAGTTATTAACGACCACTCTACTGACACAACACGAAATCACATTCTAAAAGCACAAAAAACATTTAACAATATTCAATTGATTGATGCCTTTGGTTATGGGAAGAAAAATGCATTAAAGGAAGGAATAACGAGTGCCAAATCCAACCTTATTATCACTATCGATGCCGACTGTTTACCATCTTTCCACTGGCTTGAGGCAATTGCTTGTTTCTACAAACGTTTTCCGAGTGACTTGATAATCTGTCCCGTAGGGCTTTCCGACAAGGATGATTTGTTTTTACGGGTACAAGCACTTGAATTTTCAAGTTTAGTTGGTGTTGCGGCAGGTTCAACTGGTGCGGGTATGCCTATTTTATGTAACGGTGCAAATCTGGCATTCACTAAAGATATTTGGTTAAAATCGCAATATAACTTACATGATGAGGAACAATCAGGTGACGATATTTTTCTACTTGAAAGTGTAAAGAAAATGAAGGGGAGAATTCGTTTTCTAAAATCAGAAGCTGGTTTTGTGAAAACACGACCACCGGAAACAATCAAAGAGTTTATTATTCAACGCAGGAGATGGGCAGGAAAATCGAGATTCTATACCGATTGGCAAATTATTCTGACTGCTAATATTGTTTTATTTATTAGTATGTTGAGTTTAGTTTATCTCGCTTTATTATTCTATAAATGGCAATTTATTTGGGGATATATTGCTATTACACTTTTTAAGTATTGCATTGATACACGTTTTCTCTATTTAGTAAGGCGATTTTTTCAATTAGACCGGATTTGGATTTATTCAATGGTGCTTTCACTTTTCTATCCTTTTTATACTGTATTTATTGCATTATCATCGTTGTTGCTAAAACCAAAGAAATGGAAGTAGTTTATCGTTGTGTAACGTATAAATAATAACCGGAATAGGTAGTTTTGTATTGTTTCAGAACTTCTTTGGCAAGTGCTGTTGTGTCGGGCAGATTTGGTCGGGTTCGCTTGGTTGGATTTCCCACACCATAACCAATATCGTATACTGTACCACATTTTTCACAAACTGCCTGCCCCAGTTCATTTGGTTTAACCCTGACTTTAGATTGATGCTCGTAAGGGCAACTCATATCGAAAGCATAATATGCACCATCAAAACCCGTATAGACTAAAATACCGCCATAACCAATTCTTTCAACAGCGGTTACAGGTGTCAGGAAAGTCAGGCTTTTGTTATAAGAATTCCTGAAAATAGGATAGGTTGTAACAAGATTAAGTTCAAGATAAACGGGATAATCTGGAATGGACGAAATATAAGTATCATCGCAGCTTATTAAAAACAAGCTTACCAGAACAACTGAACCTATATTTCTGAAGAATGTTTTCATTCAGCGAATTTAAACTCCTAATTCACCAATTCGCCATAACTCTTCATCCGAGAAATGGATATTTTTCAAGGAATCGATATTATCCTGTAGTTGTTTTACTGAACTTGTTCCTACAATTACAGAACTAACCTGAGGTTTGTGAAAACACCACGCGACAGCCATTTGAGCAAGCGTTTGTCCACGTTGATCGGCTATTTCATTTAATTTGCTTATTTTGTCAATTACATTGGGTGTCAGACGGCTTTTTTGCAGAAAACCATGGCTTTGTGCTGCGCGGGAATTTTCGGGAATCCCATGAAGGTATTTGTCGCTCAGCATACCTTGTGATAAGGGTGAAAAGCCAATGAATCCAATTCCATTTTCATCGGCTAATGGTAAAACATTCTGCTCAACTTCACGGGTAAAAATACTGTATCTGTCCTGATTAATCAAACAAGGTGTTCCGTTTTTAAGAAGAATCTGATATGCTTCACGGGCTTTTTCAACCGGATATTTTGAAATTCCAACGTACAGAGCTTTGCCCTGTTTAACCATATCGGAAAGTGCGCCCATGGTTTCTTCTAATGGAGTATTCGGGTCGTAACGATGTGAATAGAATATATCAACATACTCCAATTGCATACGTTTCAGACTTTGATGCAAACTAGCAATCAGATATTTACGTGAGCCAAAGTCTCCGTAAGGACCTGGCCACATTTCATGTCCGGCTTTGGTGCTTATTATCATCTCATCCCGATAGCCTTCGAACTGATTTTTCAGTATTTTCCCAAAATTTGTTTCAGCACTTCCGGCTGGTACACCGTAGTTATTGGCTAAGTCGAAATGTGTAATTCCATGATCAAAAGCAAATTGCAACATTTTCACAGCTACCTTCTGATCGTCCACATCCCCGAAATTATGCCACAAGC
>Ga0114951_10006329_pt1 | contig 10513 bp, 7 predicted proteins | sample AM7aDNAmetaG_FD_88677 | JGI IMG/M metagenome (GOLD analysis project Ga0114951, IMG submission 88677) | Freshwater microbial communities from Finland to study Microbial Dark Matter (Phase II) - AM7a DNA metaG | ecosystem: Environmental > Aquatic > Freshwater > Lake | place: Finland: Lake Alinen...
GAACTGGCTGACCGCAATTGGCGGATCGCTGGACAGCAGCGATCTGGGCAAGTTCGGCGTGGATACCGTGGACCACACGGTGTGGGCGGTGTTGAACCACAACAGCGAGTTTGCGGTGATTCCAGAACCGGCATCGCTGGGTCTGTTGGGCCTAGGCGCCATCGGCCTGCTGAGCCGCCGCCGCAAACGGTAACTAGATTCAGCGAACGGATTGAGCGCCGTATGCCCGGTGAATTCACGCGGTTCGTGCGGGTCGATCCGATAGACCGGCGTGAGCGCCGAGTTTCAACAAAAGGCGAGTGTCGATTCGGAGGGAAACGGGGGCAAACCGAAGGAATGCGAAAATTCCTCCGGTGATGTAAGTTCCTGTGATTTCTGTGGTTATCCGAGGATGCCGCCGTTTTCCCGACGGCATCCTCGAATCATTTGGGCAGAGCCGGAATCGAACCGGCGACACAAGGATTTTCAGTCCTTTGCTCTACCAGCTGAGCTATCTGCCCGCAGGGTGAACGGGACAATGTACGCTGGCGGTGCGGCATGAGTCAAGCCGCCAGGAAAGTGCGCAGCGAATACGGGAATCCGAATTTTTACCGGTCGGGCGCGAGGCACTCGCTACTTGGTGTCGATCAGGTTGCCTTCGCCTTCTTCTTCGGGCACGACGCGGGCGGCGCCGACGAGTTTGTCGCCTTCGTCGAGGCGGAGGAGGCGGACGCCCTGGGTGGCGCGGCCCATTTCGCGGAGTTCGCCGGTGACGCCGATGCGGACGACCTGGCCGTTCTTGGAGATCATCATGAGTTCATCGCCGTCGCGGACGGCTTTTACGCCGACGACGGGGCCGTTGCGGTCGGTGGTCTTGATGTTGATGACGCCTTTGCCGCCACGGTGGGTGAGGCGGTATTCCTCGACGGGGGTGCGTTTGCCATAACCGTTTTCGCAGGCGACGAGGACGGTGACCTGGTTTTCGCCGGTTTCCTGGCCGTGGGGAATGATGACCATATCGACGACGAGATCGCCCTTGCCCAATTCGATGCCTTTGACGCCGCCGGCCTGGCGGCCCATGTCGCGGACTTCGGTTTCATCGAAGCGGACGGCGAGGGCGTTATCGGATTTGCTGCCGCTGGTGCAGAGCATGATCTGGTCGTTGCCATTGGTGACGGCGACGCCGATGAGGTTGTCCTTGGGTTCCAGGCCGATGGCGATGATGCCGCGTTTCATGGGGTTGCCGTAGGCCTTGAGGAGGGTCTTCTTGATGACGCCCTGCGAGGTGGCGAAGACGAGGTGTTTGCCTTCGTCTTCGAAATCGCGGACGGCGAGGACTTCGGCGAGCTTTTCGTCGGGCATCATCTGGAGCAGATTGGCGATGGCGCGGCCCTTGCTTTGGCGGGAGAGCGCCGGGACGTCATAGACTTTCTGCCAGTAGCAGCGACCGAGGTTGGTGAAGAACATGAGGTAGTCCTTGGTGCTGGCGATGAAGAGGGTGGAGATGAAGTCGCCTTCCTTGGAGTCGGCGCCGATGATGCCGCGGCCGCCGCGGCCCTGCTTGCGGTAGGTGTCGAGGGGCATGCGTTTGATGTAGCCTTCGTGGCTGATGGTGACGACGGCCTGCTCGTCGGCGATGAGATCTTCGATGTCGATGTCGGTGGCGTCGTTGGTGATCTTGGTGCGGCGTTCATCGGCGTACTTTTCTTTTATCTCGATGATGTCTTCGCGGATGATGTCGTAGACGAGTTTCGGATCGGCGAGGATCAATTCGTAGCCTTCGATCTCCTCGACGAGCTTGTTGAACTCCTCCGCCAGCTTGTCGATTTCGAGTCCGACGAGGCGTTGCAGCTGCATGATGAGGATGGCGTCGGCCTGGGCAGACGACAGCGTCATGCCGCCGTTGTTCTTGACTTCTTCGTCGATGCGTTTTTTGAAGGCCTTGGGAATTGCGGCCTTCCAGGTGAGGGCCTCGTCGATGGAGAATTTTTTCTTCATCAGGTTGATCTTGGCGGTGGGAACGTCGGGCGAGATTTTGCGATTGCGCAGGAGTTCGATGACGCCCATGATTTCAATCTTGCCGCCGCCCTTCTTGCCGGTGATTTCTTCGGTGTGAATGTCGGCCAGGGCGAGGATGAGGCCTTCGAGGATGTGGGCGCGCTGCCGGGCTTTCTTGAGGCGGAACTGCGTGCGGCGGCGGATGACTTCAAAGCGGTGCTCGATGTAAAGCCGGATCATGTCTTTGAGGCCCAGCGTCCGCGGCTGGCGGTTGACCAGGGCGATGTTGATGATCGAGAACGTGTCCTGCAACTGCGTGTTTTTGTAGAGCTGGTTGATGACGACGTTCGGATCGGCGTCGCGTTTGAGTTCGACGACGATGCGGACGTTGTGCTCGCGGTCGGATTCGTCGCGGACATCGGAGATGTCCTTGATGCGTTCTTCCTTGACGTTTTCGGCGATCTGCTCGACGAGCGTTTTCTTGTTGACCTGGTAGGGAATCTCGGTGATGACGATTTGTTCCTTGTTGCCGCGGAGGCCACTTTCGATTTTGACTTCGCCGCGGACAATGATGCGGCCGCGGCCGGTGAGGTAGGCGTCGTAGATGCCCTGGCGGCCGCAGATAATGCCGTAGGTGGGGAAGTCGGGGCCCTTGACGATTTTCATGAGGTCTTTGACGGTGCATTCAGGTTCGTCGATGACCTTGACGATGGCATCGCAGATTTCGGCCAAGTTGTGCGGGGGGAGGCTGGTGGCCATGCCGACGGCGATGCCCTGCGATCCGTTGACCAGCAGGTTGGGAAATTTCGAGGGGAGGACGGTGGGCTCTTCGCGGCTTTCGTCGTAGTTGGGGATGAAATTGACGGTGTCTTCCTTGATGTCTTCCATCATTTCCATGGCGGGGGCGGCCATGCGGGCTTCGGTGTATCGCATGGCGGCGGGCGGGTCGCCGTCGATGGAGCCGAAATTTCCCTGTCCATCGACGAGTTTGTGGCGCATGTTCCAATCCTGGGCGAGGCGGACCAGGGTGGGGTAGATGACGGCTTCGCCGTGGGGGTGGTAGTTACCGGAGGTATCGCCGGCGATTTTGGCGCACTTACGATGTTTGGAGCGCGGTCCGAGTTGGAGGTCATTCATGGCGACGAGGATGCGCCGCTGGGAGGGTTTGAGGCCGTCGCGCACGTCGGGGAGGGCGCGATCCATGATGGTGCTCATGGCGTAGGTGAGATAGCTTTCCTGGAGTTCCTGTTCGATCTGCAAATCGGTAATCCGAGCATCCTGGTCGAACATATCAGATCCCTTAGATTGGAAGATTCGTTCGGTAAAAAATAGGGAGACCCACCACGGCTGGCAGCGTCCTCCTTGACGGGGGATATTGTATTCGAATCGGCGCGTTTTCGCGAGCGCCGAATGATGCTTGGGGATGAGCAATTTTGCGAAAGAGTTCTGGGCGGAAGGGGTTGCAAAAGAGACCGAAATCTGAGCCTGAGGATGGGTCAAAATGGCATCGAAATTCCATCTGCGCCGCTTTAGTAGGGGAATTTGCGCCAAGAGGGGTCGCGAGCATCAAGTCGCCCTGCTGGGCTTCGGTTACGACGGCCGCCGTCACCCTGGACGCACCAGCGCAAACATCCACGCGTGTGTGAAGTGGGGGGCGCGGGATCAAGCGGGTGCGGCACCGGGGGCGGGACTCAAATCGCCGCGCGGCAGCGTGAAATGAAAGATGGCCCCGTTCGGGTGGTTGGGCACGACGCCGATGGTTCCGCCGTGCGCTTCGACGATCTCCCGGGCGATGGTCAGTCCCAGCCCCACGCCGGCGGCGCCCTCGGCCGAGCTGGGAATACGGACGTACCGTTCAAACACGCGATCGCGGTATTCCAGGGGGACGCCCACCCCGTCATCGGCGACGGCAAATTGAACCAGCGTTTCGGCCGCCACGGCACTGACCTTTACATGTCCGCCCTGATGGGAGTATTTGCAGGCGTTGGCCAGCAGATTGCCCAGCACGTAGGAAGCCCGCCGCAGATCGATGCGGACCGGGGACAGATCGTTGGGGACCTGGACATCCACCGTGATGTCTTTGGCGCGGAAATCGCGTAACAACGGCTCCAGGGCCGTGTCCACCAAATGCCGCGGCAAGACTGCGGCGAACTGCATGTCGGCGCGTCCGGCTTTGAGGCGGCCCAGATCCAGCAAGTCTTCAATCAGCCGGTTCAGGCGATCGGCGTCGTCGCGCGCGGTCTGCAGCAGCTCAAGCTGGCGCGGCGTCAGATGCAGGGACGTATCTTCCAGCAACAAGAGGATCGACATCTGGATCGAGGTGAGCGGCGTTTTGAGTTCGTGCGAAACGGTGGAAATCAGGCCGCTCTTGGCTTCGTCGATCTGACGGAGTTGAGTGGCATCCACCAGGACGATCAATGTGCCGACGAGATGGCGCTGCTCGTCGAGAATCGGGATTGCATGGGGGAGGAAGAACTTTTCCTGGCCATCATGAAACACCTGGATAGCCGATTCGTAGCCTTTCGGTTCGACCCGCTGCAACGTTCGTTGCACTTCATGCAGCATGGGCACCAACCAGCTCAACCCCAGCGTCTCAACACGTGCCCCGGCCAGGAGACCGAAGAGCGTTTCGGCGGGACGATTGGCCAGTTCGATCACACCATCGGGATTGAGCACCGCCACGCCGTGGGGGAGAGAGTTGATCGCCGAGCGCGTGGTTTCCTGCGTCCGCAGGAGGCCCTGATGATCCAAGCGGCGGGATTCGCGCAGGCTGGTGGTCATGGCGCCCAGAGCCTCGTCGAGTTGGGCGACGACATATTTATCCTTGCCGATTTCCGGAATCTGCGTGGGTTCGGCGAAGTTGCCCTGCTGAATTTCGCGGACCCAGGCGATCATTTTCCGGAGCGGCATCACGGTGAAGCGCCAGATGACCGCGGCACACAGTCCGGCCGCGAGGAGTTCACCGGCCAAAAAGTACGATGCCAGGAGATAATCGCGGGCGACGATTCCGATTGCGGCGGGGATCGCCAGCGCGATCAAGCCGCAGATGCAGATGGACATTCGCCGGTTTGGCATGAGCAATTCCGGAATAATAAGCTGCCGTGAACTGGAAACCCCAGTGACGGATGCTTGCCTCGCTTAGAGAACCGGTGCGTCTCAGATGCCGTATTTTTTGCGGCGGCGCCACAGCGTGGCCGCGTCGATGCCCAGGATTTCCGCCGCCTCTTCCAGCGATTTGGTGGTGGCCAGCACCCGGCGGATGTGCAGTTCTTCCAATTTTTCCAGCGAGATCAACGCGCCCGGCACCGGATCGGGACGCGGGCCGGACATGGCGCCGGGGAGCAATTCCGGGCCGATCCATTCAGTGGTCGTCAGGATCGCACAGCGTTCCACCACATTCCGCAGTTCCCGGACATTGCCCGGCCAGGCGTGCTGGCGGAGGGCTTCTGCGGCCTCGGGCGAAAAACCCATCACGGGCTTGAGACGATTGCGCGTGAAGAAGAGGAGCATCCGTTCGGCCATGGGCACGATGTCATCGCGGCGCTCGCGGAGCGGGGGCAGCTCGATCTGGATCACGTTCAGCCGATAGAGCAGGTCTTCGCGGAAGCGCCCGTCGCGCACGGCCTTATCCAAGTCCACATTCGTCGCGGTGATGACGCGGATATCCGCCCGGCGCGTGAGCTGTTCGCCGACGCGTTCGTACTCGCGGTCCTGGATGAAGCGCAGGAGTTTGGGTTGAATGGCCAGAGGCAGGTCGCCGATTTCGTCGAGGAATAACGTTCCCCCTTCGCACATGGCGATTCGTCCGGGGTTGTCGCGGACGGCGGAGGTGAATGCGCCCTTCACGTGGCCGAAGAGTTCGGATTCCAGCAGTTCGGCCGAGAGGGAGGGGCAACTGACGGTTCCGAACGGTTTTTGAGCGCGTGGAGACCAGCCGTGAATGGCTCGCACCAGCACGCCCTTGCCGGTGCCCGATTCGCCGCGGATGAGGACGGTGGCCTCCGTGGTAGCGACCTGCTGGGCCAGATGTATCGCCCGCTGCATGGCGGGGCTGGTGGAACTGGAAAGATCGACTTCGGGATTGGTTCGTCCGAGGGTTTCCTGCAGGGAGGAGACGTTCTGTTCCAGCTGGCGCATCTCGGCGATCTTCTGGGTGAGGTGTTTGACTTGAATCGGGGTGAACGGTTTGGGCAGGTAATCGGCCGACCCGGCTTTCATCGACTGCACGGCGGTGTCGATCGAGGCGTAGGCAGTGATCACCACGATCTTCATCCAGGGGCTGATGGTGCGGAGTTCGGGGATGAGGTCCAGGCCTTTTTCGGCCCCCAGGCGAAGGTCGACGAAGGCGAGATCAAAATTGCGGCGTGTCGCTTCGGCCTTGGCATCGGTGGGATTGCTTACCGCCACCACCTTGTGCCCCTCGCTCTCGAGGCAGAAGGAGAGGGTTTTGCGGATGTTGATCTCGTCATCCACTACCAGGATGTTCAGGGAGAATGGATTGGTTGTGACCGTATCACTCATTTTTACAACTTCAGAAATGATGTGCCCACCAGGATTGCTTTTATGAGGTTGAACATTAACAGACGGGTCAGGAAAAGAGCAAGCACGAAATCATCATAGGACTGCTAATCTAGGTAAACGTGGCGAACGGGGAGAAGATGCAATAATCTTTCAGAACTTAAATTTAGACGTTGGACGTGTCGGGCGCCGCCTGAAGGATGATTTCCGGACATGACGCAAAAACGGTCGTGGAGTTCTGCAAAACTCCCGCCGATGCGCGTTGTAGTGTTGAGGAGCATCGCATATGGCCGGCAAGTATCTGGGAACTCTGCTCATGGAGCGTGGCATACTGAACCCGCAGCAAGTGGAGGCGGTTCTGGCCCGACAATTGCAAACGGGTCAGCCGTTTGGCCAAACCGCGGTCGTGATGTTCGACATCCGGATGGCGGACGTGTGGCGGGCCCTGGCCCAGCAGCACCGGGACACGACGCCGCGGGTTGACCTGGACCAGTGGGCGTCTCCGCAGAAAGATGCCCTGGAAGTGATCCCCGGCCGGCTGGCCTGGGCGGGCAAGGTGCTGCCGCTGGCGTTCCGGGGCGCGACCCTGATTTGCGCCACGACGCAGCGGAATCTTTGCGATGCGATGGCGATGCTGCATGAGAAGCTGGATATCCCGATCGATTTTGTGCTGACGGACGAACTGCAGCTCAAGCAGCACATCATGGAGAGTTATCCGATGTGATCATTCCTCTCAGGGCCTACGTTTCCTTCCCCTTTGGTTTCCGACCCCAATACCCATTCCAAATCCAGGTGAGGCGAACGCATTTGCGCTGCGCTTACTTAGCACTAACGCGATCTTAACGGCACCATGCATAATCAGCGGCCTGATATCTACGTATTCATGCTGATGGAGAAGCTCATGTCGATTCGCTCCGTGATTTTGCTGGCTGTGGTGGGAATGTCGCTGACGGGTTGTGCGGTGATGGAGCGCAATCATTTTCCGCAGACGCAGGACAAGGTGCCGGTGACGGCGGTTCTGGCGTTCAGCGAGAAGCGGCCGAACGATGAGATCAAGGAAATTTACGAGCAGAACATGTACGACGGCAGTGTGCATTATCTGTTCATCTCGACGGACAAGGACAAGAAGCCCGTGGAAACGTGCATCGCCGCGGACGGCACGCCGATCAACTGATCGCGCCGGCGCGAGCAAGCCATAGGAGCATTCCGCATCGCGAGTGCGGTCTGTGATTTCCCGCACGAATGCGCCATGCCCGTCTTCGGGCCATCGGCGGGTCATTCTTGCACCCCCCTACTGCATCAACTATATTTCAGCGCTTCATTCATGCTGCGCCGGCGCGCGGGTTTTCTCGCGAAAAACTGGGAATCGCACGAAACATGGTCTTCAATTCTCTGTCATTTCTCGTGTTTTTCCCCATTGTTACCGCGTTGTATTTTCTGTTGCCGCACCGTTACCGGTGGATGATGCTGCTGGCGGCCAGCAGCGTTTTTTATATGTACTTCGTGCCGAAGTATATTCTGATTTTGCTGTTTACGATTATCGTCGACTACTTCGCGGGCATCTGGATCGAACAGCAGCGACAAAAGGAGGGCGGGGGATACAAGACGGCGTTCCTGGTTCTCAGCATCATCGCCAACGTCGGCGTGCTGGCGTTTTTCAAGTACTTCAATTTTTTCAATGACAACGCGGCGGAAATTGCACGATTCTTCGGCTGGAATTACCCGATCGAAGATTTGAAGATTCTGTTGCCCATCGGGCTGTCGTTTCACACCTTTCAGGCGATGAGCTACACCATCGAGGTCTACCGCGGCCACCATGCGGCGGAGCGGCACTTCGGCATCTACGCTCTGTACGTCATGTTTTATCCGCAACTGGTGGCCGGACCGATCGAGCGTCCGCAGAGCCTGCTGCAGCAATTTCATCGCGAGCATCACTTCAATGAGACTGATGCGGTCGAGGGGCTGCGGCTGATGCTTTTTGGGATGTTCCAGAAGGTGGTCATCGCGGACCGCGTTGCGCTGATCGTTAACCCGGTGTTCGACAAGCCGGCGGCCTTCCACGGTTTGGCGATCATCATCGCGCTGGTGTTGTTTTCGTTCCAGATCTACTGCGATTTCGCCGGTTATTCCAACATTGCCATCGGCGCGGCGCGGGTGATGGGTTTTCGGCTGATGACCAATTTCAACCGGCCGTACATGGCGCAGAGCGTGTCGGAGTTTTGGCGGCGCTGGCACATTTCACTGTCGACCTGGTTCAAGGATTACGTCTATCTGTCGCTGGGTGGAAACCGCGTTGGGGTGTTCCGGCAGATCTTCAATTTCATGGTTGTTTTCGTCATCAGCGGTCTCTGGCACGGGGCCAATTGGACTTATGTGATCTGGGGCGCGATTCATGGGGTGTGCGTATCGGTGGCGTTGCTCATTAAGAAGGCGAAGGTTGCGCTGGGGGTGATATCGGAGACGCAGAATCCGCCGCACCCGTCGATGTTGGTGCGCAACAGCCGGCGTGTGAGGGTGTTCCTGCTGGTCACGATCGCGTGGACCTTTTTCCGGGCGCGCAACGTCTCGGAAGCTTTCTACATCCTGCGCCGCTGCACGGCCGGCGTGACGGAGGCGCTATCCGACCTGATCCACCGGCAACCGATGCCGACCGGTATTTCGCACAGCCTGGGGCGTATTGGCCCGGTGATTATCGTGATCGTTCTGCTGGTGATCGTGGAGGCGATTCAGGAACGGCTGGGGCCGCAATTCCGTTTCGCGCAGATACCTACCGTGGCGCGCTGGGCCATTTATGAAATACTTCTATTGTGCATTGTGTTCATGTGTGCATTGTGTTCATGGGCGCCAATGGCGGCCCGCAGTTCATCTATTTCCAGTTTTAGAGCATGATCGTGTGGAACTTTTTCAAGAGACTCGCGTACTTTGTCCTGGTGACGGCCGGGATTGTTTTCGTGTTGTGCCGGCTGTCGCTGTGGGGCGGCGCGGTGGATCGCGATATCACGAAGACGCTGTGTGCGGCCAAGCGCAACGCGGTGCGGAGCGGGGTGATCCGGGGGGAACCGGGGCGCACGAATGTGCTGTTCATGGGGGATAGCCAGATACTGGCGGGAATCATGCCGAGCGAATTTGATGGCCTGTGCGATAACCGGACGTATTCCTGGAATCTGGCATTGCCGGCGATGCCGGTGGGGCCGCAATATTTTCAGTTGCAGGACTATCTCAAGAAGAATCCTCCGCCGGCGATCATCGTGCTCAGTCTGGCGCCGTTCGGCGCGCCGCCTTCGCCGCTGTTCGGTTACTACGGAATCCAGGGCGCCGGCGGCTTCGGCGAAATTTATTCCTACTATCGCAATCAGTCGGACTCGACGATTCTGTGGAATTACGTGCTGCCCATCCGCGATCCGCTGTACAGCACGAAATTTCTGCAGCGGGCGAAGACGAGCCTGCTGCATCCGGGGGAAATCGACAAAATACGGGCCGAGAACGACGGCATTGTGTCCCTGATGTTTCAGGGGCGCGGTTACTACTTCATGCACGAGGAAGTGCTGCCGGAGGATTATGTTTTCCCGCAATCGGCGATCGACACGCAGGCGGAGCAGAAATTGCTCTTCGATGAGGATCCGTATGTAAGGCTGTTTTTTGGATTGGCTCAGCAGAACCATATTCGGGTATTGCTGGTGGAGCCGGCGATGGCCACGAATCGGCCGACGAATCGCGTCAATCTGCGGCCCTATTACGAAAAGTTTCAGCGTGACTATGCGGGGACGGTCTTCTTCGCCAAGGATGGCTGGGCGCCCAAGCGTTACGAGAATCGTTTTTTTTCTGATCCGGTGCATCTCATCCGGATCACATTTGATTGCCGCGTATTGCGGTGTCGGCACAAACGGACCTGACCAAGCCGGGCACGAGGCAGACCCCCCGCCAACCATCGCTGGCGGATTATTTCAGATCGTTACAGGTTTTATAGAGACGATTGGACCAGTAGTGGCTGCGCAGATAATGCCACAGGTTCTCCGCC
>Ga0114951_10006330_pt1 | contig 10512 bp, 9 predicted proteins | sample AM7aDNAmetaG_FD_88677 | JGI IMG/M metagenome (GOLD analysis project Ga0114951, IMG submission 88677) | Freshwater microbial communities from Finland to study Microbial Dark Matter (Phase II) - AM7a DNA metaG | ecosystem: Environmental > Aquatic > Freshwater > Lake | place: Finland: Lake Alinen...
AAATGCTGCATTCCATAATGGCAAGGAATCTTTCACATATAATCAATATATTACTTGCTACACATTATGGCAAAACCCCTGCATATATGATGGTTTGCCCCATTTCTCTAGGAAGTTAGGCTAACGGAGCTGAGCCCATCTCCGTCGCTGAAGATACGTATTATCCCGAAGCGTACCAGGCGCGCTACGGCGCGCTGCGCCCCATCATCCCCTCAAATGCAGAAGTGGAGGCACGAACATGCGCATACCGGGACCCTTTTACATTCAAACCCTCACCGGCTCGCTTGCGAGTTGCACGGGATAAGGTGATTAAATATCGTTCTCCAATATGGCAACCCGCAGAACAAAGCGACCGCAGGACGACTGGGCTCATGCAGAGCTCGACAACGCCGTTGCGCAGGCACGGAAGGCAGGGACGTGGTCAAACGAAGCAACCATTCTGATCTGCGATCCGTCTTGCCGGGAAGAACTCGTCCGTTGGATCAATGAGCGCATTTGGCCCGGCGTTTTGCGCATGTTCAACGGCACCGAGTTGGTTCCGGACCCAGCTTCGGCGGATGGACAGCCGCAGATCAGGCAGGAAGGGATGTCCGAGACGAGCATGTCCTTTGTATTCCTGGTGCGCCGCCTCGAGGACGCGGGAGTAGAGATCGGGGAGAATCCGTATTTCTGCCGCATCACCACACAATGCCGACGGCGCAGCTTCTTCATTCAGACAGATTTCTATCTTCATTTTCCGGAATCGATCGATATGGCTCGGCTCAAGGCTTTGCTGGGCAATCCCAAGTTTGTCGGCAACCCCCCGAAGCTTAGCTACGAAACAGGGCATGGCGACCACCCCGGCATCTTGATCGTCGGATTCAACTTCGGCAGCGGTTGCGGCTATGAAGGCATGCTTCCCTTGGAGACAATGCTGGCCGAGTTGGCCGAGCATGTGAACTATCTGCGCCGATTGATCCGCGCGGTGCGGCAGTTGAGCACCGATTACGATAGCGAGCCGCATCTACGCGCTGTGGTGCGCGAGCTTGAGAAGTGCTTCCCGGCGGAGTGAGCTAGCCTTGTATTCTCGTCTGGTCTTCCCTGCTGCCTCTTGCACTGAAACCACCAGCGCCGTCATTGTTCCAGAGCCCATTCACGTGTGTAGTAAGGAGGCTCTGATCAAGTCGCGGCTTATTCCAAGTTGCGTTCAAAATGAGCCGAACTGCCCGCAGGACGGGTGAGGGGCAGGTTCGGGCTTTGCTGGGGGAGTTAATCTCAGGTTGAACGCGAACTGGAATTAGAGAATGAGCCTCCTTACGCCGGCTGCTACCGTGATACGCTTTCCCGGGCGTTGGCGCCTCGGCGGGTTAGCGGTCCCGGCGCAAGAGGAATTCCGCCAATGCTTCCAGCGCCACGGCTTTGCCTTTGAACGACTTCAGGGAGCTGAAGGCCCGCCGGGTTAACTGGGCGGCGATCTTGCGCGATTGTTCCAGGCCGACAATGGATGGGTAGGTCGCCTTTTGCGCTTTGGTGTCTTTGCCGGCGGTCTTGCCAAGCTTCTCGCTCGTTTGGGTTACGTCGAGGATGTCGTCAATCACCTGGAAGGCCAGGCCCACGTTGTAGCCGAAGGCCGTCAGCGCCTTCAGTTGGGCGGGCGTGCAGTTGGCGCTCATGCCGCCCAGCCGGACAGAGCAACACAGCAACGCGGAGGTCTTTCGCTCGTGAATGTAGCGGAGCTGCCCGGCTGAGAGCCTCTTCCCTTCGCCTTCCAGGTCGGCAACCTGTCCAGCAATCAACTGCAGCGAACCCGCCGCGCGAGCCAGCTCCAGGATGATGGTCTGGTGCGAATAGCGGGGCCAGCCCTCGCACTTGGCGGCGATTTCAAAGGCCTGGGTCAACAGGGCGTCGCCCGCAAGCACCGCCACTCCCTCGCCAAAGACCTTATGGTTGGTCAGTTTGCCGCGCCGGTAATCGTCATTGTCCATCGCGGGAAGGTCGTCGTGGACCAATGAGTAGGTGTGGATGCATTCAACGGCACAGGCCAGAGGATACGCGTCGGCTTCGTCGCCCCCACAGGCTGCGGCTGCGGCCAGGCATAAGGCGGGCCGGATACGCTTGCCGCCGGCAAACAGTGAATAGCGCATCGCGCGGTGGATCGTGCCGGGTTTGACCGTCGCCGCCGGCAGGAACTCAGCCAGTGCCCGGTTAACCGCCGCGGTACGCGAAGCCAAATAATCCTGAAGCTGAAATGGCTCTTGGCTGCGTGAATTCAAGTGGTTAGTCTTAACGAACATGCGGCGTTGTTTTAGGGAAAACGACATTGCCGCGCAAGTGCATTCAGCGCATAGAATATACAGAATATTTATGTTGCGTTCGGAGCCGAAGCAGCTACTGTACCGCTCTCTATTTCAAACACCTAAGCTTTGAACGCTGAACTTACAAAAAGGGCACTGGAGAAGGTTGGAAACCCCAACGTTCTGGTCAATCTGCTTTCACGCCGCGTCCGCCAGATCACCTCGGGCGGAGGCAAGATGAGCCGGCCTTTGGTGGCGGATACGGGGCATCTGGGGGCCGCGGACATCGCCTTGCTTGAGATTATCGAAGAGAAAATGGGCTTCGAAATGCCGGAGATTACCGAATTGGTCCGGCCCGTAGCGAAGAAGCGCAAGAAGCGATAGCCTGACAGCCAATCCGAAGTCCGAAGCTCGACTCGGACTTTGCGTCCCGGGCTTGTTCAGGGATTCGGGTTGCGGATCTCCAATGGCCGACATTCTGACCAACCCCAAAGCGCGGCGCGATTACCATATCCTCGAAACCTTCGAGGCGGGCATCGTGTTGCACGGCACCGAGGTTAAAGCCCTGCGCGCCGGCAAAGGCCAGCTCAGCGATGCCTTTGCCCGCGTGGAGAATAGCGAGGCCTATCTATACAACGTCCATATCGACGAGTACTCCCACGGGAATCTTTACAATCACCAGCCCAAGGCCCCGCGCAAGCTGCTGCTGCACAAGTCGGAAATTCGCAAACTCTTTGGCCTGGTGGCGGTCAAAGGCAACGCCTTGGTGCCGCTTTCGTTCTATTGGAAGAACGGCAAAGTCAAGGTGGCTCTGGCCGTGGGCAAGGGCAAAGTGGAATACGATAAACGCGAGGATTTGAAGGAACGGGAGGCCGATCGTGAGCTCAAGCGGGCGACGATGCGGCGGTTCAAAGAGAAATAAGCGGCGAAAGTGGTTGCAATTTGCCACAGCCCATGAATTTAATGGCCCGGTAAATCGTCAATAAAGTCCCATGCTTTCACGATCCAGGTTGAGTTCCGCGTCGAAAGCAGCGGCGGCAGTTGCGCTGCTGCTGTGTTCTTTCACGGCCTGTCAGAATCCGAAGCCCAAGGCTCCCAGCGAGTCTCCGGCCAAGTCCAGCCCGCCCCCGACCAAGTACAGCCGGAAATACGACCCGGAGATCAGAGAGATCATGGACTTGGCCAACAAGGGGCGGTGGGAAGAAGCCCAAGCCAAAGCCGTTGCGCTGCACGAATTGGCCCCCAAAAGCACCGTGGTCGAGCGCGTATACACTTGGGTGGTTCAGACCGCCCAGCAGCGGCGCGAGCAGTCGCTGGAAAACGAAATCAGGGAAATCGATGCCAAGAATTCGGTCTTTAGTCCCACGATTAAGAACCTGCTGACGGAAAACAAGGATCGAGGTTTGCCGGCGCGCAAGGATATTCGCGACGCGGTGGACCGGATCGAGAACACACCCTGGATACCGGACACCTACGGCAAGATGGTCCATGAGAAAGGTCCGCTTTTCGATTTCGAAAGCACCAAGGGCCGCATGATTAAGATGCTGGATAAGGAGATGACGGTCCATTTGGACAATGTGCCGCTGGGGACCATGCTGTTGACCCTCAGCACCAACGCCGCAGTGAACATTGTGGCCGACAAGTCGCTCACGGCCCTGACCAATACGATGAGTGTGAACCTGGACAAAGTGAAGCTGGGTGAGTTCCTCCGCTACGTCGGCCGCTATTACGATCTCCAGTTCCAGGTCGGTGACGAGCTGGTCTGGGTGGTGGACGCGAAAGACCCCAAGCGGCTGATGGAAGAGACCCGCTTTTACCGGTTGCGCAAGGGGTTCGTGCTGCCGGCGGAATTTGGATCCCCGGACGCGAACAAAACAACCACTACCGCCGGCCCGGTTACTACGGTCACCGAGGTCCAGAAGTTCAATAAGTTTGTCAACGACGAAGCCCCGACGCTGCCTTCTCTGGAGCGGGCCATCACTAACTTGTTCACGGGCAAATACATGATTGATTACGAGCGCAACCTGGTCGTGGCCCGAGCCACCCCGGAGCAACTCGACGTGATGGAGAAGATCATCAAAGAGTTCGACCGACCGATCCAACAGGTCCTGATCGAGGCCCGCTTTGTCACCCTCTCCAAACCCGCCTTCATGCAGATGGGCGTGCTGTGGCAGAGTCGCGGTCTTTCCGGGACCAACCAGTTCACCGGCACCCTGTCCCAGGACTTCACCGGGTTGGTGAACAACCAGAATTTCCCTAACGCGGTTACGCCATCCGGTTCGGTGAACCCGGCATTAGGCATCGGGATCCAGCAGTTGTTCACCAATGTTTTCGGCGCGAACGACCTGACTGCGACTATCAGCGCGTTGGAGCAAACCGGGGAAAGCCAGACCTTAAGCGCGCCCCGCTTGACCGTCCTCAACAACCGTCCGGCCACCATCAGCGACGGCCAGGTGCAATACTATTACGAAGAGTACACTGTCGCGACGACCTCGCAGCAATACTACACTGCCTCTTCCATCGTCCCCAGTGGCAAGCCGACGAAGATCACTGCCGGCGCCGAGTTTAAGGTGCTAGCCAGCGTCAGCGGCGATGGCAACAGCATCCTGCTGGCATTGAACCCGAAGATTAATGGCCAAGTGGTGTTGGAGACCTACACTACTGTCAGCCAGTTTACCGGTCCGGGCAGTGCACCTTCTACGTTCGACATCAAACTCCCGACTTACCGCACGCAGGAATTGGCCACGCGCGTCGCCATCAAGTCCGGCCAAACCGTCGTCATGGGCGGGGTGCTGGGACAGGAAAAATCCACGTATGTCGAGTCCGTGCCGATCCTGGGCGATATCCCGATTCTCGGCGCGCTGTTCCGGCGCCGCACGGAATTGGACTCGCCGCGCTACCTGCTGATATTCGTGACGGCCACGATCGTGAAGGATACCGGCGAATTCCTCGTTTACGAGGACGAGAACTCCGCCACCAATTCACCCGCGGTGACCCGATGAGTTGGGATCGCCCCTGGACGCTGTCCGCTTGCCATGTTTAAGTTTGACCGAATCCGGCCGCCGGTGCGGCGGGTGCTGGCGCTGGATGCCGGCAGCCGCTGCATCAAACTACTGCTGGCGGAGAGCGACTTCGGCCGCTTGCATGTCCTCAGGGAGGAATTGATTGATTTGCAGGCGGAGGGCTTGGTTTCGGCGGAGGAGATCAAGACGCACTTGCAAGCTAACCTGGACGATTGGGGACGGCCGCCGCTGGCTTTGATCCTCCCGCAACATCTGTCCATCTCCCAGGTCATCGACTTGCCGCTCGCGCCCGAAAGCGAGGTCGAGAAACTGATACAGGACGAGACCGTCAAACTGGGCGGCGTGAGTGAAAGCCGCATCGTTTACGACTTTGTTCGCACGGAGACCAAGGCCAAGAACCGGCAGCAGTTCTGGGTGACACTGTCGCAGGAAGGGGATATTCGGGAACGTATCTTGCGGCTGGGCGTCGAGCAGGAAGACCTATGCGAGGTTACTACGACAGCCAATGCCTTGATCGCGGCTTACCGCGCCGCCAATCCGCTTTCCTCGCGTGCCATCCTGGTCCACTTGGGCGCGCAGACGACGGTCGTCGTCATCTTGCTGGCAGGCCAGGGCGTTTTCGCCACCAGCTTCCAGATGGGCGGGGATTTCTTCACCCGCTCCCTGGCGCGAATCCGGAATTGCTCCGTGGAAACCGCTGAATCCCTCAGGCGCGACAGCAACCTGCTGGCCGGCCCAGAGGCGAGTCTGGAGTTTGCCGGGGTGGTAGATGGCTGGGTGGCGGAACTAAAGCGGCAGTTGAATGAGTGGTTCGAACACAATTCCCACGCGGCACCGGAAGCCGCTTCGTTTGAACTGGTCGCCAGCGGCGGCGCGTTTGATCAACCGGGGCTGCTCAACCACCTCAAGACACAGGCGGGATTGGAGTTGAAGCCATGGCCCAAGGGCAATCAGCCCGAGGCGGTGCTGCCCTCGAAACACTTTGAAGTTGCTTTCGGGGCCGCGCTCCAGGCGCTCGGGCATAGCGCACAACCTGTCTCGCTGCTACCGGACGATTACCGGGTGGCCTGGCAGAAACGGCTCAGGATCGAGAGACTGGAACTCGGCAGCCTTGGGCTGGTAGTGCTTTGCCTCCTGCTCCTGGCGTTCGGCACCTGGCACAAGTCGTCGCTCATCACCCGGAAGCAAGCGCTGCTCGCCACTGTCCAGGCCGGCCAGGAGGCTGTCGAGGCCAACGACGCGCTGGCGGTCGAACTGACCGCCGAATACGAGGGTTTTCGCCCCCTCTTCGCCAGCCAGCAGAATACGCTGGACGTACTGCAAACCTTTGCGCTGCTGCAACAGTCCCGCAGCAATCGAGACTACTGGTACGTGCTCGTAGCCGACCAGCAAAGCTATTTCAGCCAGCCGACCGGCCCCCCCTCGACCAACAAGCCAGCCCGATTCAGCCTCTTCGCGACGGCGGCTAGCCATCCCAAAGCCGCTGGTGCGGAATACGCTGCTGGCTCGGCAACTTCGACTAATCTCTGGCCGGCGAAACCCGGCTTGATTGCCGAACTGTGCATCCCAGGAGATGCCGACGGCGCCCGCCAGATCCGCCGCCAGTTGGTGGACATCCTGAAGGAACAGCAGCTCTTCTCCAAGGTGGATTTGCTGTCGGATGACTTGCGGCGCAGCCTGGCAGACCCCAAAGTAATCGTTCCCGACCGGGATTTCGTGCTCCTGCTGGATTTTGCCGAGACGGATTTCCAGCAGCCACTGCCACTCAGGAAACCGCTGCCCAGCGTCCCATCTCACCCCACCAATAAGCGCTCGGGGCGCTCGCTAATGTCCTCGGAAGGCGGGGAAGACCCTCACCAAAACACGCCGTGAAGATTCCCTTCAGCGAATACCAACGTCGTGGCATCGTTCCGATCGCAGGGCTGGTGCTAGCGGTGTATTACTTCACTGTTTTGCTGCCACTGTCTCGCCGGTCCGAGAAACTTGACGAACCAGTGCAGAAGGCCTGGCAAAGGCTCTCCATCCTCCTGGACCAGACCAACACAACCGCCATTGATTTCCTGCACATTACCAATCAGCTCACCGAAACCCGTCAGGCTTTGCTCGCTCTCGATAAGGCAAAACAGCAAGCCACCGCTCACCTCCAGCCGGGTGCGGCGCTGCGCGCCAAAATGCACGCTGATTTCGCACTCGTCGAATACGAGAACGAGCGCAGCCGACAGATGGAGGAGCTGGCGCGCCTCGCCAAGCAAGAGCAGGTGGCCGTTGACCCCGCTGTCTTCGCCAATTACCCCGAGCACACGGCCGACGTGAGACAGCCCCACTTGCTATGGGCGGCCTTGTCGTTTACCGACAGCCTTATGCAGACGGCGGTCCGATGCAAAGTCACCGCCATCCTCGCCCTCGATACGCCACCAGTGCTCACCAATGCGCCGCCTACGAACGCCATCGAGCGGCTGGCGGAAATCCCCGTGCAGATCGAGTTCACCGGCTTCGCCACCAACGCCGAGAAGCTGCTCCTGAGTCTGCCTCTCCGCGCCGACGAAATCCGGGCCGCCGGGTTGCCTGAGGCGATAACCAATAAGCCGGTGCTTTTCATTGACCGGCTCGTGGTACAAAAGCAGTCGGCCGACAAGCTCGATGAAGTGCATGTGTGGCTGCGCGCAGTGGGTTTTGTGTTGCGAGAGTGAGGAGCCATGCCACCGATCATAAAGATAGTCTTACGGAATCGTTGGTTTGTGGTGGGCATGCATGCGTGCCTGTGGTTCCTGCTCTATCTGACCCTCACTCATCTCGGAGGCAAAGCCCCTGACTTCCGCCTAGCGGGTGCGGTCGCCAACCCGCCGCAAAGCCCCGCGCCAGTCGCCGGGCTTGAACGCTTGTTCCTCCCGGGGATCTGGCCCAAGACCCTCGTGCAGACGAACCTGCCCAATCCCTTCTATACTCGTTTCTTTGTCCCGCCACCGCCGCCGCCGCCCACTACTCGCAAGATCAACGTAGCCTACCATGGCTTCTCCCAAATCAACGAGGGCATCAAACAAGTCGGCTACAAGCTGGACAATGCGTTTAACATCGCTCCCATCGGAACGCAGATCGCCACTGAACTCTTTATCGCCGACGCCACGATCCAGGCGCTGATGTTGACGAACGTCGCCGCGCAGACCAATTTTATTGGCTGGAACACGAACCAGGACATCATCATTCCGATTAAATGAACGCGAACCAGGACGCAGCCCCGAAAGAAGTGGGGGACCTCCTGCTCGAACAGGGCAAGCTCACGGAGCAGCAGCTCGAGCAGGTCCGGCGCCGCCAGCGTCGGCTGGGTCTGCCGCAGCATCGCGCCATCGTGGACCTGAACTTCGCTTCCGAAGAAGACACCTGGCGCGCGCTGGCGGCGGCCAACCACACGGATTTCACCGATCCCGTTGCGCTCGACCTCAAGCGGGAAACGCTGGAACTGGTGCCGATCAAGTTCATTTTCCACTACCATTTGCTCCCGCTAGGCATCGAAGATGACTGCCTGACGCTGGCCTTCAGCGAGCCGCCGAGCCAGATGGAACAGGGCAATCTGCGCCTCCTCCTCAGCAAGCGCTTCAGAATCGTCCTCGCTACCCCCAGCTCCATCCATGCCGTCATCAAGAAGAACTTCGGGCTTGGGGCCGAAACGATCCAGAAGCTGCGAGAGGACCGCGGCGGGGCGGAAATCAGCGAGGAGATCGTCTTTGATGTGCAGGGCAAGGAGACCGATTCCGCGCTCGAAGCCACCGTCTCGGCCTTTGTGGACCAGATTCTGCAGGAAGCCTTGCGCCTCCACGCGACGGACATCCATCTCGAACCCTACACCAATTCCATCCGTCTCCGCTACCGTGTGGACGGGATTCTGGAACCGGTACCCGTGCCGGCAGACATGCGTCATTTGCACCTGGCGGTGGTGTCGCGGCTTAAAATCATGGCCGGGTTGAACATTGCCGAAAAACGGCTGCCCCACGACGGCCGCATCGCCATGAAGACGGGTAACGAGGAATACGACCTGCGCGTCTCCATCGTCCCGACGAAATACGGGGAAGCGGTCTGCTTGCGGATCCTTGGCCGTCAAAGTCTTTACCTCGACTTGGGCCAACTCGGCATGGAGCCGAACCAGGAGGCGGTCCTGGCCCAGTTGACCACTCTGCCGCAAGGAATGGTTTTGCTGACAGGCCCCACCGGCAGCGGCAAGACCACCACGCTCTACGCCGCCCTGGCCCAGGCCAACGATGAAGGCCGCAAGATCATCACCTTCGAAGACCCCATCGAATACCAGCTTGAAGGGGTCGTGCAAATCCAGGTCCGCGATCAAATCGGCCTGACCTTCGCCACCGGCCTGCGCTCCGTCTTGCGCCACGACCCGGATGTGGTGCTCGTCGGCGAGATTCGTGACTTTGAGACCGCTGAAATTGCCGTGCGCGCTGCCCAAACCGGCCATCTGGTCTTCTCCACTTTGCATACCAACGACAGTGTCGGCGCGGTTACCCGCTTGCTGGAAATGCGGATCGAGCCCTACCTGATCTCTTCCTCGCTGGTCTGCAGCATCTCGCAACGGTTGGCCCGCCGCATTTGCCGCCACTGTGCTGTGGAAGACCTCGCCATCACGGCCTCAGCCCGCAAAGAAATGGCCGCCGCCCTTTCGCTCCCCGCTGAACAGGTCAGAGCCTGGAAAGGCTGCGGCTGCGTGGAATGCAATCAGAAAGGTCACCGTGGCCGTGTGGCCATCTACGAGTTCTTCCTCCTCAACGAAGCGATCAGCGACCTCATCCGTCCCGGGTTGAGCACCGGCGAGCTGCGCGAAGCCGCGCGCAAGCTAGGTTGGCGTTCGCTCCGCGAAATGGCCTGGTCCAAAGTGCAGAAGGGGCTTATCCCCATCTCCGAACAGGAGCGTTGGACCCGCACGATTGACCCGGCAGCCCTGGCGGTCAAAAGCTGACCTCGAGCGCCCGAAAACGCAAAGAGGACGGCGCGCCTTCAAACGCCATCCTCTTCGATCAAACCCTTGCGCTCGCTGGCTCAGGCCTTGACGGCAGCAGCAGCATCTTCCTTCTTCCAAGTGCGCTTTGGAGCTTTGACCACCAGCCCCTTCTTGAGGGCGTTGGCCGTAACACGAATGTAGCGCACTTCGCCGTCAATCAACGCTTTGACGCGCTGCAGGTTCGGGAAGAAACGGCGCTTGGTAATGGCCGTAA
>Ga0114951_10006331_pt1 | contig 10512 bp, 7 predicted proteins | sample AM7aDNAmetaG_FD_88677 | JGI IMG/M metagenome (GOLD analysis project Ga0114951, IMG submission 88677) | Freshwater microbial communities from Finland to study Microbial Dark Matter (Phase II) - AM7a DNA metaG | ecosystem: Environmental > Aquatic > Freshwater > Lake | place: Finland: Lake Alinen...
CCCGCAAGATCTCGATCCGCGCCAAACGTCTCCGCGCCGGCTGGGACCACAACTACCTGCTACTCATCCTTCAAACTTGAGAATGCGATTGCCCTGCCCAGACCACCGATCGCAACAACGACAGCTTTGGCCCAGTTCATTTTGCGATTAGAATTACGGTTTGCGCAACGGCTGAGAGACTTACGCATGAGACAACCCTCGAAAGAGACTCCCTCCGCCATGCACACGCAATAGCGGTACAACGTCTCTCTCGCCCTGTATTGTCTCTCTCTTGGATCCCTGCTTTTGTCTTCCCCGCCAGCCCCAAAAACCAACCTGATTTGAAGCTAGAAAAGGCTATTTATTCATTTTTGTGAACCCCATCATTACTTGCCGAAATGCTGGCGCATACACTATTCCACTTTCTCAAGTAATAGATTACACCGACAACCGTTTCGGGTCAAATAGTTTCTTTGATTGTGCTGCCCCAAAACTGTTGTAAATTCTTTGGAAAGTGGCGGATTAAGGTACCGTACAGTGATAAGGAATCTAAAGTATCTTCAAAATTTGCGCAATTACGGGGATTGTGGAAACTCTCTTACATATTCAGGCAAAATAACTATTTCATGGCACCGATCAAAAATTCTGAAAAATTCTGCGTCGAACAAGTCCGGCATTACTTATATTGACGTTTTTACGAATATAACAGTGTGTGTCGTCCATCTTGACCCTCAGGCCATCCCCCCTTTCCCTCGGCCTCTTACGGTGGACGAAAGAGTAGTTGTCACCTGCCTCTGCATGACTGATTACGGCTTTACCGCAGGTGCCGCCAGATCCGCGCGGTGTAAGGAAATGTACTGCGGGCCTTCTGGCGTAAGCGTGGATTGCATGAGCGTGACATGTGTCACCGAAAACGACCCGAAGTAATCGAGATCATGCTTCTGCAGCAAACGAAGCAGTCGATTCAATCCCCGGTTCGACGAAACCCGACCCAGCGTCAGGTGCGGCACCAGAACCCGCGTGTCCATGGGCAGGCCGATCTCTCCCAGCGCCGAGTCGATCAGGCGATGCAACTTCGTGAGGCGCTGGTCCGGCGAAAGGACGCGCGAAATGATGGCCCGCGGCGACCCACGTTCGGGAAATCGATCGAACCCCTCCAGTTCCAGTGGAAACTGCGGAACCTGCCCCGTGGCGGTCGAGATGCGAGACGCGATTTCCCCCAGCAACGTTTCCTCCGTTTCGCCCAGAAACTTGACCGTGATGTGAAAGTGCTTCGGATCCACCCACCGAATATCCCCCTTCGCATGGACCAACTTCTGCCGGGCGTCAGATATCGTATGCACAATATCCGGGGGCAAAGGAATGGCGATGAACAATCGCATGGGGATAGTGTAATTCCTCGATTGGAATTGTGCATCGGTCCTGCATATCCAGCCCGGGCATCTTACGTGGATACAACCTCTCCCTTTCTATGCCGACCTCAGGCCATGAATCAATCCAATTCCAAATAGCCAATATCCCATTGTGCGATAGACAGGCCCGGCATATCGCGGGTAAATTGGTGGACATTCCGGATCGGCATGTCATGGTCTTTGTCGTGCGATGCAGGACTGGCGGACGTCCTTGAATGGTCAGCTAACTGAAGATTCTGAATTATGGCAAAAAAAGAATCTAATGGTCAGGACGATGTCTTCAAGGCCTCCGATGTTCTCAATATATTGCGGCAGGATCTCATCGAGGGACGGCTCAAACCCGGCGATCGCTTTCCCACACGACTGGAACTTCGGGCCAAATACAATCTGGCCGCCGAAACCGTGCAGAAAATCTTCGACGCGCTCATTGGCGACGGCTTTGCCATGCCCCGCGGCATGGCCGGCACGTTCGTCTCCGCCAATCCTCCCCATCTGAGTAATTTTGGCGTGATCTTCGCCGGCCACCCGAATCATGGCGATTGGCGGCGCTTCGATGGTTCGTTGCTCAACGAAGCCCTTTCGCTCGACAACGGCAGTACCCGCCGTCTCCGCCACTACCGCGGCATCCAATTCCCCAGCGATTTTCCCGACTTTAAGCAATTGATCGAAGATTGCCGGGCACGACGCGTCGGCGGACTGATCTTCACCAGCCGTCCCGAGCCTGAAACCATCAATCAGATTCTCACCAGTGCGCCCGGCATGCCCTGCGTGGCGATCATGGAACGGCCCGAACTGGCGCATGTCACTCCGCTGGCCCTGGGCGGTGAATATATCACCAAGGGGCTCGATTATTTCCTGAGCCGCGGCCGGCGGCGCGTCGCATTTCTCAACGCATGGGTTCACGGCGAGTTGGTTCAGGTCTTTGAACACTATCTCCTGGAAGAAGCCAAGCTTCGCGAAATGACGGTCAAACCGCGTTGGACATTGCAGATTCATCTCAATGCTTCGCCCACCGCACAAAATATCATGCAGTTACTCTTCGCCAATCCCAACGATCGTCCTGATGCCTTGTTCATTACGGACGATAATCTGGTTGAGCAGGCGGCGCTGGGTCTGCTGGCCGCGGGCGTGCGTGTTCCGGAAGATGTCGAAGTCATCGCGCACGCCAACTTTCCGTGGACGACGCCGTGTGCCGTTCGCGCCAAACGCCTCGGCTATGACTCGCGGGAGATTCTCGAACGCGCGATGGAGGCCATCACGCTCCTGCAACGCCAGGAACGAAATTTCTCAGCCCTCACCGTTTCCGCTCGCCTGGAAGATGAAATCCCGCGCCTGCAGCCGCGCTGAATGAATGCTGATTCCCCCCGCCGGCCGCCGTAAGGTCCCGTGAGCCGCCCCCGCTCGGCTGAAATACGTCCCCTTATTCCGCACATCAGTTCGGATTTTTGGACGCCGCCTTGAGTGTGTTGATGCGGTCCTCCAACGTCGTGCGTGGGCAGGCACAAGAATCGGAATCATGGAGCGTCTGCAACGCCTCGATCAGCCATTCCTGCGGCATGTGATTGACGCTCAGCAGGCGCACGCCCGTTGCGTCGGCGGCCTTTTCCTCGTCCGGATTGGAACCCTCGTGGCCTTGCAGGGCGGCGACCCCGTCGCAGTGGCGGTCATTAATCAAATGCCCGATCTCATGTGCGATGCATGCAGTGAGTTGGGCATCATTCAGCGTGTCCATCAATCCCGTCGAAACATAGATATCACGCGATGACCAGGAATATGCGGCTGGCGCGGCGGTCGCAAGGACGTGAATACGAATCGGTTCGCGGATAGCGCCGGCAGTCAACGCACTGCAAAGCCGCGTTGCGCGGGTTTGGTGTTCGTCATGAACCAGACCGCCATGAACCACGCCCCAATTCTGCTGTTGTTTCGACATGCCCCCCGATTGACAGCCAGCGAAAATAATCGGGATGAGAATCAGAGTCAGATACGAAAAACGAATTTTGAACATGCCGACCTTACTGCAACATTTATGCCTGTAGAAATATAACGAAATCAACCTCGCGATGCCTAGAGATGATGCAAAACAAATTAGAAATTTTGCCGCGAGCCTAGCAAACGAACACCCGTTTCGCGTTGATGATCGCGTGATGCAATCCACCCAATCAGCTCGCCGTTGATTCAATCGGCGGAGTTTGCTTCTCGCTTCAACCTTTAGACATCGGAATAAAAAATCGTGGCCCGGATTAGAACGAAGAAATGCGCATGCGGATTTGTGAAATTCGCAGGTTGATCAGAGGCGTGTGCATATGACCGGCGGTATAATGCCCCCAAGGCCGGAGCAAGAATTCGCGTCGAGGGAGCAGAGACGGCCGCGTTCGTCATCTGCCATGATCCGCCTTGGCCACAGGAGTTGGTGACATGACGATTTCATTTGATACCGCAACCTGCAGGAATTTTGACCGGTCGATCGGCCTCGAATGGCTCTGCACCAATGGCTTGGGTGGCTATGCCTCGGGAACCGTTGTGGGGGCCAATACACGGAAATATCACGGCTATTTGGTCGTGGCGGCAAACCCGCCGGTAAACCGTTTCGTGGTTCTCTCACGCGTGGAAGACCGCCTGATCGTCGGGGCCGGCAACGGTTCGGCGGGTGGAGCAGCTCCCGGCGCCGGAACGATGGTTTACGACCTCTCCACCAATGAATTCGCAGACATCATTCATCCCCAGGGCTACAAATATCTCCGTAGCTTTGAGCTGAATCACGGGCCCGTATGGCGCTATCAGATCGGCGAAGTGGTGATCCAAAAATCGATTACGCTCGTTCCCGGCCAGGATACGGTCATCATCAAGTACGAAATCATTTCCGCACCTGCGGACACGGCGCCCTTGCGGTTGCAGGTGCAGCCGATGCTTGCCGGACGCGATTTTCACGCCACGATCCAGCTTCACCAGCGTCCATGGTGGACGTTCTCCATGGAAACCGACTCCTCGATCGCCCTCCACGCCCCGGAGTGTCCGGTGAAATTGTTCCTGACGCACAACGCCGCGAAGTTCAGCGTCAATGCGTGCTGGTGGTACAACTTCACGTTCCGCGTGGAGCGGACCCTGGGCTATCTCGATCGCGAAGATCTCTGGACGCCCGGTGTGCTCGAATTTGTTCTCGAACCCGGCAAGCCCGTCGGGCTGATCGCCTCGACGCGCTCCATCCCCTGGTCAAAACACGGAGAGCTGATCGCCCAAGCGGCCGCGCATCACGAACAACTTGCGACGGCCTTCACGAAGCAGCGCCCCGCGGACGATTTCCTCGCCACCCTCTCCGTCGCCGCCGACCAGTTCATCGTGCGGCGTGGCCCCGCGGCTGCCGTAGCCGGTGGCTTGGAGAAGAAATCCGTCATCGCGGGATATCCATGGTTTGAAGACTGGGGGCGCGATACGTTCATCGCTCTGCCGGGCCTGACGCTGGTCACCGGCAAATTCGATATCGCCAAATCTATTCTGACCACCTTCGCCGATCACATGCAGCGCGGCCTTCTGCCGAACCGCTTCCCCGACAAAGCCTACAAGCCCGATTACAACACGGTCGACGCTTCGATGTGGTTCATTCACGCGGCCTATCAGTATTGGCGCTACAGCGGTGACGGCGCTTTCCTCAGCAAATACCTCTACCCGAAACTGGTCGAGATCATCGAGTGCTATAGCAAAGGCACCGACTACGGCATCCGGGCCGATGTCGATGGCCTCATTCGCCAGGGCGAACCCGGGCACAACCTCACCTGGATGGATGCCAAGATCGGCGACTGGGTCGTCACGCCGCGCCAGGGCAAACCCGTGGAGATCAACGGCCTCTGGTACAGCAACCTGCGCATCATGGCGCTCGTGGCGCGCCATGCGGGAGACACCGCGCGTGCCGCAGTGTTCACGACCATGGCCGACCGCGTGGCGGGCGTGTTCCAGAAGACCTTCTGGAATGAACGCACGCAGTGCCTCCATGATGTGATCGGCGATGATGGCCGGGGCGATGGCCTGATCCGGCCGAACCAGTGCGTTGCCGTGAGCGTGCCGTTCTCGCCGCTGGATGAAACCACCCAGCAGAAATTGATCGCCACTGTGCAGAAATTCCTGGTGACCCCCATCGGCTTGCGCACGCTGGCACCGGGAAATCCTGGGTATCATGGCCGTTGCGCCGGCGATCAGCGGGCACGCGACATGGCCTACCATCAGGGCACGGTCTGGCCGTGGCTGATGGGCCCCTTCATTACCGCGTACGTAAGAGTGCACGGTGGAGACGCGGCCGCACGAAAACAGGCCGCGGCATTCCTCGAACCGCTCAAAGCACACCTCCGCGAGGCCGGCCTTGGCTCCATCAGTGAGATCGCCGATGCCGAACCGCCCTTCACGCCTCGCGGATGTCCCGCTCAGGCCTGGAGCGTCGGCGAAGCCCTGCGGGCCTACTGGGAAGATGTGCTGGCGCAGGCTCCCGCGTGGCCCCATGAAACTCCCCCGTCTGCCACTGCGCTGCCCCGCGGCGCGGTCGCACAGGTTTGATACAGTTTTCACACCAGATTGGCTCGCTGGAACGCCTTTGACAGTAAATGACTGATTGTTCGCCCCGGTCTTTCGCGTTACGCTATGAAGATCGGAGTGACTGTGACGAACTTCCCCCTTCAACTGGTTGACGATTATTACCGGCAGTGTCCTGGAGAACCGTATAAAATCTCCGATGCGGTCTGCCGTCAGCGGCAGAAACACCACTACCCCAAATGCCCGGGTTGCCGGTGGAACGATATAGCGCCCGCGGAAGGACGAGGTGCTTCGGACACTCATCATTCCCCCCTTTACGAGGTCCCGATGATTGAGAAAGTTTTCAAAGCCTACGATATTCGTGGCGTTTACCCGAACCCCCTGAATGAAGATATCGCCTGGAAAGTCGGCCACGCCACGGCACAGTTTCTTCGGATGAATCTTACGGGCCTCGCCAAGGCCGATCCCCGCATGAACATGATCATCATCGGACGCGACATGCGGACCAGTTCACCGTCGCTGGCCAAAGCCCTCATCGACGGCATTCTCTCCACCGGCACCAATGTGATCGACATCGGCATGATCGATACGCCGCAGATCTATTTCGCTATCAATCACCTCGGCTGCTGCGGCGGGATCCAGGTCACCGCCTCGCACAACCCTGCCGAATACAACGGCTTCAAAATCAGTGGATTGCAGGCCCGCCCCGTCGGCGAAAACACCGGTCTCAACGAGATCAAACGCGTGGCTATGAGCCTGCGCAAGGGCCCGTCGGCACAGATGGGGCGCGTGGAAACCCAGGATCTCTCGCGGCCGTACAAGGCGCACGTGCTCAAGTTCCTGCACCTGCAGCGGCCGCTGAAGGTCGTCGTCGATTGCTCCAACGGCATGGCCGGCAAGTTTGTCCCCAATATCTTCGTGGGATATCCGAATCTCACGATCGTTCCGATCAATACGGAAGTCACCGGCACCTTCAAACACGAGCCGAACCCGCTCGTGGACTCCAACCTGCGTGAGTTGCAGGAAGCCGTGCTCAGCAATGCCGCCGACTTCGGTGTCTGCTTTGACGGCGATGCCGACCGGTGCATCTTTGTCGACGAACAGGCCAAGATCGTCCGCTGCGATATTCTCACGGCGTTCCTGGCGAAGGATTTCCTGAAACGCGATCCGGGCTCAGCCATCGTGTATGACCTGCGCTCCAGCCGGGTCGTTCGTGAAGAGATTCTCAACGCCGGCGGCGTGCCGAAACGCGAACGCGTCGGCCATGTCTTCATGAAGAAAGCACTCGCTGATTCCCACGGTGTCTTCGGCGGTGAACTCTCCGGCCACTTCTATTTCCGCGACAACTTCAAAACCGATTCCGGCGCGATCGTCTTCGGCACCACCTGCTCCGTCCTTTCTGGTTACGATTCGCCGATGTCTCACGTCCTCAAGCCGCTGCTCCGCTACTACTCCTCCGGCGAAATAAATTACGAAGTGCAGGACAAAGAGGGCGCCATTAAGAAGCTGGCGGAACGCTACAAGGATGCCGCTGTGGACTACCTCGACGGCATCACCGTCGAGTACGACACCTGGTGGTTCAACGTCCGCCAAAGCAATACCGAACCGCTACTCCGCTTGAACCTCGAAGCCAATACCGCGGACCTCCTCAAGAAGAAAGTCGAAGAAGTCGGCGGCCAGTTGGGCACGCCAGTGCATCACTGAGGAGCAGGCATGGCACGCCTCACGACGATCCTGGTCATGCTGACGCTGCTGGTATTGCCCGGATGTGCCAGGCAGTTGGCGCGCCGAATGGTCGATGCGCCCAACGGCGGCCGCATCGAAGCCGTCGAGGCCGGAAAAGACCAATTACGTTTGCTCGGTGTCGATCGCCAGATCATCGTGCCCGTCGGACCGCCGGGCGCGAAAATTTCCGCCTGGATCCTCGAGCCGAAAGGGACCGCACGCGGCACCGTGTTGGTCCTGCATGGCGTGTTCACCGATCGCACCTTCATGTTCGGCATCGCCCGCGATTTACAATCCGCAGGGTATCGCGCCGTACTCGTCGATCTCCGCGGCCACGGCGATTCCACCGGCAACCGCATCACCTACGGCGTCGTCGAAGCCAAGGACCTCGTCCAGCTTACCGATGACCTTCAGTTGCAGGGATTGGTCGGCCAGCACCTGGGCGTCTATGGCATTTCCTATGGCGCGGCCGTCGCCATCCAGTATGCCGCCGCAGACAAACGTGTTTCGGCCGTCGTCGCGGTTGCGCCGTTCGCTACGCTCCGCGACGAAGTGCCGCGCTGGGCCAGAACCATGGTCCCCGTCTTCGGCTGGATGCTTTCCGACAAGGATTATGCCGACATCGTTGACGAGGCCGGCAAACGCGGCCACTTCGATCCCGATCAAGCCAGCCCGCTGCAGGCCATCACGAAAACCCGGGCCTCCGTTCTGCTGGTGCACGGCGATTGGGATTGGGTCATCCCCATGGGCGATTCCCAGCGGATTCACGCCGCCTCTCCGGAAAATTCTCGCCTCATCGTCCTGCACGGCCTCGGCCATTCCGGCGCCTGGTTCGATCTCGGCGGCGCTGTAAAACGCGATGCGATGCAATGGTTCGGTGAACACCTGCCGACCGATCCGCCTGCCATCCCCGCTGATCGCCATGCCGCCCACCCCGCCGTTCTGCCGCTTCCGGCCATGTGATACGACAGCTTCCAAGGCCCTGCTGGTGAATTGCCAGCGCGTCGGATATCGTAATAACAACCCTTGCGCTCGTAGCTCAGTTGGATAGAGCGGCGGTTTCCTAAACCGCAGGTCGCGCGTTCGAGTCGCGCCGGGCGCATTGTCTTCTTCCTCCGGGATGGCAGGTTTTCGTAGCGTTTTCACGAGATCATCCCCGCATGACTCACGCTTTTTCCGCTGATGATGTGCGCTTCATGCAGTTGGCCCTGCGCTTGGCCCGCCGCGCGCAGGGAAACGTGGAGCCCAATCCCATGGTCGGCGCTGTCGTCGTGCGCAACAGCAAGATCGCCGGCCAGGGCTATCACCATCGCTTCGGCGGACCCCACGCGGAGGTTCACGCCCTCGCCGATGCCGGCCCCCGTGCCCGCGCGTCAACGCTCTATGTCACCCTTGAACCCTGTTGTCATTTCGGCAAGACCCCGCCCTGCACCGATGCCATTCTCGCCGCCGGCATCAAATGCGTCGTCGTCGCCATGATCGATCCCTTCGCCCGCGTCCGCGGTAGGGGGGTATCGCTCCTCCGCAAGCACGGCCTGCGCGTCGAAGTCGGCCTGCTCGAAGACGAAGCCCGCGTCCTGAATGCCCCCTTCATCACACGCATCAAGCACCACCGCCCTTACGTCATCGCCAAGTGGGCTCAATCCCTCGACGGCTGCGTCGCCACTGCCTCCGGCGAATCCAAATGGATCAGCTCCGACACCTCCCGCGAATTCGTCCAGAAACTCCGCGGCCGCATGGACGCCATCGTCATCGGCATCGGCACCGCCCTGACTGACGACCCCCTGCTCATGGCCCGTCCGCCCAGGGCTGCTAACATCCATCGTGTCGCTACGCGCATCGTCGTCGACTCCCAATGCCGCCTCCCACTCGACTCTCAACTCGTTCGTACCGTCCCCTTCGCGCCAGTATTAGTAGCCCACGCCAAGTCCACGAATCGCGCTACCGAGCGTCGCCGTCAGGCACTCGCCGGTAGGGGGGTCATGACGCTCGCCCTCCCCGCCGATTCCGCCGGCCACGTGCGCATCGCGCCTCTCCTCAAGTATCTTGCGAAACAGGATTACACCAACATTCTCGTCGAGGGCGGCCCATCCCTGATGTCCGCGTTCGTCCGCCAAAACCTCGTCGATGAAGCCCACGTCTTCATCGCCCCCATCATCATCGGCGGCAAGAACGCTCATCACGCCATCGCCGGCCCGGACCTGTCACGCTTGGCCGATGCGACCCATCTGCATCTCGAATCCCTCACCCCCTCCGGCCCTGATGCCCACCTGCATCTGGCCCGCTGATCTCCCTCCCCTCCCCTTCATGCCCGTATCACGCCATCGCGCAGCGCCATACGCTGAGCCACCGACGCCCCGGAATTCAACGCTCCTTCCATCGATCCTGCAAACTTCCAGCACGCAAAATCCCCCGCAAAATGCAGCCTCCCAATCCCGTGATAGAGCGTTTCTCCCATCGCCATGATCTCTCCCGGCGCTGCAACACATCGCCCGCCGCGCGCCAACACATCGCCCGTCCAATCCAGATAACGCGCTCCCAGCCGATTCTCCCCGTAATCCGCAAAAGCTTTCGAAATCTCCGCGGCAAAGAACGCGTCGCGCTGGGCCTCCGGTATCGCCCGCACCTTGGCCGCTGCATTCCCCCCCGAAAGGCACGCCAGCGCCGCCGAATGCTCGCCCGACTGCCCGCTCGTCGCCTCCCACATCTGATTGATCGGCCCATCCGTCAACCCCCGCGCCGTCATCCCCACATCTTTCCAGAACCGCCGCCGCACCGCCGAAATGTATTTCACATGCGATCCGATCTGCGGCAGCAGCTTCTCCGGCAGCTCCGGCGCAAGACGAATCTTCGACCACACCGATGCCGGTGTCGCCAG
>Ga0114951_10006332_pt1 | contig 10510 bp, 8 predicted proteins | sample AM7aDNAmetaG_FD_88677 | JGI IMG/M metagenome (GOLD analysis project Ga0114951, IMG submission 88677) | Freshwater microbial communities from Finland to study Microbial Dark Matter (Phase II) - AM7a DNA metaG | ecosystem: Environmental > Aquatic > Freshwater > Lake | place: Finland: Lake Alinen...
CAAAATCATCAACAACAAATACAGAAAATCGCTCCATTACCGGAGCGCCTTGGAAGTAGCCGAGAGTCATGGCATACTTAAATCATTAACAGAGAGAGTTGCATTTCACTAGAAAATTTACCACCTATCAGCCATGCACACTATATAACTATAGTTAAATCTGTCAACCCTACCATTCCCGCCATTTCCTGCTATTATCCCTAATTGTACATTTATTATAAGCGGTCAGATCTCACCTTTGAGCTTTGACCTTTGAGCTTTAACCTAATTTCATGCACAACTCAGAAATTTTTGCCCTCGTCGCTTCGCTAGTCGCCATCGTCTACGGAGCTTTTCTTATCAGTTCCATCTTGAAGAAGCCGGCTGGCAACGACAAGATGAAAGAGATCGCCGCCGCCATTCAGGCCGGGGCCAAAGCCTATTTGAACAGGCAATACAAGACTATTTTCATGATCGCCGTTGTCTTGTTTATTATTCTCTGGATCTTCCTAGGAATTCAAATGGCCTTAGGTTTCGTCCTCGGAGCAATTCTTTCCTCTCTGGCCGGTTACATAGGCATGAACGTTTCCGTGAGAGCCAACGTCCGAACAGCCGAGGCTGCCCGTCATGGTTTAGGTACAGCCCTTTCATTAGCCTTTAAGGGAGGTGCCGTCACAGGTCTCTTGGTAGTCGGCTTAGCTCTTCTGGGTGTTACAGGATTCTATGTTATCACTAGAAGTGTTGCCTCTTTAATAGGTCTAGCTTTCGGAGCAAGCTTGATTTCAGTTTTCGCCCGTCTTGGCGGTGGAATCTTCACCAAAGCCGCTGATGTAGGAACAGATCTAGTTGGTAAAGTTGAGGCTGGTATTCCAGAAGACGATCCGAGAAATCCAGGCGTTATCGCCGATAACGTCGGAGATAATGTCGGTGACTGTGCAGGAATGGCCGCTGACTTATTCGAAACATACGCTGTCACAACTATCGCCGCTATGATGCTTGGCGCAACCCTATTCAAGGGCTTCAACGGTGCTCTCATGTATCCTTTAGCTCTTGGCGGTGTCGCAATCTTCGCATCTATAATCGGAACCTGGTTTGTGAAGCTTGGAAGTTCCAGGAACATCATGGGTGCCATGTACAAAGGCCTCATTGTTGCTGGTGTCTTGGCCGCCTTTGCCTTCTACCCCGTTACGAACGTCATCATGAAAGCTAATGGTACGTATTCAGTCCTCAATCTCTTTGGCTGTACTCTAGTGGGGTTAATCGTTACAGGCTTCTTGGTTGTCATCACCGAGTACTACACTTCAACCAAATATAAGCCGGTCAAATCTATCGCTTTAGCTTCCGTCTCTGGTCATGGCACGAATATTATTCAGGGACTGGCTATCTCTATGAAGTCCACTGCTTGGCCGCTCATTACAATAGTCGCCGGAATCTTGGCCGCCTATCACTTCGCTGGTCTTTATGGTATCGCTGTTGCCGCCATGAGCATGCTCTCAATGGCAGGAATTATCGTCGCCATCGACGCTTATGGTCCGATCACCGATAACGCCGGAGGCATCGCCGAGATGGCCAATCTGCCAAAGGAAGTCCGCGATGTCACTGACCCATTGGATGCCGTTGGCAATACCACCAAGGCTGTCACCAAGGGCTACGCCATCGGTTCCGCTGGTTTGGCCGCTCTAGTCCTCTTCGCTTCTTATACCGAGGCTGTTGGTAGTGGTTTTGCCTTCAGTTTGAGCGATCCCAAGGTTATCGTCGGTCTCTTCATCGGAGGTTTGCTCCCTTACTACTTCGCCGCTCTCTGCATGGAAGCTGTCGGTAAAGCCGCTGGCAAGGTTGTCGAGGAAGTCCGCCGCCAATTCCGCGAGATCAAAGGCATCATGCAAGGCACCGCCAAGCCTGATTACGCTCGCTGTGTCGACATCGTCACCTCGGCCGCCATCAAGGAAATGATCATTCCGGCCTTGATCCCAGTTTTGGCTCCAATCCTCGTCGGTTTCATTCTTGGCCCAGTCGCTCTTGGTGGTTTGCTCGTTGGCTCCATCGTTACCGGTCTTTTCGTCGCTATCTCCATGACTTCCGGTGGCGGAGCTTGGGATAATGCCAAGAAGCATATCGAGCAAGGCAATCATGGAGGCAAAGGCTCCGATGCCCACAAGGCCGCTGTTACCGGCGATACCGTTGGTGACCCTTACAAGGACACCGCCGGTCCAGCCATCAACCCAATGATAAAGATATTGAATATTGTTGCATTGCTAATAGTGGCGTTCTTGATAAAGTAGTTTGAAATCATTTAAACATTGAATAAAGACAAAAGCGTCCAAGAGGGCGCTTTTGTTTTTTTACATACGACAAAGATGAAATATGTAAGAAAAAGTCCTATAATTGACTAATGCCCACAAAAAAGATCGCTCTGATCATTTCCGCCTTTCTTTTCACCTCCACTCTTTTCGTCCCCACCGCCTCCGCCCAAGACGTCCCTGTAATACATTACGGCGATGGACCTTGTCCGACTAGTGTCACACCCAATGGTAAATTCAATCGTCCGGTGGGAATCAAGGGTGATTCTCTGGATATAATAGTCGACCCCGCGTTTCAGGCCATGATGAAGAAGACCCGTTCGACTCCAGATCTGCCCCTTACTCCAATATATGACCTAATCATTCAAGTAGTTCCACAATTCGGTTTTTGTTATACGGATAAGCCTGAAAGCTATTCGACAGTTCCACCAAGCGGATTGCCTTGGAAAGTTTCCATTCAATTGGATAATGAAATCCTTGTAGGTCCTGGAGCATTCACTTGGAATGGTAAATATGTCATGAATCCTGATGGTACTAATGATACGACTCAGCCAATATATGAGTGGAAGATTCCTGGTTGGCCGGAGGGAATAACAAAAAAAGAGAAGTTGGAAAAACTAATTGCGGCCATACGCTACAACATACCCGTCAATATGGTCGTAGAAGTACCACAAGAAGATGGAACATTCGAAAATGCTTCAGCCCAAGCTCCCTTTGGGCTTTGTGCGCCGATCGGCGGTAGCGGCAAATTCAAAGTTGTTTCAGCACGTGGAACAAGCACTAAACTTTCAGTAAATGGTATTTTGAATCTTGGGGATAAATTGCGAACCAAGGGTTTTGGAAATACAGAACCTTTTACAAGCAATCAATCATATTTTTCACACTTAATCGATCTTGGAAATTATTCTGAAAATGGCCGATCAATGAACACAATTAAGAGAAAAAATGGGAGCGAGGTAAAATATTTTGATAATCCTTCTTTTTTTGAGGAATATTCATCATGCGGTGATGCAAGACTGTATATATTTTACAGCAATATAATGTCGACAAGCGTAGCAATACTGAGCGGAAAAGATATCAATATGAACATCTCTGAAGTTAGTGCCAAAATCCAAACTGGCACGGTTATCGACGATAAAGTAGCCAATATCACAATGCATGAGATAGGACATGCTTTTGCCGGTCTCAATGATGAATATCTTCGTGGCGATAACTTGGAAACTGAATTAGCCGCATCATATTTTATGACCGACTATGGAAGTAACTGTGTCTTAGCTCCCATAAATTACAGTTACGATAAAAAGAATTATGGCAGCCAAAACATAACCGGATGTGCCTATAAAGCACTTAATGGTATCCCTATCTATCGCCCTTCCCAACACAGTCTGATGTTGGGAGGTTACAGATCATCAACTGAAAAATTTAACGTAGTTTCCTGCGGATATATTATGGCAGCCATTCATGAGGATCCGAATGCGCGGAAATATTTCCCTGATTGCTGGAAATTGAGCGGACTGGAAGACACCGGAGTTGATTATGGCCTGGCCGAACAAAAAGCAACCGAATCAACAGTATCAAGTAAAAACGGCGATACAAATGTAGCCGCAGCAATTAGCGGTATTCCGAAGAATCATTCTTTTATCATGCTGGATAATTTTGATCCCGAAGATCAATGGGGTGCTATGATCGAAATTGATGAAAATATGATTCCAGTTCGTCCGTTTAAGGATATTGACTCATCTCCACTCGAGTCTCCTACACCGAAAATACCAACAAAAATAGCTCAACAAAGTTTTTTTCAAAAAATACGGGGCTACATCTCATCATCCGTTTCTTCAATAATAGAGACTGTCACTGGTGTTCCAGCTATTACACCCAGGATTAATCTGACATCTCCAAGCCCATTACCAATCATTAGTCCTTTCAACAGGCCAAGTCCAACACCTTCACTAACACCAAAGCCTTCCTTCGTGCCGATTCCATCCAATTCACCAACCATTATTCCATTAAGCTCCAAAACCCCAACTTCCTCATATTCCCCGTCAATTTCTCCAAAACCATCACCTTCAGCCACGCCAATTAATTCTCCATCTCCCATTCCTTCCCAAAGCCCATCAACTTCAGTCTCGCCAGTACCTTATCAAACTCCAATACAATCCAATTCTGTAGCGCCAAGCAACACGCCTTCACCAACAGCCAGCGTCTATTCTTCACCAACTCCAACTAATTCACCTTATCCATCGATTTTACCGAACACATCGCCGTCCCCAACACCATCTTTTTCACCAACACCGACATATTCACCGGTACCTTCATATTCTCCTTCACCTTCCCAATCGCCAAGTGCTTTCAAAATTGACTTCAATCAATCACTTCTTGGCAATATCATTTCGGCTTTTTGGGTACCGTGGGTAATAAGCCGATGATCAAGATCTTGAATATTATTACAATTGTTTAGAAGCTTTTTCTTTGCCTAAGAATCTGATCCTCAGGATACCAAATTTTTCTCAGTTCACCCGCCAAGAAAAATGAACCTGTAATAAGTACTAGATCGTCAGATTTTGCCAGTTTCAAGGCGTCAGCCAACGCTGCTTCCGGATCAAGATACATCCTTGCTTCGGATGATTTCTTTACATATTGCTTCGATTTTTCAAACAATTCCTTTGGATGAGCGCACTTTCGATTGGGATTTTGGAATCTAGTAAAAAGAATATGATCAGCTTTTGGTATTATTTGTTCCAGAATTGATTCATGGTCCTTACTGTCGGAAATGCTGATCAGAAGAAATAGCTTATTGTATTTGACCTTATCTAGATTATAAATTGTACTACCCATTTTTGATCTGTTATGGGCCCCATCAAGAATAACTGTCGGGTTATTCTGAACGATTTCAAAACGACAAGGTAAACGGGCTTTTCTTAAACCTTTGTCAATATATTTGTCTTCAATTTTCAAATGCACGGCAACCGCTCTGGCCAACTCTTTGTTGTACTCTTGGTAATCATTTTGAAAAGATAAATTGTGCACCTGGACATTTTTCTCCCTAGATATGCTGTCGAATATTTGAAGAATTTGCTTGCGTTGTTCCGTCGTAAAAAATACTGAACCCGGCTTGATGATCCCAGCTTTATCATAAGCGATCTTTTCTAAAGTCCGTCCCAAAACCTCAGTATGGTCATAATCTATATTGGTTATGGCCGCAATCAGGGGTTTTTCTATCACATTGGTCGCATCATATCTTCCACCGAGGCCAACTTCCAAAACGACCCATTCGCATTTTTGTCTTCTGAAATATAGGAGAGCGATTGCCAGGAAGATTTCAAAATAAGAAGGTCGGCCATAAGGTCCTTCCAGATACGATCGGTCAATAAATGGTTTAAGATAATCAACTATATCGACAAAATCATCCGGCGAGATATATTTGTCCTGTACTTTTATTTTTTCGATCGAAGTTACCACGTACGGCGAAGTGAATGAGCCGACTTTCTTACCGGAAGCAAACAGTATTTCATGAAGCATATTTGTTACTGAGCCTTTGCCGGAAGTCCCCGTAATGTGAATAAACTTAAAATCTTTATCTGGATTGCCGAGAAGATTGAGAAAGTACCTCATCCTTTTTAAGTAAATTTCGGGATGATTTCTATCAATCATATAATCACCGACAATTGGCAGATTTGATAGGCTTTCGAGATATTTGACTGATTTATAATAAGATTCGAACATTTTAGTTATTTTGGGTCATTAGATATGGAATATATCATAAGTGTTTTTTATTACAAAGTTCAGGTAATTGCGGTATAATATTCTCTGTACCTAACATAACTATTAACATCATTAAATATGACCAAATTTAACAAACTCGCTCTTATATCAGCCTTATTTATCCCAGCATCTATTCTGACAATGCAGACCGTAAATGCCCAGACTCTAATGGACACCGGAGCCGCCACAAGCATCAGTACCTCGATTGACGCCAATCAAGCAGTCTCTGCAACGTCGATCCGCGAAAAGATCAAAGCCGACATCAACGGCAAAGTCCAGAACATCAAGACCAATCAGGAGATTAGAAATACTCTTCTTGAAGAAAGAACCGCAACTGCCCGACCAAAGATTGGGACACCTCTTACTGGAGGCATGAACGTCAACGGCGCCAGCTCGACGATGCCGCGCGATGTTCGCGGAATGCCAATACGTTTGGATAACAAACCGCATTTTGCTTCATCGACAATGGCTTCCACAACCAGAGCGATAGTCGAGCGCGATCAGGAACGCATTCAGGAATACCGCGACAACGGCAAAACAATGATCACCAGCGCCTTCAAAATGAGGAAGAATCTGGTCATCAAGGAGATGCAGACCGCTTTGAATAACCTCAGTCAGATCAGGGAACGCATAAACACCCGCATCCAGAAGGAACAACAGAATGGCAAGAATATGACCGACGCCACCAATCTGCTCAAGATTGCCGATGGTAAAATAGCTGCCGCCACAACAGCCATAAATTTGGTTACGGATTATATGCCCAGTACCGCTTCAACGACAATAGCCTCAACAACTGAAGCAACCGTCAATGTCGATAAAGCTCGGCAACTCATTTCAGACGCCCAAAAGACCATCCGAGACGCCCGCGAGTCATTGAACAAAGTCGTCGTCGCCATTGCCAAGGCCATGGGACTGAAACTTGGCCATGAAAATGCTTCAACAACCACTTCAACGACAGTCGCGGCTCCTTCTGTTCAATAACATCTGACATTTATCAACTAATTCACAACAAATATGGAACCTTTTCAAAATCAAACTCAGCCGATTATCAATAATATTCCCGCCCAACCGACAAATCTGCCGACCCAACAGCCTGTTGCCAATATTCCTACTGGCTCTGCCAATAATCTTGGTTCCGGCAATTCCCACAAGAAGGTCGGCCCGATCGTCGCTACATTGGTCGTTATTCTTGTCATAATAATCGCCGCAATATATATATTTGCCTCGAAGGTCAACAAACAACCCCTGCCAAATGATAATCAAACCGTTGGCACCGTCCAAAATTCCCAACCGATCGCCCCACAAACCAATCAGCCGGTTTCCGCTTCCACCGATTCAGTCGCTCCAATAAACAACAGCGCCGACGACCTTCAGTCCCTTCAAAACGACCTCAACAATTCAACCGTCGGTGTTGACGCCCAGAATATTTAGCGAATTCAAATGGTTAATACCCTGTAGAGACGCGACCAATCGCGTCTCTTTTGTAAATGTTCAATTTTGGAAAGGCATTCTTGCCCACGAGCAAATCTTCCTGTAGACTGTTTTTCATGACAAATAATACTGAATCGGCCAAGTCCTATGACACGGCTGCTATTAATAAGCTCGCAAAATCACAAATAGAAATCGTTGGCTCCATTCCCTCAATAGTTTGGGAAAAGTTTCGGAGTCAGGCATTAAAGAACGTCAATGAATCAGTAACCTTTGATGGTTTTCGCAAAGGCCAAATTCCGGAAAATGTCCTTATCGCCAAGGTCGGCGAATCAATCTTGCTGGAAGAGATGGCGGAGTTGGCCATTTCGAAATCTTACGTCGACATCATTATAGACAATAAGCTCGATCCCATCGGCAAGCCTTCCGTCACCATTACGAAACTGGCCAAAGGCAACCCTCTCGAATTCAAAGCCATAACCGCTGTTGTTCCGGAAGTTAAACTTCCTGATTGCAAAGCCTTGGCCGATAAAGAAGTCAAAAAGTCTTCCGGAGAAAAATTTGACGTCAGCGACAAAGATGTCGATGAGGCCATTCTCAAAATCCGCAAATCTCACGCAATGCAGAATCCGGCGACATTGAAAGTAAATTCACCTGTTCCCAAAGACAAGGAGCTTTCACCAGAAGAAAAAGAGAAATTGCTTCTTGAGTCTTTGCCAGAATTCAATGATGAGTTCGTGCGCGGCTTGGGAGACTTCAAAGATGTCGAGACGTTCAAGATTAAAGTCAGAGAGATCGTCGGCCAGGACAAAAAAGATCAGGCTCGCGAAAAGCTTCGCATCAAGATTGCTGACTCGATCGTTGAAGCGACCAAAGTAGAATTGCCGGACGTTATGGTTGAAAGCGAGCTCAAGAGAACTCAAGCCCAGTTTGAAGATGATCTAGAAAAGATGGGAGTCAAGATGGATGACTATTTGAAGCATGCCAAGAAATCATTGGACGAGATCAAAAAAGAGTGGACCCCGCATGCCGAGAAGAAAGTAAAACTTCAGCTGATTTTAAACGCGATCGCCACTGCCAATAATATCAAGCCTGATCAGAAAGAAGTTGAGGCGGAAGTAGAGCATATCCTTGAACATTACAAAGATGCTGACAGAGAAAGAGCGGCTGTTTATGCCGAGACGGTTCTTACCAATGAGAAAGTCTTTCAGTGGCTAGAAAGCAACAAGTAATTGTCTTGTCATTCCCGCGAAGGCGGGAATCCAGGATTAAACAAAAAGCCGCTAGGTAACCTATCGGCCTTTTTGTTTACATCGAATTAGATCGGCTTTGGCGATATCCTGGATTCCCGCTTTCGCGGGAATGACAAACTAAGAAATTTTTGTGAAACACCCCAATCCCCTTATTCCTACTTATTAAAAGCAAACTGCGAAATTGCCGCAATTGCCGCGGTTTCTGCCCGTAAGATTTGCGAGCCGAGGCAAACTATTTGAATATCATTCTTGTGAAACACTTCAACCTCTTCCGGAGACCAGCCGCCTTCCGGGCCTATGAATATGACGATCGATTTAATATTCTGCATAACATCCAGCTTCAAGACCTTCCCTTCAGTATGAAACGCAAATAATGTCGGAGGTGCACCATCCGACTGAGGAAGATGCACCTCCTCGATCGTTTCCTCCAATGTCATAATCCTCGAAACCTCCGGAATATCCCCCCGGCCACTTTGCTCACTGGCTTCAATGGCGATCTTCTTGAGTCGATCTTTATTCAAAGACTTCTTTTCGCTTCTTTCGGCCAAAACAGGAATGATTTTCGACACTCCCAGCTCGGTTGCCTTCTCTACAACCATTTCAAAATGGTCTTTTTTTATTATCGAAGCACACAAAACGATTTCGTGAAACGGAGAGGACGCCCGCAATTGTTTGGAGACAACGGTTGCCTGCATCCCTTTATTGTCCATAATTTTACTCCTCTCACCAAAACTGTCAATTTTGCACTCATAATCGAAACCGGATCCGTCAAAAAGAATTATCGAATCGCCGATTTTCAACCGAAAAACCCGGCTGACTTGATTGACAAGCTCAGCCGAGTTGATCGTAAGAGTTTTCTGATCCCCAATTATTTGACTTACAAAGAAGCGGTGAAGTCGCATGTTTTTTCCTTGAAGAGTCTCCTTCGCTTTAATAAGCTTCGGAGGACCGAGGGAAACATCAAGGAGATTATTTCTTCGGCGCTGTTACCTGATCAACGATTCCGTACTTTTTCGCTTCCTCAGCATCCATAAAGAAATCGCGGTCAACGTCCTTCTCGATCCTGGCAATGCTTTGCCCGGTATTCTTGGCCAAGAGCTTATTTAATATCGAACGGGTCTTCAGGATATGTTTGGCACTAATCTCAATATCTGAAGCCTGACCTTCTGCACCTCCCAATGGCTGATGGATCATGATTTCTGAATTGGGCAATGCCATTCTTTTTCCCTTCGTGCCAGCCGAGAGAACCAAAGCCGCGCCGGAAGCGGCCATGCCGACACAAACGGTCGAGATGTCATTCTTGATATGTTGCATCGTGTCGATGATGGCCAAAGTCGAGGTTACTGAACCACCAGGTGAATTGATGTACAGAGAGATCTCTTTCTTGGAATCCTCAGATTGCAAGAATAAAAGCTGAGCGATAATAAGGTTGGCAGTATGATCGTCGATCGGTCCACCCAGGAAGATAATGCTGTCTTTAAGCAGACGTGAATATATGTCGTAAGCGCGCTCGCCGAAGCTTGATTTTTCGATAACGGTTGGGATTAACATGGTGTATTTCGGTTGGTTAACTGATAGGTTTTGTGTATTCAATGTAACACAGAAAGAGGAAAAGTAAAGGAAAATATATCTCATTAAGATCCCATTAAAATTAATATAACTAGACAATCTTACTCCCCTGTTATAAGATACAAATGTTACTAATTTTTAATTTGATACCGTTTTCCCGGACTTTGTGACTTCCCAACTTATGAAATCATCGATTATTGAAGCTAGAATACCGACTCA
>Ga0114951_10006333_pt1 | contig 10508 bp, 10 predicted proteins | sample AM7aDNAmetaG_FD_88677 | JGI IMG/M metagenome (GOLD analysis project Ga0114951, IMG submission 88677) | Freshwater microbial communities from Finland to study Microbial Dark Matter (Phase II) - AM7a DNA metaG | ecosystem: Environmental > Aquatic > Freshwater > Lake | place: Finland: Lake Alinen...
AAAGTGGTCTATGAAAGGTATCCTTCTGGGTTCGTTCAACCCCGAAAGGAGGCCTCCATGGCCAACGAAAGGATTCACATGAGGAAGATCAAAGAAGCTATGCGGTTGTTGTTGGGTCTCAAGTTTTCTCAGGCACAAACGGCCAAAAGTCTTAAAGCCCTTAGCCCGTGCTGGGTTATCGGCACATACTGACTGACGTCAATTACTATTTCTCTCGGGAATTATAATTGTCGCTGATCACATACAGAGCAACAACTAAAATCAAATGTTATGAGGTACTAGTTTCCCCCATTGCGAAGGCACGAGATTGGTCGTCCCGATCGTGGAAAGGTTCTCCAATCGTTTGGAAATAATCTTAAAGATGTCATTGGCTTCTTCCTGCATCGAAAAAAACATAACCGCGCTCATCCAAAGGACGTTGCTGGTGGGGTAATACTGGATCATGGCATGATTGTTCTGTGCTCGCTTTAGTTTCCCGGCCAGGTCGTAACAGCGTTAGACTGGACCCCGGATCAGCTAGTACAATGGCTTCGCCAAGACTATCCGGGGATAGGGGCCTTGCGAGTTTCCACAGAGTCGCTTTATTCGCACTTGAAGATGTCAAGTTGTTCGGATCGTTGCGGAAGAAGACGGCGAGCTTTCTTTCCAAATCACTGGCCCTCTCTCCGGCAGAGAAGCACGGTGAATAGCGCGCGAGTTATGCTATGAGTGAATTTCTGTTTTAGTAATTTGTTCTCGGTAACCCTCTGCGTATTATCCTTGGAATTTATTGTAGCCCCAGGGTAAAGAGGAGATTTTCTCGGCCCTGAGAGAGCTCCTATGGACGCGTAGGAATACTGCCAATAAAGATTATGCCGTGCCGGCATAATAAAGGAAAGATCCTGGGAATTTAATTTCAGAGTGGAGTGTGAATGAGCTTTTTGGAGACTTTCGAGAGCGAAGACCGTAAGCCGAGGAAGAGCGCTTTTTTCATATCAAGAATTGCCAAGGAAAGGGTTTTATCCTTGACCTGCTTTTCCATGGACGGTTGGAAGGATTGGGATGCATAGGGAAAGACTTCCGGTCTACGTCGTGATGAATGTGGATGACAAGTATGCCATGCAACTCGCCGTAGTTGCTTGCTCCATACTTGCAAACTTACGACCTTGTTACAAGCTGCATTTATATGTTGTCGCGGGGGGGATTAGCCGTCGAAATAATAGAAAGATCTTAAAATCGCTAAAACTTTTTAATTTCGAATTAGTGTGGGTGCAAATCCCAAAGCGAATTGAAAGGGAATTGAGAAGTCTCAGGTTGCTTCCGGGCAGCCATCTTTCAAGAATCGCTTACGCGAGGCTTTTTTTGGGCGAGTTATTGCCTTTGACGATGCAGAAAGTGATATATCTTGATGGCGATGTGATCGTGCAGGCAGATTTATCCAAGCTTTGGGAAGAGCATTTGGACAAGACCGTCGCCTTGCTGGCAGTTCAAGATCAGGGCACTTTATCAATTGGAGATGGCTTGCCGAGCTGGAGAGAAGAGCGTTTTTCTCCCTTGAGAAAATATTTTAATTCCGGCGTAATGGTTATTGATTTGGAAAAGTGGCGAGCTCGTGATTTGTATGGGATAGCTCTAGCCTACCAGCAGAAACACAAGAGCGTGATGAGACTGCACGATCAGGAAATTTTAAATTTTATTTTTTATGATGAGTGGCGCTGCCTTGATCGGCGATGGAACTTTGCTGCAATGCATAATGCCCCGGCCTTGGGTGAGCAAGCCTATATTATTCATTTTTGTTGGACTCAGAAACCGTGGAATGTCTGCGGGCATCCATACAATTCCTTTTTTTGTAAATATTTAGATTTAACCGAATGGCGATCTGCGAAATGGCACTTTTTTTTTCAGAAAGCGTTTTCTACTTTCCGTTTAGTTAAGGCCAAAATAGTGCGGAATCTGCGCTCCTTGGAAAGGGAAAGGAACTCCCGTGAAAAACCGCTGACGGTATTAAAGCTGTTTTTTCACGCTCTTTTCAAGAAGCTCAAAAAAAACTTTTAGCGGCGTTCATGACTGGTTTCTTTACCTCATGGAATGCCGCACCCAAGAGCTGTGTGTTGGCAGCACTGCTACCGCTGTAAAGAAAAGGCTCGAGTTTCACAACAAGTAACGCGCTTGCCGGCACACGAGGTGTCGAGGCTCCGCAACTTTGGTCTATAAAGAGCTCTGCGGAAGTCCTGCTGTTAAAAATCCAAGGGGTACAACCCTCATCATTCAGGCTTCTTACTCCAATATTTTTCCAACCCATAATGCTGAAGAACGCTCTTCATTTGTTTGTCATTCCCCCCGCCTCGATAGTTTTGAACATAAAGCCCCCCAAGTTCAACCCCTGTTGTAGATCTACATTCCCGACTATAAGGATTCGCTTTTTTCCGAGGAGTATTCTTTAAAATTGCCATAACATTGAGCCATACGTCATCGGCCAACGGGCATATTTTTTGGAATAATTCTTTATTTAAAACATCCGCATGTAGCACCGAAGGCGGATAAAGAACGCCATCGACTCCGGTTGCAAATAAAAAATGACTCGGACCGACTCTCCCCGGGGAGAGATAAGACCATCTCTCATAAGCTTCCACGCTACCAGCTTCATCAATCGTAATCTCATGGGCACGATGACAAACAACACAATTAGAGGCTTTAAGGTGCGCCTGATAAAGTCCGGTAAGCCAATCCGATGGATATATCTTATCATCATCGCAGGTAACAATGATGCTCTCCGGAAATTCCTTAAGCGCATGATGGATCTTTGTGTGCGGCCCAACATCTTCACGAAACTTTATAATAAGCCCGCGTTTCTCTTGTTTTTGAAGCCTCTTCGGCAAAGTGTTCGCGTCTATTTTTTCTGAAAGCCAAAGGATAACTTGGTCTGCCCTTTGGGTTTGACGGAAAAGGGATTCTATCGTAAAGTGAAGAGTGTTTAGCCTGCCTGGAATTGAAGTTAGCGATATGATGATCGGTAGACCAACTCGGTTAACAATAACACGTTCATTCCTTCCGAGAAATTCTTTAAAAAGTAAAATTCCGTCTTCAAAAAAAAACACTACTTTTTCATAACCACGGAGTATTTTTCCAGCAAATATTTTTGAAGCATCGTATGCTTTTTTGCGGAGCAAAATCATGACCTTCGCTTCTAAGGCTATCGGCATTGGTTTATTGCGTCGCTCTAATTCTTGACTTTATTAGACAAATGCTAAAATCATAAGTTCAAGATCAAACTCTGGAAATACTGTGTTTTAAATGCGTCAAAGCGCTCGGATTACTGAACGGAGATTTTGAAGCATTAACCACCTCTTGGCAACAGGCAAATCTGTATGTAACGGCTTCGTTTCCCCCTCTGACCTCCTTCAGCTAGGGCGCGATACCCCCACGCCAAGCTGTGGGGGTTATCGCACAGCTTCTAAACTTTCAGCCATTTTAAAAATCACGGTTGGGGGCGTAGTCGCGTACAATTGCCGCTAGTCACACTTACAGCAATCGACGCTTTCGACAAGGACATCACAGATCACAACCAGTTGACATTGTTCAGCTTATAACCGGACAGCTGTATCCCCGATCAAGGATTTCTACGAAAGATTCCTTGGCCCCATTCTCATGAGATTCCTTATGTGACTTATTTTGATTATCGCTTCTATCCTCTCGGAAAAGATCGCGTCATTTTTAAGATCAAACGCTAGCGACAACAGTTGCCGTGGCTTTCTCAGAAAACTCAGCGCTTGGAGAAATACGATCCTCCCTATTTGATTCTTTTTTAACTTTAAATCCATAACAGCGTTGGTCGCCCCCTCACAAAAAGCCCTCCTCTCGAACCACTCTTTACAAAGCCGGTCCCCGGGGATGTGATGCCCAACCTTGATATCGGGGTTGTAGACAATGGTATGCCCTTGACGCAAGAGCTCTCGTTGCGCAAAGGCCTCTTCCCCAGACAAAAGATCGTCCCCGTTTCTTCCGAGATCCAAGGAAAACCCGCCTATTTGCTCCAATAAAACTTTATTGAAAGCTATGTTTGTGCCGAAAAGATTTTTTTCTCCGAGAAATATCGTCCGATCACCATAATCCAGAATAGAAAGATATTTCAATAGCTCTTCCGCAACCCAGGAAGGTCGGCCCTCTTCCCATACGGGAAGTATTTTACCGCCCACCGCACCCGCTTCCGGAAAAGCGACAAACGTTTTGAGTATGTTCTCCAGCCAAAACCCGTCCGCGACAGCATCGTCGTCAAGAAAAGCCAAATAAGCTCCCGCTGCCGCTTTAAGTCCGGCATTTCTCGCGCGAGAGAGCCCTTGAAGGGGCTCGTGCAAGTACAGAATGGGAGCGAACTGCTTCTGGAAATCTGCAACGGTCGCTTCTGCTGCCCCGCGTCGGCCGTTCTCGACCACAAGGATCTCGTACTGGTCCGGGGACAAGGATTGTTTGTTCAGGCTGAGAAGGGTCCTTTTAAAAAGAGCTTCTCTCCCGCAGGTGCAAACAACAACGCTGATCAGCGGCAAGGAGGCTCTCGAGATGGGGCTTGTCATGGGCTTTTTTTGTGATCCAAAAGATGTTTAGATTGGAATTGTCTCAGAAAATGATTTTTCATAAAATCCTTGTTTTTGATGAAGTATTCCGCCCTGTCCGCCGGCTCAAACTCCCTCTCGCCATAGTAGGCGAGGCAAACGTCATACGACCGCTTGCCTCGCCTCCCGAGATCAACAATAGATTGATCGCCTACGGAAGCCAGCTATTTTTCCGCCCGGACAGCCACTTTTTTATTTTTTCCGGCGAGGCCAACCGGTCGGTCGTTCTCTGAGCAAGACCCAGGCAACCCGGAATTTTTTTGTTCCGGACCCGAGCCACGGATCCCGTTCGTTTCGCTTATAACACCCAAAAAGCATCATCTGCCCTCTCATAGCGCGGTCTGCCTCGCCTTCTTTGATATCAAAAGTCTTAGGCTGGCGCTCTGCCTTCGTGTTCCCGGAAGCCGAACCAGCCCTCCCCTGCACTCATGATAAATCGAACAAATAGACTGCCGCTCCCGGACTCTTTTGCGAATCAAGCTTTTTCCCGAAAACCGACAAAATCTTCAGCATGTAGTCTTGTTCGGTAAGCCCCTCAACCTTTTTTGGATAAACGTGCGAAAAGAGAACCCACACGCGAGGATAGCCTCGCAATTGCTTCAACTCCTCGCTATAAAGACCGCGGTCTTCCCTCGCCGGGAACCCAAGGATGACCCGCTGATGATTTAGGGCCGTAATCATAGAGTAATACCGGTAACCGGAAATAGCGCCATAATATATATAAAGCAAGTCTCCGTTTTTTTTATGGTTTTTGAAATACAGAATCGGCTGCTTGATTTCTTCTCGCCGATACATTCCATTAGAGCCTTCAAGGATGAACGCCCGCGAATCGCTTGTGAAAGCTCCGAAAGCCATAAAGACCAGCATCCAAGCGAACTTCCTTGATTTTACACATCCCTGCATGGCGGCAGAGATGAACACATAGGTTGCCGGAACCAGGAACAGGAGCAATCTGTCGCTAAACGGATAAACTTTTATCGCCGACGCCGCAAGCGTCACAAAAAAAGGCAGGAGAAGAAAGGCTGTCGCTTCTTTGTCTTTTTTCCACAGAACGAAAATCCCGCCACAAAAAAAAGCGGCCCCAAAAAACAGGAGCGCTATCCCTCCCGGATTTTTCAGAAAAGCAAGGAACAGTGCGAAAGGATTCTTGCCGTCGGCAAAGGCGTTTTCCCAAAACATGAGAAGTTCGCTGGAGGTTTTATGTCCTCCGATCGCCCACAGGTAGCAGAACGCACCGCTGGCTGCCCACGCAGCAAAGACAGCCAGCACCCTGGGAAGCAATATTCTGTTTCCCGTCACCGCTAAAGAAAAGACGGTTGCGATTCCAATGCTCACCAAAACGAAGACCGCGGGAAAAGAGAACCAGAGGGATAAGGCTCCTACAAAGGCGAAGAGTGATAGTGCGCTAGCGCTCCATTTCCTCGATCGAACGAACTCCAAAGTAAGGTACAGCCCAATAACGATAGCAACATCGCTGGCGTATGGTTTCGCGGTCGCCGCATAATGAATCAGTTTGTCGGATACGATAAAAAAAGCGAGCGCGATCAGGGCAAACGCACTATCCAAATATTTCTTAGCCAGCGCATGAAACATCGGGACCGAGGCCGCCATGCAAAAGACCGGCAGGATCCTCAGCGCGTATTCACTCGGGCCAAACAGGAGGGTCATCATCTTCTCCGCGAGCACAAAGCCGATGGGCGCTTGTTGCCCGTACCAAAGGGGATGAAAAAGATCGTTCCACGAACTTTTGATAATATAAACGGCCAGATTAGCCTCGTCAAGATACAGGCATCTTCCGTACAAGTACTGTCGCAGGCGAAGATAGCAACCAAGACCCAGAAGGAGCCAGAGCAAACATCTCATGGCCTGAGTTTGGGGAAGGCGGGAGAAAGGGGCTGTTTTCATGTTCCTGTTTTTCCCATGGATCCCCACATGGCTCTAATCGCCCTTTCGACGGAGTCGTGGGTTACGTTGTTAGAGATTTGGACTCTGGTGATCCACGGGAATTCAGTCATGCTGTCCCGGATAGAATTATTTCGTGAAATGAGAAAAATGGCCTGGTGCTCAAGAGACATGGTCCGGATCTCCTCCATGCATCGGGCGTCCAAGGAGTCGTCCCGCAGCGCGGCGATCTTCGGGCTCAGGCGGTCATCCTCGAAGCCGGCATTTCCTCTAGCCTTTCTTCGAAGTGTTAAGAGCCGCCGCAGGGAATCCTTTTTTACGTTGATGTTTTGAAAGATCGAGCAGTTAAAATCTAATTTTATCCTTGGAAAAAGAGCCACGTAAACCTGCGCGAACAAGTATTGGTCATCGTCCGGAAGTCTTTCATGTCTTTGGATCTCCGGTCGTTCCAGGTTCGCCAGCAATTCCGGAAGGAATGCCGTCCTTGCCATCCATAATCCGGAGTTGAGAAACTCCCATTTTGACATTTTTCGGGATATCTTTTCTTGTTGTCTCATCACCTTCAACTCTTTGGGGTACATCCCTTGCTCTGCACCGAACAACATTTCACAATCGAGCTTCTCAAAGCGTGCCACGATGTCCTGGATATCCCCTACGAGAAGCACATCGGAATTGTCGCAAAACACGGTGTATTCGGTATTTGCAATTGCAACATAGTCCCTGAGAAGATCTATTTTGAAACGGTTTTTCCAGTTCCCGCGTTCGATTTGGCCGCCAAGCTTGACTACTGGAACGCCCCAATGGCGACAGCCTCGTTCAAAACATCCCTCCTGGCTATCCCCCAAAGTCAGAAGGGTCACCTTGTCAGGAAGGCAAAGGGTTCTCTTGCGAGCAAAGAACCTTTCGACAAGGTCCTTCCAAAACAAATGCTCCCGGGAGAGGCCCGGAGCATGAACGAACGTCGGGTTCGTTTTAGTGACCACGTTGTAAAGTGAAAGTCTCGGAGCATCCTCTATTCCAAAGTCGGAGTACTTCAAATCGCTTAGCAGTCTAAGTCCCGTTTCCGGAAATCGCGTCAGTTCTCCTGTCAGCAAAAACCGGCAACGCTTCTCGATTTCATTCAAAACTTGTTGCCGTTCGTTCCCGCTTCCGATCTTTTCATCTTCTAAGCGATTGTTCGCGCAACGAACGAATGGGAGCTGATAACAAACGCTTTGTTGTTTCGTAGCTGATCGGACTATGGCGTCCATGATCTCGTGCGCGCCCAATCCGCTCGTGTATTTTCTTAAGTCCTCAAACTCTTGAATGACATCGAAGTACTTTAAGACGTAGGACCTGTGAACGAGATTGCATCGGGCTTCAGAAATGCCGTGCTTGAGATCCGGATTTGAGCGGTATTGAGAAAATAGATGCTTTAACGAGGCCTCCGGCAGGAGGAGGCCGTCGCCTTGTATGAGAAGATTGTCGCTACGTGACAAGAGCCCCGCCGCGAACTGCGAGTCCGGCCCAAGGTCGCAGGACGAGTTTACGGCCTTTACCTTTCCGTTTCCCGGGAATTCTAGGTTTACGCCCTTATTGTTGTTCCAAATGACGACGTCTTCTACGACGCCATATCTTGCGTACTGAAGAGCGATATCTCTAACGACTTCCGGGCGCGACCCGCTCGTAAGGATAACACCTAGTTTTTTCTGGGTTTTAATCGTCTTTTTTCTCTGTTTCGCAAGGCTTGCTCTTATCTCTACAACTCGCCCCCCTACATCCAGGCCGGTGGATCTTAAACACTGCCGCACGAAGGGGCCGGAATAATTAAATCGTTGCCACTGGTGGCCATCATAGACCTTCAGCCAGGATCGGACCTTCTCGCCCTTCTCTTCCATGGTTTTGATTATGACCTGCAACAGCCACTGGTCTCCGGGCGCGCCGAGAGCGCCGTCGGCCCAGACTTTCCATATCGCGAATTTCTCAGGCGTCCAGACAGACTCAAATGAATTGCGCCAAGCAATAAGGAGCGGAAGGGTTTTTGGATGCCGCAGATTTACAAGGAAGACGCCGTTGTTGAAATCATGGATCTTCCCGTCGTATATCCCCCGGCAAAAAACGAAAGCCTTGTCTTTGTTTTCAATAATAATTTCTTCCAGCCTCGGAGTGGGGTCGTAGATATAGCTATCGACATCCATGTAGAAGACCCAATCGTGGATGCCGACATGAAGGGCCTCAAGCAGCAGGTAGATGCGGTTGAAGGCGGCATGTCTCGGCATGGTTCCGCGCTTGATGCCGACGAAGGTTTCGTAGGTATATCCGTGACGCAAACAGTAATAGCGAACGCCGGGAGAGGTGGTTTCAAGCAGAGGAAGATATTCCGTGGGGTCGCTGGTTTGAATCACCAGGATGGAGGGTAAAAAAGCCACTCTAGGTTTCCGCCTGAAGATATTTCTCATGGACAAGTGGTTACTACACAATGCCGCGTCGCGTCCGGCTAAAAACCGCGCGAAATTTAACATAGACCGCGCGCATACTGTCCCTAATTCTCCCCAAAAAGCTACGAACGCGCTCTTTTCTTTGAAGCATACGTGCTTTTTTCCACAGCAAGGCAGCGGACGCCACCCAGGCTGAGTCAGGTGAAAACAGCGTGCGACATCGCCTAAGCACGAGAGTCCGGTGCTTCGCATGATTCGCTACGCGCTGATTGATGGAGATGCTGGGATCCTGCAGCTCGCGGGACAAGCAGAGATCGTGGGAGCGGTTGGGTTTCCCGCTCATAGCCATGGCCGTGTACGACAATAAGATGTCTTCGCCATTCCCTTCCGGTGTTCCCTGGATATCGCAAAGGTGCTGGGAATTCATGGCTGCCTGCAGGCAAATACTCCTGTGAACGAGCACTGCTGTTGTCAGGACCACATCAACATCCCCCCACGCGTTCTTCCGATTGTACGGCCCGGACCAGCAGCTTCTTCCGAACGCTGCATGACAGATTCGCGGCTCTCGCTTCCATTCTCTGTAGAGCGTCTCGATCATCTCGGTTTTAAGCACGACATCATCGTCCTGAAAAAGAATGCCCTCATTCTTTGCCAGCGACGCAGCGGTAAACCTCGTGAAAAGGCCAAGATCCCGGCTCGAGTTCACAACACAAACATCGTCGCCGGCAACAAAGTGGATTTCGCGATTGTTGTTCCAAACGATGATTTCGCTGACAAGACTTGCTTGGCGGAGGGCGTCGAGAATCCGCGCCATATTCTCCGGACGCTTCCAGTTGAGGACGATGGCGGTAATCATGTTGGTCTGACTTTCTACCCTCTAAGCTATGGGCCTATCACTTCCCAAGCGTCCCCCCGCAGACGCTGGTTTTTCCCCTGTCCTAAAAAGCCCACTCTTAATTCTGTCCGATTTCCCAGCAACCACTTCCGCCGGGGAAAACCCTCTGAGGTCAGCCTGCATATCAATTTCTAAGCCCTGTTGAAGGCTTGATTATAATACATTTTTTTGAGGCGTGAGAGTTTTTCGCATTATCCATAAGTCCCTGCTTGGAGGGAGAATCCAGCTCGCGTCTGGTTTAAAAAACGCATCGTGTTTCGGAATGCTTCGCGGCAAAGGCTTGCTTATAAAGCTTTGCTTTGGCCCGCTCTTCTCCCTTTGTGAAGGGGATAATCGGAGCGAAGGTTTTTCTATGTTCTCTAACCAGAATTTATCCGCGACCTCATCATCGTCAAGAAAAGCCACATAAGATCCCTCAGCAGCCCTACTAATTAGTCCTTAGTATAGGCTACGCTCGGCGCTCCGAAGGATGATCGCACAAGAGCTGGGCAGCGTTTGATATTGGCGAGATCCGCGTCACCTCGGCGACAGAGAGACTCATTGCATTTCAGCGGCTTCTTGCTGACACCTTCATTCCTGACATAGTTCCACACGAATTCGTCTGGATTGAGTTCCGGCGCGTACCCTGGCAGGAAGTGTAGTTCCAAACGTCCCTTCAGTTCTTTGACGTAGGCGCTGATCATCTTGGCCCGATGTGACGGGTGT
>Ga0114951_10006334_pt1 | contig 10505 bp, 9 predicted proteins | sample AM7aDNAmetaG_FD_88677 | JGI IMG/M metagenome (GOLD analysis project Ga0114951, IMG submission 88677) | Freshwater microbial communities from Finland to study Microbial Dark Matter (Phase II) - AM7a DNA metaG | ecosystem: Environmental > Aquatic > Freshwater > Lake | place: Finland: Lake Alinen...
CACAGTTTTACGATTACGACTTACCACTTAAGACTTATTACTTCCAATGTTCACCGAAGTATTCCCAGGTGGCCTTCAAACCGTCCCGGAAAGCGACCTGCGGTTTGTAGCCCATGTCGCGGCGGGCCTTTGAAATATTCGCCCAGGTTCTGCGCACATCGCCGGCGCGCTTGGGCAGAAACTTCTTATCAAGCTTACGTCCGAGAATCTCCTCCAGGCCCGACACGATATCCATGAGCGATACAGAGGTGCCGGTGGCAATATTGTAAACATTGCCGGCGGCCTTAGGCGCCATGGCGGCTAAAATATTGGCGTCCACTACGTTCTTTATAAAAGTGAAATCCCTGGATTGTTTCCCGTCCCAGTGTATCTCAAGACACTTGCCGGCCAAAGCAGTTTCCATAAACTTGGGAATGACGGCGGAGTAAAGCGATTCCGGATTCTGCCTGGGGCCAAAAACATTAAAATACCTGAGGGCGACAGTCTCAAAGCGGTAAGTCCGCGCGAAGACCATGCAATAATGTTCGCCGGCAAGTTTTGAGACAGCGTAAGGGGATATCGGATTGGTGGCGAGAGTTTCAACCTGCGGAAAAACTCTGGAGTCGCCGTAGGCTGAACTGGAAGAAGCATACACCAGGCGCCTGACTCCGGCGTCTCGGGCGGCCATTAACACATTAAGCGTACCGGTGACATTAACATCGTTGGAATCCACGGGATTGTCCACGGATCTCGGCACTGAGCGCAGAGCGGCCTGATGGAGAACATAAACCGCGCCCTTCATCGCCTTTTTCAGGTGTTCGGGATTGCGTATATCACCTTTGACGAGCTGTATCTTATTCAGGAAAGGAGCGAGGTTCTCTTTTTTGCCGGTAGAAAAATTATCAAAAACGCGCACCGTCTCACCGCGGCGCACTAATTCTTCCGTTATGTTGGAGCCGATAAAGCCGGCTCCGCCGGTCACCACCCAAACAGGTTTTTTCATAAAAACTCCTTACCTTTTAACCCGCGGCCCTCAATGTTTATAGTCTAGCATTTTTGAAAAAAATCAAAAACCGGCAGAATTAAGCATTAAGGATTAATTTCGCCCCATTTCCGTTTCATTTACCATGATCCCTTAATCCTTATAACTCCCTGCTGGCTAGTCCCTCAAATCCCCCTCTTTGCGCCAGGGGTGCCAATAGTTCCTTGAGGCGTCCTCGAACGAATCATGTCTGGCAGGATCGCTCTTTTTCAGACTTAAAAGAAAAAAGAATTCCTTCACACCTCTGCGGACTTTATAGGACCAGGTCGTGTGAAAATCATGGAAATCTTTGTACAGGATGAGGCCTTTTTCAAAAAATCTGGTGCTTCTGACCCTGTCCGTGTTAAAGCGCGTGATCTCACACCGCAGAATACTTTCGGCGCGCCAGGACTTGGCCCATGGCAGACGAAAACCAAGCATCTGGTTGACCACATATGTATTAGGCTTGTTGCTATAATTGGCCAGGCCCATCCCCACGTAATCTTTTTCGTCGCCTGAGTAAACCTGGGCGACAAGGCTGCTGTTTCCTTCGGAAAAAATGTAAGAATCCTGAATGTAAATATTCAAATTTTTACGCGGAGCATGGTACAACTCCGCGAAAAGCGGTGAAAGACGCCTGGAAACCGCGCCCCGCACCCACGAGCGCATATCATATGAGATATTAGTTTTAAAATAGGTGTTATAGACCGGCATTAAAAAGAGCTGGGAAAATAAGGAATTTATTTCCTCCCCTTTATCACCGGCTCTCCGGTCCTGTTCTAAGCGATTGATAGCCATACGGACTTGGTAAGAATGGGTAAGGTCCAGTGAACCCAAAAGACGGTCATAACGAAGGTTTACATTACTTCCGTAACGCCCGGTCCAGATATTAGTGGTGAGGGGGCTGGTGGCAATATAAAGACTTTGATTATAGAAAACGGATGGCGCAAGGGTTACCCCGTGGAGCAGCGGAACCGTCTTGGCAATCGTCCATGTACCGCCGGCTTTGCGCTGGTAATAAGGCACACCGATCTCCTTTACGCTCTCAAAAAAACCGTTGAAAGAATTAAGGACAGGTATCTTGGCTATAGTGAACGGCAACTTCTGAAAATCCAGCCTGGGAGTTGCTTCATAGGCTTTGCTAAATTGCTTCATATCGGTCGTGCCTTGGTAAAGAACGGCGGCGCTGACCCGTGTGACCGTGGTGTTGGATGTCCTGGTAAAAGCCAGATTAGCCTGCCTGTCGGGGCTGATGGCGAAAGGGTTGGTTCTGAAATAATCGTTATTAAATTCCGGGTCGGAAAGCAGTCGAAAATATGATTGGCTGTAGTATGAAGCCGAATCTATGCCGCGAAACAGATCAAGGCGGCGCCAATAACCCCCATTCAGGCCCCAGCGATCGGTAGAGGTCCCGTATTCGCGTATGCGGTACGCGGAAATATTGGCGATGGTCTTATCGTTCCTATAATCACCCTCCGCGCCGGTGCCGAAACCCTGCTTTCCGAAGTGATCAAGGTAAAGCTTGCCTTTGGTTTCATTATTGAATCGATAAGAATAGCTGGACCTTACGAAATATTCACTCCGATGGTCATGGCCGAAATTGAATGCGCTCACGAAAGGCGTACCGGGTATGAGCGGCTTATAAAGCACCGGGAAATATAAAACAGGCACCCGGCCGATATAAAAGAAGTTATTAAAAGACAGGAAATATTTATTCGGTGCCAGGTAGACGCGCGAGGCCTTTATTTTATAATCGGGCGGGGTCTCCTCGCAGGAAGTGAACTCCGCTTTTTTATAGATCTGGCGGGTGGGGGTCATCTCTCCCCGTTTGCCTGTAATGAAAAAATTCTTCTGGCTCAGACGGGCGTCGTTTATATAGCCGGTATTCTCCGAATAGTTAAATAAGCCGCTTTTACCGGAGATCGTGCCGGATGTGTCGTTCAGCACAAAGTCCTCGGGAGCGTAAACCGTACTGCTGGATGAATTCACAGTCAGGCGTCCCGCCTTTATGGTCTTCACCAGCATATTATCTGGCCCCAGCTCGTCCAGCTGAACATTGCCCTGAAGATTTATGATCCGCGTGTTTTCGTTAAAATCTCCCAACTCGGATGAAAACACAACCCTGTGCGTGCCTGTGGAAGAAGGCAGGTCGTAAGCCCGCGCCGGAGACGCGGGACCGGCAAGCAGGATGGCCAGAATTATTTTTTTTCTCATGTGGAGCCCGGGTTAGTGTCTCGCTCTTTCCATGCCCAGCAGAGCCGCCCCGTAAACACCCAGGTCGGCGTTCCTGGCCACTACAAGTTTAACTTTAACGAATGGAGTGGTTATCTGCTGGGAGGCCAAAACACTCTTCAGAGGACCCAGAAAATGCCTGGAAGCCTTGGAAACCCCTCCGGTAAGAACGACGCAGTCCGGGTTAAAAAAGAGTATCATGTCGGCCAATCCGCGCCCAAGATTCTCACCCATGTCCCGCCATATTTTAAGCGCCGGCTTGTGCCCGTTGTCGGCAGCCCTTGTGAGGCAGATGGTATTAAGCCTCTCTCTGCCAGGGGCGGCGTATCTGGCGATAAAAGCTTCGGGGTTCTTTATGGCCCGCCGGGCGCTGCGCATTATAGCGTAGCTGCCGCAGTATGCCTCCAGGCAGCCTTTAGCGCCGCAGTGGCACTGCTCCCCGGCGCGATCAAGCTTACAATGCCCTAATTCTCCGGCCGACCCTGTAGAGCCGTGATAGAGTCTGCCGTCCATAATAATACCGCTGCCTATGCCGGTGCCCAAAGTAACGGCAACCACATTCCTGTATCTGCGCTTTATCTCCAGCTCATAGGCGCCCCAGGCGGCCATATTGGCGTCGTTCTCCAGCACACAATCCAGGCCTGTAATCTTCTTCAGGGAGACCGCCAGGGGGACATTTCTCCACTGGTTCAGATTGGGAGCGAAGCGTAATATTCCTTTCTCAGGGTCCATATCTCCGGCCGCGCCTATACCGATGGAAACGGCCTTCCATTCCTGCTTAAGCCTTTTGGCAGCGGCGCCCAGCCTCTTTATGAAATCAGCCTGCCCGTTCTCCGGCGCGGTATGGAATCTTTCCTCGTGTAGGAGAGTGTTCTTGTCATCCATGACTATAAGTTTGGTGTTGGTGCCGCCGATGTCTATACCGATACCTTTCATAATTCTCCCATTCCATACAGTAAAGGATTAAGTTGTGCGCTTTCCAAACTTACCATTTTCCGCTCACCACTTAATCCTTACTGCTTATCGCTACCGACCAATTACCGGTTCACAAAAAATCGGTTTCAAAACAGAAAGAACGGATCCTATCAGATAAAAAGAACCGAGAATCACTATCGTCCCCGTCCTGGCCCCGGCAGACAGGGCGGCCTCTATGTCTTCCTGCACTTCTACTTCGGCTTCCGGTCGCAGCCTGGAAAATTCATCCGCCAAAACGCAGGGATCAATGGCTCTTTCGGAAGGCGGCTTGGTAAAAATAGCCTTTGCGGCGTAAGGGGCCAGCGTCGTAAGTATGGATAGGTGGTCCTTGTCGTTCAGAAGACCCACCACAAAAACAGCGTCCCGGTCTTTGAAAGGGGACCGGCTGAAAGTCGCAGCAAAAGCCCTTACAGCTTCCGGATTATGCGCGCCGTCCAGGATATATACGCACTCCCCGCGGCTCAACACCTGAAAACGGCCCGGCCAGTCCACGCGCGCGAAGCCCCGGACGATATCTTCCCTGCTTATCTTAAACCCGGCTCCGTTTAAAATAGACACTCCCTCGTAAACCAGCGTTGCGTTAGAAACCTGGACGTCACCCATGAGACCCAACTCCAGCTCGTCGCCGGTCTTTTTATGCTTTAGGCGCATTCGTCCGCGCTTCCAGTCGTAGCCTGAGATTTCAAAGACCGGAGCCAGAAAATGCACCCGCGCGCTTTTCTCCTGGGCCGCCAGCAGCACCGGCCCGCGGGCAGCTTCAGGCAGGAGAGGGGCCAGGCATACGCCGCCGCTTTTAATGATACCCGCTTTCTGACCGGCTATCTCACAGAGAGTGTCCCCGAGATATTTTTTATGATCGTAATCCACCGAGGAGATTACCGACAGTTCCGGCCGCGGCAGAACATTGGTCGTGTCAAAACGTCCGCCTATACCCACCTCTATGACGGCGATGTCAGTCTTCTCGCGCTCAAAATAGAGAAAAGCCATGCAAGTCAGAATTTCAAAGAAATTCAGGTCCGGGCCGGCTTTAAAAACCTCCTCCAGCAAGTCGGCGAATTTCTGTTCTGCTATCTCCTCTCCGTTTATCTTTATCCGCTCGGTCAGGGTCAGAAGGTGGGGGCTGATAAACAGGCCGGTTTTGTATCCCGCCGCCCGGAACACGGAATCAAAAAGCGCGCAAACGGAACCTTTGCCGTTCGTTCCGGTAACATGCACGGTCCTGATCTTCTCATGGGGGTTCCCTAAATTATTAAGGGCCGCGCATACCCGGTCTAAACCGTCCTTCTTAACAAAGCCCTGCCTCTCCATCAATATTTTTGAAGCTTGTTCAAAAGTCATAATTTTAAAAAACACATATTGGCATAGGCCATATACTTTAGGCTTTACGCAGAAATGTTAAGAAACTTCTTAAAAGCTTATGGCATACGGCGTACGGCCTATGGCATTTTTTTGCCATAGCAAAAAATCATGCCTTCACCCTTTCTATTCTGACGCCTGAGAGTCGAAGTTTATTTTCAATCTTCTCATAGCCGCGGTCTATATGGTAAATGCGCCTTATGATCGACTTACCTTTGGCGGCAACAGCGGCCACTATTAATGCGGCGCCGGCACGGATGTCGGACGCCATGACAGGAGCGCCCAATAAGCGCTCTACGCCCCGTATAACGGCCTTGCGGTCCGTGACAGTTATATCGGCGCCCATGCGCATAAGTTCGGCCGCGTGCATAAATCTATTTTCAAATATGGCTTCATGCACTTCGCACGAGCCCTTGGCGCGGGCCATAAAAGCCATCCAGGGTGCCTGTAGATCGGTAGGAAAACCGGGGTGGGGTTTAGTTGCAATATTCACAGGCTTCGGGCGGCCGCCGGAAGAAGTGATCGTTATGCTGCCCTTTTCAGAAGTTATCTTTACTCCGGCTTTTTTGAGAGCGCGCGCGACCGGCTTCATGAGCGCAATATCAGTATTCAGAAGTTTCAGCGTTCGCCCGGCCGCTGCGGCGGCCAGCATGAATGTGCCTGTCTCTATTCTGTCCGGCATAACTTCATATTTAAGACCCTTAAGTTCATCCACGCCTGAAATTCTGATGAGGGAGGTGCCCGCGCCCTCCACCGAGGCACCCATTTTAACGAGGGCCCTGGCCAGGTCTTCTATCTCAGGTTCGCGGGCACAGTTCTCAAGCACGGTGGTTCCTTTGAGCAGGGAGGCGCACATCATAAGGTTTTCTGTAGCGCCCACGCTCGGGAACCGGAATTTAAGGCGCGCGGGCCTGAGTCGGGCGGCGGTGAGTATAACATCGCCACCCTCATAGGAAACTGCGGCGCCCATTTTTTTAAAAGCTTCCAAATGTATATCTATAGGGCGCACGCCTATCGAACAGCCTCCAGGGAGGGAGAAGCGCACCTTTTTAAAGCGAGCGAGCAACGGCCCTGCCACCAGCATGGAGGCGCGCATCTTGCGGACAAGGTCGTAGGGGGCGTGATGCTTAAGACCGGAGGTTTCGTGCACGGTAAAGGTGTTAAAACCGAAAAAGCACCGCTTGCCCATATAGTTCAGGAGCTCAAAAGTGGACTTTATGTCCATGAGGTCGGGAACGTTCTTGATCTCGCATTTTTCCCTGGTAAGCATCGTGGCCGCAAGTATCGGCAGAGCCGCGTTTTTTGAACCGCTTATCTTAACCTCACCGCTCACGGTCCTGCCGCCGTGTATAATAAAATTGTCCATATTTTTCACCCTCTAAACTGCCGTGCCTCTAAATGGCTTTGCATCTATTTCTTTATCGCTTTTACAAACCGCTGCTTCCCGTTTAAATCTTTTATGACCTGCCGCTCCTTCCATACTTTCTCATCCAGCAGCTTTAGTGCCAGCGGGCCCTGCGTATCTCCCAACTCCAGCAGGAGAGCTCCGCCTTTTTTGAGCGCAGTTGGCGCGGCCGCGATTATTTCTCTGGCCACAACCAGCCCGTCGGCCCCGCCGTCCAGCGCAAGCCGCGGTTCGGATAAAACTTCTTTATCCAGCCCGGCTATGACCCCGGTAGGGATATAAGGCGGATTGGAAACAATAAGATCGAAAGGTCCGCCGCAATCGCTGACCGAAGAAATTTTCAGGAACTTCATCCGTCCCGCCAGGTCCAGCGCGCGGGCGTTCTCCTCGGCGCAGGCCAGGGCTCCCCGGGATTTTTCCGCCGCGGTCACCGCTGCCGCCGGGAATCTGCGCGCCAGGGCCAGCGCGATGGCGCCTGAACCGGCGCCGAAGTCAAGTATAGCGGGTGCGCCACCTCTGCGCGATTTAAGTATAAAATCCACGGCAAGCCCCACCAGTTCCTCCGTCTCAGGCCTGGGAACCAGCACCCGGTGATCAACTTTAAGAGACAGGCCGCAGAAAGGCTGGGAACCGAGTATATAAGCCAGCGGCTCGCCCTCCGCCTTGCGTGAAAGTAATTTTTCAAAGTCCGCGACGATTCCGGCCGGCACCAGAGCTCCGCCGTCGGCCAGCATGGAGAGCCTGTCTGTCTTCAGCAAATGCGCCAACAGCCAGGCGCAGTTGAGCGCGGCTTCGGAGATGCCGGCGGCTTCAAGCCGTTCGGCTCCTTTAGTCAGCAAAGCTTTCGTTGTCGGCATTTTCCTTCTTTTTTCCGATATTTAATTTAACATCTTCGAGCATATTCTTTATGCCGCCCTCAATGATCTCATCCATGTTGTACCATGACATCTGAATTCGGTGGTCGGTCACGCGGTTTTGCGGGAAATTATAGGTCCGTATCTTTTCGGTGCGGCCGCCCGTGCCCACCTGCTTCTTCCGTTCGCCTGCCAGCGAGGCGGCCTGAGTTTCCTCGGCCACCAGGATCAGCTTGGCCGCCAGAAGCTGTAACGCCTTCTGCTTATTCTGTCCCTGGGAGCGTTCCTGCTGGCATTGGGTGATTGTTCCTGTGGGGATATGAGTGATGCGCACAGCGGTCTCAACCTTGTTTACGTTCTGTCCGCCCGCGCCGCCGGCGCGGAAGGTGTCGACTTTCAGGTCCTTAGCTTCTATCTTTATCTCAACCTCCTCCGGCTCCGGCATTATAGCCACCGTGACAGTGGAGGTGTGGACGCGCCCGGAAGCCTCCGTTAGCGGCACCCGCTGTACGCGGTGCACGCCCCCCTCGTATTTCAACCAGGCGAAAGCGTTGACCCCCTCGATAAACAGAACCGCGTTCTTTATGCCTTTAAGCCCCGTAGAGTTCAGGTCGCGCAGCTCGGCTTTCCAACCCATGGCAGCGGCGAACCTGGTGTAGATCCGAAGCAGGTCGGCGGCAAAAAGTGCGGATTCATCTCCGCCCACGCCCGCGCGTATCTCCATAAAAATATTTTTTGAATCCTGCGGATCCGGGGGCAGGATAAGGAGCTCCATTTTTTTCTCAAGAGCTTCGGTTTTAGCCTTTACTTGTCCCAGTTCGCCAGCAGCAAGTTCCGCCATGGCGGGATCGGTGTCGGTCAACATTCCCTGGGTCTGGGCGAGCTCGGCACGCGCGGCATCCAGCTCGCGCTTGGTGTCGATGATTGTTTTAAGGCGGGCGTGTTTTTTGGAAAGGGCCTCTATCTCTCCGGACTTGAGTCCGCCGGAAGAGAGGCGCGATTCAGTTTCGGCAAGTTCGGAGATTATTTTTTCCAGTTCTTTTTCAAGCATGTGTCCCGTTCAGGCAACTGTCAGGCCGGCAGTATCGGGCTAAAAAAAAGCAGGCAAACATGTATATCATGATTTGCCTGCCTCTGAAAACTACGCCATGCGCGTCAGGCGGCCTTGCTTTCCGGCTTCTTCACGGCTTTGGCCTCAGCCTTGGCGGCTTTAGCAGTCTTGGCTTTGGGCGCGGAGGAAAGCACTTTTTTGGAATGCTTGGGCGCCACTGAGGTCTTTGCGGCCTTTTTAGGCTTGCGCACCACGGTCTTGCCGCCGCTGGCGGAGAACTTTTTATTGAACTTCTCCACTCTGCCGGCGGTGTCCAGCATTTTCTGCTTACCGGTATAAAAGGGATGGCAGGCGGAGCAGACTTCAACTTTGATAGAGGCTCTGGTAGAGCGGGTGACGAAAGCGTTGCCACACACGCAGGAAACCTCTGAGACTACATATTTGGGGTGGATATCGGTTTTCATAATAATCTTGTCCTTAAACGGTTAATATAGTGTTCAAATTATACCATAAAATGCAGAGGCAGAGCAGTCCAACCCGGATGTAAAGCAGCTTGGATGCAAAGCAGTCCAGCAGTCTGGAGGCAAAGCAGGTTGGCAATTTTGCTAAATCGCTTTACATCTGGACGGCTTTGCCTCTAAACGGCTTTAGATCCGGTTATCGCTTACCGATCCTGGCCAGGGGGTTCACGGATTTGCCTAAAGGCGTGATTATTTCAAAATGCAGGTGAGGCCCCGTGGACATGCCGGTGGCGCCTACGCGCCCCAGCATGTTTTTGGATTTCTGAACCGTCTCTCCGACGCCCACCGACACTTTGGAAAGGTGTCCGTATCGCGTAAGCGAACCGTCCTTGTGGCGCACCTCCACAATATTGCCGTAGCCCTCCTTCCAGCCGGCAAACGTAACCGTGCCTGATCTGGAGGGGAATACAGGCGTACCTACGGGCATCGGGATGTCGCAGCCCTTATGAAAGACTTTGCGTTTCAGAACCGGATGATAGCGCATGCCAAAGTTGGAACTGATTCTGGAAAAATACGGAAGCGGCATTCGGTAAGTGTCTAAATTCAGGTAGACTGCCGGCAGCTGCAAGCGGTCGCCTTTCTTAAATTTATACGGGACCAACATCGCCATCGCCGGCAGCTGGTTGTCTTTGATAATCGCGGCCTTAAAGTCTTTCAGATTAGTTTCATTCGGCTTAAAGCGGCGGGCAATGCCTTCCAGGGTCTCTCCGTCCACAACCGCCTCGTAAAGGTATCCCCGGCCGTTATGCACCCGGATATACCCTCCTCTGGAAAGAAAGATGAAGTCGTTATTATTCGTGCTTTGGAGTGACCTGACGTCCGTGCCGTAATCGGCCGCGATAGTCCTGATGTCCTCGCCCTTAAGAACTTTGTGCCGGGCGTGTATGAGGCGCGGTATCCTGCGGAAAGCTTCAGGCGGCGGTTCCGCCGGGCCGGAAGGAGTAAGCACGGAAAATCTGGCGTAATCCGAACTTCCGCCCGCAGGAATGAATGCGGCAGAAAACATCGCCAGCGCGGCCACGCAGACCACCGCTATAAGATAACTTTTTGTGGCTATTCGCAAACGGTCTCCACCGCAACAGGGTAGAGGGTTCAGGTGTCAGGGTTTAGG
>Ga0114951_10006337_pt1 | contig 10503 bp, 7 predicted proteins | sample AM7aDNAmetaG_FD_88677 | JGI IMG/M metagenome (GOLD analysis project Ga0114951, IMG submission 88677) | Freshwater microbial communities from Finland to study Microbial Dark Matter (Phase II) - AM7a DNA metaG | ecosystem: Environmental > Aquatic > Freshwater > Lake | place: Finland: Lake Alinen...
AATTTTTAGTCGGTTAGTAGTGATAAAATATATTTAGCTTGAATAATTCAAATATTGGATTAAAGTCCAGAATATGAGTCTCTTATAATAGCCCCGACCTTAAGGTCGGGGCTATTGAAAAACTTGATAATAAGGGCTTTAGCCCAAAATAAATGACGTTTATGAATTAATCAGGTTAGTAATAATACCTTATTGTCTTGCATTTATTATTTTGATATTTACTTATTAATTTTATTAAATGTCAAAAAAATAATTATACTTTTGATTAAAATTAGATAAGCATTTTTTCAACTTATCTGAAACTGTAATTATTAGTTAAACAAAATACAGTTTATGCAATCTAAGAATAAGAAAATACTGTTAATTACAGGCATTGTAGTAGTTTCTGTCGGTTTTATTTTTTTGATTTTTCTCGGTGTGCGCTACTACCAGCAATTGAAGTCCCCAAAGAGTCCTGTAATATCTGCAGTTCCAAGTACGGCAGGCTTAATTGTGGAAATTAATAATACTATAACATTATGGGAAAAGCTTTCAAAAAATACCGCTTTTTGGAAAGAACTCTCACAAATTGAACCCTTTAAACTGCTTAACAGTCAATTGATATATGCTGATTCTCTAATAAAGAAGAGTGATGATGCCAAATCACTTTTGGAAACAGGCCCTATGTATATATCTTTTCATCCGGCAGCACAAAAGCCTTGCAACTTTTTGTTTTTGAAAGAGTTTTCAAACAGAGAAAACATATCTTCTATTGAAAGCATCTTTGACAATCTTTATTTAAAGAAAGTGAGTTGTACAAAAACAAAGTTTAAAGATGTTAGCTTGTTAGAGATTAAAATTTCTAATTCACCCCGGAGTTTATTTTTTGCTGCTTATAAAGGGGTATTAATGTGCAGCACTGTAAGGACATTAGTAGAAGATGCTATTTTACAATTAAATTCTGCGGTTTCTTTTTTTACTGACAAGGGCTTTACTCAGGTAGCTCAAACTGTAGGAAAGAAGGTTGATGCCAATATATACATAAATTACAAACAGTTTCAACAGATTTTACTTCAACTTATCAATGAAAATGATAGAGAGAGTATTTCCTTTTTACCTTACTTTGGCCAGTGGACAGGATTAGATTTAAATATTGAAAACAATGCTATAATACTAAATGGCTTTACTAATTCACAGTCAAATAATGATGGTTTTCTAAATCTTATAGCAAAACAAACACCTCAAAAAGTCGAAGTTACAAGGCTTTTACCTCACAATACTTCTTCATTTATTTTTTTTGGGTTTGAAAATTTTAAACTTTATTTTGAAAATAGTATAAAGCAAAAAGAGAAACACAATACATATAAATCATTTAAATCTGATATTGATGCTTTTAGTAATAATTATGGCGTAAATATAGAAAGAGATATTGTTGATTGTATTTCTTCTGAAATTGCTTTTGCAACTTTAGTTGACAATTCAGTTGGTGATTCGCTTCAGAACTTTCTCTTTATTCGCTTTAAAGATAGAGAAAAGCTTAATGAATTATCTAAGTTGTTGACAATTAAAAGCAAAACAAAGCTAAGTAATGTAAATATACCAGACACAACTTCTTATAGAGAATATAAATTTGGCTATTTTGATTATCCTGAAATATTTAACAGCATTTTGGGTACTTCACTTAATATCTCAGACTTATACTCTCATACAATGATTGATAATTATTTAGTACTCGGACGGTCAAGAAATGCATTAATAAATATAATAAATGCAGTTGTCTTTAACAGAAACCTTAATAATAGTGAAACATATAATAGCTTTTCTAACCTGTTGTCAACAAAAGCTAATGTTTATTTCTATTTTAATACAGCACAATCGTTTAACCTGCTTAAGAGTTATGTGTCAAAGAATATTGCAATGAACATTGATCAATACAACAAGAGTATTGTTCGATTTGAGTCATTTGCTATACAGATAAGTGAAAACAACGGACTTTTCTATAATAATATTTGTATCACATATAATCCTAATAAAGTGGTTGAGAAAACTTCTTCATTATGGGAAACTGAATTGGAGAAGCCAGCTTCAGACAAAATTTATAAAGTAATAAACCATAATGATAATTCTAATGAGGTGTTGGTTAGAGATGATAAAAATAATATTTATTTAATTGACAGAAGTGGCATTATCTTATGGAAAGTGAATATTGGGGAGAATATTTTAAGTGATTTGATCCAGATTGATTTTTATAATAATGGCAAGTTGCAATATCTTTTCAATACACCAAACTTCATATATGTTGTTGACAGAAACGGACAAAATGTTGCTAATTTTCCGGTTAAATTAAAACATAAAGCAACAAATGGGTTATCTGTATTTGATTATGACAATAATAAAAACTACAGAATTTTCTTAGCTACAGAGAAAAATGAGCTGATTAATCTGGATAAAAATGCAGAGAAAGTAGATGGGTGGAGTAATTTCAAAACTCAAAATCCTGTTCAAGCCCCTATCCAGTTCATAAGACTGCTGGGGAAAGATTTTTTAATTGCTACCGATACTAAAGGTAAAATGTATATTCTTGACAGAAAGGGAGATATCAGAATAAAACAAGATAAGCCTTTAGAGAAATCTGTGAATAATATCTTTTACCCTTTAATAACTCCTGAAAAAAAAGGAAAATTTGTTACAACAAGTAAAACGGGTAAAGTCATTACTATAGATTTTAATGGAAAGACTGAAGAATCTTTTATTTCAGACTTCTCCGAAAATCATTTTTTTATTTTTGAAGATATTAATAATAATTCGCTTAAGGAATATATTTTCATTGATAACAAGAAACTTTCTATTTATGATTTGAACAAAGTACTGGTAAAAGAATATTCTTTTGATGGTGCTGTTGATGTGCCTCCTGTATATTTTTATGATAATAACAAGTATAAACTTGGTGTAGTTACAAATACCGGGAAAATATATCTTTTTAATAACGAAATGGAGCTGGTTCCTAACTTTCCTTTAAATGGCAACATACCTTTTGTAATTGAAAGCAATGAAAATGCAAAAAGCTATATTATTGCTGCCAATCAAAAGATTGTGTATAAGTACTTATTAGAATAGGAGCAGCTTGAAAAAATTAATATTTTACATTCTGTTGTTAAAAAATTCTAGGATATTTATTAAATTTATTTTGTTTTAGCTAATTTTATATGTATATTTGAAAATATGTTTCAGCAAATATTTTATTGTCCTTAAAACTTAAAATTATAGTTATGAAATTTTTTAAAATAATAAATAAACGGATGTTTTTATTAACATCTGTTATATTAACTGTAAGTGTTTTCATGGTATCCTGCTTAAAAAATGACTTTGATTTTAGCAAATTTACAAAACCTACATGGGAGCCTAATTTTTCTTTGCCCCTTGTTCACTCAAAATTGAGCCTGAGTAAAATTTTGGGCGTAACTGGTGGAGATAGTTTGTTGAATGAAGATGCCAACCACTTTCTGACACTGATATATCGCGATAATATTTTTTCACAATATGCTTATGATGCTTTTAAAATAATTGATCAAAACTATACTAAAAATTATCCATTTTCATTACCACCGGGTATGAATGTTGGCGACAGTGTATCAGGTTCTTTCACAGATAATATAATATTTAACGATACAAACAATGCTGTTTTAGATACTATGTATTTGAAAAGTGGAAACCTGAATTTTAAAATGAATTCAACTATCAATCAGAACGCAAAGATAGAAATAGTAATGCCTTCTGTTACTAAGAATGGAATACCGTTAGGAACGGTTATCAACTATATATATACTGGCGCTCCTTTAAATATTAATTTTAATTTACCTTTGTCGGGGTATAAAATTGTTTTTCATCAAGCAGGAGGTATTTTTAATCAGTTGGCAATAAATTATAAGGTAACTCTTTATAACATAGGTTCACCGGATTTATCACCTTATAATTTTAACTTTGATTTAGGTTTTCAAAGTTTAAAATATTCTAAAATTTTTGGATATTTAAATCAGAAAAGCTTTTCTTTCCCAATCGATACGCTTTCCATCGACATTTTTAAGAACAGTTGGTTTGGTCACTTTCTACTTGAAGACCCTAAATTTACTGTGAAAGTGAAAAATTCATATGGTTTTCCATTAAATATTAATTTTGATTTACTGGATGCTTACAATCCGAAAACACCTGCATTAATTAATGTATGGGGAGTTCCCAATCCTTTTAGTATAAATACTCCAACAAGTGTAGGTCAAGTAACTGAAACATCTTTTATCCTTAATAAAAATAATTCTAATATTAAAGATGCAATTAATATTACACCACACTATTTTGCCTATCACTTTACAGGACAAGCTAATCCTTCTGGTATTTATCAGTCTAATTTTATTCTAGACACCAGCAGTTTTAAAGTAGATGTAGAAATGGAATTGCCTCTTTTTGGCAGAGCATGGGACTTTGTTATACAGGATACTGTTGATTTTAAGTTTGATAAGGTTGATGAGCTGGTTTATGCCAACTTTAAAATAAACATTTTAAATGGATTCCCTTTAGATGCTAAGATGCAGATTGTTATTACAGATTCATTATATGTTCCCCTTGATTCATTATTTGTTGGAGAACAATATGTGATTAGATCAGGTTCTGTTGGGCCTGCACCTGATTACAGAGTTATATCACCAAACAATGTATATACCGAAGTTAACTTGTCTCAGACCCGTTTAACCAAATTAAGTAATGCCCGCAAGATGCTTATCAGGTCTAAGTTGAATACAACTAATACAGGTCTTGATATAATGAAAATTTATTCAGATTATTTATTAGATGTGAGATTGGCTGTACAGGCTCAACTAAAGGTAGATTTAAATAAAAAATATTAATTCTTTTATTTTAATAAGATGAGAAATATTAAATTAAATATATTGTTAAGTTTTTTGGGTCTGGTAATATTAATTCATCAGTCAGAGGCTCAAAACGATGTGTCAATACACCTTCTGCAGAGTGTGCCACAGGCAATTTATACCAATCCGTCTTTTTCCCCACAAGCCAAAGTTTATGTGGGTTTCCCTTTATTATCATCAATTTATTTTGGTTTAAGCCATAGTGGATTTGCTTACAGAGATGTTGTAAAGAAACGTGCAGATGATTCTCTATACCTGGACCTTGATAATATGTTAGACAAAATGGGTAAGAAAAATTATCTCTCTGTAAATTTCAATGAAGAATTGTTGGCTTTTGGTTTTAAAGTAAAGAAGAATTATTTCAGCTTTAGCGCTACGGAAAAAGTAAGTACAAGAATAACTTATCCAAAAGATTTATTCTCTTTATTATGGAAGGGAAATACCCAGTTCTTAGGTAAGGATGCCGACTTTTCAGGAATTGGTGTTAACCTGATTCATTACAGAGAATTTGCTGTTGGCATGAACAGGCAAATAACAGATAAACTGACTGTAGGCATACGGGCTAAGGCTCTTATGGGAATGGCTAATGTATGGACAGAAAAAAGTGATATTACCTTAAGCACAGACCCAAATACTTATGACCTGACTGCACGTTCTCATATTATTATCAATACTTCTCTACCTGAAGTTGCTTATGGTGATTCAACGGATTTCAACCCTATTAATTACATTTTAAATTCCTCAAATAAAGGCTTTGCTTTCGATATCGGAGGTACTTATAAAATCAATGATAAGTTTACTGTTGCTGCAAGTGTATTGGATATAGGAAAAATTAATTGGACAACAGGGACAAGGAACTATACTTCAGATGATGTTTCTTTTAAATTTGAGGGAATTGATTTGAATGATTTCTTTGGAAAAGATTCAACTGATCCAAGCGGGGTTCAGATTTTAACCGATTCATTGAAGAAAACTTTTCAGATAAAGGAAACTAAAAACAATTATAGCAATTGGTTGCCAACTATTTTTTATATAACAGGAATTTATAACTTAACAGAAAAGGATAAGGTGGGTGCATTAATCAGAGGTGATATCTTCAATGGAGGGATACATCCTTCTTTAACACTTTCATATAATAAACGTTTCTTTAATATGTTTAGTGCTGTGGCTACCTATTCAATAATGAACAGGAGTTATCTGAACTTTGGATTTGGTATGTCTTTACAGTTAAGTGCTTTTCAATTTTATGTACTTAATGATAATATTTATGGGCTGTTTTTCCCTACATCTTCCAGAAATGCTAATGTGCATTTTGGGATTAACTTCTTATTTGGTTATAAGGTTAAACCACCTGAAGCTCCACTTATCAATTAACTATTTCAATCTCATTGATCAGGTTTTTCGCACCGGCAAACTTATCAATGATAAAAAGTACATAACGGATATCAAGAGAAATATTTCTGCATTGATCAGGGTCGTAATTCAGGTCACTCATTGTACCCTCCCAGTTTCTGTCGAAGTTAATACCGATGAGTTGTCCCTCTGCATTTAATACCGGACTTCCTGAATTCCCTCCTGTTGTATGGTTAGATGCAATAAAGCATATTGGGATAGTGTCATTTTTAGCATATCTGCCAAAATCTTTATTCTTATAAAGTACTCTTAATTTAGGATGTACCATATAATCTTCATTTCCTAATGTTTCTTTTTCAAAAATGCCATCTAATGTAGTGAAATACCTATATTTTACTGCATCTTTAGGAATATAATCATCAACTTTACCATAAGTAACCCTTAAGGTTAAATTGGCGTCAGGATAAAATGTTTTGTTTTTCTGCATCTCCATCAATCCTTGTAAATATATTCTGTTAAGGCTATCAAGCTGGTCTTTGTATTTTGTCAGGAAGGGATATATTTTATTGTAATAATTATCAAACAGACCTTGTGCCAAAACAAAAGCAGGGTCTTTGCTTATTTGTTTATAGTTTTTAGTTGTGTATGTGCTGAGTAGCTTATTTATTCTATCGTTAGATGTAAAAATTGTGTTGTTAAAGACATTTTCAGCAAACTTTTTAGAATCCCCTTTAAATTTTGTGCTGACAAGTTTCAATACATCAGGTACATTACCTTTGTCGAAGCTTTCATAATAGGCTTTCATAGTTTGTATAAACAGTTCTTTATCGATATTTATATTATAATTTTTAAAAAAACCTATAGCAGCATTTTTAAGTTGTGTAATCGTTTTTTCAATTTCCTTATCATCAGGATTTTTATTTTTACTAAGCAGTAAAAGCTTGTTATAAGAATAAGCGAAAGAAATAATTTCAGATCCTAAACATGCCTCGGTAAAGTACTTATAAGACTTTCTTGTGTCATACTGCGCTTTGTAAATTTTCTCAAACAAAGGAAGCAGTCCCGCATATTTAGTTTTATTTTTATCGGAACTTTGAGTCCAGTTTTGAAAATCTGCTTCAAAATGTTTTTTATTCTCAATAGTATTTAATTTTTGCAAACCTTTGTCTTCACCCATCCATTTTTTCCAGCCATTGGCAATATTTGCATATTTGGCTGAATATTGAATACGTATTTTAGCATCGCTTTTCATATATGAATCAATTATTCCCAAACGTATATCTCTCATTCTGATAGCAATAGGATTTTCGGTTTCTTTAATTAGTTCTACTTCATAAGATGTGGCAAATTGGTTTGTAGAGCCTGGGAAGCCATAGACAAGAGTAAAATCTCCCTTTTCTACACCTTTAATAGATACAGGTAAATACTTTTTAGGTACATAAGGTATGTTGTCAGGTGAGTAATCAGCAGGATTATTGTTCTTATCAGCATAAATTCTGAAAAGGGAAAAATCTCCTGTATGACGTGGCCACATCCAGTTGTCAGTATCACCTCCGAATTTGCCTATTGAAGAAGGAGGGGCACCCACAAGGCGTACATCTTTAAATACTTCATTTACAAATAAAAAATACTGGTTACCATTGTAAAAATCCTTCACAACAGCCTGATAATGTGTTCCTTCAATAGCTTTTTCAGTAATTGACTTGATGTTTTTTTCAACCAACTCATTGCGTTTTTGTTGTGTCATCATATTGTCAACACCTTTCAACACCATATCTGTTACATCTTCCATACGCACCAAAAAGGAAACTGTAAGGTTTTGATCGACAAGTTCTTCCTTCTTGCTCATAGCCCAAAAGCCATCTTTCAGATAATCATTTTCAACTGTGCTGTGAGCCTGTATTTGACCGTAACCACAATGATGATTGGTAATTAGTAATCCCTCTTTTGAAATTATTTCTCCTGTGCATCCGCGACCAAAAAGCACAACAGCATCTTTTAAACTGTTCTGATTAATACTGTAAATGTCTTCTGCATTTAATTTCATTCCCATGCTTTTCATGCGGGCTTCATTATTTTTTAATAACAATGGTATCCACATGCCTTCATCAGCTCTTAGGACTGAAGCGTTAAGCAGTATAATCAGAAGAAATAATAATGTTTTTTTCATCGCTGGCTTATTAGGTTATAAATATTATTTTAATGATAATCAATATAATTAATGATGCTATTTCTACTTGATGAATATAAATCCCAAAAATCAAGTTCCAAGCCCCAAGCCTCAAGTCCTAAACCCTATGTTCCAAAACTCAATATTCAGGTTCCAAATTACAGAAAATGTTTATTGTTAGTTGTTTTTTTTTCTTTGAATTTGAAATTTGGAGCTTGGAATTTGGAGTTTACGTTGTTTGTAAATATATAAAAAAACTTATGTAATTAATCACAAGCATCTGGGTAAAAAATTATGCAACTGCAATAGCTGAAATTCCAACATTTGCACCCAGAGGTAAATTACAAACCTGAATTGTATCCCTGGCAGGGAAATTACTTGTAAAGTATTCAGCATAAACCTTATTAACAATGACAAAGTTTTTAATATCAGTTATAAATATTTGTGTTTTAACAATATCAGAAAAACTTAAACCTGCTTCTTCAAGAATGTTTTTAATATTTTGCATTACCTGTCGGGCTTCAGCCTCAATTGAATCTTTTACTAGTACACCTGTTGCAGGATCGATAGGAACCTGCTCCGAAATGTATAATGTGTCGTTGCTTAATATAGCTTGATTGTAAGGTCCAATTGGAAGCGGAGCTTTTGCTGTTTTAATAATTTTTTTCATTTTAATTATTTTAAATTTGAATTTCTGTATTTTTTACTAATTTCACTTCAGGAAGATGGAAAACAGTAGTACAAAAATAATTATTATCTGAATGAAATTATTGATAATTGATAATTATGATTCTTTTACGTACAATCTGTTGCATTATATGCAAGAGTTGACTGATGATATTACCGTGTTCAGAAATGATGCTATAGCCCTGGAGGACATAAGTAATTACGATGCATTAATCATATCGCCAGGGCCAGGTTTGCCAGAGGATGCTGGTGTTTGTATTGATGCTATCAGAGCGTATTATAAAACAAAAAGAATATTAGGTATTTGTTTGGGGCATCAGGCAATAGCTGTTGCATTTGAAGGTCGGCTGAAAAATCTTAGCAATGTTTCGCATGGGGTTAGTAAATTAACTAAAGTAAGTATGCCTGCTGATAAAATTTACAAAGATGTGCCTCATGAGTTTCTGAGTGGCAGGTATCATTCATGGGTGGTTGATACAGTTAACTTACCAAAAGAATTGATTATTACAGCAGTTGATGAAGATAATGAAATCATGTCTGTCCGCCATTGCATCTATGATGTGAGAGGGGTGCAATTCCATCCCGAGTCCATCATGACTGATTATGGGAAAAAGATATTGAAGAATTGGTTGAAATGATGGGGGTAGAATAATCACAGAAAAGGAAAGCACTGAGAAACACAGAGAAATATATCTCTCGCAAAGGCGCAAAGAAAATATATGCAAAAGGCTTCTGCAGATTGCAGATTGCAGACTGAGAGACTGCCAACTGTTACTGCCTACTTCTGCAGCTGCCAACTGCTGCTGCCAACTGCTTAAAGCTTACTCAAAAACCAAAATACTTCCAATATCTATTGGCTTTTCTGATGAAAGTTCGACTAATTCTAATTTTGATGCATTTACAAATTGTTCAATATCAGCTTTTTCTGAAAAATAATTAAGAGCACCGTTGATAAAAAAATACGCTTTGCTGGTACCACAACATCCACCAAAAAATCCATGAGAAAAACCTTTAAGCTTAATATTTTCCGGGTTAACATATAGCACTGACAAATCAGCATTCTTAAGTGTTTTTAAGATGCCACTGTCAGAAGTTATATATGTATTATTTGGTAATGCCACTAAATTGCACCTGGCATAGCCTTGATGAACATTTAACGGTTTAATATTACGACAATTTTGCTTAATAATATTATCTGTTATAGATAAATTATGAATTAAATAGTGTGAAGTCAGTAAAGCATTGTACATCGCTGTTTGTGGGTAGGCGCTTCCTATGGTGGCTTCTCCGGCAATAATATGGTAGCCCTTTAAAGCAAGATTATTTAAGAAGCTTTTAGGTGTATTAGGTGAGTAAATAATTGTTGATGTGTTGAGTTGAAAAAGAAAAATATCT
>Ga0114951_10006338_pt1 | contig 10501 bp, 13 predicted proteins | sample AM7aDNAmetaG_FD_88677 | JGI IMG/M metagenome (GOLD analysis project Ga0114951, IMG submission 88677) | Freshwater microbial communities from Finland to study Microbial Dark Matter (Phase II) - AM7a DNA metaG | ecosystem: Environmental > Aquatic > Freshwater > Lake | place: Finland: Lake Alinen...
TAAGAAGATCAAGATAAACGGCGACTGGCACTTTAATGAGGTTACCAAAGACTCAAGCAGGATGATGGAAAAACTGGGTCTTAGATACGAGTGATATGATACGTATATTTTTCAAGGTTAGGGGTTAAATGAGGCCTTGGCTGCCTTAAAAGCTTATGGCTATGATAAAAATGGGAGTCATAAGGTATTGATACAAATAAATGAGGTCCAGAATATCGGTTGTAATCCTTTGCAGCTTCTCTGAGACATTACTCAATTGCTCTGTTAAAGCATAAGAACCTTGTTAAGCTGGGTATTTTCAGTTCCAAAGCTCTGGAATATACGAATACAATAAAAAACTACTGGCACAACACCGCTAATAATCATATTTTTAGCTTGTTCCCTGACCAATTCTTTCTTTTGTAAACTTGGCCTTATCGGGTTATTTGATGTTTATTCTAAGTCTTTATCTTTACAAACCGCCGTATGCCTAACGGCATTTATTAGTGGTGAGTGGACAGTGAGGGAAATAATCCCTCGCTTCCTACTCAATTAATGTTAAATTTCAGATACTAAAATGAAATTTTTTATACGGGTTTCTATTTTTTTATAAGTTGTTTCACAATAATTTTGATGCAATTCCCCTTTCGATCTAAGAGCCTGGACAGCGCAACCACAACCACATACTGGAAGAAGACGACAATTGACACATTCATGGAAATTGGAAGGCTTTCGAGATAAAAATTGATCATACCTAACTTTGTCAATTACAAGTAAACTATTTTCATCAATGAACCCGAGCTTGTATTTCTTAAAATCCATCAATTCATCGCATTTGAAAACATCAAGTTCCGGGGTAATTGTAAACCCATGAAATCTATGAAACATACAAGTTGTTATAACCGAGAAATTATCTATTGTTGGTGCATATCCAAAGGGCTTTAAGACGTTGTATATTTCAATCATTAAATTCTCAAAATCAGACGAATTTATACTATGACTATAATCAGGACTGATAGGTGATAAAAAATTAACCCAACCTAATTCAAAATTTTTAACATTTATAGAATGTAATTTAGAAGCAACATTGGAAATCTGTGTGAAATTTTTTGTATCCACGTTCATTCTAACTTTTAGAAGATCATTCCCACCTTGTTTTATAATACTTGAAATATTACTGATGATTTTATCATATGAACCTTTTCCGTTTCTATATGCACGCCGTTGATTGTGAGTTTCTCGATCACCGTCAATGGTTATCTGCATATATACATCGTTTATAATAAACAGTTTAATTATTTCATCATCCAGTAAAGTTCCATTGGTAACAATATCATAATCAATTGGAATATTTGTTTTTTTTAAAGTCAAAGCTAACTCATCAAACAAAATTTTTATTAACCTTTTTGCTAACAGAGGTTCTCCGCCATATATTTCAATACTACATTGAGAATATTGACCAGTAAACAATTCATTTGAAATCCAATTAGTAAACCGGTGAAAATTACTAATACTCATTACACCATTTTTTTGAGGAGCCCTTTGGTAACAGTATTTACAAGTAAGGTTGCATGAGAAAGCAAAGAAGATTTGTACTTCGAGTTTATTTGGGTTTCTATGAGATTCAAATTTTTTAAGGTAATCGCCAATCTCATCATAATCAGAAGAGATAATATAACCTTGTTTTGTAAAAAACAAATTTGCTTCTTCAGTATGTTGAGTCAAATCCCATTCTGGCGATTGAAAAACATCATAATAAATATCACTTAGCTCCGAAATAGATGAGTTTAATGTGTTGTATATTATGAATTTATCGCCTATCTTAAAAAATAGGTTATAAAAAGAAGTTTTCATTACTAACCAATACTGAAATAGTGAACACAATAATCTTACACCACATGAAATAAAACATGTAACCTAATTCTTTCAAATGCTATTATGCTTTAGAGAAAGAATAAAAAAACTCACCCTTCCAAAGGAAGCAGCTGATGTAGAACTACTCTACAAGTTAATTATTAAGTATGAGTACATTGTTTTGGTGTATGGGTTCTATATCCCATGACCATCTTTTGTGAATTCGCCATAGCTTCTACATTTATCGGCTTCTCTTTAATGATTTTGAAACCGTTGTTCTGGATAGATGCCTTAATCACATTTTTTTCAACCTTGACATTTGTTTTCATAATCAATTATTTAATAATACATCACTAAGTATGAACATGTTACATATTTCAAATTTGTCAAAAATTAATTGGTACATGCAAAACTCTCAATTTGATTAATCATTAAAAAAGAAATCCTTGTTTTCTAGTTTTAGATAAAAAAAAAAACGATTTATAAACATAGATTATCAATTCACTTCATTCTATTTATATTTATAATAAAATTACTATGTCCGTTCTTAAATCTTTGAAATATAAACAAATAGGTTTATTTACCTGGCCTATTTTTAGTTTTAAATGCTTTTTGAAATTTCTTTTCGGTTGTTTTGGGAGCATCCGAACCACCTTTTGATAGTTTATGTTCTTTACTCCTATGATCATAAGTTCCGTTATTTTTGACTGGTTGATCCATATATTAATCTTTTAAATAAATATTGTTGGACGGTGTGTAAATTTTAATCAAATCTGCTTCTAATGCAATAGATAGTTTATTATTTTGTGTGTATAATGCCTTTACCTTAGTAGCACCATTATCTTTACCCCTGCAAATTGCAGAATGAATTTCAAAAATATGAATGTGTTCAAGTACCATACGCCCTTGACCAGCTCTTCCGATATATTTAACATCTAAATCATCATTTACAAACACATAAACGCCTGCATTTTCTTTTAATTCTTTATAATTGTCAATTAAAAACCAATCGGTTTTGTCAACAATTCTTTTATCTTCTTCTTGATTTCCATTCCATTTCATAATATTCAATTTTTCAATTTCAAAAATATCCCTATTTAATATTTCTGTAATTTCCGATAATTTCAGTTCAAAGGCTATTGTTGAATTATTTTTTTCACAAGTGCCAATTATTACTCTTCTAAGTACCGCTAAGCACCCACTAACAAATAGTATAAGAGCAGGAACACACCAGTTGAGGTGAAATGTTAAGTTATTCCTCTGCTCATTTGAAAATTAGTGGTTTTCTACGGGAGAATTACTAGCAACGCAATATTTGATTATGTTAAAGAACGAATATAATGGGGACTTTGTCCCCATTTACAGAAAGGGTTAAACTTCTTCCTTTATTTTTCTTGCTAAATTAATTAATTTTCAAGAACAAAGCAAAGAATTAGAAATTTTAATTTATAAATAGACCAAATTTAAATATGCAAAAGAATAGGTGAAAATAGAACAACCTCCTTTGTTAATATGAGTTTTATTGCTATTTCTTGATTTTCTCGTATGTTCTTTTTCCAAATTTTATAATATATTTAAATATTCCTTTGTGATTTGCCTGTTTCTCTTTTTCGTTGTCGTCATTCATTTCCTGCACCGCATCATTCATCCCTTTTACTGCCAAATTCATTTCTGTAAAAGCCTCGTCCAATTTCTTTCTATATTCTTCTCTGTTTGCCAACAATTTTGCAATTTTCTTTTTATATTCTTCTTCGCTTAATATATTCGAAGTTGCTTGAACTGGTTCGGGATTGGATGGAAGATTTTCATGTATACTCAGTTTCTCAATCAACCGACTCATTGTCTCCGTTGAGCGATCAATGCTTACCACGACTTCTTTTATCTGCCGCTCTTGTTCCTCTGACGTTATATTATTTTCATTTGAGTTACCTGATAAATTATAATACTCCTGTATTTTACTTGATTCTATTCTATCTTTCATGCCTTTCACAGATTCACGCATTCCTAACATCAGCTCATATATTTTTTTATTGGCATCAATACTTTCACCTGTTATGGATTGAAGTTGTTCAATATTTGGTGCATTGAGAATCTTGAACATGAGATTAATTTCAGTTTTGAATTTACATTTCACATGCCCGCAAGAGGTGCCAGTTTTCAATTGCTCAGCGATGGCATCTTCTTTACTTCTCATACAAACTGGACAAACTTTCGCACGGCTTTTCCTTCCTATGGATAATTCAGGTTTTGTTCCCATCTTCATTTTTCTTCATTGGTGAAAGTATCTTTATTTTGTATTTTGGTTTAATTTTGGGGAGTATTTTGATCTTGTTTTTATATTGCAAGGCTTGCTTTATTTCCACATCAAAAGTACATTTAACATGCCCGCAGCAACTACCTTTCTCCACTTGTTCTCTTATTGCCACTTCCTTTTTCCGTTTACAAATTCCACAGATAGTTGGACCGGTCGCTTTCCCTTGTTTCATAATTTAGTGAATCTTGAACCCAATTCATTTACTATTTCAGAAAATTCATGTTGCTCAACATCAGAAATTTCATTCTTTAAAATACTTCGAATTTCACTCAAATAACTAAACAAGGCCGCAACTTCAGTATATGGTTTATGGCCATAAAGTTCATTTAACAGTCTGTCTATTTTGTCGATATACTTATGCCAATCGATAATCAATTGCTTAATGTCAACTTCATTTCGTTGATCATCCAATTTCAACAGCATTAAATCATTTTGAATCCTTTCAATAAGAGTCAGAATCAACTTGACTTTTTTTTGATTTGTCGTATCTGTAGATTTGAATAATTTGACCGGTTCTCTTTGTTTACCTTTCTCTGGTGACAATTTCCGATTCTGGGCAAAGAAAACTTTGCCCGGATTTTTACCATACGGTCTTGCCGGCTTTTGATATTCATCATTTAAATTCACAAGAAAAATATCTTTAAATTCATGAGCTGTTGAATTCTTCAATACTTTAAATCCGAGATATTCTTCTTTTATATTATCAACGACAATTCCACACTGATGGGGTGCATAGTACATCCCTTTTAGCGTTTTGTAATCAACTGTCGAATAGAATGCCCCAAAGGAAGGATGGGAGTGAATCCAAATTAATTGAAGAAGTTTCTTTTCATTGGTAAGACGCGCGATTCGAACCTGATCCTGAATTGAAATTTCACAGAATGCCGCAGAAGTTTTAGCACCACTTCCGGGTTCAAAATCAGTACCAACAGAAAATTCACCGTATTGGTCAGAGTAATAAAGACCAAGTATGATCCCGGATGCCTCATGGTTTCTGTTATTGTATTCATCATTAGCTTTAAGAATGAAAGAATTCCAGACAGACTCATCAATATATGAAACAAATGCAGGTATAGAGTCATTATGCAATTTTTGCCGATCGCTGAATATTCTTTTCATCCTTTCATCACTTGAAAGAACAAAATCTTGAGGAATTGCCATTTTTTTCTTCCCAATAATCATACCGTCTCCATTGGCATTGTTAATCTAAAAGGAAGTGAAATATGTTAATAGGTTCTGCTTTTATTCCTTTTGTGAGGATTAGATCCATTGGTAATATTCCTAGTTCATTAAGTTTTTTCTGCAATATTGCTGTGTTTTTCATTTTTACATGCACCTCTGAAGTAACTTCCCAATTCCCCGGAAAATAGTATTCTTTTTTACTTCGGCAAGTTCCACACCATCTTTCTTCATCAAAAATTGTTGAAAATCTTTTGTTGAAAATCATTTCTTTCCCGCATCCCTCGCAAAAACCAAGTGTAACAAATCGTTCAGGAAGGGTAAGCAGAAAATAATCATGATATTTTTTGTTTATCAAATTGAGAAAATCCAATGTGATCATCTGATTATCAGCTTGAATCTTAATATATTCCAACCGAGGTTCTTTATGAATAAGACATTGCTGACTCCGGTCGATCCCGTAAGTACTCATCCTGTGATCCATTCCATAATATTGCAGGAGCTTGTTTTTCAGTGTGGATTTCCCCTGTAAGAATTTGATTATCTCAGTAGCAATTAACACACCAGCCATGGCAGAAGCTACTTGTATAGTAGGAATATGGCTTAACTTTTCATCCTTAATTTTCAGCCCGGAACAACTATTTCGTTTTTCCGAAAATCCTTTTTGTCCAATAAGTTCCCGAAGACAGGGTGAATTTTCTTCTGAAGGATCAAAAAAACTAATATCCACATTCATTTTCTCAAATCCCATTTCAAAGAATGGTCTTTTCAATCGGACGCACCAATCATTAATATATGCTCTTGCTTGAAGTGTATCGACACAACAGACGACTATATCATGATTGATAAAGATTCCGGGGCCTATATCCTGCATTATATTTCCATGAATCCCTTTGATGACAGGACTTTCATGAAGTGAATATTCCAGAAGCCTCTCAGCGGCAGTAACTGCTTTTGACTTACCAATATCAGATTTCCTGAACAACGTTGTTCTGGAAAGGTTTGAATCTTCAATAAAATCAAAATCGATAATAGTAAAATGGCCAAATCCCATAAGAATCAGATTTTTCAGAAGCTCATTTCCTCCTGCACCTACTCCGACTACCAAGATAGATGTGCTCTTGATTTTTTCATTGGTTTCCTCACCAATTACCTTTATTTGCCGGTCAAAAAACTCCTTATTCTCCATTTTTTTGAGTACTACGGTTGATCTTGATTGTATGTTCTTCTCGTGGAAGTGGATTACCAATCTTAATCTTTTTAAGAACTGACTCAATTTTATTTCCAATCTCGATCTGATCCCTTAAATCAAATGGCCAATTTATTTCGTTGATTTTCCTTTTTTGTCTGTCGTTTTTCCAATAAATGTAAGCAGGAAAGTTTAAATGTCCGGCTCCGCTATCATCCATCCATGGTGCTTCCTGATTTATAATACAGCCACAACCCATAATAAAATACCAGATTCCATAATCTTTTGCCACAGACCAAACTCCACCCGTACAGAAAAAACCTGTTGAGATATGATGGTTAAATGGGAGTCCATGAGAAACATCGAGATGACAGAACGGAACTTTATTTGTTTCAGCAGTCATTAAAATTTCAGAGTCGATGGATAAACTAATCTCTCCTTCCCAATCTCTTTTCAGGTTTCCTCGCTCAATAAAAACCGGCATACGACAGATTATTTTATATTGCTCTGGATAAATGGGGGAAGATGGATTATTAATAATGTTTTTAGTCTCGCCGGTAATCCTATCGATAAAGCTTATGATTAGAATGCGTTTCATGTTCGCATCATTCTGAAGCCTTCTCAAATTCTTAAATTCCTCCCTGAGCCGGATTTCGTAAAGAGCGGCATTGTAAATCATTGGGAAACTGTTTTTAATTAATCAGGCACCAACTGCTTTTTTTACAACTTCGACGGTAATTCCATCCAGAAAACCAAAGTCTCTCAAAGATCTGATTCCTTCGGTAATACGCCCGTTTTGAAGAAGAATATATCCATAGTTCTGATTCTTTTCATCATCAGACAAGGGATTTAATACACCTCCGGTGACAAGCTGGTCAATCAAATCCTTATTTGTCATATCGAGGCTGACATCTTCCACTGGGGTTTCTATTCCAGTTGCCATTTCTTTAATGATCAATCGTGCCATAATATTATTTGTTAATGTTTAAAAATGAATCATATATGATTTTCAATTACTTGCTTAATTTCTTTTGCATCATTCAGTGCAAAACGATGGGCGGTTATAATACCCTCTCCAAAACTTCGAATGATAATATCAGTGCCAATGATACCAGTATTGATTTCTACTGATGAGATTTTTGAGAGCGGGATCATAATTTTATCATACCCAATAAGATAAATCCTGCGTTTTTTATAAATTACAAATTGATCGGTAACTTCAATGATGTCGGGATTTATCGGACTGGCTCCCCTTGTAATTGCTGCTTTGAAGATTGACATCAGTTGGGTTTTTAAAATCGAAAACTAATGTAAAGATAAGTTATAATTGGCCTGGATAGAAATTAGTTATTATACGTATCGGAAATTGAAATAAACGCTTGGCAACTGGAAATTTAATGTGACGATCCAATGATCTTGTCAAATAATCCTAAGACTACAGTATATCTCGTTATTTTGCCAATACGGAGGTGACGAGGTAAAGAAAAACAAGAAGGAACCCAACTGGACCGACCGGTTTTTCAGCGCCTTTCAGCAGTTGGGAGCCGTTGACAGATTTAGCGACAACACATTTTTTAACATTAACAGCGGGTTTAACCTCACAAACCTGAGGTTTACTGTGGGAGTTGGTTTGAAAGTATACTTTTTCTGATATGATCACCTGGCCATCTCAAGAAAATCGAAATCCAGCACAGCAGAAGGCTTTCATCTTAATTTTTCGAATCCTCTGTTTCACTTTTTTATAATTCCGCCCGTTAAATAAATAACCATGAAATGGCTTTTAAACTGATGTAATTTTACTGTTCATAACGCCAAAAATCATGATAAGAATTCCTTTTATTTTCCCGATGATCCTATTTCTCTCAATTGGTAATGCCCAAACTGCAAAAGAACTTTGCATTAAGGGCAATGTTAAAAGGGAAATCAGGGATTATAAGGGAGCGATAGCCTGCTATTCTGAGGCTTTGAAAAAGGACCCGGATAATTTCGAAGCATATTTTAACTGCGGAGACGTGAAGGAGCTCATGCAGGATTATGAGGGCGCTGTTGCCGATTTTAATCAAGCCACGGTGATTGACCCAAGTGATACGGAAGCTCTTTACCGACGTGGAATTGCGAAGCAGTTTAACGAGGATTTTTCAGGCGCAATTGCTGATTTTACGAGGCTTATAGAGATGGACCCGAACAACTCTGACGCCTACAAAGGAAGAGGGAATGCAAAATTTTTTATGCAAAATTGTCCTGGAGCAATTGTCGATTTTACAAAAGCCGTTGAACTTGATCCTGAAGATGCCGAAACATTCTTTTTCAGAGGTGTCGCAAAGGAAGACATGAAAGACTATCCCGGAGCAATGGATGATTACGAAAAATCTATTGAGATTGAACCAAATTATATAGAAGCATATTATATCAGAGGACTGATGGAAATCAAACTTGGTCAGAAGGAAAATGGCTGCAGGGATCTGAAAAAAGCCGGGGAATTAGGCAGCAATCAGGCTTTTGCGAAAATTAAAGAATTATGCCAATAAACAGAAAAATAAAGGCCTTTGAACGTAAGGTGGCAATCACGATCAACCTGGTATTGATCCATATATACACCGAAGGCTTCAATTTCACTTTATTCTGTATTGGTTTTTTTGGCATGACCTTCCTGATGGCGAAATACATATTTTTTAGAAATTCACTTGAATATTTTAATTTCATGCTGATACAAAATACGCAGTTTCTGTTTTTTCCTCTCAACTTAAGATCTTAGATTTTCTATAGTTTAAATTCCGGCAACAAAAATAAAACGTATGGCATACATTGGATTTACAAAAACAGATCTTCCTTATGGCTGGCTGGGAAATATGTTCGCTGCTCCCATTAATTACGATGAAAAAAAATGGTTAACAAGCGAAGCATTGTTCCAGGCACTCAGGTACGACGACAGGATAATAAGGGAACAAATCAGAAGGGAGAAAAGCCCGATGGGAGCCAAAATGATTTCTAAAAAGACAGAAAACAGGGAACTGATGGTTGTAAAACCAATGTCGGAAAGAGACCTCGAAAATATGAGGATTTGCCTCAGGTTAAAGTTCACCCAGCATCCCGCACTGCGCGAAAAACTTTTAAAAACAGGCGATCATGTCATCTTCGAAGATGTAGCAAGAAGAAACGGTACCCGGCACAGATTCTGGGGAGCAGTGAGGGTTGGCGACAGACTTGAAGGAGAGAACATGCTCGGAAAACTGCTGATGGAACTCAGGGAAGAAATAAGAAGGGAAGAGACGCGTTGAACTAAAGTGAGTGCGCCATACAGGCAATGAAGCAAACACTGAAAACATGGCAATAAAAACTCTGGTCTTAATCATCTTATTCATGCAGGCAGATTTCAGGACATCACAGATGCTGCATCCGAGGGTGAAAGATGCTTACAAATACAAACTGAACGCGGTACAATCAGTACTGAAGGTGAACCATATTACGCCATCCGCTTTCGAAATTTTTATCAGAATATTCAAGGAACTGAAACATTTTATGCATTAGATGAACTATGAAAAATTATTAATAGTTGTATCATATGTCCGCTGGCTCATTATATTATGCGATTCCTGAAAAAGAAAGAGAAACTGAAAAACGAAAAAGTGCGCAGGGAACTGGCTGAAGAAATAGAAAAGCTGAAGTCGGAGGAGCAGGAGAACGATTGAATTACCGTCGGGGTTTACACAAAATTCCTCACACCCTCCGATTATGCCGCAAAGCCTTTAGCATCTCTTTGGAAAACCTCCATCTCTACAGGCAGCAAGGTAAATCCGGGAACATTCCTGTTTTCATTATAGCGGTCTAGCACATAGTCAACATTAATCTGACTTCGGATGAACACGTCCAGAATATCCCTGTTATCTGCATTATTATAGGCCTCAAATAATTCCTTGTCGCTGCAAAAGAACCTCACTGGATCATCCACTATTTTATGTTCGGCAAGCAGATTGTGTTCTTGTATA
>Ga0114951_10006340_pt1 | contig 10500 bp, 11 predicted proteins | sample AM7aDNAmetaG_FD_88677 | JGI IMG/M metagenome (GOLD analysis project Ga0114951, IMG submission 88677) | Freshwater microbial communities from Finland to study Microbial Dark Matter (Phase II) - AM7a DNA metaG | ecosystem: Environmental > Aquatic > Freshwater > Lake | place: Finland: Lake Alinen...
CAACAGGTACAGATCTAGTAGTTTCTTTGGCCCCATCATCACCTGCAACAGGTGCAATAGTTGCCGGCCAATCAATTGCAGATCTTGCTGAATATACATTTACAAACACATCAGCTACTCCAGCAGTGGTAACAAGCGTATCATTGATGAGAGGAGGTGTTTCAAATGACGCAGCTTTGTCAAATGTTTACCTATATAATGGTGTAAACAGATTGACAGATGCAGCTTCAATTTCATCAGGAAAAATTACATTCAATGCCCCATCAGGACTTTTCACAGTTCCAGCTGGTTCATCGATGGTAGTTGCAGTAAGAGCTGATATTACATCAGGCTCAACATACAATGGACAGATAATTACTATCTCTCTGTTAGATGCAAACTCAAACCTTGCGGTTGGTGGTGCTAGACCAGTATCTGGTGCTGCACAAACCGTTTCTTCAGCAACACTTGCTGGAGTAGTCGTAGCTTCAACTTCACCTTCAATAAATAGTATTTCACCACAAACAGATTATGTTATGTGGCAAGGTAATGTCACCGTTTCAAACAACGATGTCTATATGAAAGCTATTTCTTTGAGACAAGTTGGTTCAGTCTCAGCAGGAGATATAAGCAACTTCAGATTATATGTTGATGGAATACAAGTAGGTCAAACCTTGTCATCTTATGATGCAAATGGTTACCTAACTTTTGATCTATCATCAAGTCCAGTCAAAGTTACAGCAAGCACTCACGTATTGAAACTTATTGGAGACATAATCGGAGGTTCTACAAAGAACTTTAGTTTCTCATTGAGACAAGCTTCAGATATCAATTTGGTTGATTCACAGTTGAATGTAAACGTATTAGCTACAGCAACTGGAGGCTTCCCATTAACTTCTGGAGTTCAATCAGTAAACTCAGGTTCAATTACAATTACAAAAACTACATCTTCACCATCAGGTAATGTTACTTTGTCAGGAACAAACGTACCATTAGCTGACTACACATTGAAGGCATCTGGTGAGGCAGTTAAAATTGAATCTTTGAAAGTAAAATGGACAGGTTCAGCTCGTGGTAATATTAGAAATGGTGCTTTGTTTGCATCAACAGACGGAGTAACATTTACTCAAATTGGTAGCACTGCAGACATTCTTTCACCAAATGGTACTACAACTTCTGGAACCTATACCACATACAACCTAGGTTCATCACTTGTAGTATATCCAAACTCACCAGTTACTCTTGAAGTAAGAGGTGATATCTATGCAAGTGCTGGTACACAATGGGTTTCAGGAGATTCTCTATATGTAACCTTGCTTACAGGTTCATCAAACGGAGACCTTATGACATCACTTGGTAATGTAAATGTACCTGATTCTAATAAGGATGGTAACACCCTTACAGTAGCTCAAGGAACATTGTCATTATCAAAATACAGTGGATATGCAAACCAATCAATCGTAGCTCCTCATACAGCTATGCTTCTTGGTACATATACATTGACAGCTGGAACAACGGAAGACTTGTCAATCAATACGATTACAGTTAACTTCCTTGGTGCAGGCGCTTCAACAACAGCGACATCATCAAATATTACCGATGTATTTGTTACATTTGGTAATAAGACAACAAACAATAAAGCAACAATAGTATCAGGAGACAACTCATACCAAGTAAACTACACATTGCCAGCTGGTCAGTCAGCAACAATTAATGTTTATGGTACGTTAGCTTCAACAATTGGTGCTACTGATGTTGTTGTAACAAAATTACAAGTTGTCGGACAAACAGCAGGTTCAATACAGACAGTGTATGTTCCATCATCAACAACTTATATAACAGGTCAGGCAATTTCTATCACAACTGGAACATTGACGCCTTCAGCTTATGCTGTAGCCGCAAGTTCATCAGTAGTAGCTGGAAATCTAGTCAAAGCCGGTTCATTTAAGTTTGTCGCACAAGGAGATAGCTTCCAGATTAATAATTTGGTAGGTACTGTTCCTTATGCTTCAGCAGGAAACGTTTCTTCTGTTATCTACAAGATTGGTTCTACCGTCTTGAATCCAGCAGGTACAACAATTGATACTTCAGATGGTTCGAATGCAATTGCTACAACATCATTGTCAATTCAAGTTCCTGTAAATGGTAGTGTAATAGTAGATGCTTACTTAAATCTTGCTTCAATCGTAACACCAGGCGGAGCAACTTCAAGTTCAAACGTCTTATTTACTCTTAATGGATTTGAAAAACAATCATCAACAGGAGTTATAACAAAGGTAGGAGGTTCTGCACTTGCTGGACCTACACAATATGCCTTTGCTTCTGTCCCAACAATTACCCCAACTGGTTCATATGCAGTAGTCCAAAATGGAAATGGTAAAGCTCTTTTGAACTTTAACATTTCAGCAGATAATGCTGGTCCAATTGATTGGAATGTAATTAAATTCCATTTCACAAAATCAGCAAATCTTGGATTAGGTACAAACACAGCCACATCTACAACATGGTACTTATATGACAACGGTTCAGCCGTAGTTGGTACATTTGTTGAAGATGCAAACTTAGGTTCAACAACCGGAGTTACATCAGGAAATATCACATTCACAGCAGCAAATCCTGTGACGATATTAGCCGGTGCTACTCATCAATATATTTTGAAAACATCAGTTAATGGTACAATCGCAGGTACAGGAGATTCAATTACTACAGCAATTGCTCAAGGTTCAGCTGGAATGATCCAGTCAACTACAGCATCCGCTGCAGCATCAAATGCTACCTTCGTTTGGTCAGATGATTCATTCAGCAATAATAGTGTAACAATACCTGATTGGAGCAATGATATTTTGGTCAAAGGTATCCCAACTGATTCTCAAAACTTGGGTAACCAATAAACCACTTGTGATTCTATCTATAGGATTCGCTATAGAAGAATAGGTTTCAAAAAACCGCCGAAAGGCGGTTTTTTGTTGCCCAAATTTTATAAATGGGGGGGTTTGGATATCAAAATTCATCATTAAGTTATCAACAAGGGCTCCGGTTTGTACATTATATTAATTTAATGTAAAATTATAATAAATATCAGTCGTTTTATATTTATTAATAACTGATAATAATTTTTAACTATGAAAAAATATTTAATTTTAAGTTTAGTGGTTTTGGTTTGTATGCTGGCAATTGCTACACAAGCTTTAGCAACAACTGTTACGCCAACAATTGTTTCGGTAACTGGAAATACAAACGGTTACATAAACCTTACTGGTAGTACGACCGTTGCTGTTGCTGGTACATTCACTGCATCATCAACTGCTTCTACGACGATAACAACTTTATTTACTGCTTTTAATTTTACCGCGACAAGCACAGGTAGTATTATAATGGGAAATGAAGGCACTTATACTATAAACATTAATGCCAGCGGACTCCCTGAAGGTGCTGTCAATGTTTACACTACTGCAAAAACTGGTTCTGACACAATAAGTGCTACAACATCAGCAACAACGGTAACAAAAGATGTAACCCCTCCAACTTTAAGTAATATTACGATGTACTCAAATAATAGTGCAAGTACAACTATTGCCAAGGTAGGAGATACAGTTGCTTTAACTGCCACATCAAGTGAAACAATTGCTTCTCCAACAGTAACATTTAATAAAGGTGGTTCTGTCACAGTATCAAATCCAGCTTCAAACGGTTGGAAATCAACAGCAGTAATGGGTTCAAGTGATACTTCTGGTTTAATCACTTTCAATATGAGTTTTAGTGATTCAGCAGGCAACGCTGGAATAGCAACCACGACCCTTAACAATGGTGTGGCAACATACTATTATACGGCACCAACGTTTTCTTTAACTGGTTCTAATCCACTATCATGTCTTATTCGAACAGCATGTGCTGACCCTAGTGCAACAGCTGTAGATAGCAGAGGAATAAGTGTTACTCTTTCAACTTTAAGTAATGTTAGCACAAGCTCTATAGGTAGATATACAATATCTTATGGAGGAGTTGATGCTGCTGGTAATGCTGCAACATCTACTAGAGATGTTTACGTTGCTCCTAAGGGTGGAACTGTAACAACTAATACTAATGTTACTACTACGATTTCTACTACGACAACAACAACAGATAATTCATCCTCAGGTTCGACAACAGTTACGTCTAATCCAGTAATAGTTACATCTAATCCAGTAACAACACAGGTTGTTACTAACAGCGAGGTTCCAGTTACTGTTATTAATGTTTCTGGAGTAGCAAATGCCATAACCAAACAACTAAAAAATGGTGTTTCTAATGCCGGGGTAAAATTATTGCAAGTTCTTCTTGCTAAAGATAAAACTATTTATCCAGAAGGATATATTACAGGACATTTTGGAAACTTAACTCAGAAAGCTGTTCAGAGATTTCAAGAAAAATATAATATAGTTTCAAAAGGGCAGGCTGGTTATGGACAAGTTGGTCCAAAAACAAAAGCAAAACTTATCGAAATATACGGAGAATAAAAATAAAAAAACCGCGCCTAAAGGCGCGGTTTTTTTATTTTAAAAAATTCGTCAAGAAGGTTGAAACCCTGACATAAAGTTATCCACAGAAAAATTAGGGCAGGGTCAAAGTGGATGCTAAAATGTTTTGTAATTATGTTTAAAAACAAAAAATATTTGTTCTTTTTATTTTGTACTTTTTTATCAATAATTTTGTTCACATCAGTTTTTACAAACAAAGCTTTTGCAAGTCCATCCATTTCATCTTTTTTACTAAATGGGACTCCACAAAATGTTACTTTTAATCCAAACAATAGCGAAAGTGTTTCTATCGAAGTAAAATCAAACACACCTGTTAAATTTACTCGTCTTTACATTTGTTCTGAAAGCCAGACTTGTAATGGAACGAGCGGAAATTATACAAAATATTTTACGCAAACAGATATTTCAGACACAATAACAAAATCTTGGGACGGTAAAAATTCTAGCGGGGCGATAGTATCTGAAGGAGAATATAAAGTTATGGTATCAATGATAGAAGATTCAAACCCTGCCGTTACAGAATTTGGTCAATACTTTATTTTTGTTGATTTTTCAAACACAAGTAGTACAACGACCAGCTCAACTAATTCCACCAGCACAAATGAAAACTCTACTTCTACAACAACTACTTCAACAAATACACCAACTACAACTGTGATAACCAGAACGGTTTATGTTTCTGTTCACTCTAATCCAGAAGATTTAAGCAATTATGACGAAAGGGATATTTTTCAAATATCTGCAGGCAGGGAAAGAATGGCTTTAGTTGGCGCTCCTTTAGAATTTAATGCAAAATATTCTCTATTGCAGGCGAACCAATGTGTACCAAATTTCAAGTGGTCTTTTGGGGATGGGTTTGAAACTACAGGCAAAAATACAGAACATATTTATAAATATTCAGGCGAATATCAAGTTGTTTTAAATGGAATTTGTGGAGATAATAATTCAATTTCTAGAACGGTTGTAAAAGTTATTATTCCAGAAATTTCAATAACGAATACTTTAACTGGAGATGTGGAAATAAAAAATAATGGTAAAACAGAAATTAATCTTGGAAATTGGAAAATAAAAAACGAAGAAAAAGATTTTACGTTTCCAGAGGATACAATAATAAGTGCAAATAATAAAATTATTTTATCAAAAGAAGACTTAAACCTTAGCTCTTCAACCGAAAGAATTTCACTAATGAATCCTTCAGATAGGGAAGTGACTTATTTTGATACAAAAAATGATGAACAAAACAGAACGTCTTTTTCGGAAGCAACGACGACCAAAGTTGTAACATTGTCAGATGGTTCAAATATATCAACAACAGAAGCAGCAAATCTAATAAAAAAATATCAAGAAAAACTTGCACTAAAAGAACAAAAAAATGATGAAATCCAAGATGTAAAAGAAACTAACCCGACACCATCTGACAATAACGACATTGTTCAAACCGCTTCCGCTTTACAATCTGTAGATTCGACATCTTCTAAAAGTTTTTGGTCAAAACTAATAGACATTCCTATTGATGGTATAAAATCTTTCGTGCGCATATTTTATGATTTTTAGAAAAGTGATATACTTATAAAGATGTTTAATTCAACATTTTTTAAATTTTTGATTACTTTTGTTGTAATAATTGGTATTAGCTTTCTAATAATGGGTATTGCTGGTTATTATGATTCAAAATCAAAAATAGGAAACACTATTGAAACTACCATCTTAAAGTAAGTTACTTCAATTTCTTTTTTATGGCTTAAATACATTGTTTTTGTTGTTGACATTTCCTTTAATTTTGCTAATATGCTAACTCGAGCTCTTAAGAGCTTCTTGTTTTATTTTACGCAAATATTTTACCTGTCCCGTTATAAATAACGAGATGAAGTAAATAGTAAGAATAGCGTTAAAATTAAAGACAAAAAAAGATAGTCAACTTAAAGATTAGTAGCAATAAAATTTATAACTGGGATGTCAAGATCACTTAAAAAAGGACCATACGTAGATGAAAAACTTCTAAAAAAAATAGAGGGTAAAAAACCCGTAGAAACAGGGGTTATCAAAACATGGTCAAGAAGAAGCCAAATTTCTCCAGAAATGGTTGGTTTTATTTTTGGTGTTCATAACGGCAGACAACACTTAGAGGTTTTGGTTAGTGAAGATATGGTAGGACATAGGCTAGGTGAGTTTTCTCCAACAAGAAAGTTTACAAAACATGGAGGTAAAATGCAGAAAGATATTGATATCGCAGCAAAAGAATCAGAAATTGCAGCATCAAAAGCAGCTAAAGCTTCAACAGAAGCCAAACAATAGTTATGATGATCACAGCCAAATTAAATGATTATAGACAGTCACCAAGAAAGGTAAGATTAGTTGCCAATCTAGTGAAAGGAAAAAAAGTAGAAGAGGTAAAAAACACTCTAGCTCTTTTAGTAAAGAGAGCCGCGAAACCACTTTCAGATTTGATAGATTCAGCCATTGCAAATGCATCTCATAATTTTAATATTTCAGCTGACAAACTTTATGTAAAAGAATTTAGAGTAGACGAAGGAGTTGTTTTAAAAAGAAGAATGCCAAGAGCAAGAGGAATGGCCTATCCTATTAATAAAAGGACAAGCCATATTTTTATACAATTAGATACAATAGATAATATGCCTGTTAAACTTGGTAAAAAGGCCAAAATAACAGCAAAACCAATAAACACGATTGAAAAAACAGAAAAGAAAGCCGAAGTAAAAGCAAAAGCAAAAAAGCAGAAATAAAAAATTAAAATTATGTCACACTCAGTACATCCATATTCACATAGGTTAGGAATTATCAGAGATTGGAAATCTCGATGGTTTTCAACTGGCCAAAAATATAAAGATTTTCTAAGAGCAGACATGATGCTTAGAGAATTTCTTGAGAAAAAAATGAGAGGTCAATATATTGGTGCTATTGAAATGGAAAGAAATGATAAAACTTTTAGATTGATATTAAAAACATCAAGACCGGGTGTTGTTATCGGCAGAAGCGGGGAAGGTTCAGTCAAACTTCGAAAAGATATAATGAAATTTGCTTCCCGACACAAACTTTCTATTCCAGCAGATTTCAAACTTGATGTTGAAGAAATTAAATCACCAGAATCAAATGCTGCGATAGTCGGACAAATGATTGCTGAAGGACTAGAAAAAAGATTGCCTTTCAGAAGAGTTATGAAACAAACTGTTGAAAAAGTTATGGCAAACAGAGATGTAAAAGGTATTAGAATTTACTGTGGCGGTAGACTTGGAGGTGCCGAAATTGCAAGAGCAGAAGAATTGAAGAAAGGTAGAATTCCACTTCAAACTTTGAGAGCAGATATTGATTATGCACAAGAAAAAGCCCATATGACATATGGTGATTTGGGAATAAAGGTCTGGATTTATAAGGGCGATATTTTTTCTGTAAAAGGAGCCGTAAAGGGTGCAAAAAGTAAATAATTTTTTAAAGTCATGTTGATGCCAAAAAAAGTAAAATTTAGAAAAGCTCATACTTTCAGGGAAAATCCTGAAAAAGTTGGAGTTGAAACTAGGGGAACAAAAATTTCTTTCGGTTCTTTTGGTTTGAAAGCCACATCAGCAGGTAGAATAAAATCACAACAAATAGAAGCGGCAAGAAAAGCAATTGCACATACAATGAGTAAAAGTGGAAAGATTTGGACAAGGATTTTTCCAGACCATCCTTATACACAAAAGCCAGCCGAAGTTAAAATGGGAAAGGGTAAAGGAGAATTGCAAGGTTATGTTGCCATTGTCAAACCGGGGAGAGTTCTTTTTGAAGTAGATGGAGTTGATGCAATTGCCGCGAAAGAAATGTTGAGAAAAGGAGGTACAAAACTTCCAGTAGATACAAAGTTTTTGGCTAGATAATTTAAATATAATGAATATAAAAGATTTAAGAAAAAAAACATTAGGCGAACTCGACAAAGAACTTGGAGATAAAGCAGTAGCTTTAAGCAATTTTAAATTTGGCACATCAGGAAGCAAAACAAAAAATGTTAAGGCTGGTAAAAATTTAAAAAGAGAAATCGCACAAATACTTACAATTTTAAATGAATCAAAAAAAGAAAATAAAGCATAATTTTTTAACTAATATAAAATGGAAAAAACAACAGCAAAAAAGAATAATGGAAAAATATTGAAAGGTGTAGTCGTTTCTACAAAAATGAAAGATACAGTAGTTATTTCTATAGATTCTTTCAAAAAACACCCTAAATATGGAAAATATATAAAGAAACAAAATAAAATAATGGCTCACGATGCCGGAAATACATGTAAAGAAGGAGAAATTATAGAAATAATAGAAACAAAACCAATTTCAAAGAATAAAAATTTTAAAGTTTTAAAATAAAGAAATAAAGATTAGTATTTAATTAACATACCAAAATGATACAACCAAGATCAATTATAAAAATAACAGACAACTCAGGTGCCAAAATAGGTAGAGTCTTTAAGATTCTTGGAAGTTCAAAAAAGAGATGGGCACAAATAGGTGAGGTGGTAGTACTATCAGTCCAAAAAGCAGAGCCAAGAAAAATGGCTAAAAAGAAGGATATTCTTTACGGAGTAATTGTCAGACAAAGACATCCCTTTAGAAGAGCTGACGGTTCGTATATTAGATTTGATGAAAATGCAGTCGTTATTATTGAAAAAGGTAAACAAGATCCAATCGCTGGTAGAGTATTTGGTCCTATACCAAGAGAACTTGCAGAGTTAGGTTTCAAAAAGATTGCATCTCTCGCACCAGAAATCGTTTAATCAAACAACAAAATCATTATGAAAATTAAAAAAGGAGACAGCGTAATAGTTATAGCAGGAAAAGACAAGGGTAAAGTCGGAAAGGTTCTTGCTGCATTTCCTAAAGAAAACAGAGTAGTTGTCGAGGGGGTAAATATTAGCAAAAAACACCAAAAAGCAAAAAAATCTGGTTCAAAAGGACAGGTTGTAGACAAAACTATGCCAATAAATGTTTCAAACGTTATGATAAATGATGGAGGTAAAAGAGCCCGTGTTGGGAAGAAACTTATTGGAGGTAAATTTGTTAGAATCTCAAGACAAACAGGAAAAGAAATATAAATACAAAAAAATGATATCACTAAAAACAAAACAGAATAAAGCCTTTGATGCCTTAAAAGAAACTTTAAGTCTCAAAAACAAAATGCAGACCCCGAAAGTTTTGAAGGTTGTTTTGAGTTCCGGAACAGGTTCTTTCAAAGACAAAAATAAAAATAAAGTTGTTGAAGATAGATTAACAAAGATTTCTGGTCAGAAAGTAATGTTAAAAGTTGCTAAAAATTCAGTAGCAACATTCAAAGTAAGAGAAGGAGACCCAGTAGGATATCAAGTTACCTTAAGAGGACACAGGATGTTTGATTTCCTTGATAAGCTTGTTTATATTGCCTTGCCAAGAACTAAAGATTTCCGAGGTCTTTCAGTGCATGCAATAGATAATATGGGTAATTTTACTATTGGAATAAAAGAAAACTCGGTTTTTCCAGAAGCATCAGATGAAGAACTAAAAGATGTATTTGGTCTAGCTATCACAATAGTTACAAATGTAAAAGACAAAAATTCAGCAAAAACATACTTTGAATATTTAGGCTTTCCATTCAAGAAAGGGGAAGACGTAAAAAGAATAAAAGGTAAAAAATCAAAAACCGCCTAAAGGCGGATTTTTTGTTGGTTACCCCGAGGTTGAACCTCGGGGTAGATTATGTTATTGTAAAATAATGGCAAGAAATATAAATATTTCAATCGATGAATTTTATCATTTATATAATCGTGGAAATGACAAGAGAGATATTTTTCTTAGCGAAAACGATTACCTTCGTTTTCAAGTGCTCTTATATTTATGTAATAACATAAAAAGTATACACTTAGGTGATTATAAAAATTTATCTACAAAAAAATTATTTAATTTACCAAGAGAAGAAACCATTATAGATATTGGTGCTTATTGTCTTATGCCAAATCATTTCCACTTACTAATTAAAGAAAAAATA
>Ga0114951_10006341_pt1 | contig 10499 bp, 8 predicted proteins | sample AM7aDNAmetaG_FD_88677 | JGI IMG/M metagenome (GOLD analysis project Ga0114951, IMG submission 88677) | Freshwater microbial communities from Finland to study Microbial Dark Matter (Phase II) - AM7a DNA metaG | ecosystem: Environmental > Aquatic > Freshwater > Lake | place: Finland: Lake Alinen...
ACCGGGGCCATTTGCGCATTGGTGATGATTGGAACGCCATCACGATCATCGCGCTGTCCCAGAATAATCCCCTGAAAGCGGTTGCTGAATTCGTTGAAAATAGCATCGATGCGAAGGCCTCCGGCGTTACGATCGTCCGCGGCAAGGAAAAGGGTGAGCATTATCTGAAAGTCATCGACGATGGCAGCGGCATTCCCGTGGATGAGCAGGGCATTCCCGATTTCAAATACGTCGCGACGCATATCTGTGATTCCCTGAAAAGACGGCTCAAGCAAGACGGCGCAGGGGGTATCCAGGGTGAGTTCGGAATAGGCCTTCTTAGTTTTTGGACGGTGGGGGAAGGTCTTTCGCTGATCTCGGCGGGAGCAGACGGAAGAACGTACGAGATGACCATGTGCAAGGACAAGCCCGGCTATGAAATACGAAAAAGATCGCACCTTCTTCCTCATAAAGGAACGACCCTAAGGATCGCACCACTTCTGGCGGGGATCCGGTCCTTTAACGGCGATAAGATCCAGCGGTATCTTGCATCGGAACTGCGGGACCGGATCCGTTCCTCCCGGGTCAGTATCAAGGTAGTTGACAGGATAAGCCGCAGGGAGTTCCGTGTGGAACCGCGGCAATTCTCCGGCCGCTTACTCCATGATTTGCCGCAGACCGTGACGGGTTTGGGGGACATTTATGCAGAGCTCTACTTGAATGAGGCAAATGCGGAGAATCAGGTTGGCCTGTACAGAAACGGCACACGGGTGATTGCGAACATCGCAGCTCTGGATACGTTTGACAGGGCGCCGTGGAATTCCGGATTTCTTCAAGGAATCGTGGACATACCCTTTTTGACCATTACCCCGGGAACACGGGACGGCATCATACGGGACGAGCGATTTGCCGGAGTTCCGGAGGCTTTAGCTCCTTTGGAGGAAAGACTTTCGGGGCTGATCCTGGAACAGCAAAAGGCAGAAGAAGAAAGGGCCAGCCGGAATATTCTGAAATCTGTGCAAAATGCGTTACGTGAAGCTATTCTGGATCTCCCTCCGGAAGAGTACGACTGGTTTGATCTTAATGAGAAAAAAAGGCTCTTGGCCGGCGGTTCTAAGGGGGAGGAGCCTTCGCAGGGCGACCCGCTTCACGATCCGGCATCTTCCGCGATAGATGCCCGGGAACCTAACGGACAAAAGCAGTTTTTTGAATTTGCCGGGCCTCTTTTTTCGGCCAGAATTTCCCCTGCTAATACTTTGGTGCCGGTTTGCCAGGCGCGGGCTTTGCGCGCTACAGGGTTTGATAAAAGCAGACGGGTTATTGATGTCGGGCTGACAATCGTTTGGTCCGTAGTCGAGGGAAACGGTTCCCTGGACAAAACTGAGGGCGAAATCGTTCAGTTTATCGCTCCGGAGGAACCAGGTTTCACGAAAGTCAAAGCGGCGGTCAGGCAAGGTGATATCACATGCGAAGGCGAGTGCGGCATTACGGTGGTGGATTCCCTCCTGCCGCGATCGGAAAAGGATCCGATCTTTAAAAAAGGACTGCCGGGATATACGCTGGAAAGCGCGCGGGGAAAAACATGGCGGTCGCGTTATGACGACAAACGCAACGTGGTCGTGATCAATAGCAGCCACCGTGATTTTGTGTTTGCCGCCCGTAATAAATCGAGGAAGCTTCGGTATATTTTGAGATTGTTTGCCAAGGAACTGGTTTCCAAGAACTTCATAGGCCTCTCCGCGGACGAAATGATGGAGAGACTCATCGAATTGTCGCTTTATACCGAGGAAAAGCTACGATAGCAAAGATCCCTTTCGAGTTTTTTTTGTCACCCAAAAACTTCATCGCTTATCTTGGAAAAATCTCAAAATGAAAGTTTTGTTAAAAACATTTGGATGACCACTGGGACTCATATACACGAGCCATAATACAAGTCCTGGCAATGGCTTACGGCTTTGACCCGCCTAAAAAGTTTGAGACTTCCTGAGAATAGCGATAATGCTGCGGCGCGTAAAAGCGCGCTGCAGCATTATTCATTTCAGCCTCAAGAGAAGGTGTTTTTTTGATCAAAAAGAATATCGGCTAATGTGGGTGAAGTGCTAAAATGTCAAACAGCGAGCAAAAAAGAGCGAAAAGGAAAAACCGATGAATCGTGAAGATAAATCAAGCGTGGTGCTATACACCAGCTCTGACGGGCAGGTGAAGGTTGATGTTTTTCTGAAAGACGAAACTGTCTGGTTGACCCAGAAGCAGATGGCGGAACTGTATCAAACCACGCCGCAGAATGTAACGCTGCATTTGAAAACACTTTATTCGGAAGAGGAGTTGGATGAGTCAACTTGTAAGGAATACTTACAAGTTCAAAAAGAAGGTGGAAGGAAGATTTCCCGCAACCGGAAGTTCTATGATCTCCGGGCGATACTGGCGGTGGGCTATAGGGTGAGATCTCAAAGGGGGACACAATTCCGGATTTGGGCTACTCAGCGTTTGGAAGAGTATCTTGTGAAAGGTTTCGTGTTGGATGACGAGCGGCTTAAGCAGGGCGGGCAAAAAGCGCGGTATTTTCAGGAGCTCTTACAGCGCATTCGCGATATCCGGAGCAGTGAGCGGAATTTTTATCAGAAGGTGACTGATATTTATGCGACGAGCATCGATTACCGAAAAGACGATCAGCTGACGCGCGAGTTTTTCGCGACAGTTCAGAACAAAATACACTATGCCATTCACGGTCACACTGCCGCGGAGATCATTTCTAGGCGGGCGGATAGCAGAAAGCCGATGATGGGATTGACCAGTTTTAAAGGGCGCTACATTACCGCGCAGGACGTTAAGGTGGCGAAAAAATATCTGACTGAAAAAGAGCTGACACAGCTAAATCTTATCGTGTCCCTCTACCTTGATTTTGCGGAATTACAGGCGACGAATGGCCGGTTGATGAAAATGGCCGATTGGATAGCGAAACTTGACGATTTCCTGAAGTTAAGCGAGCGCCGGCTTCTGGCGAATTCTGGAAGCGTTAGCGCGGAGCATGCCGCTCAAATAGCCTTCGAAGAATTCGAAAAATACAGAAAAGAACGCGGCGTGGATCTTGTCTCTGATTTTGACAAGATGGTAGAAAAAACAAAACTGCTTGAAAAAAAGTCCGGCCGGAAAAGGAAGGCTTGATCGCCGCTTTTTTTTCGAAATCTTGCTTAGCTAATCATGGAAGGATCCCATGAATAAAGTTTTGTTAAAAACATTTGGGTGACCATTGGCCCCGCGCTTACACCCGTCTCTGCGCCATACTTTTTAAGCTCTACCCGTAAGGTCTTTGGTATAATCCGCAAAGGTTCATGGCATTTTTAATCAAGTGGCAGGGGAAGGCAACATGAATAAGCGCAAGATATTCATCAGCAGCGTTCAGAAGGAATTCAAGGATGAGCGGGCCGCCCTGAGGCATTTTATCTCTGGCGATCCCTTGTGCAGGCGCTACTTTGACTGTTTTCTTTTTGAAGATATTCCCGCCCAGGACCGCAGGCCGGATGCCGTCTATATCGATGAAGTCAGGGATTGCGATATCTATGTGTGTCTTCTCGGTAATGAATACGGAGCTGAAGATGCCCGCGGATCTTCGGCTACGGAGCGGGAATTCAGGGAGGCGACGGAGCGCGGAAAGACAAGGCTTCTTTTTGTCAAAAACACGACTGAAAAAGACCGTCACCCTAAAACGGTTAAATTGATCAACAGAGCCGGTAACGAGGTTATTCGCCGGAGGTTTTCCAACGCCCCGGAATTGATCGCGCAACTGTATGCAGCCCTCGTGCAGTATCTGGAGGAACAGTGCCTTTTGCAGACCGTTCCGTTCGATGCTGCCACCTGCCGCAATGCTGTTTTGGGCGACATTGACGAAGCTGCCGTTGAGAATTTTCTTGAGATAGCCCGGGCCGAACGCAAGTTCCCCTTGCCGCCCCGCACTTCGGCGAAAAAGCTTTTCACTCATTTGAACCTGTTCAATAACGGCAAGCTGACGCATGCCGCGGTCCTGTTGTTCTGCAGGAATCCCCAGAAGTTCCGCGCCCTGTTATGTGCCGAGGTTAAATGCATGCATTTTCACGGGACCGAGGTGCAAAAGCCGATCCCTTCGTACCAAATCTACCGTGGAACATTGTTCGAACAGGTTGATGAAGCTGTTGATTTCGTGCTCGGCAAACTGGATCGCACGGTCACGCCCAGCAAAACCGCTATCGCGAGCGATGTATCGTATGAGATCCCAAAAATGGTGATCCGCGAAGCGATCGTGAACGCGGTTGCGCACCGGGATTACACATCCAACGCAGGCGTTCAGGTCATGCTGTTTGCGGACCGGCTTGAGATCTGGAATCCCGGCGCACTTCCTGATGGAATGACGCCGGCGGCCCTCCGTAAGGCCCATGCCTCTGTGCCGAGGAATCCGCTGATCAGCGATCCGCTTTTCTGGGCGAGGTACATTGAGCGGGCGGGCACCGGAACGATCGACATGATCGCTCTGTGCAAGAAGCTGAAGATCCCGGAACCTTCGTTTCAACAGCGAGGCGGTCAGTTCGTCCTGATAATCCGTCGCAAGAAGAAGGCCCCTCCGAAATCCCGGCCCATCACCCAGGAGGTTCGGGGGCCAAGTAGGCACCAGGTCGGCACTAAGTTGGCACTAAGTCAGCACCAAGTTGAAATATTGCATAAGTGTCAGGCTGAGAGCAAGATAGCCGACCTTATGAAAATCACTGGGCGGACAGATCGCACCAAGTTCAGGCACCAGGTGCTTAATCCTCTCGCAGATGTGGGATTGATCGAAATGACGGTTCCCGACAAACCCCAAAGCAGCAAGCAGAAATACCGTCTGACGGAAAAAGGGATCGCGTATTTGCGAAAGCGGAAGTGATAAAGGGGCGTTTTTTGACGCTTAAAATCCGTTTGCCGAAATAAACTAAAAATTACACAAAAGCAGTTGCGAGAGAATTGCTGCAAAATAAGGTGTCCGCTCGAGAGGGACATATGTTCTACCCAAAGCTTATTTATGATATTTTGAAAAATAAGGTTTATTTGGGAACGTTAGTCTGGAATCGAAAGCATTATTCTAAAAAACTTAAAACAAAATCTGGGAAAGGATATCGCTATCTTCCTAATGACCCTTCGGAGATCATCGAAGTTTCCAATGCCCATGATCCCGTTATCGATAAAAGAGACTTCGATTTAACTCAGGATAAGTTGGCGCGAAACAAAACGACAAACGTGATACGTTTCAAGGACAATGTTTACTATTTATCCGGAGTTGTTTATTGCAAACCATGTGGTTTGCCGTTTCGCGGCAATATGTTAAGTAGAAATTCGACTTCAGGTGAAAAAAGAGCATGGTATCGTTGTTCATCAACGTCTCACGTGATTCGACATTGTCGCAACAAAGCGGTTACGTCAAACGCTTTAGAAATTCAAGTTTGGGCAATACTTGAGGTTATAGCCAAAAGCATGCACGTTGTGAAAAACCTCAAAGACGCAATTTTGATTGCAGCGGCGGAGCCGGAAGAGCATTATTTCCACCTTGTTGCTCAGATTGAACGCGCCGTTGAAAAAAATCTTCGCACTCAAAAATTGCTATTTGACGCACATGCTGATGATAATATAAGCCCCGAAATTTTTAAGGAAAAAGCCGAAGAACTTCGCGTTGAAGAGAAGAAATTTAAGAAGGATATTCAGTGTGCGCAAGCTAGGCTTTTGACGAATGATCAAGGCGTTGATAATAGATTAAGAGCTCAGAATTTTCTTTGCCGCATTCAAGATCTTACGAGCGCTAAGGAATTTACAGATCAAGATGTTAAGGAGTTTGTACGCATTATTTTTCGTAGAATCGATGTGGAAAATCAACGGATTGTTTCGTTTGAACTCAATCAACCATGGAAATATTGCTATGAGACGGGACTGAGAGAATGTCAAAACCCATTACCGTACAAGGAGTTAGAGAAGAAAGAGGGACAGCGAAGTTACGTTGTCTTTTGCTCACATTCGGTTGTCAGATGAACACCTATGACAGCCAGCTGGCAGCTGGAATATTGGAGCATGCCGGGTTTGACGTTCTCGCTGAAGGTGGGGGAGAGCCGGATTTGGTGCTCGTTTCCGGACGGCCTTCGATATCTCAGGGAGCAGATATTGTCTTGATGAATACTTGTTCTGTCCGGGAGCATGCCGAGGAACGAGTCTGGGGGCGTCTCGGGCTCCTTGGCGCCGAAAAAAAAGAACGACCTGACCTCGTGGTAGGTCTCATGGGCTGTATGGTTGAGGAGCATCGGGAAAAGCTTTTCAAGCGGTTCCCCTATCTGGATCTGATAGTCGGGACCAGACACATCAAGGAGCTTCCGGAGATGATCCGTCAAGTCTTTGAAACCCGGACCCAAGTTGCCCGCATCAAGCAGGACGGCATCTCGATTGAATATAGCGAGTTTGCAAAACGGGACAGTGCTTACCATGCTTGGCTTCCCATTATGACCGGCTGTGATAAGGAGTGCACCTTTTGTATCGTTCCAAAAACGAGAGGCTCTGAAGTTTCCATGCCGGTTTCCGAAGTGTTGCGGGAGGCCGCGAGATTAACTGCAAGCGGTGTTAAATGGATCACGCTGCTAGGGCAGAACGTGAACAGCTATGCTAGTCAGGAGTTAGAAGTGATGAGCCCGGAAAACGTAAAAAATCCGCTTCAAGCGAAAGACGCCATACTTGAATATCGGTTGTCCTTCCCGCGTCTACTTGAAATGCTGTGCGAGATGGAAGGGCTGGAAAGAATATCCTTCACGACATCGCATCCACATGATGCGACCGAGGAGCTGTTTCGGGTTCTCTCGCGAAATCCCAAGATCGGCCGCCGTTTTCATTTACCGCTTCAGTCGGGTTCCGATTGTGTGTTGAAACGCATGAAGAGACTTCATACCTATGCTGAATATAAGGCGAAAGTAGATCGACTTCGCGAGCTCGTCCCTGACATTTCCATTACCACTGACATAATTGTCGGATTTTCCGGAGAAACCGAAAAAGATCATCAAGAGACAAAACGAGCGCTCGAGGAGATCTGTTTTGATAGTGCTTTTATCTACAAGTATTCCGTTCGTCCTGGGACGCCTGCAAAACGGCTTCCTGATGACGTTCCTCCTGAGGTGAAGTCTTCGAGAAATCAGGAGTTATTGGCGATCCAGAAGAAGATATCAGATGAGAATAGTCGGTTGCTTCTTAATAGCTCCCGTACGGTTTTTATTGAGTGCCGGCATGATAAAAATACCGGAGAATTCGTCGGCCGCATGGATCAGGACCGGCGGGTGATCGTCGAATCAAACCGCGATTGTGTGGGGGAGTTTGTTCTCGTGACCTTGACGGGTCTTCATCACGAGACTTTGAGGGCGAAGATCCATTAATCTCGCTGAACTTGAAGCATTTCTTTCAAGGTGATGATCTCAAAGCCCTCTTGCTCGAAGCGCGGGATTTCCTCAGCGAGGACTTCAAGCGAATTCTTGCGGTAATGTCCGATAGCGATGGCATTACCTTTCTCCCTGGCGACTGTTCGGAGTTGGTTTAGTTGGGCTCGGATCGCAGGCTTGGAGTCTTCATTGTCCAGGAATACGCCACGGGCCAGGAGCGGCAGTCCGATCTCACGGCCGACGGAGGGAGCGACCGATTCGAGCGTCGTATAACTGTCAAGAAAGAAGAGATTCCGGCGTTTGAGGTCAGTCAGGATGATGGTCATCATCTCTCTCTCTGTCGTGCCCCGAGAGCCCATGTGATTGTTCACGCCGACATAATTCGGGACTGAGTCGAGATCACGGGCCAGCATATCCAACATGTCTTCCTGGCTCATGGTGTCAACGATCAGGCCTCGGCCAGGTATTTTATCGAGGGTCGTATCAAGGGGAAGATGGAGTATCACCTCCGCGCCCGTTACCCTGCTCAGATTCCCGTAATAGCGCGAAAAAGGGAGGAGGGGCAGTATCGCATAAGTGACTTTGTTCCCCAGGGCTTTCAATTGTTCGTTGCACCAGTTGTTATTCCCTACGTCATCAATAACGAAAGCGATCTTTGGGGATCTTGATGACCGGCGGAACTTGACTGGCGCGGGAATGATCGGCAAAGAGCGAGACGTAACGGCGGGAGAGGAGTTCCCTTTTGAAATTGCCGGGCGGTATGCCGGCGCTTTCGCAATGTTCGCCGGTCGTGAGACGGAAACCTTTCCGGATGATGATCTACGGGGCCGCGCGGGAGCCTGGTGAAAAAAGATCCAAAATATTCCTCCGGCGCAGAGAAAAAACGACAAGGAAACAATGAGATTTCTTTTTTGTTTCCGGGTGAGTTTGAATTTGAAGAATTTATAACGTGCCATGATTTCCTTTATAACATAGATACGGCATTATCGAGGATGAATTAATAGCGTATTTAGAAACTTGCATGTCTTGATACCGCTTGGTAGGATACGTGCCAACATCTCGGGGCTGAAAATTGTGAGAATCGATAAGTCTGAATTTATCAATTGTGCGAAGAATCAGATCGGCCTGGTTCTGGATCCGACAGGCCAGGAGCTTGTCTATCGAGAGCTTTGCCTTAAAGAGCCGAGGCTTAAGCAACGGACGCTTGAGGGGTTTCTTGCCGAATATGTTCCGGCCAAGCTAGCTTTGGCCTGTGTTTATTGGGTGGGGTGCTGTCTGGAGCACCGCATCGAGGATAAAGATATTAAGAATATCTGCTTCAAAGAAGTTATGGGGCTTTTTGAGTCTCCAAAGTCGCTTGAGAACGCGACGAAATTCAGTGAATGTCTGTATGCCTCTAATGCCGATCCCGAGCAGTCGCCGGTGCTTGGAGTGCTCGTGCATCTATTTTATAAGCTTGACCTTGAAGCGATCGTTAAACCGGGAGATGATGACGCCGGCCGCTTGAATTTTGGCTTTACTTTCATGATGGAAGTCTGCGAAGCGTTAAAGATCTGTTGTGAGAATCAATTTAGCGAGTTTTGTTATTCTCAGGATGTAAGTCCCGCGCCCGTCGCGGAAAGAAAGGATTGAATGACCTCTAAAATTCATCGCTATAACATGGTCTGGATCGATATGGAAATGTCCGGGTTGGATCCTGAAAAGGAAGTGATCCTTGAAATCGCGACGATCATTACGGACGGTAATCTGAATATCCTGGCTGAAGGTCCTGACCTTGTGATTCACCAGCCTTCCGGTTTTCTTAGGAAGATGGATCAGTGGAATCAGGAACATCACGCTAAGTCAGGACTTATTGAGGCTGTTAAATCCTCGACCATGACGGTCAAGAGAGCCGAGCAGCTGACGCTTGAGATCATTCAAGAGTTCTGCAAACCCAGAAAAGCGCCGCTTTGTGGTAACTCGATCCATCATGACCGGAGATTTCTGGTGAAGTATATGCCAAAGATCGATGATTATCTTCATTACAGGCATGTTGATGTGAGCTCGCTTAAGGCGCTCATCGCGCGGTGGTATCCCAAAGATAAGGAGCCTGCGAAAGGGAAGTCTCACCGGGCGCTATCGGACATTCGTGAGTCGATAGCCGAGCTTCGTTTCTATCGGGAGCGTTATTTTAAATAATGTTCTTCGTCTTTCTGTTGTTTGTGTCGATATTCAATGAGTTGAACTTAACGCTAAAAGGAGATATTCATGAAAGATATCGCTATCGCAGTGCTCATTTCTGCCGCCATTGTTGCTTCTTCAGTTGTGATTAAGACAGGTATGGAAAACAGCAAGAAACTAACGCCGTCGGAAGCTTATTCTCTCTACGGTTATGAAGGGGTTCTCTATCGTCTCAATAACGTGAATGGACGGCTTGATGTTCTCGTTCCGAGCAATGAAGCGGCGCTGCTTTTCCCGGTAGGCCAAATCCAGCTCCCTGGAGCTAATGAGAAGCTTACGGATGATCAGAAAAAAAGCTTTTCTCAGAATATTCAGACTCTTTCGCGATACATCCAGTCGGAACGGTCAAGAACATTGGGACTGAAGCCGAAGGAAGGTTCCCCGGTAGGAACTAAGGTTTAAGACTGAGCTTTGCTCTGCGGGTCTGACATGAGATGTTCTGGATAGACGTCTCTTCAGACCCGCAGACTTTTGTTGGGATAGGAGCTGTCATGGTCAAGAAAGCCGCGCAAAACATCATTGCTCTCGTTTATGATTTTGACGGAACCCTCTCACCAGGGAACATGCAGGAAGAAACGATCTTCAAGTCTTATGGGATCGATAAGAAGAAGTTTTGGGCCAAATCTCATACGCTGGCGTCACGTCGTGGTTATGAAAAGACACTCGCCTATCTCAAGCTCCTGATCGATGACCCTGTTTTCCGAAAGTCCCCGCTTTCAAAAAAGAAGCTGAAGGAGTCCGCCGCCTGCGTCTCCTACTATCCCGGTGTTGATGAGGGGTATTTTGACCAGCTGAATGCCTTCATGAGTTCCCTCCCGGAAGTGCGTGAGGCGGGTATTACGCTGGAGCATTACATCGTTTCAAGCGGTCTCCAGGAGATCCTGGCGGGTG
>Ga0114951_10006342_pt1 | contig 10495 bp, 10 predicted proteins | sample AM7aDNAmetaG_FD_88677 | JGI IMG/M metagenome (GOLD analysis project Ga0114951, IMG submission 88677) | Freshwater microbial communities from Finland to study Microbial Dark Matter (Phase II) - AM7a DNA metaG | ecosystem: Environmental > Aquatic > Freshwater > Lake | place: Finland: Lake Alinen...
TCAACTCGTTGGGGTACAATGTATACTTGTGTATACTATGTATACTTTCTTATACGGAATAATCTGGGTCTTAAAATATCCAAAATATTTGATTAATCCATTGATGTTTTAATTAGATAATCCGGATTATCTTTTTAACTTCACAATTATAAAATTTAGAAATAAAAGCAGTTTCAAAAGTGTGCATACTATACACACCCTACATTTTTTACGCCAAACGGCGTTTGAGTTGAACCGATGTGCAATCGAGTCGATCCGATGACCCTTTGAGCGAATGTATAGTTCATGTATACTTGTGCACACTTTTCCGTTACATCCGAGTCATAACCGTTACGTAATATTTTTTTTCTTGTCGCGTTAAATGGGCTTACAAGCGTATCGAGGACTTGTGGAAAGGGTCAGCCGTTTCATCGAGTTGCCGAGTTGGATCCGGCGCCATATTAGAGCCGGACTTTCCGGCCTGGGCCGGCATGGACGCGTGCACCCTGGTGTCCACGCTGCTGCAGGTGGGCGAGCGGTTCAACACGAGGACGGATGACCTCGCGCGATTAGTCCGCAAGTTGTGCGCGATGAGCGTGCGGTACGTGAACCGGCGGGAGCTATGGTCTTCGCTGTTTGGCGAGGACGAGTTCGTGCACTGGGATTTATTGGAAAAGCACCCGGGGAACGGGAACGTCGTGGGCGACCTGAGCGCGTGGCTGGCCATTCTGTCGGTGTGCGGGTGGAACCATTTGTCGCGGCACGAGGGCGAGATCGCGGCCGGGTACGCGAGCCTCCTGGGGATCCGGAAGAACATGCGGGATTCGGGGGTGGACGCCGGCGGGGACGAGGGCTGGACGCTGGCGTGCCAGGCGCTCATTTTGACCCTCGTGCGCGGATTACCCGGGCTCCACTCGCTCGAAATGTTAACCTGCAATTACTTTAAACGCAATACGCATGAGCAATGCATGCAATTACTTGCGAAACAAGCGGATACCTCGTACACGCCCGAGGAGCAGCTGGCGACGCTGCGGTTTGTGCTCGAAAAGGTCGAGGTGAACGTGCGTTTCCTGGCGCAAAATCTGGCAGTGGTCAAGGCCAGGCGGGAGGAGCGGGACTTGTGTTTAAAGCTCAAATCCGTCGTGGCGATCCGGGGGCGCCCGCGGCTAAGGGACCGCGTCACGCTGCACACGGAGGAGGCGAAGACGCAGGCGGATATCGCGTTGAGCACGTGGGAATCGTATGCGGGCTGGTCATACCTGCACACTTTACCCTCCACGCTGAGCGAGGGCGTCAAGCACAAACTGTACTTCCTGAGCAGCCAGTCCACGTGGGAGTGGCGGAACCACCTGACCCGCGTGCTGCCCTCGGCGCCCGGGATCGTCACGAAGATCGCGCAGTACCCCGTGACGAACCCGGATTTGGCCGTGATCCTCAAGGTGGTGACGCGGTTGAAGATGGACGGCGCCGCGCCGTTCCCGGAGATGAGCCGGTTCAAGACCGAGTGCTTCGCGGCGCTGCCCGTCTCCCACGTCCAACGGATGACGCTCTCGGAGATCCTGCAGGCCTACGTCGCCGCGTACCAGGCGCCGGCGATCTGGAAGGACGTGTTCCGCAGCGTGGTCGGCGTGCTGTCCGTGACCCTGATTCGCGCGTGCGAGCAGTTTGTGCGGGAGGTCCCGTTCGCCGCGGAGCCGTTCGCGCAGCTCTTGATTCGGGCGTGAAAATTTTTTATTGGACTTCCTGCGTCAAAACCAGTGGCTGCTCGAGATCGCGTGTAAAAACAGGTTTTATTGGACTTCTTGTGTGAGCGTGAGCGGCGGCCCGAGCGCCGCAATGCCCGAAACAGCATGCGGCAAGCCGCCCGCCACGAAGCGCCGGAGCGCGTCGGGAGCCCCCGCCCACTGGATCACACAGGCAGAAGGGAATAAGTCCGCGCAGCGCCGGAGGCAGTCCCCGCGCGCCCGCGGATCCTCGACGCGCGGGAGCACCAGGTCCATCATTAAAAGGCGGACGGTGGAATCGTTGTCCCGCACGATCTGCCCGAGGAACGCGTGCCCGTCCGGCGCCGCGGGCCCGAGCGAGAACTCCGGCTTCGCGTAAAACAGCGTGCGGTTCGTGTGGCAGAAGGCCAGCGTGCGGCCGCCCGCTTTCACCAGCGTGAAAAAGTGCGTGCCGTCCACAATCCATGTCGCATGATCGTCATCCCGCACATGTCCGGGCTCGAGTTTCACCGGCGCCGTCGCGGCCGTCACGATCAAATGCACTTGCAGGCAGATCTCGCCGCACACCGCCGCAATCGCTTCGTCAAGGTGCATCGGGCAAAAATCAAATCGGTTCAAATTCAAATACATTCGCGCGGGGTCGGGCGAATTTGCGCGTTTTTTATTTTTCAATTATTCGCTCAAGCGCTCGAGAATCCGAGACATCTGGAGCTTCATGTCCAACAGTTGCTTCTGCATGAAATCGAGCTGCTCCAGCAAACACTCGTCCTTGGTTTGCTTCAGTTGGGCCTCGTACGATTCCTGGATCTCCTGAATCCGAAGCTCGTAGCTCTGTCGGATCACGGCGATCTCGCCCTCGTGGTTGTCCTGAATCCGCAGGACATCCAGATCGTACCGGTCCGCCTGCTCGTCCAGCCGCGCCTGATGGTACTCGGCCACCTCGTTGGGGACGGGATGCCCGGCCAGCATCGCGGTGTACGGCATCCTCGGCTTCGGGGCGCGCTTGAACCGCTTCGCCGAGGCGTTGAACTCGCGCAGCTTGTCCACCCATTCGGAGGGCAATTCCTGGAGCATCGTGGAGGCCGAGCGGGACTTGACTCTCTCGGCGATCGAAATCATTTCTGGAGTAGCGCGAATGCAAAAGTATTTATCGCGTATTTATCGATTTGCTTGGTCCCTATTATTCTTCTTTTTATTGCTTACAGTATATTGGTTCACGTGTTTTTTTTTTGTCATACGTGTTCAAAATCGAATCGGATCAAACCGATTAATTTTTAATCGAACCGGTTGAACCGGTTTAATTTAAGTTGAACCTGATTTAACCCATTTATTTTAATCTGCGCCTGGCACGCCATATGAAACTTTTTTTATCTCCGATTGTACATTTTAAAACCGGTTTGCGCCGTTCAAACCCTGAAAAAAAATGTAAACGTTACATAAAAGAATTCGAGTTGTTTTGTGTCCACCAAAACACAAATGCCGCGCTGCCCGCCACTCCGTTTCGACGGGATCGTCAACAAGCTCAGGAAGGAGCGCGACATCAACCGCGAGCTGGACGAAGCTATGGAAGAGCTGCGCCAGAAGGCGTACTGGGACAACCAGAAGCTGGCCATCTGCCGCCGCGAGATCAAGCGGCTCCGGGTTTGTCTGTTCTGGTCGAGGTACAACACGTCGAACCTGCGCCGCCTGATGGAAAGGATCAACAAGGAGATCGTGCGCTGCGACTGCGCCGCGTGCCACGAGACCGGCCGTGCCCCGCACATCACGAGCGGCGCGCGCCCCTCCGTTCCATGCCAGTTCTGCCAGTACTGGGAGGAGCTCCTGCGCAAGTACCGCATCCCGTTTGAGTACGTGAAGTCCGATTCCGGCGCGCGCCTGCCCTACAAGATGCGCAAGGATTCGGGCGCCTGCATCGAACGGGAGTCGGCCATCGTCAACGTGGGGAAGGACGATCTCTGGCGCGACGTCGCGTACGGCACGCCCGTGTCGCAGCAGGACAACGATCCCGACTCCACGATCCGCAGCAAGATTCGCACGCTGTTCCAGTACATCGAGGATTCGCAGGTCGACAGCGATTCGGGCTCGGGGTCGGAGGATTCGCTGGATTCGCAGGAAATCTCGGACGGCATTTCGGATGTTTTCTAGGTAAGTTCATTGTTTCAGCGCGCGCAGCCGCGCGTCCAAATCCGATACATCCAGATTTTCCCCCCGCGGCGACACCGGCATCGCGTGCTGTAACCGGTGCATCTTGCAGGCGTCCTCGAGCCCGGCTTCTTCCAGCACTCTCAAGATCGCCCCGTCCACATCGGCGTCCTCGTTGTCGCCCTCGAACGCCGATTCCAACGCCTCGTCCACGATCTCCTGCTTCGCCGCCATCTGCGTGCTCTGCTTCTCGAACTCGATCATCATCCGATGCGCGCCGGCCACGCCGAGCTGCCCGTTGAGCTTTTGAAGCATTAAAGTCGTGCGCGCCAGGGTCTCGTGGATCTTGTGGCTCGAGTTGATCTCGCTCAATTCGCGCGAGAGGCCGGTTAAACCGGTTTTGAGCCGGTTGAGGCGGGCGCGGTGCGCGCGGCAACGGACTAGCTCGCGCGCCTTTAAACGCGCGTCCTCCAATTTATCCGGCGTCCCGCATCGCTTGAGCTGCATTAACAATAATTTTTCCTCTCGATCAATCCGCGAGATCTCTCTATCGGTCGAGCGGATCCCGCTGCGCACGGTGGACTGGAGCTCCCGCGCCGTGTTGCCGCCGCGCGCGGGGTCCCGCGCGCCGCCGAAGAGGAACGACATGCGCGCGATAAAACGGGTAAGGCTTTTGTAATCGCGGTTTATTCCGGGCACGAAATCGCACTCAGGGCGGCGCGAAGATCGGCGCGGTCGGCAGGTCGGCTTCGGAGCGGTTCGGGTCCTCCCCGTCGCAGAACACGGCCACCAGGAACACCCGGTCGCGCCGGCTCCTATTCGGGCCGCCCTGGTGCAGGGTCGTCCCGTTCCACCCTTTGGTCACGCCGGCCGGCGGCACCCAGTTCGCGAACTCGGTGTCGCCCTGCTTTTTGTGGGAGGTCACTGGGACAGAGACGGTCCAGTACCTGCCATCTTCCCCTTGGTCCACATGCTCATCCTGCCGCCGCGTGCCGGGCTCGACCACCATAACGGACAAATAAACCCGTTTCCGGCGCAGCCCGCGCATCCGCGTGATCTTCTCCCTCAAATTTTTCACGACCTCGCGCCCGAGCTCCAGCATCGACGCGGCCAACTCAGGGTGGTCCCGCGCGAACGGGAGCGGCTTGCGCCTCACGAGCGTCAGGGAGTCCAGCAAAATGTCGTAACGGGCGCCCGTAATGTCGCGCACGATGATCATGGGGAGATACGCTGTGGCCGTCTCCACGAACTCGAGAACCAAACGCTTCTGCGCCTCGGTTAACTCGTAATCGATGGTGAACAGCTCCTCCTTGGCTAAAACTGGCATACCCATTTTATGTGGAACGCATGCGAAACCCGTGTAAATACTGTAGCTGCACCGGTCAAACGGGCTGGGAGGGAAATCGGGTTTTAAAATTTAAACCGGTTTGAAATTTAAACAGGTTTGTGACAACAAAAAAAAATCGCGATCTCCAGCGGCGCGGATGGCTTTTCGGGTTGGAACTCATCTCAAATGCCCGCCCGATTCCTCGACGAACATATCACATGCCTCAAACGCGTGATGCTCCCGCGCTTTCCGGAGTGCAAGTTTACACAGGAGGATTATGAGGAGGTCATGAAGGAGACAGGGCTTAACCAGGCTCAGGTTGATCAATGGGCCAAACATTTGCGCTTTCGTTTGCCTGTGGACGAGGATCGTAAGGCCTTTCTGGTGGCCACTGGAAAGCCTGAAAAGGTAAGGTGGCCGCGTGCCATACTTTGGGGTCTAGACCCCAAGAGGTTTGAGTTGACTCAATCGATGTTTGACAGATTTCGTCGGTGAAACTGAACCGTTACTATGTTTCATGCTTCAACGTCGCTCCAGTGTTCACCAGTGACTTCAAAATGCCCAAGTCCAAGGGGGGAGGAGAGTTCACAGTCAATTACATGGATTCAGCTTTCAACAAGGAAGCTGAGTACGGAGAGTTTTTTATCGAGTTTAAGGAGGCGGTCTGGGAATACAAGTTGGTCGAGCAATTCGAGTCTTACGGTGCCGGACAGGTCTACACTGCTACGTTCCAGAACATCGATGGTGGCGAATCAGCGTCCAACGCCCTCCTCCGCGTGTGGGAACTCGCTGAGAAGACGGGGCATCGCGAGACGCGCGGGGAGTGCTCGGGTCAGCTCTTGGCCAAGGCGAAGGCGAAGCTGGAGAAGCACCGGGAGGAGAAGGCAGCTAAAACGGAAGACGATGAGAAATTGCAGATGGGAATCAAGATGTCGCTCGAAAATCTCGATGGTAAAGTTGTGGATGTGCATGAGGATGTAAAGAGTATCGAGGGAAAAGTGGACGCCATGCAGCAGTGCGTGGTTACAATCATTCCAGACTATCAGAAGGAAAATATGAGTCTCAAGTCCCAACTCGCGCACAAGACTAAGGAGTGTGATCGCATCGAAGGACAAAAGGCCCACCAGACTCATATCATTAACATGCAAAATGGAAAAATCGAAATTCTAGAGTCGCGGGTGAAAAATCTTGAGGATCAAGAGTCCATTTGGAAGCGGGAACGCGCAACCTTCGCTAAGTCAGAGGCAGTCTGGAAGGAGGAGATTGCCATACTCATGCAGTCGCTCAAGAACCAAGTGGATACGTCGAAGGCTATATCTGACGCCAAGGATATCGTCAAAATTGTTGAGGCCGAGCGCAGCGCCAAGCGCGCCCGCACCGCCTGAAAAACATGTGGAACACCCGTTTCAAACATGATTAAAACATGTATTTTACACGTGTGTGTGTATATCGGGTTTTAAAATTTAAACCGGTTTGAAATTTGAACCGGTTTGTGCCAACAAAAAAAATCGCTATCTCCAGCGGCGCCTAGGGCTTTTCGGGTTGGAAACCAACTTAAATGCCAGTTGAATTCCTCGACGAACATGTCACATGCTTGAAACGCGTGATGCTCCCGCGCTTTCCAGAGTGCAAGTTTACACCAGAGGATTATCAAGAGATCATGAAGGAAACGGGACTTACTGAGCCTCTGGTTGAGCTGTGGGAACTTGGCCACAGGTCTTTGTTGCAAATCAAGTGCCTCGAGGCGCAACGGGAGGAGTTAAAGACAAAGTTGGACGATACCGAGGAAAAACGCGCTTATCTGGAGAAACAGATTGAAATTGTACGTGAAATCGTGTTCAATACGTCTGTAAGGCTTGATCGTTTCGAGAAAGAAAATGATCAACTCAAGGAGGAAAATGAATTGTTAAAATTTACTTCGTCGCAACTGACTCGCAGCAAGAACTCCCTCATGGAACAAGCGATTCTCTGTAAGGCCATTTACGACGCCAGGCACATCGTGGAATTTCTGGAGTCCGAGCGCAGCGCCAAGCGCGCCCGCATCGACTGAAAAACAATGTGGAAAACCTGTTTGAAAGATGATTAAACCATGTATTTTACACGCGCGTCAAACCCTATTTTCACGTGTAACGAGTACAAAAAGCGGGGAAAAGTTATAACCAGACAATGGGAGATAGCGTCGCCGAGATGCGCACGATGATCCTGTTAAGCCTGCCGTTCCCGCCGCTCCCGATCCGTGTGGAGAAGACGGATTCGTTAGAGTTATCGGCGCGCGGGGAGGACCGGGACACCACGTCGCACACGCTGATCGCGAAGGTGTTAAACGACGCGGCGGAGCGGAACGACTCGATGGCGAACCTGCGGCGGCGCCAGAAGCAGCAGGAGATCTTCCAGCGGTTCCTGCATGCGATGGGGGGTGGCGGGTTCGACGCGGACGCGAAGGGTTTGTTCACGCTGTACTGCGACTTCACGCGGCTGCACATTCACACGTATTTCGAGACGACGCCGCCGCCGCCGATCTATTTCGGGCAGTACGAGGACGTCGCGCGCGGGTCGCCGGTGCACCTCAAGATGTGCGAGTACATGGCTGGGCAATCGATTTTATTCGGGGACAAGCCGCCGGTGGCCCGGCGCGAGTACGAGCGCAAGGGCTACGGCTCGCTGCTGCTCATGGCGCGGGCGCGGCTCGGGCGCATGGAGGATTCGCCGGAGAACGAGGCGGAGCTGGAGGCGGAGCTGGAGGCGGAGCCGAAGCCGGAGGCGCAGCCGAAGCCGGAGGCTTAGGCGCGCTTCTTGCCCTTGCGGGCGGCCTTGGATGGCGCGGGCGTCGGCTCGGGCTCCGGCTCGGAGTCAGAGTCGAAGTCAGAGTCGGAGTCGCCGAGGTCGCGGATCGCGATCTCCTGCTCCAAATGGACGACCGTGTCCTTCAGCGCCTTATTCTCCAAATTGACTTTCGTATATTCGCTGATCGTATTGATATGGGCCTGATTCGCGTGCTCGGCCCGCTTCGCCTCGGACTCCGCGTAAAACTTGCACTGCTCGAGTTCCGTCTTGAGCGCGTCGATGCGACTCCGGAGATCCGCGCGCTGCTTGTAGTAATCGTTCTTCGTGAGTGGCTCCTTGCCTGCCAGTTCCTTGTACTTGTCCGTCTCTGCCTGTGAGATGCGAAGCAGCTCCATGGTCTGCGTGAGCTTGCGGGTGATTTCCTGCTCGCGCCGACGGTATTCCGTCATGGTGGTCTCGAACTGGATCCGCGACGTCCTGAGCGCCTGGGTGATCTGATCGGTCTGGATCTTCGCATGGAAGTTCTCGACCTTGATCATGTTGAAATGGTTCATGATCCACTCGAGCCTATGGGTGAAGATCTTGCGCATGCTCTTCACGGTGCCGCGGATCTCGTTGTACTCGTCGTCCAGACTGCTCCTGAAATCGTGGATCTTGTCCTGCCAGTCGACAATCTCGCTCCGGATGCTCTCGATATCCTTAGGGTCGATGTAGCCCGCGGCGCCCGCGGCGTGGAGCTTGAGGCGCCCGAACGCGGCATTGATCTTCTCGATATATTGGTCGGTATTGTACTTCAGGATCCCCATCCGCATGTCGGCCTGATCAATCTGGCTGTCCTGCTTCTGGATGCGCTGGTTGCACTCTTTCACCTGCTCCTGGAGCTGGGCGATCTTCTCGCGCATCTCCCTGGCCTCGTCGGGTGCGAACCTGGATTTCTTGAGCTCCGCGTTGTGGCGCCTGAGGTCCTGGGCGCTCGAGGTGGCGCGGACGCAATTGTCCGCGAGGCGCGCGATCTCGTCCTGGAACAATACGTTCTGCTCCTGAAACTGCGCGATCCGCTCCTCGAGCTGCGCGATTTTCTGCGCGTCCTCGTGGAACCCGTTCGCGACCTGCGCCAGCTCGAGGCGCACGGTGTGCATTTCGTCGGCGATGGCGCGCACGCACCACTGGGACGCGACTTGGAGCCCGTGGAACTCCCTCCTCTGAAACGCCCAAAACCGTTCCTGGTTCTGAATGTACTGGTGCTGCGCCAGGAGCTGGGCCTCGCGCTCGTGGACGCGGGATTCGAGGTTGTCGTTCCACTCCTCGAGCGCGTTGATGCGCGCCTGAAGGATCGCGTTGCGCTCCTCCATGTCGCGCAGCTGCGTGTCGCGCTCGGCCTCACGCTCCGGGTCGACCAGCTGCCCCGCCAAATCGAATCGAAGCAATTCGATGTCGTCGCAGGCCTCCTTGTAATCATCGGCTATGTTGGACGCCTCGGACAGCGCGTCCTCCGCGAGATCCTCGTACTGCCCGATCACCCGGATGAGCGTGGATTGGTTCCGCTCCATCGCGGTGACGCGGGAAAACAGGTGCGAAACGGTGGTTTCGGTCGCGGCGAGAAGCGCCTCGAGATGGTCGAGCGCGGACTGGGATGCGAGGGCGTGGTTGTAGTTCTCGATCTGGGTACGGAACGCCAGCTTGGCCTGCTCGTAGGATCCGCAAATCGAATTGTATTCAGACTTGCGGAGGTACAGTTCGCGCCTGAGCGCCAGGAGTTCGTCATGAAATTCTTGAGCCTTCTTCCTGTCCATCTCCGCACCGTCCATGTAATTTTTAAGCGTAGCCTTGGACAAATGAATGAAAGCCGCGAACTCTTCGTGTTTCAAAGCCAGATCGATTTGGGTCTGTTCGAGTTCCTGGCGGAGGCGAAGGTTGTCCGCGCGAAGCTGGTCGATCTCGTGCTGCATATTGCTGTCACAAAAAATCCGGTTAATTTTAAAATCGATCGCGTTTATTTTAAATTCGATTGTAAAACCGCGGACCTAAACCGATTTTTCGGAGTTCGAACCGGTGCTCCGCCTGTCATTTTAATATTATCGCGCGACTTAATTTTTAACGGTATTATTTTTTTTTACTGCGCAAAATGAATCAAAATGGCGAACATGCCGCCGAGCTTTGCATCGCGGAGCTCAAGGACCGCGGGTGCGACTTTTCGCTGCTGTTCTGGCTTCGCAACCCTGAAATGCTCGCTGGGAGCCCGTTCGGCAACGATATGATCGTTTTCATGGAGAAGGACATGAAAATCGATATTTCGCAGTTCGACGACGGGCTGTTTCGCGGCGGGTTCTTCCAGGCGCTGCGGAAGGAATTCAACAAGAGCGGGTTGAATCCTGTCTCGCCGCAGAATTATGTGGAGGCCTGTGGGGAGGGTGGGAAGGAGAGCGCGCTGAACAAGTGGCGTCAGGAGCGCTGGCCGCGCCCGCACCAAACCTTTTGCTTCCAGACGCGCGCGGTCACCAATTCGGCCTTCTTCATTTTTCAGTGCTGGCAGGCAAAA
>Ga0114951_10006343_pt1 | contig 10490 bp, 11 predicted proteins | sample AM7aDNAmetaG_FD_88677 | JGI IMG/M metagenome (GOLD analysis project Ga0114951, IMG submission 88677) | Freshwater microbial communities from Finland to study Microbial Dark Matter (Phase II) - AM7a DNA metaG | ecosystem: Environmental > Aquatic > Freshwater > Lake | place: Finland: Lake Alinen...
AAATAAAATGCCCAAGACTGAGACCAGCTTAAAAAAATACCTGTACTGCATTATCCATACTCCCGAAAATTTCCAGGTTTCCAACCTGGGAATTGGAGAGCGCGGCGACAAGATCTATACCATTGACCACATGGGCATGTCAGCCGTGGTGAGCGACACAACCTTTTCTGAATTCGAGGAAAGCCGCCGCAACATGATGGCGCATACCGTGGTGCTTGAAGAAATCATGCGGCAATACACCCTCCTGCCCATCCGGTTTGGCACGGTTGCTCCCAGCGAAGGAGCGGTGCTGGAGCAGGTGCTGAAACGCCGCTACGGCGGGCTGATCACCGAATTTGAAGAAGTCGAGAACCGGATCGAACTGGGCGTAAAGGCTTTCTGGTATGAAGAAATTATTTTCCAGGAGATTCTCGAACAGAACGCCTCTATTCGCTCCTTGCGCGACAGCCTGAAAAATCGCCAGGCGGAAGAAACATTTTACGAACGCATCCGCCTCGGTGAATTGATCGAAGCCGCCATGGAGCGAAAACGGAATGAAGATTCCGAAAAAATTCTGCAAAAGCTGCGCCCGCTTGTTTACAAAAGCCGGGCCAATAAAGTCATTACCGATAAGATGGTATTGAACGCTGCTTTTCTGGTGGATCGTCAGCGTGAGCCTGAATTTGACATCGCCATCAAGGAATTGGATGCCGAAATGCAAAAAAGGGTCATGTTCAAGTATGTTGGGCCGGTGCCTCCGTACAATTTCGTCAATCTCATTATTCATTGGGATGCGTGAACGACAGGAGACGAATTGCCACGGCCGGCTTAGCTCCGCGATAGACCCGGCAAAGAAAACTGCGAACTGGAGGCATGCATGGGTATTTTGTTCGATATAGTTGCCTTTCCACTGATGGGCCCCATCAAAGGGGTCACCTGGATTGCACAAAAGATGGTCGAACAGGCCGAAAAAGAGCTTTATTCTGTAGATGCCATTCGTGGAAAGCTGCTCGAGTTGGAACTCCGCTTTGATATGGGCGAGATCCCCGAGAAAGAGTATGAGGCATTGGAAGAAACTTTGCTGGGTCTGTTAAGGACTGCCCGTGAACGCCAGGCGCATGAATCGGATTGAACCTGCGCCTCTATTAGGAACCTGATTAAGGAAGGAATTATGAAGACTGGAATACAGATCGCACATTTAATCAAGCAACAGTTGGTGGAGCTTACTCATTTCAAAAGCGACACGATCTCAGCCATCTCCAAAGATGAACAAGGCTGGCATATTTTTGTAGAGATGGTCGAGATGAAACGTATCCCGGAATCTTCCGATATGCTGGCGACCTATGAAACCCTGGCAGATGACGAAGGAAATATGATCAGTTTCCACCGCGTCCGGCGTTATTTGCGCCAACAAATCATGCAAAATGAAGAATAGAGAGGATTAACATGCCAAAACAGAAACCATCCACCGTACATGAATCAGTCAGCGCCTCACTACTTACCATGGCGATGACACTTGAAAAACTCGGCAAAGTCCACCAGGCGCTCAGCCCCTACTTGAAGATCATCGAACAATATTCGGATACTGCCGAAGTTCCCATGGCGATTGAAAAAGTATTGGCAATCGCTGACGGTATGCGCCAGCGGGGCCAGTTCCACGTTGCCATGCGGGTCTATGATCGACTGGAAGCCGCAAACCAGGTGGAGCATGAAGACTAATTCGCCGGAGGGTATTGAATGCCCGATCAATCTCTTTTATGCACAGGAACGCGAGATTGAAAAGCATACCCGCTTGGTAAATCAGGCGCAGGGGGCTGTTGACAAAGCCGCCCATGCCCAGGTAATGATCGAGGCTGTCAATGTGCTGGTGGATTGCCAGTCCTATGACCAGAAAAATCCAAGTTGTCAGATTTGCCGAAACATTTCAGATTTGCGTTTAAAGACCTATAACCTGATCGTCAAAGCCGGACGCATGGATGAAAGTAGACGGCGCTCGAAATAGAACAGATATTTAGTAGTAAGGAAAAATTATGACAGATCAGCGCATGCAGCATTCCGTCCAGGGTAGCAGCCTGGCTGATATCCTCGAGCGGGTGCTTGACAAGGGCATCGTCATCGCCGGGGATATTACGATCAGCCTGGTGGGCGTGGAATTGCTTAATATTAAAGTCCGCCTGTTAATCGCATCGGTTGATAAAGCCATGGAAATGGGCATCAACTGGTGGGAGAGTGATCCTTATCTGACGACCCGCGCTAACCAACTCGAGGATGAAAATCGCTCCTTGCGTGAGCGCATGGATCGTCTCGAAGCCAAGCTGGGATCATCGGTATGAGCTCAACGACGCGCCAGGCCACTGTTGTAACCTGCTCTTTTTGTGCCGGGCATGGGAAAGACCCGTTTGGCTTAATGTCACCGTTGTCGATCTGCCAGGTATGCGGGGGCTCTGGTGAGCATACGCTTGATTTGCCAATCGCACCCTGCGCTTTTTGCCATGCGTCGGGTGTGCATCCCCATTCCAGATTAACCTGCACCTGCTGCGGTGGTATTGGCCAGGTAAGCCTCCCTGAAAATGCCGTGACCTGCCCGGCTTGCAAGGGAACCGGCCAGGCCGCCAGCAGTTGGCCGGATAGTCCGCTTTCTTGCAGCAGTTGCCGTGGAAGCGGGTTGGTCAGCCAGGAATACTCTACAAAATATGGAGCCGAAAACCATGACAAATGAAGATGAAAAACTTAGCTTGCGCGTGGCAGAAGCTCCCCAGAAAGACGTGGGGCGTGGTTTGGTTCGTATCGACCCGCTTGATCTGACGCAACTGGGTGTCAGCATTGGCGATGTCGTCGAAATTACGGGCAAGCGCACAACCGTGGCGCGCGCCATGCCGGCTTATCCCGAGCAGCGCGGCCAGAAACTGGTCCAAATGGATGGCATTCTACGCGCCAACGCGCAGACGGGTCTGGATGACCGTGTCAGCGTGCGGCGGGTGGTTGTTCAGCCAGCGCGCAACATTGTATTGGTTTCGGCCCAGGCCGAGCCACGTTCCGCCGCCGCGCGCAAGGAAGGCTCCGCCCAACATGGGGGCAAAGTGACAGAAGGCCGTTACCTGGCGCGCTTGATGGATGGCATTCCGGTTGTTACCCGGGATCAGGTGCGCGTGGATTTGTTCGGCACCCGCGCCCAAACTTTTACCGTCACAGAGACAGTCCCGCCTGGCCCGGTCTTGATTGGCCCGGCGACCGTCATCCGTATCTCCGCACCCGGCAAGGAAGGCGCCGCCGGTTCTGAACGCGGCGCCATCACTTACGAAGATATCGGCGGGTTGAAACGCGTTATGCGCCGCATTCGTGAAATGATTGAACTGCCCATGCGCTATCCAGAAGTTTTCGAGCGCCTGGGTATCGACCCTCCCAAAGGTGTGCTGTTGCATGGCCCCCCCGGTTGCGGGAAAACGTTGATTGCTCGCGCCGTAGCCCATGAAACCAGCGCCTACTTTATCCATATTAATGGCCCCGAAATTGTGGATAAGTATTATGGAGCTTCGGAAGCCAACCTGAGAAACTTTTTCGAAGATGCCCGCGCACATGCGCCCGCCATTATCTTCATTGACGAGATTGACGCGCTGGCGCCGAAACGTGAAGAGATGAGCGGTGACCGCCAGGTGGAACGCCGTGTGGTGGCGCAGTTATTGGCTTTAATGGATGGGCTTGAATCACGCGGAAATGTAATTGTGATTGCGGCTACCAATATTCCCAATACATTGGATTCAGCCTTACGCCGTCCCGGACGGTTTGACCGGGAAATTGCCATCGGGGTTCCCGATCGTGATGGACGTTATGAGATCATCCAGGTGCATGCCCGTGGTATGCCGTTGGCGGACGATGTAGACCTGGTGCATCTCGCGAATATCACGCATGGTTTTGTTGGCGCCGATCTGGAAGCGCTGTGCCGTGAAGCCGCCATGAGCGCCTTGCGGCGCTTGATGCCCGATATTGATTTCGCCCAGGCCAGCATCCCGTATGAACAGTTGATGGCCTTGGAAGTCACCCCCACTGATTTTGTGAATGCCCTGGCTGAGGTTGAACCCTCCGCCATCCGCGAGGTGTTTACCGAAATCCCGGATGTGAAATGGGAAGATGTGGGCGGCCTGGTTGATGTCAAGAAACTCATTATGGAAGCGGTCGATTGGCCGATTCACCATACAGACCTCTTTGCTCATGTCGGCATTCAGCCGCCCAAGGGTATTATCCTGCACGGCCCTCCCGGTACGGGCAAAACCTTGTTGGCAAAAGCCGCCGCGCGCCAGAGTGAAGCCAATTTCATCTCCATCAAAGGCTCACAGTTGCTCAGTATGTGGGTGGGCGAATCCGAACGTGGAGTACGCGAAGTCTTTCACAAGGCCCGCCAGGCGGCTCCCTGTATCATCTTCTTCGATGAGATTGAGGCCCTGGCCCCCACTCGCGGTAGCAGCAGCGACTCCCAGGTGACTGAACGGGTGGTCAGCGCGTTACTGACCGAGATGGATGGTATTGAGGAACTCAAAGGTGTGGTGGTGCTGGCAGCCACCAACCGGCTTGACCGGGTTGACCCGGCTTTGCTGCGCCCCGGCCGTTTCGATTTCCTGGTGGAGTTGCCCATTCCCGATCTGCCATCCCGTTTACACATCCTTCAGATCCACACCCGGGGCATGCCTTTGGATAGTAGTGTCAATCTGGATCTTCTGGCGAGCATGACGGAAGGGATGACTGGCGCGGAGTTGGAAGGACTTTGCCACCGGGCCGCGCTGCAGGCCATTCGCGAATATCTCGAAGTTCAATCCGCTTCCGGGAAGGCTGCTCCGGAACAACTTGATAGTTCAAACATCCGTTTGACTGTCTCTACGCTGCATTTTAACATTGCGCTTTCCAATCGAGAAAGGTAAGAAATCATGCCAGCCATGACTGCTTCCGAATTGTATTTGTACGCCATTGTTCCATCGGGGGATCAGGTTCTGTTCGATATTGCCGGTGTGGGCAATGATAGTGGCGAGGTTTATACGATCCCTTATCACCCTGCCGACTCATCGGCGCGCCCCCTGGCGGCGGTTGTCAGCCCCAGCCCGATTCCAGATTATCATGGTCTCAAACGTCCCGAGGCAGCCGCCTACCTGATCGCCCACCAACGTGTGGTTGAGCTTGTCATGCGTGGTTTCTCGACCCTGCCGGTCAAGTTTGGAACTGTCATGAAAGACAAAGATCAGGTGCTGCGAATGTTGGCCCAGGGTCAGGCCGGGCTTCTGCATGCCCTGGACAAATATGGCAGCAAAGTCCAGATGGAACTGGTTGTGTTGTGGAACATTGAATATGTCTTTCAGAAAATTTCACAGGATGAGCGCATTCAGGCTGCGAAGGCGCAGGTTGTTGCCAGCCCGGCTGAGGATAGTCTCGCCAAAAAAGTCGCTCTTGGCAAGCTGGTGCAGGCGATCCTTGAAGAGCAGCGGGCAGCTTTGGCAAATGATATCCTGCCGTATTTACAGGAGATTGCTGGCGAGATCATTGCCAACCCGCTCATGAATGACGGTATGGTGCTCAACCTGGCCTTGCTGTTGGATGAAGATGGCACACATAAACTGGATCGCACCCTGGAAACCCTGGATGCATTATTCGAAGCCCGTGGATACACAGGCGGCGCATCCCTGGTGTTTCGCCGGGTTGGGCCATTGCCGCCTTATAGTTTCACAACCATCGAGATTCAATCTCTGAATTTCGAAGTTGTGGATAACGCGCGCAAGCTCCTGGAGCTGCAAGAGACCACTACCATAAAAGAAATCCAGCACGCTTATCATCGTCAGGTAATCCGGCAGCATCCTGATTTGCACCCTGAACAGTTAGAATCGGATGATGGCATTACCCGGCTGACCCAGGCTTATCGCCTGTTGAGCAATTATGCTGAAAGCCAGTACAAAATGACCCCGGATGTATGCAGCCTGGATCGTGAATCTGTCTCGCAGGCTATTCTTATCTCAGTTCAAAGGCCCGATAGTATTCCCGCGTAGATGTGAACGTATGAGTAATCAATTGCCATCCTTTTTGAATGCTTCTGCCACCGGGCTGCTGCTCTTCGGCGGCAAGGGCGGTGTCGGAAAAACCACTCTCTCCGCGGCAACTGCCATTCATTGGGCCAGGCAGGCTGTAAATAAAAAAATACTGATCGCTTCCACCGATCCAGCTCACTCCCTGGGCGATAGCTTTAACCAGCAGATCGGAGATTCAATCGTCCCGCTGGCAAACTTTCAAAACTTGTTTGCCATGGAGATGGATGCGGCCAGGCGCCTGGACGATTTCCAAAAGGCGCATGGCGCGGTTCTGAAGAAGATCATGGATCGCGGTACGTATTTCGACAACGAGGATATTGACGAATTCTTCAAGCTCTCCCTGCCTGGCATGGATGAGCTCATGGCAGTCATCGAAATCGCGCGCATCGTTCGGGAAAAGAGCTTTGATCTTGTAATCCTGGATACGGCCCCCACCGGCCACACGCTGCGCATGTTATCGTTGCCCGGTTTGATGGAACACTGGATTGAAGTGTTGAATTTGATGCTCAAAAAGCATCGTTACATGGCTTCCACGTTTGGGCGCTACCGGCCAGATGACACAGATGCCTTCCTGGTCTTTATGAAATCCGACCTGGATTTGCTCGAGTCCGTCTTGCGTGACCAGACAGTGACCTGCTTTGTGCCTGTCATGATCCCAGAGGCCATGTGTGTTGCCGAAACCACCCGCCTGGTGGCTGGCCTGGATGAGCTGGGCATCCGGGTGGATACCCTGCTCATCAATCATGTGGTGGAACCTTCCGGCTGCCCGTTTTGCGAGCGGCGGCGCCAGGAACAGGCCCCTGCCCTGGAAGAAATTCGAAGACAATTCCCCAACATTCAGTCGCTGACCATTCCTTTGCTTTCACACCCGGTGCGCGGTCAGGCAGACTTGCTTGAAGTCGGCGAACTATTATTGGGAGGCCGGCCCGCTCTGGTTCAAGCGCCAGCCCATTTGCCAACCCCAAGCGGCGCCAGACCAGTCCCCTCCTTTGAGTCACTGGCGCGCACGCGCCTGCTGCTCTTTGGCGGCAAAGGCGGGGTTGGGAAGACAACCATTGCCGCGGCGACTGCCATCCATATCGCGGCCAAATCCAACCCTTCAAAAGCCGAAAAGACCCTCTTGTTTTCCACCGATCCGGCCCATTCGCTTTCGGATAGCCTGGCTCAGCCGATTGGCAACCAGGTTACGCAAGTGACTGGTGTTCCCGGGCTTTTTGCCATCGAAATGAATTCTTCCGAATTGTTGGAAGAATTAAATATAGCCTATATCGAAGAAATCAATGAAGTATTTAATTCATTCATGGCGGGCAACTTGAATTTGGAGTTCGACACCCAGGTGATGGAAGGCTTGATTACGCTGACCCCGCCCGGGCTGGATGAATTGATGGCTTTGATGAAAATAATGGATTTCATGGATGAAGGCGAGTATGATCATTACGTGCTGGATATGGCTCCCACCGGGCACGCTCTGCGCTTTTTGGAAACGCCTGCCATGGTGCGCGCCTGGTTTATTACTTTTTTCAAGCTGCTTCTCAAATACCAGGGTATCGCCTCGCTGAGCAAGGTGGCGGAGTTGCTGCGGCAGAAGTCAAAACAACTTCGCAAGGTGCAGCAAATCCTGTTGGATCCCGTCCAGTGCCAGTTTGTGGTTGTTTCGATTGCAGAAGCCATGGCAGTTTCAGAAACAAAGCGCCTTGTCACGCATCTGGCTCAGCTCAAAATCCCGTCTAATTTGGTGGTAACCAATTTGCTGGTGCCCGAAAACGACTGCCCATTTTGCCAGGCCATCCGTTTTGGTCAGCAAGACTGCCTCAAAGAAATCGAAGCTCTGCAACCCTGGTCAACCAGATTACAATTATCCCCCGAGCCAATCCAGGGTTATGGAAAATTATTACAAGTTGCAGAAAGGTTATACGGAGGCCAGCATGGATAATAAACCTGGTACTTTTGAAAACTTACTGTTAAATATACCGGATGAATTGATCGCGGGGATTTTTCAACAAGCCTGGGGCGCAGCCCAGGTTGAAGCCATTCAGCTTCTCAAAGAAAAAATGCTGCAAGCCATCCTGGAGCGCTCTTACGCTGCCAGTCCCGGATTTTTCAATCAGCCAGACGGCCATAGCGCGCCTGTCGTATTACCATCTGTCACTCCAGTATCCGCATCTGCCACTCCAGTATCCCCGCCTTCCATAGCAGTATCCGCACCTTCCATACCAGTATTGCACGGCGAGCCAGCCCCCAATGCCGGGATAAAGAGCCCGGTAACCGGCCCGCTGAAAGATGTTAAGAGTGATAAAGAAGCTGAGGATGCTGAGAGTATTCGCAAGGAAATAGAAAGCATTCGGCAAAAACTCAGCCAGAATGAACAGGCCTTGCAAAAGATTAAAACCCCGCCCGGGGCGCAGCCGGACCCCGCGCCTGTTGCCAGTCCTCTCCCGGCTGTCAGTCTTGCGGATGGGGCTGGCTACTATGTTTATTGCGTCAAAGCGATCGGTTCGGAGCCGCTGGTACTGCCAGCACAAGGGATCGACGATGCCTACCCGCTTTTCTTAATTTCAACCGGTACACTTCAGGCGATTGTCAGCCGGGTTTCGCTGGATGAATACGGGGAAAGCGCCCTGGATCTTAACCTGCATACCCCGGCCTGGTTGGAAGCAAAAGTGTACGCGCACCAGAATTTGCTTTCAGAATTATCCCAGGCTGGCAATATCGTTCCCATGCGATTCTGTACGATTTATCTGAGTGAAGAGCGTGTGCGCGCTATGCTGGATCTGTATAATGATACGTTTTTGAAGAGCATCGCGTATCTTTCCGGGAGACAGGAATGGGGTGTCAAGGCCTATTATGATCAGGCTCTCTTGACACATTATATCGAAACAAACGATGCAACCATCCAGGCTCTTAAAACCGATGAAACCGGCAAAACTGAAGGTCAGGCTTATTTCACCCGCAAGAAATTAGCCCAGACAATTCTGGATCAGGTTGAGCGCGCCAGCGATGCTTGCGCCCAAAACAGCCACAACCGGCTGTCTGCCTGTGCTGTAGCGGCCTGCTTGCTGCGAGTGCAGACCAAGGAAGCTTCGGGCCGTGAGGAAGAGATGGCTTTCAACGCTGCGTATCTCATTGAGAAAGAGAATATAGACCAGTTCAGGAGCGAGTTGGAAAAGCTGGGCGCAGAATATGGTGCGAGTGGCTTTTCATTTGATTTTACCGGTCCGTGGCCGCCCTATAACTTTGCCAATATCACACCAGAAGAGAGTCTTGACGAATGAATGAGCCCGTTTCAAAAGAAAAAAAGATTGTCCTGATCGACCTGTTGGATCGCATCCTCTTCAAGGGCGTTATCCTGATCGGGGATGTCACCATTTCGGTTGCCAATGTCGATCTGGTTTACCTGGGTTTAAAAGTAATGTTAACCTCAGTCGACAAGGCCGAAGAAATGCGCGCGCGCGCTGCCCAGGGCATGATTGGGTATGACAGGCCAATCCTGCCCGGCGGAAAGGCCAGGTTGGAATGATCTATTTGTATGCGATTATCGATTCGCCCGATCAGGATTTGCCTGACCAGGATGCTCTCGATGCGCAAAAGCTATCCCAACTGGTCTACCGTGATATTGCCGCTGTTTACAGTTCATTCCAACCCGATCGTGAATCAGCCGTTCTGGCAACCAGCCAGGAAAACCTTTGGAAGCATGAAGCCGTTCTGGAAACGTTGATGACTGCCCATGCGCTGCTGCCGCTGCGCTTTGGCACGGTCTTCGCCGCGCCGCCCTTGTTGGAAGTCCTTCTGCAGGAAAAGTACGATAAATTTTCTGCCAATCTGGCGCGCGTACACGGCTGCGTTGAACTTAGCCTCCATTTGAATTTGCAGGATGATGCCTTTCTCTCTCAGCCCACTGCGGATGATCCGCAATTGCAATTTAAGGCCGCATTGCCGCGCTTCGCTCGCAATGACATGAATGGGAAAGAATACATGGCGGCGCTGCTGCGGGCAAGAAAGCATGAGCAAGACTATAAATTGTTGGTTGAAACCCGCGCGTCTGAGATATTGCAAAGTCTGGATGACCTGGCCGTGGAATATGCGCGCACTGTTCCAGAGAAATCAACACCCGTGCTAAAGTCGGCTTATTTAATCAAACGGGCTAACCTGGAGCACTTTCAGCAGGAAGTGAACAACCTGGCTGCGGCCTTCCCGGATTGTCATTTCGCCATGACCGGCCCCTGGCCGCCATACAATTTTATCAACAACTGAAGCCGGATTGCCGCGCTTCGCTCACAATGACAATAAAGACGGTTCCCCATGCACAGCATTATGCGCAGCATCATGCAGGGACCCGGGAGAAAATATGGAAAACATCGATCCTCTGCGATTACCAGATGAAAAATTACTGTCTGATCCGGACGAAATGGAAGCCTTTGCGGATGAACTTGAACATAGCGAACACAG
>Ga0114951_10006346_pt1 | contig 10487 bp, 11 predicted proteins | sample AM7aDNAmetaG_FD_88677 | JGI IMG/M metagenome (GOLD analysis project Ga0114951, IMG submission 88677) | Freshwater microbial communities from Finland to study Microbial Dark Matter (Phase II) - AM7a DNA metaG | ecosystem: Environmental > Aquatic > Freshwater > Lake | place: Finland: Lake Alinen...
CCCAAGGAAGTTGAAGAACGGGGCGGATACGCCGAACATCTCACGCAGCGGTGCGGGCATGCCGATCAGGCCGGCTACGATGGAGCTGAAGGCCAGGATGCCGAGGACGATGGACATGGACGGCGGCGGTTCGTGAATCCCGTGGCTGGCGTGTTCCGGTACGTTGGATTCGCCGAAGAAGGTCATAAAGATGGCCCGGAACATGTAAAAGGCGGTCAGTCCGGCGGTGATCGATCCGATCGCCCACATGACCGGCGAGCCGTTCGGGGCCGACCAGGCGTTCCAGAGAATTTCATCCTTGGAGAAGAAACCGGCGAAAGGTGGTACACCGCACAGAGCCAGGCTGGCCAGCAGGAAGGTTGCGAAGGTGAAAGGGATCTTCTTGGCCAGACCACCCATGTTGCGCATATCTTCTTCTCCGTGCAGGGCATGGAGGACCGCACCGGCGCCGAGGAACAGGCAGGCTTTGAAGAAGGCGTGGGTATACAGGTGGAACATGGCTGACTGATAGGCTCCCAGTCCGCAGGCCATGAACATGTAACCAATCTGGGACATGGTCGAGTAGGCCAGTACCTTTTTGAGGTTGTACTGGGTCAAGCCCATGCTGGCACCCAGGAAGGCGGTCAGGCAGCCGCCCCAGGCAACTACGTTCATGGCAAGCGGTGCGTGCAGAAAGACACCGTTGGCACGAGAGAGCAGGTAGACACCGGCGGTTACCATGGTAGCGGCATGTATCAGGGCCGAAACCGGGGTTGGGCCGGCCATGGCGTCAGGAAGCCAGACGTGCAGCGGAATCTGGGCCGATTTGCCGCAGGCGCCGATCAGCATCAGGATCCCGATCGTGTTCATGATCAGAAGCGAGGGCGGGGAGGCGGAGAAGTAGGCGTTTACCATCTGGAAGTCAAGGGTCTTGGCGAAGTACCAGATCAGGAAGGCGGCCAGGATGAACCCGGTGTCGCCGACCCGGTTGACGACGAAGGCTTTCATGCCGGCGGCGGTCTTCTCGCTGTCTTTGAACCAGTAGCCGATCAGCAGGTAGGAGGCGAGACCGACCCCTTCCCAACCGGCGAACAGGATCAGCATATTCTTGCCCAGGACCAGCGTCAGCATGAAGAACAGAAACAGGTTCAGGTAGGCAAAGTAGCGCGAGTAGCTCTCGTCATGGCACATGTAGCCGATCGAGTAGATGTGGATCAGGGTTCCGACGCCGGTTACTACCATGCACATGACGGCCGAGATCTGATCGAAGTACAGGGCTACATCGACCTTTAACACGGAGAGGGCCGCCCAGCTGAAGTACGTTTCGGATACCGGGGTCCCGCTCGCCAGAAGTCCCGTAAAGAGACAGACTGTCAGGGCGAAGGAGGCTGCCGGAAGAACGCAGGCTATCAGGGATACCAGCCACCGGGGAAAACGGGAACCCAGGAGGCCGTTGATCAGGAATCCCACGAGCGGCAGAAGGGGAATGAGGGAGAGTCTGGTCATTGCCTACCCTTTCAGATTTTGATGAGGAGTGAGATCCAGCGAACCATGGCGTTTTACAAACAGCACTACGATGGCCATGGCCAGGGCGATCTCGCAGGAGGCGGCTACGTAGATGAAGAAGGTCATGGCGACACCGGAGAGCGTCTGTCCCCGCACCGCGAAGGTGACGAAACTTAAGACGACGGCGTTCAACATGATTTCCAGGCACATCATGACCACCAGAAGGTTCCGGCGGATCATGACTCCCAGAAGACCCATGGAGAAAATGAGCCCGGCCAGGGCAATCAGGAACTGATACCTATCCATTAGAGCCCCTCCTTGACAGCTGTCCACGCGGCGACGATGCCGATCAGCAGCAGTACTGTGGCCAGTTCGAAGTGAAACCAGTATTGTTTCATGAATTCCGTCGAGAAAGAGCGGAAGGTGAATATGCCGTCCAGGGTCGGTCCGGCAGTGGCGAAGTTGGCCGGTTGCTGTCCCAGAAGCATCCATAATGCGGCGCCGACCACCAGGACGATCGCGATCGCCGGCATGGTCATTCCGGAAAAGACATGACGGTAGGAGGAGTCGCGGTCATCTAAGAGCATGATGGTATAGACCATGAAGACCATCACGGCGCCGACGTAGATCAGTACCTGAAAGACGGCCACGACGTGGGCGCCCAGGCAGGCGTAGATGGCGGCCAGGCTGATCATGTGGGCGACCAGGCACAGGGCCGAGCGCATCGGCTGACGGATCGCGATGACCATGCCGGCAAAGACGACGGACAGAAGGCTGAAGAGGGTGATGAATATGCCGGTCACGGATGTACCTCCTCGATGGCCTGAGCCGCCTCGGGGTAAACCTTGGCCGGGTCGCACATCGGCTTCCAGTTTAAGAGCAGATCCATCTTGGCCCACATTATGTCCCGATCGAAACCGGGAAAGTCGGGCACTTCCTTGGACATGCGGATGGCGTCTTCCGGGCAGGCTTCTACGCAGAATCCACAGAATATGCAGCGGGAATAATCGATTTCGAAACGCTCGGGCGACTTGGGGTGATTGGGGTCGTCGAAGTTAATGTCCCTGGTCTCGATCTCAATGCAGTAAGCCGGGCAGACCGTGGCGCACATGTTGCACGTGACGCACTGGGCCTCGCCGTTGGCGCGCCGGGTCAGCACGTGGCGACCGCGGTTGGCCGGCGAATAGTCACTGCGCAGCTCTTCGGGGTAGTACGCGGTCAGGGCGCCCTTGCGGAAGGTGAGCCATTTCCACATGTTGCCGAAAAACACGCCTCCAGTGATGGAGAGACCCCGGATCACCTCGAAGATATAGAGGCGTTCCCAAAGGTCCATGGTTGGTTTGTTCCAGTAAGTCTTCTTCACAAATTATCCTTTCACCAGAATGAACCAGCGCACACATGCCGTGATAACCAGATTAAAGGCGGCCAGGGGAAGCAGGAACTTCCAGCCGAAGCCCATCAGCTGATCATAGCGGAACCGCGGCAGGGACCAGCGGGTCTGAATCATGAAGCTGCCGGTCAGCACTACCTTGACCATGAAGGTGATTACCTGAAGCAGCACCACAGTCAGGTGCGACAATGGCTGGGTCATGCCTCCCGGAAGGATGAAGCCGGTGTCGGTCAGGTAGGGGAGATTGTAGCCGCCCAGGAAGATGGTTACCACAAGTGCCGATACGATGACGACTTCGATGAACTCGCTGAGCATGAAGATACCCATCTTCATGGCGCTGTATTCGGTGAAATAGCCGGCCACCAGTTCCGATTCACATTCGGGAAGGTCAAAGGGAACGCGTTTGTTCTCGGCGATGGCGGAGGTCAGGAACAGCAGAAAGGCCAAGGGCTGGGCGAAGATGCCCCAGGCCGGCAGAATACCGAACAGGGCGCCCGACTGCCACCGGACCATTTCATTTAAGTCGAGGGTGCCGAAGGTCAGGACCATGCTGATCAGGGCCAGGCCCATGGAGACTTCGTAGGAGATCATCTGGGAGGCGGCGCGGGCCGCGCCCAGCATGGAGAACTTGTTGTTGGAGGCCCAACCGGCCAGCATGGTTCCCAGGATGCCGATCCCGGAAATCGACAGGATGACCAGGACTCCGGCATCAAGGTTGGCGATCTGCATGATATAGCTGCGGGCGCCGTAATATTCCCTGATCTGCTGGGCAAACGGGAAGCTGGAGCCGGCGCTGAACAGTTCGCCGGGGATCAGGGTCCCACCGAAGGGAATCACGCAGAACAACACCAGAACCGGGGAGAGACACAGCCAGGGAGCCAGGTTGTAGCAGAAGAGGTCGTAGGTGGTCGGGGTGAAGTTCTCCTTGAGGAGCATCTTCGCACCGTCGGCGATCCCGTGGAACAGTCCCATCCACACCAGCTTGATATTGGTGAAGGGAATCCGGATGTAGGCGCGGTTGGCGCCGATACGGTCGGCCATGATCGCGGATTGCTTGCGCTCCACCCAGGTGAAGAGGGTTGCGATCCCCAACATGAAGCCGATGGCATATCCCATGAATACTAAATATACAACCATGTCCTGTATCATGAGCTACAGTCTCCCGAACACGTCGCCGGCATGCTGTACCAGCGTGGGTTTGTCGAACACTTTTTCAAAGATGTTCCGTTTCCCCTCGAAGTTGCAGAAACTGCCGCTTCGCTCGAATGTGGTGGATAGGGGGATCAGGACGTCGGCGGCACGGTCCTGGCTGCTTTCGAAGGAGGTCAGGTGAATCACGCGGGCACCGCCCAGACTGCCGTAATTCAGGTTGTCTCCCCAGAGAATTACCAGATCATGTTTCTGTCCGGCATCAAAGGGACGGTCGCCGAACAGGGCCCGGACTTGAAAGCTGTTCGGGTTCTTGTCGGCCTTGATCAGGAAGTCGTCTTCCACGACTTCGCCGGCTGCAGGCTGGTAGTCCTCGCGGGTGTAAACCTGAACCCGCTCACCGAGGGCGACCTTGAAGGCTGCCAGTTCTTCGTTGGAGGCATGGGCCGATACGATTGCCGCCGGTTTTTTGGCATCCAGCAGCATGTGGGCAGCGGCGCTCAGCGCTTCGGCGATGGTGGCGTCACGACCGGCTATCGCGGGAGCCAGAACCCGCGGACGGGACATGGCCTTGTGCAGGTCGAAGCCTTTGTTGCAGAGCCAGGGACCGTTGATCTCCGGATTTTCGCAGGGGGAGATCCGGTAGGCCATCTGGTTCTTGGCAGCGCCTTCCGAACGCTGGTACCAGTGCTTGTTGCGGCGCCAGACATTGACGCTGCAGCCGCGGGAACAGCCGGTACAGGTCGAGCGAACCGTTTCCAGATACCAGACCCGGCTCTTGTAAAGGAAATCGCGGGACAGAAGCGCACCGACCGGGCAGGTGCCGATGACGTTGTCGGAGTAGGGGTCGTCGAAACTGGCGCAGTCGAGGCGTTGTACAAGGGAGTGGCTGCCACGTTCGACTATGCCCAACTGGCTGGTTTTAGAGATCTCCCGGGTGAATCGGACGCAGCGGCTGCAGAGGATGCAGCGCTCGTTGTCCAGCATGATCCGCTCGCTCAGGTTGTAAAATTTCGGCTGGTGATTCTTCGGCTCGACCGAGAGCGGCCGGTAGTCGCCGTATTTCATGTGGTATTCCTGCAGGCGGCATTCGCCGGCCTTGTCGCAGATACCGCAATCACCCGGATGGTTGAGACTGATGAACTGCATGACCGACCTGCGCGCCTCGCGCACGGGGGGAGAGTCAGTGTCGATCTCCATGCCGGGGGTAACCGGCAGGTTGCAGGCAGGCATCAGTTTGGGGCGGCCGTTCACCTGAACCAGGCAGATGCGGCAGTTCCCGGCGATGGACATGCAGGGGTGATAGCAGAGGGAGGGTATGTCTATGCCGGTGCGCTGGGCAACCTGCAGTACCGTTTCCCCTTCCTGCACCTCAACGATTTGGTTGTCGATCTTCAGTTCAATCATAGCGCCTTCAGATTTCGAGACGGCCATCGTTCATGGAGCGGCCGTGTTCAATGAAATATTCGAATTCATCCCTGTATTTCTTGACAAAGTTTACTACAGGCATGGCGGCGGCATCGCCCAGTGCGCAGACGGTGTTACCCATGATACCCTTGGTGATGCTTTCCAGACTTTCGATGTCGCCTTTGCGGCCCTTGCCCTGGCTGATGCGGGTGACGATCTTGTTCATCCAGGACGTGCCTTCCCGGCAGGGGGTGCACTGGCCGCAGGATTCATGGGCGTAAAAGCGGGTCAGCACCTGCAGCAGGCGAACCATGCAGGTCCCCTCGGCAATGACGATGATGGCGCCCGAGCCTAACATACTGCCGGCGGCGGCCACGCTTTCGATGTCAAGGGTGAGGGTTTCTATTTCAGAGGCCTTCAGGATCGGGGAGGAGGAACCGCCCGGGATGACAGCCTTCAAGGCCTTGCCGCCCAGGATCCCGCCGCAGTCCTCGTAAATGACTTTTTTGAGAGGGTACCCCAGCTCAAGTTCCAGCAGATGCGGGTTGACGACATGGCCGGAGACGCCGAAAATCTTGGTGCCTTTGTTCTTTTCCGTACCCATTTCGGCGTAGGCGGCAGCACCGTTGCTGATGATCCAGGGCACGTTGGCCAGGGTCTCGACGTTGTTGATGACGGTGGGCGCGTCGTAGAGGCCCTTGACAGCCGGAAAGGGGGGCTTGTTCTTGGGATAGCCCTTGAAACCTTCCATGGAGGAGATCAGACTCGATTCCTCGCCGCAGACGTAGGCACCGCCACCCTGATGGGGGATGATGTCGCAGGAGTAGCCGGAACCCAATATGTTCTCACCGAGATAGCCGGCTTCTTTGGCTTCCTTGAGGGCCTCGAGCAGACGGCGCCAGGGCAGGTCGAATTCGCCTCGGATGTAGATTACGGCGTGGCGAACGTGCAGTGCGTAGGAGGCCAGAACCATCCCTTCGATCAGCTGGTGCGGGGAGTGCTCGAAGATCCAGCGGTCCTTGTAGGTGCCGGGCTCGCCTTCGTCGGCGTTGCAGCAGAGGTAGATGACCGGACTCTTCTTGTTGACGAAGGACCATTTGACGCCGGCCGCAAAACCGGCACCGCCGCGACCGCGCAGACCCGAGGCCTTGACCTCGTTTTCCACGTCGAGCGGCTGCATCTCCTTCAGGGCCTTTGCAAGGGCCTGGTACCCTCCCCGGCTTTGGTAGGCGGACAGGGTATGGGAGTCGGGAGTGATGTTAAAGTTGAAGAAAACTCTCGGGGCTGTCATGAAAGCTCCTTCAGAATCTGATCGATTTTGGCTTCCGTGAGTTGTTCATGGTAGGTGTCGTTTATCTGCATGGCTGGGGCGGTGCCGCAGGAGGCCAGGCATTCCACCGCTATCAGGGTGAACAGACCGTCGGCCGTTGTTTCGCCGGCCTTGATCCCCAGCTTGGCCTCAAGATAGTTGATCAGCCGTTCGGCGCCCAGCAGGGAGCAGGCGATAGTACGGCAGATCTTGATGACGTGCTTGCCCACCGGCTGGCGGTAGAGCATGGTGTACCACGTCAGGGCTTCTTTGACCTGCATGGCCGGTACGCCCAGATAGTTGGCGATGAATATTGCATCACCCTCGCTCAGGTGTTTCTTCTCTTTCTGCATCAGATGCAGCAGCGGCAGCACCAGGGAGGATCTCATCTCCGGAGGATAGGTGCTGGCCAGCTGGTCGAATTTGTCTGTCAGGCAACTCATCGGTCACACTCCCCGCCGATCATGTTTATGGATCCGAAGGTGGCGATGATGTCGGCCACCTGATACCCCTCCAGCAGGGTGTGGACTCCGCCGATGTGGATGAAGCTCGGAGCACGGACGTGCAGCTTGTAAGGCCGGCCGCTGCCGTCGCTGATCAGGTAGAAGCCGAGTTCGCCGTTGGGGGCCTCGTGGGAGGCGTATACTTCGCCGGCCGGGACCTTGATACCGTCGATGATCAGCTTGAAGTGGTGAAAGATCGATTCAGCCTGGCTGTACACAAGCTTTTTCTCCGGCAGGATCACTCGGTCGTCCGTGATGCTGACCGGGCCGTCGGGCAGGTTCTTGACGCACTGGCGGATCATGGAGACGGATTCGTCGATTTCGCGCATCCGGACATAGTAGCGATCGTAATTGTCGCCCTGGATGCCGACCGGGACTTCGAAGTCCAGTTCGGAGTAGGCCAGGTACGGCTTATCTTTACGCAGGTCCATTGCCAGGCCGGTGGAGCGCAGCATTGGGCCGGTGTAACCCCAGTTCAGGGCGTGCTCGGGGGTCATGCAGGCGACGTTGCGTGTACGGTCGATGAAGATCCGGTTGCGGTCCAGAAGGCCGTGGATACGGGCGATGTAGACTTCATGAAACTGCAGGATCTCTTCGAGGCGAACGAGCCAGCCGTCGGGCAGGTCATTTTTCAGGCCGCCGATACGTACGTAGGAGTAAGTCAGACGCGCGCCGGTCAGGGCGTTTAAGTGCTCGAAGATGTAGTCGCGAATGGTCATCAGGTACAGGAAGGCGGTCATCGCCCCCATCTCCATGACTGTTGCGGCGATACAGGTGACATGGTCGGCCAAACGGTTGTATTCGCACAACAGCGTTCGCAGCCACTTGCAGCGTGGGGTGATTTCGATCCCCAGCAGCTTTTCCACCGCATCGGCATAGGCAAAATTGTTGTTCAGGGCGGAACAGTAATTGAGCCGGTCGGTGTAGGGGATGACTTTGTGGTAGGTGTGGTGCTCGGCTTCCTTTTCAAAGCCGCGGTGCAGGTAACCGCAGTGCACGTCGGCATGAACTACCTTTTCACCGTCAAGTTCGGCGATGATCTGGATGGTGCCGTGAGTGGCCGGATGGGAGGGGCCGATGTTGACCAGCACATTGTTGGGATCAGCGGTCTCTTCAAGGTAGGACCGTACCGGGGATCTGTATTCCACGTTCCTCACCTACTTGCGATATGCGACAATGGGTTGCTCCATGTCGATGGGGTAGTCTTTCCGTAAGGGATGCCCGACAAAGCCTTCGTACAGAAGGATCGGGCGCAGATCGTCGTTGCCGGAGAATTTGATGCCGTACATCTCGTGGACTTCACGTTCCATGTAGCGGGCCGAACCAAACAGACCGCTGAGCGTTGCAACGGTCGGATCCGATTCAGCTACCTGGGTCTTCAGCCGCAGACGCAGGTTGTGACTGCTGCTGTAAAAATGATACACAACGTTGAAGCGCGGTTCGCGCTCGGGATAGTCGACCGCCGTGACGTCGAGAAACAGGTCGAAACCACATTCCTCTTTCAGGCAGGTGACCAGCGGTAAAATGTTCGCCGCGGGCAGTTCCAGGACCAGCATGCCGTAACTGTCGCTGGAGCTTTCGTACAGATTTTTCAGTTTCTCACTGAGCGTTTCGTAGGTCATCGTGTTTACCGGTCCCTGTTCCCTGTGCCCGTTGCCTAAAGCCTGACCGGGGTCTGTTCTTCGAACGGAAAAATGGGGTGTCGATCGCGTGATATCTTGTCCTGAAGTTTCATGATGGCGTCAATGACCATTTCAGGGCGCGGAGGGCAGCCCGGTACATAAATGTCAACCGGGATGATCTTGTCGACACCCTGCAGCGCGGCGTAGTTGCGGTAAAAACCACCGCTGGTGGCGCAAGCGCCAAAAGCCATTACCCATTTGGGTTCGCACATCTGGTCGTAAACTTTCTTGATGACCGGAGCCTCTTTGTGGCTGATCGTGCCAACTACCATGAGCATGTCCGACTGGCGCGGGGTGAAGCGTGGCAGTGCGGCGCCGAAGCGGTCGGTGTCATAGAGCGTCGAGGCGACCGCCATGAATTCCATGCCGCAACAGGCGGTGACGAAAGGATAGGGGAAAATGCTGAATTTACGAACCCAGCCTACCAGTTCATCCTTTCTGGTTGTGATAAACTCCATCATCGCCATTCCAGTCCACCCTCCTCCCAGATATATACAAATGCCAGCGCCAGTAAACCCATGAAAAAGAAAAATGAGCAGAACGAAAGCGTGGCCATCGAACGGGTTCCCGCTGATTCAGCCCAGATGAACAGTAATACGGTCTCCAGGTCGAACAACAGAAAAAATATGGCTACCGGATAGTATTTGATCGACAGGGGACGAACGTTACGAGTCTGAAGTGATTTAGAGCCGCACTCGAAAGGCTCCAGCTTCACCGCGGTAATCACCGCCTTCGGACCAAGTAACGCGTTCAGAAGGACTATCACTCCCACCAGACCGACCGACGCCAGCAAAAATACGAAAAATACAAAATAGGGGCTCATACGCTTACCTTATCCCACAATTGAATGACCCAGGATGAATGCACAAAATAACTGAACCGACGTATCCACAAAGCAAACCTGTGTTTTATTGTTTGACTTACTGCCAAACTTTCTCTCACAGCGCAACATCATTTTTACAATCAAACTATTGAATATTATTTTAAAGCGGCTAATTTTCAAATAAATTATTTGGTGGGCCTGCATCGGAAACGCGAACATTAATACACGCTGTATACAGAGATGTCAAGCTTCTATTTAGATACGCGAGTGCATTATTATCCAGTTCTACCAGCCTGTCAGGAAACCGGCGACCGGTTTCCTGCAAGGACTTTGCCAGCGCTTATTTCCTGATGGTGCTACTTAAACGGCGTTTGTAATGGTCAGAATTCTTCACTTTTTCTGGACGTTTGAAGGAGGATTCACTTATTTATGGCGCCGATTGTCAGTTCGCAAAGACGAGTCCCTTTAAACCGTCGTCGGCCGATGTGATCAGCTGGTCAAAATCTGAGTCTTCCATGGTTGCCATCCGGTGGAGCGTGGTAGTTTTGCAGGAATCTATCTCGCTGTCACAGGCATTATAGGTTGTGCTGTAAAAAGATAATTGCTTCTCTTTTTCCAGTCCCATCTGCAATAACTGCCGAGCGCCCTGCTGGATGAGTCGCAGCTTGCGATGCAGCTCAGGGAGATCCTTTACCGACCAGACCCCGAGGAAGATGGGACTGGCAATGTTTTTGAGATC
>Ga0114951_10006348_pt1 | contig 10487 bp, 20 predicted proteins | sample AM7aDNAmetaG_FD_88677 | JGI IMG/M metagenome (GOLD analysis project Ga0114951, IMG submission 88677) | Freshwater microbial communities from Finland to study Microbial Dark Matter (Phase II) - AM7a DNA metaG | ecosystem: Environmental > Aquatic > Freshwater > Lake | place: Finland: Lake Alinen...
TATACATTTAAAAATAATATTGTCCGGTTCAGGGATAGAGTCGGACATTAAACAAAAACAGGTGGAGGCGTCGCCGTTAGGTGAGTCTATGAAACCTGAAACACATTAGTCTTTAGCTAATGTGTAATTCATAATAGTATATACTTTTCATTTAATTAAGTTTATAATCTAATAAATATAGTATGATATATTTAAATTATTTTAGTGAGTCTATAAAAAATAAGAAAATTTTAGAGGATTTAAATACAAACATACTTTTCCAAGGATTAAGACCTTCAAATGATAATGTTTATATGAGAAAATTTCTAAATAGATTTTCAATTAATTTTGAAAATCTAGAAGATTATCTAACTGAAATAACTGATGACTATAATGTTAATATAATTTCTGATTTCAAAAATAAAATTATGATATTATTTGAGATAAGAGACCACGACACTACCAAAAGTTTAAATTTACTTAAAATTGCAATCGGATCTTTAGTTAGAAAAATGGGTAAAAATTGGAAAATAAAAAATATAGATAGATTGGAAGATGATGACTCGAATGTATTATGTACTTTACAATATTTAGGTCAATATAGTAAAGAAATTTGAATTTGATATCTACATAGATATTAAGGCAAATGTAAATTTAGATTAGTTTACCGGGTAAATTTTTTTACAGTAATATCAATAAAAAAATTATATTCATTTGGCTGTCTATTTTTTTTTTTCTATAAAATGTTGATACTGCAGCAGGGGTTATATAATTGATTCGAGGTATTAATTTACCAGATTGTGAATGATATCCCATAAATTTTTCATTATTTCCAATATATCCCACTAGATGTGCAATTCTGCTGCCGAAAAATTGGCTGCTAAATTCTCCTATATAGGTTTCATATTTAAATGATTCTACATGACTTACTATTTTTTCACTAGAGGATTCCAGAATTTCCTCCAATTCTATTAGTTTAAATTCTGATTATTCAATTGATTTAAAATAGTAGACTGGAGAAACATAATATAATTGTATTAGACCTTTAGCTTAACACCAACATGACCTTTTATATCCCATATCAAGTATAGGAAGTATAAAGTCCTCTATATTATCAATTTCATCCATAATTTCATCTACTGAACCATTTATAAACTTAGATTCGTTAAATGATTCATATGATAGTACAACACTCATAGTGTATATATATAAAATCTAAAAATTATTTATACCCTATGATGATAAGATAATCATCATAAGTTCCATTAATCTTTCTTAAATCTTCACCAAAAATGTTATAAATACTCGTATCAATTGAAGGAATTATTCTACTTATCCATTCTTCTGGATTTTGAGCATCTTCAATAATTAGGTAACCACCAGGTTTTAAATTTTTAAGAAAATTTCTAACTACATAGATGACATCACCTAAGAAGTGACTTCCATCATCTATAATGATATCAAACATTTGGTCCTTTATTAACGGGTTATCTTTTAAAGATTCATCAGTAATACTACTAAGTATAAAGTTTACTGAATTTTTTTTATACTTTTCAAGGCGAGTATCCGAGATATCAATTCCAACAACATGTGACTTTTTAAAATATTCTTTCCAAGCAAGAAGGCTACCACCCTTTTGAACCCCTATTTCCAAAATGGAAATTTCAGATTCTTTTCCAAATCTGTCAAATATTTTTTGATAGGAATTTCCATAACAGTGTCCTAGTTCAGGAGATATAGTTCCTTTATTTTTATCAGTTTCATATTTAAGCAGTATTTCTCCAATTTTCATATTTATTATATGATTAAATATTATAATGTTTATTTAATAGTAATTTTAATATCATTTGTTCCTTTATCCATTATAATACGATATTTACCTTTAAATTTCAAATCAATAATTTTTTTTAATTCAGAAATTATATTAAATCTTATTTTATAAACATCTAATTTTAGAGAACGTTTAAGTATTTCCCTGCGGCCGACAATTTCTGCACCATTAATATCACAACTTTTCATATATATTTCTATTTTATCACCAATATTATAATATTTCAGTCTATATTTTAGACCAGTAACATAACTTTTTATAACTGATGATATTTCTATATCAGTCAAATTAGTAGTTGAATTAGGTCGACTAATTACCATGAATTTTGCATGCTTATCTAAATAATATAACATATTTCTTCTTAGATTTAATCTGTTTTTATGTTCCTCAATCTTTCTTTTAGATTCTTCACTATCAATTAAAAAGTATAAAAAGAATACTACTTTAAAGTATTTTTTACCAGTCAATCCTTCAAATTCAATTTTTAAATTATCCTCACTTGTATAATGTGACAATAATATATTCTGAACATATTTAACTGAATTGATAAATTCTTGAACATTTTGTAAAACATTTTCAGACGTATTGACTATATTTAATGTAAATGAAATACATTTTTTTAGTGTACTAATCTTTGATATATCTTTAATTTCTTTAATAATATTCTTAGGAGATGCTCTATTTGTATACCCCTTTACAATATTACTTATTTTAACCTTATTATCACAATATTCTGGAATTGTTTCAACAAATTCAAAGCAATCTTTAATTTTATTATTATCTAAAAATATCATAAATTTATATATTAAATTTATATATAATATAATGAGATATTTAAAGCAATATGAAAATTTTGGATCTAATCCAAATGTGACCTATCAAGCATCAATAGTACAATTTAGTTATAGTAAATTTAATAATTATGACTATAAATCTGAATTTTTAAATAGATTTAAAATTGATACTGATATAGTTGAGGATTATCTTACTGAATTAACTGATTGCGGGTATATAGTTAATATTGATTGGTTTTCAGATAATGAGGTTTCAAAATCTACGATGGCTAAAAAATATCAATATGAAATCAAACTAGTTATAAATTCAACTGAAAATAATAGATTATCTAAAAAGTATAACTTTAAAGAAATAGAAGAAAAGATAAATGATTTTTCTATAAAAACTGGATGGAAACTATTGAATATACATAATGAAGAAGTTAGACACGATGAGGATCAAATTGAGGATTATATACAAGCTCATGGTACGCCACCTAAAGAATCGGATTATACAATTTGTAGCTTTTTATGTGAACCTAAAATTACTGAAAGTGTTGAAATTGATCCAAATCTATCTTATTATAATGCCAGTAGGATGTTTGCATCTGGGAAAGATGAAATTGAATATAGAAGAAAAAAACTAGAACAATCACTACCTTGGTTAAAAGCCTTGAATGTTGAGGATTATTTAGGTGAAATACTACAAGATTATAGTATAGAAATAACTTCTTATAAAGGTGAGTTATGGCTAAAAATTAAACCTCGATATACTGATTATGATTATGATGATTTGCTTAGAAGGCTATATCAGTTCGGGAAAAGAATCAATCTGAGCCTTTTAACTATTAATACAGTAGAGATTCCGGAGAAAGATAATTTATTTAATGCTGTATTTGCATAAAATAAATTATTTTGGTAAACTTTTTTACCGTAAATTTGTAAAATCATTATGAAATCTCCTTTATTGAATATTAAATTAAATGATGACTCACCAATGTCCGTCAAAGGGTGATAATTATTTGTACTTAAAATTCCCTCCTTTTAACTCTGTCAGTATTCACTTGCCGGATTTTTTTATGCTCAAAATTAAAACAATTCGGAACTTTTTAAGTATAATAGTAATATGACTAAAAATTTAACTTCCCGAATTGTTATCCTTATTTGTGTTCTATTTTGTTTTTCTTTTCAGACAGACAATGATTGGAAAGATATGACTTCAAAAGATGTTGCAGCATTATTTGCTAAATATCCTACCAAAAAAAGTAATCTTGGCCCATCAGATGTTGAATGGGATAATCCGGTTTATAAAAGTATAGCGGATACCGTATTACACTATCCAGTGTGTGTATTTATGATATATACAAAACAACATCAACTTGAGCAGGATTCTCTACAGAAAGCGGAGGCAAATAAGGGAAATAAAAAAGTTAGAACTGGAATATTATCAACTTGGCATTGTGTTCCTGGTCAACCAAATGTAATTCCAGTTTATGCTGAGGCGAATAATGAAATAGGTAAATCTCATACAATTTATGAAATTGTATTTGGACATGTTCAAGCTTGGATATTATGCGCATATTCACCGATTGCGGCAATATTTTCAAATGTTCCTGACTTCAATGCAGGTATGGAATATCAAGGTCAGAATATAGGAACTGAAATTTGGACTGAAACACATACTAGGTATCTAATTGATAAATATGATAGTATCTATATTTGGGGTGGGTGTGTAGGTTCAAAAGCTAAATACACTCATAAAGGAATAACTGTTACTGTTCCAGAATACTATTGGAAAATTATAAAATATGGAAATAATACCGAATGCTGGTTGATGCCTAATTCTCCAAGTGAAGGATATGATATGATTACACAACGTGTAAGTACGGTTGATAATTTAATAGATAAACTTAAATTTGATCCAACTAAAGTTCTTAACCAAAATTAAATATATGAATAACTCATTTGTACTTATTTTCCCAATTATTGCATCTATAATTATTATAATGTCAATTATTAGAAATCCACCACCTAAAAAAGACAATCCTGATTAGGATTGTCTTAATGGTTTTTAGTAAGGTCGATTATGCATTCTTCAAAGGTTTTAAATATTTTTCCGCCCTTCTCATAAATTGATTCATGTATCATTAAGTTGACAGTGTTATTTCCAAATTCTTCTATTTGAGGAAATTCATCCCTATGTAATATTTCAGATTCCGATTTAAGACTACTCATAAATATATCAACTATTTCCGAGTATTTTAATTCAGCAGTTGATGAATATCCATATATTAATTTATTTTTAGCATATCCATAACCAATTTCAAATGCTGTACCATCATCCATATTAGGACCTCTATAAGGTTGTATATTAGCTATAATAACATCTGCCCTATCCATTAATTCTATATTAGCCGAAAATATTTTATATGAAAATTCTTGTGACTTATAGTCTCCATTATCAGGAGATAGAGCATTATCTAATGGAAAATGCGCACTTTGCTTATATTTAGATGCGATTTCTTTTAGTGCCTTTGAAACATTTTTAACTTGTTGTTCAGCTCTAAATACATCAGGACCTGCTAAATATATATTATAGTTATATCCTTTAAATATTTTATTAATTAACTTGTTAATTTTTAATTTAATATCTTCGTTTATATTATTGTCAAATTTTCTAAGATGTCTCATATTGTTTATTTTTTTTAAATAAGGATTTCTTTAATACACTTTATAACCCCATCTATTTGATCACACTTATATCCACAACTTCGCCCAGTATCATAGTTTACAACTAAGTACCACCATTCATCATCATATTTATAAATTAAATATTGAACTTCTTCTTCATATAAAATTTTCACAGGATCAGCACCTGGATAATAAAAATTAGTTTCACTTGAGGTAAAAAATTCAATGTAATTACCATAATTTGACTTTTGTGAAATAACAACATCTAACTCAGATAGAGTATTAACTATAGTATTATAATATTGATTACTTATTAACTCTCTACCATCAGCATTAATTACTCTATTAAAATTTTGAATTTCTTCATACCCATCTCTGACGATTGATTCGTTAAAGCTTTTCAAATATCTCATATTAATATATATTAATATGAGATATTTGAAAATCGATTATAAATTTTAAATAGATAGTATATGTATAATCCAAATATAACTTATAGAGGAGTTCATTCAAGTCAAACAAAATGGTATAAAGATGTTAGAGAATTTTTTCTTAAAAGATACTCGATTGGTCAAATAGAAAATAGTCTTGCAAACATCACCGCAAATTATACGATAGATGTTGAGTGGGATTATGATAATGTTAGATTAAAAATAGTCAGTATAAATAATACACCATCAACTGATGATGTATTGAAAGGTTATCTATGGACTTTTGCAAAAAGATTTGGGTGGAAATTTTCCGAATATACTAATGATACTTTTGATGGATATATAAAAGTAAAATTTAAAACTAGCAAATAAAAAAATCGATTGTTACCAATCGATTTTAAATCCTATTTTCTTTTTAGTTATACACCATTCATAGATACAATCAATAAAATCATCACATGTGATATACATTTTATCGTCAGTTCCCATATTACAAATATACGACTATTTTTAATTTATATTAGGCTTATTGTGATGTTACTTAATGAATTAGTTATATAATCCACATGAATATCAATTCTTGAAGATAGTTCCTTTTCAGTTATTGATTTTTTATTTAATATGGATTTATAAATACCTCTTGCCATTCCAGATGGTATATCTTTTATTACAACCTTTCCAGGTCCGCCTTGCATACTCCTTTGTATTATATTTTCAGAATCTATTTTATATTTAGAAAATATACTAGATAGTTTAGATTAAAGTGAATCCAATTTTTTACCAAAAGATTCAAAAGCTTTTAAATATTTCATATGTATCACTTTTTTATATATATTAAGTGGAATATATCAAAAAATTTAATGAAAGTAATTTTACATCCGTAGAGGTTGATGAATTTGATAATAGTCTTTATAAAATTGAATCATATTTTATTAAAGAAGGTTATATCAAGTATATGGATATTAGTTACAAAAATAAGTTTAAAGAAATTTATGGAATCAACACTGATGATCTTGAAGACTATTTAACAGAGATTACTGATGAGTGTGATGTATCTTTATATTGGCAAGGAAATTATATAACTTTTATAATTAGAGCATTTAATCCTGAAAAATTTAACTTTAAGAAAACCTGTGATATTATAAGATCACTTGAAAAGAGATTAGGTAATGTTTGGGTGTGTATTTTTATAGAAAATGAAGATGGATGTAAAATAGAAATGAAGTTAGTTAAAAAATGAATCTAAACACTGGATTAGACTATCAAATTGATCACATTTATATTTCTTATCTTCACTCATAAATCTGACTATATAGTATTCATCTTCAATTTTCCTTATAACAACCTTAATATTATTATAATATTTAATATAAAAAAGACCGCTCTTCCAAGTATCTGTAGATAAATTCAGATCCCACTCAGTTAACTTTTTAACAATTTCAGATTTCTCACTTGTTGTGAGAGGTTCACTTTTATTAGTTAATTCATCATATTCGCTATCAGATATTTCAGTAATATATTTAGGATCATAAACTGATTCAAATTTTTTGATATATTTCATATTAATCATATTAATATATATTAAATAATGAAGGTAGGTATTCTATCCGCTTCATAAAAAATAAATAAATTTATATGGCAGATATAAAAATTGCATTTCCAATAATAGTAAGTGATAATAAAGGTGGTGGTTATGAAGGAGTTTATTCTAATGATGTTAATGACCCAGCCGGTTTAACAATTTATGGACTTGAACAAACAGACGACGGTGATTGGTCTATGTGGCCTACAGTTAAGACAATAGTTAAAGCTGGCGGTACAACTGCACAAATTACATCAAAAATAGTTTCAAATTCATCAATCTATAATTCAGCACTTATTTATCATAAAACTAAATATTGGGACCCATTAGGGTTAGATAATATCGAAAATCAATTACTCGCTAATGAATTATATTCAATAGGGTTGAATATAGGTCTTAAAAATGCTGGTTTATACTTACAGCAAGTTTTGAACTCATTAAGTTTAAATGGTGGATATGGACTATTAACTGTGGATGGTAATGTTGGATCTAAAACTATATCAGCTGCAAATGCTAATACAAATCAATCATTTTTAATACATGGTTTAGCTTGGATGCATGGATCATATTATATAAATCTGGTTACTACAAAACCATCATTTAAATCATTTATGAATGGTTGGTTTAATAGGGTTATTGGGGTTACAGGATTTTAAAAAATTAAAGGTAATCTCATTTCCTTGATGTCGTTAGTAAACTAACGTGACTCCATATTATCCCGCTACACACTTAATAAGGTAGTAGTTTCAACGGGTATGTGCAAGGAGAATATTTTTCAAACTGGACTAACTCATTTCTAATTGTAGATTCATTAAAGTTCTTTACTATTTTAATAAACTCATCTAATGCATCACTCTCTTTTGGAAATTTAGATATTTTAATATTAAACTTTTTAGCCTCCTCGTCTACAATTCGACCTTCTTCTTCAAAGATTTTTTTCAATTCATCCGTAGGATTTTCTATACTTAGCACATCATCACCATCTAAAAGACCCTTTTTAACAATTCTATCTTGTAAAAATCCTTTATTTTTTGAAGTGTAAGCTTCATTTAAAAAATAACTTACGGCCTCATCAATATCACTAAATTTCGTATTTTGTATAAAATAGAAATCTTCAATTTTGTAAATGGAAACCTCACCATACCAACTTGATATTTCTCTTTTATATGGGACTTTAATTGTTCCACCATTTTCTATAATTTGTTTTATTGTCTCTCTCATTGTGTATGTTTTTTATTGGACATTATGTGTTTTTATTTTAATATCCTGAGCAGGCGGCTTTTGCTTTTTTATATTCACTTTATGACCACTTGTAAAAACTTTATTATATGGATTAAACGGTATTAAAACTATAGTAAAAATTGATATTAAAATAATACTAAAGATATTTTTCATATTTTTCTTTTCCAAATTTTTAGTCCTTTTTTAGATATTAGTTCAATTGCAGTAGGTAAATTTTTTAGATTTTTAACTTTTTCTCTATGACAAGTAGGGCAAAGTTTTATAAGGAGTAAGAAAACAGACAAGTTACTGTATTCCTGAATTATTGAAGGTCTTTCAAATTCAGAACCACAAAAGCATTTTAATTTAACTTTATCCATAAAAAATAAATGACTATTAAGCGAATCTTTTAATCATAGAAATATTATCAACAACAACAAAAAACTATGAATATTATGCCTATTTAGCACTTAATAGTCATTTAAAGAATTTATTTACTAATTAATGTAAATGTACAACTTATTTTATAAACTACCAAAAAGTTATGAAATATTTATCGCTATTACATGATCCTCCAAAGATTCAAAGTCTTCCCTTTCATACATACCATTCGATTCTAAGTATTCTTGTACCGTACACATTCTGGTGAATCCGTTTCTATAATAAAATGGCAATGGACGACCTTCTTTATCAACATATGAATATATTCGTTTTGATCCAAATCCAATTGATTTTCTTTTTATTTCAGTAAGAACTTCACTTCCAATATTCATATTGCGATACTCTGGAAGTATTCCGAACCAACCTAACCAAAGCTCATCGATGGTTTCTTTCAGTGAATATAATCCACAAACACCAACCAAAATATCATCTTGATAAATTATCCAAAGCTGCCAAAATTTTCCGGTATAATTATTTTCACGATTTTCACACCAATAATCGATAGTTTCAATAAATGGTGATCCAAAATCACTATATAACTTCTCTTTAAGAGATGAGTAATCATCAATATTATAAGAAACTTTAAATTCAATCATATTTATTCTATTAAATTATACACAAATATACAAACAATTATCATTATAAAAAAATTAAATATTGGAAACAAATTAATTTTATAATGATATTAAACAGATATGATTAAAGATTTTATACCTAAAAACTTTGAACACTTACATTCAGGAATGATGTGGACTACTGATACTCCTCAATTTGTGTGGATTAATCCAACTAAAAATCGTCAACTTCTTAAAGGTGTTAATCAAATAGATATTATGGATATATACCCAAATATCCTATTAGATTTATATTCACATGATATACCTGAACTCAGTGAATTTAAAGTTAGTCTTGAAAAGATTAATTTAAACTTTGTTGATAGATACTTAAAAAATAAAAATCCAAGTATAAGTGATACATCAGAATTCTACAAAGAGTTTTCAAAAAACTTTTTTCTACCTAATGGTTATATTAAAAATTACCTCCAGAAATTAAAAATCTAAACTCAAGAGAGGTTAAATTAATAGTCAAATATCAGGACGACTATTCAATTTGGGTAAATGGTAAACTAGATACAATTAGATTCAATGATATGTTAGAGGGATTATATTAAAAATCCCCTCTTAACGAGGGGATTTTTTATTATTAATAGAAGAATAGTGGTGTATACCAGATTGGGGATACATAGAATGGATCATAATATCCAACATAATCATCGTAATAGTATTCGTCATAATAAACATCTTCCACAACTTCTTCCTCATAATAGGTACTTGAAGTCGTTGCTAATGCTCGAATTTGTTGATTTTCTTTTTCAATAGAAGCTCGCTTATCCTCTTCTTGTTTCATCAAACTCAATGCTATATCAGAACCTTGTTTGATCATATCTTCCATCGCAGCGTCACCTACTTGTTCTGGCTTAAATGCTGTCTCACATATTTGTTCAATTTCATTCCAAATTGAACCACTCAATAGGTCAA
>Ga0114951_10006350_pt1 | contig 10485 bp, 8 predicted proteins | sample AM7aDNAmetaG_FD_88677 | JGI IMG/M metagenome (GOLD analysis project Ga0114951, IMG submission 88677) | Freshwater microbial communities from Finland to study Microbial Dark Matter (Phase II) - AM7a DNA metaG | ecosystem: Environmental > Aquatic > Freshwater > Lake | place: Finland: Lake Alinen...
CCGTTCTGGCAACAGCCACGCTTGTTGGCGATCAGCACCTTCGATGTAACTCACAAAGCCTCCTTGATTGGCGCCGATTCTATCTACTTTCTTGCTAAACCGGAAGACTTTTCACACAGTCTCGCGAATCATCAGATCTGTGTTTCTTAAGCCAAACAAGAAGTACGGCAATATCAGATGGTGTAACGCCTTGGATTCTAGATGCTTGCCCAATAGAATCCGGACGAACCTTACTAAGCTTCTGCCTTGATTCGAAACGTAATGCCTTAATTTTGTGATAATCAATATTAGCTGGAATGAGCTTCATCTCCAAGGAGGCAGTCCGTCGAATCTGCTCTAAATCGCGTGCAATATAACCTTCATATTTAATTTGAATTTCAACCTGTTGTTGTACATCTACAGGAAGATCTCTCCGAGAAACCACCAGATTAGCATACGACACCTCGGGGCGCCGCAGGATTTCAGCGTATGTCATATCCCCATTGCGCAGATTATATAGACGTTCTATTTCTGACTCAATCAACATCTTCTTGGCGATGAACATTTTCCACTGTTTGTCGCCGACCAGACCAATGTTACGACCAATAGGAGTCAAACGAAGATCGGCATTATCCTGACGAAGTTGAAGTCTATACTCAGCCCGTGATGTAAACATACGATACGGCTCATCAGTCCCCTTCGTCACAAGATCATCAATCATCACGCCAATGTAACTGTTCGCCCGTGTGAAAAGGCACGGATCTCTACCTTTCACCTTGAGAGCCGCGTTAATACCGGCCGCCACGCCTTGCGCAGCGGCCTCTTCATATCCAGAGGTTCCGTTGATCTGACCGGCAAAATATAAACCTTCAACTAGCTTGGTTTCCAGCGTTCCGTGAAGTTGGTGTGGTGGGGCGTAATCATATTCAATGGCGTAGGCTGGGCGCATAATCTCGGCATTCTCTAACCCTCGAATAGAACGGATTACTTGGAGTTGGACATCTTCCGGAAGACTAGTTGAGGCACCATTAACATAATACTCCGCTGTTTGTCGCCCCTCTGGCTCTAGGAAGATCTGATGGTACAGTTTGTCTGGAAACTTGACGATCTTATCTTCAATAGATGGACAGTAGCGAGGGCCGGCCCCGCGAATTCTCCCAGAGTACATAGCTGAACGGTGTAGGTTCTCTCTGATAATGGACCGTGTTTTCTCTGTGGTATGTGTGATAAAACATGGAAGCTGTTCCACGTGGAACGAGGTCGGAGTCCGGTACGAGAAATATGCCGGTGAGACATCTCCGTCTTGAATCTGCATCGCCGTGAAATCAATTGTGGCTGCATGTACTCTTGGGGGTGTGCCTGTTTTTAGTCTATTAATTTCAAATCCGATTCTTTCCAGACATTCGGATAGGCAGTTTGCCGCTGGCTCACCAGCCCGGCCTGCTCCGAACTCTATCTCCCCAATATGGATTAATCCGTGTAGAAATGTACCAGTTGTTACTATAACTGCTTTGCTTAAGAATTGTGTTTGTGTCTTAGTTGTCACACCTATTACCGCGTCTGTGGCGATGTTAACTTTCTCAACTGTGCCTTGTTTAACTGTAAGATTTTGCTGATATTCAACCACCCGCTTCATCTGAAGTTGATATGCTTTCTTATCACACTGGGCACGCGGCGCCCAAACTGATGGTCCTTTCTTGATGTTCAACATTCTAAACTGAATACCCGTTTGATCTGCGGTCAATCCCATCTCTCCACCAACAGCATCTATTTCACGGACTAGATGTCCTTTCGCCATCCCGCCAATGGCCGGGTTGCACGACATCTTGGCGATAGTATCTAAATTGGATGTCAATAACAATGTTTGACACCCAAGCCTAGATGATGCCAGCGAGGCCTCCACCCCAGCATGGCCGGCTCCAACAATGATGACATCATAATTCTTTTGATATGTGTACACGTTACGCTATTTTCCGATACAGAAAGTGTTGAAGATGCGATCTAAGATATCCTCATCGACTGTCTTTCCAGTAACTCGAGCAATTGCGTCTAAACCAAGTCGAAGATGTTGGGAAACAAGCGCCAAGTCTTTACCAATAGATTGACCTTCCTCCGCATTTATTAGTAGAACCAATGCCTGAGATAATTCGTAAGCATGACGCTCATTAATCGCAACATCTAAGTCAGTAAATCCGACAGCGCCCGAACTGATTATCTTCCTGATTAGAGTTCGAAGTGACTCTAGGCCGATTCCGGACAAGGCAGAAACATAAACCCGATGTATATCATTTAAAGCAGTTTGAGGCTTCAATTTGCCGGGTAGATCTGTTTTGTTGTAAACGTGTATGATTTCCTTTGACCCGCACAAACGCGTCAACTCAAGATCCAAAGGAGATAGTAGTCGAGATGTATCAAGGACATGTAGAACCACATCAGCTTGCGCAAGTACATTAAACATGCGCTTAATGCCCTCAGATTCTACCGCTCCACGCGCCTTCCGATAACCAGCTGTATCTGTCAAGCGTATTGGAAATCCATTAATAGTAACCGTATCTTCGACGGAATCGCGCGTTGTACCCGGAACCGGTGTTACGATGGAGCGATCACGTCCTAAAAGGGCGTTCATAAGGCTGGACTTGCCAACATTAGGGCGCCCTACAATCGCCACAGGTATTCCATCGCGCAAAATTCGTCCCTCGCGAGCCGTGCTGAGTAGCTCCCGCAATAAGGAAACACTTTCCCCAAGATCTGTACCAAGTTTCTGGCGCGTAGCCGGTTGAATATCTTCTTCAGGAAAATCAATGTAAGCTTCGATATGCGCAAGGATGTTGGCCACTTTTTCGCGAAGTGCCTCAACACGCCGGAATAAGTGTCCTTCCAGTGCGTGAGCAGCAAAAACCTGAGCGCGCTGTGTCCGAGCCGATATCAAATCCATAACCGCCTCGGCTTGCGTAAGATCAATTCTTCCGTTTAGAAATGCGCGCTTAGTAAATTCGCCCGGTTCAGCCAAACGTGCACCATATTGCAGACAGCAGGAAAGAATGCGCTGTGCAGTCAACGCGCCGCCATGACAATTGATTTCGACTGTATCTTCCGTCGTGTAGCTATGTGGGGCGCGAAATACAGCAAGCATCACCTGATCTAGGATCTCGCCATTCTGTGCGATCCTGCCGTAACGGATGCTATGCGTTGGAAACTGAGACGGCTTTCCGTGACAGGAACAGAACGCAGCATCCGCAACGTTCAACGCGTTTGGCCCAGATACACGGACAATAGCGATCCCCCCCGCGCCAAGAGAGGTTGAAATGGCAGCAATAGTGTCTTCCATGTTTGTTTTATCCAGATGTAAATGCAGTATAGCAGAGGGCCGCATTCGTTCAATCTGATCACTAGCTCAAGAGGATTTGACGCGGCGACAAAGCTTCGCTATAAACTCGCTCCATCATGAGCACAACGACACATTTCACGCTGACACAAAAAGACATCCCAAGCCACTGGTATAACATTTTAGCGGATTTTTCGAGACCGTTACCACCTCCGCTGCATCCGGGAACGAAACAGCCAATCTCGATGGATATGATGACGGCAATTTTCCCAGAAAATCTGGTCATGCAGGAAATGTCGACGGAGCGGTGGATTGAAATTCCAGCACCGGTGCGGGAAATTTATACGTTGTGGCGACCCACGCCGCTGTTGCGTGCGGTGCGGTTCGAGAAGGCGCTGCAAACACCGGCGCACATTTATTACAAGTACGAGGGCGTCAGTCCTGCGGGTAGTCACAAACCAAATACAGCGGTCGCACAAGCATATTACAACAAGCTCGCCGGTACCAAGCGGCTTGCGACAGAGACGGGAGCGGGACAGTGGGGATCTTCGCTGGCACTGGCGTGCCGGCTGTTTGGTTTGGAATGCACGGTGTACATGGTCAAGGTCAGTTTCGAACAGAAGCCGTATCGCAAGCTCATGATGCAGGCGTGGGGCGCGGAAGTGTTCGCCAGCCCGAGTAATCGGACTGAGTACGGTCGCAAGTTACAGAAGGAAGATCCGAATTGTCCGGGCAGTCTCGGCATCGCCATCAGCGAAGCCATCGAAGACACGATGAAGACTCCGAACACGAAGTACTCGCTCGGCAGCGTGCTCAATCACGTTTGCATGCACCAGACTGTCATCGGTCAGGAAACCATCAAGCAAATGGAACTTGCCGGCGAGGAGCCTGATGTGGTCATCGGTTGCGTCGGCGGCGGGAGTAATTTTGCCGGGATCTCATTCCCGTTTATTCGCAAGAAAATCGTCGAAGGTAAGAAATATCGGATCGTTGCGGTGGAGCCAAGTTCATGCGCTTCGATGACGAAAGGCGAATTGCGCTACGATTTTGGCGACACGGCGCAGACGACACCGCTGTTGTGGATGCACACCCTCGGCCATGATTTCATTCCGCCGAAGATTCACGCGGGTGGGCTTCGTTACCATGGCATGGCGCCGACGGTCAGTCACGCGCACGATCTTGGTTTGGTCGAGGCGGTGGCATACCCGCAGTCGAAAGTATTCGAAGCGGCAATGTTGTTCGCCCGCAACGAAGGCATCATACCTGCACCGGAGGCGGCACATGCGGTGTGCGCTGTGGTCAACGAGGCGTTGCAGGCGCGCGAAGAAGGACGTAAGCGTGTCATTGTCTTCAACCTCTCCGGCCACGGGTTGCTGGACCTGCCATCGTACGATGCATATCTCACTGGCCAATTGCGTGACGAATAAACAAACAACTTGAAAGGAACTGCCATGAAACGTTTCCTCCAAATCGTTACACTCACTCTGATCGCGCTATACTCAGCGCACGCCTACGACCTGCCGTTTCTCAATCTCGGTTTTACCGGTTTCCTCGACGGCGCCCCGCCGGCAGGACCGGGATTTTACTTCCAAGATTACTTCATGTATTACCATGCTGAGAAATTCGCCGATGCCAACGGCAACAGCTTGCCGACATCGCCGAAGGTGGACATTGTCGCCAACCTATTTCAGGGGCTGTACGTCTCGAACCAGAAAGTGTTTTTCGGCGGCAAATGGGGCGTAGACGTGATTGTGCCAGTGGCGAATTTCAGTCTCGATCCGGGAATGACGGGACTCTCAGCAAACGAATTTGGTATCGGCGACATCTTGATCGGTCCATTTCTCCAGTGGGATCCGATCATGGGCAAGAACGGCCCGATTTTCATGCACCGATTCGAATTCCAGATGTTGCTGCCGACCGGCCGTTACAACCGAAACGAAAACCTCAACCAAGGCAGTAATGTCTTCTCGATTGATCCTTACTGGGCCGCGACTGTGTTCCTCACGCCGAAGTGGACGATTTCCTGGCGCCTGCACTATCTGTGGAACGACGAGAATACCGACGTCGCCGGCGCCAGCACGGCGCAAGCTGGACAAGCTATTCACATCAACTTTGCCACCGAGTACGAGGTCATTGACAGGCACTTGCGCCTCGGCATCAACGGCTACTACCTCAAGCAGATCACCGACATGAAAGCCAACGGCGCCAACATCCCTAACACCCGCGAAGAAGTCCTCGGCATCGGACCGGGCGTGCTCTACAGCTTCTCCCAGAACGATCACATCTTCTTCAACTTCTATCAGGAACTCGGCGCCGTGAACCGGACCGAAGGCCAGCGTTTTATTCTCCGCTGGACTCATCACTTCTAGAGTGAGCGACACTCCACAACGACAGAGCTTGGACGTGGACATTGTCTGCGTCGGCTTCGGCCCCGCTGCCGGCGGGTTCCTGACGACGTTGGCGCGTCAGTTGCCGCTTCCTGACGGCACGATGCCACAAGTCATTTGTTACGAACGCGCCGACGACATCGGTTTTGGTGTTTCCGGTGTAGTCACGTGTGCGCGCGCCATCCGTGAATCGTTTCCGCAATTCGATTCGTCTCAGATTCCGACCTGCGCGCCGGTCAAACAGGAGAAAGTTATTTACCTACTCGATCCTGTCGGCGCGAGCCGGCGCTCCACGACGGTGCGTGTGACCGACAAAATGTTACGGTTTTGTTTCGGTAAGAATTTTGCCATCGAGTTCCCCTACATTCCGCCGTACTTGCAGAAACACGGCGGCTTTGTCACTTCCATCGGTCAGTTCAATCAATGGGTTGGTTCACAATTGATGAGCACCGGCGCCGTGCAAATCTGGCCCGGCACACCGGCGGCGGAACCGCTCATCGTAGACGACAAGGTGAACGGCGTGCGGCTGGTGGATCAAGGCGAGATGCCGGGCATGGACATCCGTGCGGCGCTCACAGTCGTCGCGGATGGTCCGGTCGGTCCTATCGGACGACAGCTCGACCAGAAGTTCGGCATGCCGGAGCATCATCACACGCGCGACTGGGCCATCGGGATGAAGTTCGTCGTCAATCTACCGGAGAATTGCACGCTCGAACCCGGCACGGTGATTCACACGCTTGGTTATCCTGAGTCGGAAATTTTCGGGTTCCTCTACGTTTATCCGGATCGCGTCGCGTCGCTTGGGATTTTCGTGCCGTCGTGGTTCGACTCGCCGGTGCGCACCGCGTACCGGTATTTGCAGCATTGGATGTTGCATCCGTATCTCTGGCAGCATCTCAACGGCGGCACGCTCCGCTCGTGGGGCGCGAAGACGCTCGGCGAATCCGGCCGCCGCGGCGAACCGCATCTCGCCGGCAACGGTTACGCACGCATTGGCGAAGGTTCCGGAAGCACGAACGTTCTCACCGGCTCCGGCGTGGACGAAGCGTGGGCGACTGGCACCATGCTCGGCGAAGCCGTGGTCGAACTGCTCAAAGAAAAGAGACCTTTTAGCAAAGAGAATCTCGAAGCGACTTACGTGCGCCGACGTCGAGCCAGTTGGGTCGAGGAAGAAGCGTGCGCTGCCGAACGCGCGCGCGATGGGTTCCACAAGGGTTTTGTGACCGGTTTGCTCGGTATGGCGTTGGCCGGCGCGACGAAGGGCAAGCTACATGCACCTGTCGAGCCGCGTTCGCCGGCGGAGCACACGCCGAGTCTTGCCGCGTATTACCAGAACCGGATTTCGCTCTCCGAGATCGAGAAGATCCGGCAGGAATGCATAGCCAATGGCATCAGCGCGCATAACGCGTTGATGGACTGCGCCGGCTGGCCGGCGATTCCGTACGACGGCAAACTGCTCGTGTCACATCAGGACGCACTGTTGATGGGCGGCAAGGTTCAGGCACCGGCAGGGTATGCCGATCACGTTGTATTTTTGTATCCGAATCTTTGCGAGCAATGCGGCACGAAGATTTGCATCGAGGCCTGTTCTGGTCAAGCCATCACGCCGGGTGAGAAGGGCGTGCCGGTGTTCGACCGCGAGAAATGCATTCACTGCGGCGTCTGCATGTGGAACTGTCCCGTGCCACGCCCCGATGATCCGGAGTGCAGCGTGCTGGAGTTCCGCGCCGCGCCCGGCGGACTGCACTCCGCGGAGAACTAGATTTTTTCCTTGGCCCGCGGGCCGCGCACGCGGCGGGCGAGGCGCTCGGTTTTGCGTTTGCGGAGTCGTCGCTCGATTTTGGAGGTGACGACATCGAGCGCGCTCAACACGTCGGCGCCGCTCTCCTCGGCGCTGAGGTCTGCGCCGGGAATCTCACAAAGTATGCGCACGCTGTACTGGCGCCCGGAGGGGTGGGCGCTGACTTTGCGAACACGGACCCGCGTTCGCACGGTGCGAGGCGCGAGTTGTTCGACGTGCGAGATCTTCTCTTCTATGGTTGCTTTGAGGTCATCGGTGAGCGTAACCCCATTCGCTTGGATCAGGATATCCATGCTCTCCTCCTGTTTGGTTGACGAGTCGTTCAATAGCCGAACTTATCCACCTGGACTTTACCACGAAACACCCGGTAAATCACGCACGTGTAAATCAACACCAGCGGCATACCGATCAGGGCGATGACGGCCATGATCGCCAATGTCTTCGCGGTCGAGGCGGCATTATAGATGTCGAGACTCCAGGCGGAGTTTAACGATGAATGCACCAGCTCGGGGAACAACGCCGCCCCGAACAATCCCACCAGACTGAGAATAACAAGGCTCGACGAGAGAAAAGCCTGCCCCCAACAGTCCGCGCGCAGGGTACGGACGATGTTGAGCAGGGCCAGAACATTCACGGCGACCAGAACCCACAGCCACGGATGACGCGAGAAATTCCGCGTGGCCAGCGGCACCGCCAACACCGAGTACGCCGTGACCGCCAGATACAACACCGCCACCGCCGCGAGCGCCTTCCACGCCCAGCGGCGGACCTGCTGCTGCAACTCGCCTTCCGTCTTCATGCCGAGATAGAGCGCGCCGTGCATGGCAAACAGCGCCACCGTGAACAGCCCGGTCAGCAGCGCATACGGCTTCAACAGGCGCAACAGCCGGCCGTGATATTCCATGTCGGGTCCGATGGGCAGGCCGAGCAACGCGTTGCCGACCGCCACGCCGAACAGCAACGTCGCCGTCGCGCTGCTGACACAGAAGCCCGTGTCCCACAACCGCCGCCAGGCGGGCGACTCGCGTTTGCTCCGAAACTCCATCGAGACGGCGCGGAAAATCAGCGCGAACAACAGCAGCATGAACGCCGTGTAGAACCCGGAAAACACCGTCGCATACGCGTTCGGGAACGCCGCGAACAGCGCCCCGCCAAACGTCAGCAGCCACACCTCATTGCCGTCCCAGACCGGCCCGATCGCATTCATCAGGACGCGGCGGTGTTCGTCCTTGCGCGCCGCCAAGTGCAGGATGCCGGTGCCGAGATCGAATCCATCGAGGATGGCGTAGCCAGCCAGCAACACCCCCAGCAACAGGAACCATAGCTCGTTCAAGTTCATTGCGCGCCTCCTGTCACCGGTTCAGGGCCTTGTTGGATCTTCTCTAGGAGGACGTACAGCCACAGCGCAAACAGCGCGAGGTAAATGACGCCGAACATCACCAGCGAGTACAGCACTTGGTTGGCGGCCACGACCTTGGAAAGCGCGTCGCCGGTGCGCAACAAGCCGTACACCACCCACGGCTGCCGGCCTACCTCCGCGGCGATCCATCCGAGCTGGTTGGCGATGTACGGCAGCGGCACCGCCAGCACAAACACCCACAACAGCCACCGTTTCTCAAACAGAGTCCCGCGCCAGCGGAAAAACGCCCCAATTGCCGTCAATGCGACAAACAGGAATCCCATTCCCACCATCAGGCGAAACGACGTAAACGTCAGCGCCACCGGCGGCCAGTCTGACCGCGGCACCTTGTCCAATCCCGGCACCGGCGTCTTGAAATCGTGGTGCACCAAGAAGCTCACGCCGCCGGGAATCGCCAGTCCCATTTGAACCTTGCGCGCTTCCGCGTCGGGAATCCCGAACACATACAGCGGCGTCGGTTCGTTCCGAGTTTCAAAGATCGCCTCCATCGCGGCCAGTTTCACCGGCTGCGTGCGCGCCACCTGGCGGCCGTGTACGTCGCCCGACCACGCCGCGGCCAATGAAGCGAGCAGGCCCACCACCGCCGCGATGGTAAAGCAGCGCCTCGCGAATTCCACATGCCGCCTGCGGAGAAGGTACCAGGCCGACACGCCCATCACAAAAAACGCCGCCAGCACATAAGCTCCGATCACCGTGTGCGTCAGGCGGATCACGCTCGACGGATTAAACACCATTGCCCAGAAATCCGTAATCTCCGCGCGCGCCTTCAACCCCTCACCCACAATGTGGAACCCGGCGGGAGTCTGTTGCCAGGAGTTGGCGACCACGATCCACGCGGCCGAGAGCGTCGCACCCAGCGCCACCATGCAAGTGGCGAAGAAATGCATCCGTGGCGAAACCCGGTTCCAGCCGAACACCAGCACCGCCAGGAAACTCGATTCGAGGAAGAACGCAAACACGCCCTCCGCCGCCAGCGGCGAGCCAAACACATCACCGACGAAACGCGAGTAGGTCGCCCAATTCGTGCCAAATTGGAACTCCATCACGATACCGGTGGCGACGCCGAGCGCGAAGTTCAAGGCGAACACCTTCGTCCAAAACTTCGCCATCGCCTCATATTCTGGATTGCGGGTCTTGAGATAGAGCATCTCCATGATGACCAGAATCCCACCCAGCCCAATGGTCAACGGCGGAAACAAATAATGGAACATCACCGTCAGCGCGAACTGCGCCCGCGCCAGCAACTCAACGTTCATGCACGAAGCCTCCCTTCTGTGAGGAAAGTAGTTAGCCCACAACACCCGAAAAGGCAACCCGCTAATGCTGCAACACAGTTCATTTGGAGGGCCACGCTCCGTCGTGGCCGCATCCCGGCAACAGCCTTGTCTGTCCGTTGTTGTCACCCTGAGTGAGCCACCGTCCTGAGTGAAACGAAGGATTGCCGAAGGGGGGCGGCGGAGGTGCCGGCGGCGGCACCACGAACATTCTGGTGGTGGGTTCTACAGCCGTCACCAACGACACGCAGACCCTCGCGGTTTCCGGGCTGATCTCCATTACCCTGACAACCAATACC
>Ga0114951_10006351_pt1 | contig 10481 bp, 10 predicted proteins | sample AM7aDNAmetaG_FD_88677 | JGI IMG/M metagenome (GOLD analysis project Ga0114951, IMG submission 88677) | Freshwater microbial communities from Finland to study Microbial Dark Matter (Phase II) - AM7a DNA metaG | ecosystem: Environmental > Aquatic > Freshwater > Lake | place: Finland: Lake Alinen...
ACGCTCACCAATCGCATTATAGCCTGTAAGGTTGCCCTTAGCAGTAATCCTGCCTGAAAGAATAGTAACTTGTCTCATGATAATGAAATTATTAAATGAATGAATGAATGATGCAGGGGGAATACCCCAACCTGCCAAATCGTATGGGGAGTCTTGGGATGGAGTAGTATACCCTCCCTTACGTCTTTAAAATTTTGAAATTTTAAAATTTCTAATCAAAATGATTATTCTTGAAGAACATTCTAACCAAATTAATTATACCTTTGTCATAACCAACATTTAATTACGTAATGATTTTACAAAAACTTAAAGGTACTTATGATGATCCTTACTCTGTTGCTGAACGTTATTATGCTATCCTTTCTGCTCTTAATAACATGCGCCTTACAGATAGGGAGATTCAATTGATTGCTTTTACAGCAGTTAATGTTTCTATTTCTATTCCAGCTGTTAGGAAAGAATTTTGTGAGATGCATGACACAACACCAGCTACGATTAATAATATGATCAGTAAGCTGAAGAAGATGTATCTCTTAACGAAGATGGATAACAAAGTTGTTGTTAATCCTGTTATTTCACTAAATTTTGACAAGGATGTTAAATTGGAAATCTCTCTTATACACAGACAAGCCCCAGAGTCTGTCAGTGAAAAACTTTCTAATTAGGAAGATGTCTACAGGCATGAATGTTCCTGAGAAGATAATTACGTCAGTGATAGATCATCAGTTTGTTACACTTATTGAGAATATGCCAACATGTAATAGTCTTGAACTTTCTGGATTTGGGAAGTTTATGTTCCTTAAGAAGAAAGCCCCTAAGACAATGCTTCGTTATATGAAGGAGAAAGAGGGTATTGTTAGTTCTCTTGATACATTGGATGAACATGCCAGGAAGAGGGCAGAGATAAAGATTTCTAAGATACAGGTGATTATGAAAGCATTAAACCAAAAATTACAATCATATGAAAATCAATTTTGCACAAATTTGGGAGGGATGGAGAAATCTATTGATTCCCCCACACGAGATGAAGGGACACATACAGGCAGTGGCAGCTGAAAGGACAGCAATATGTGAAGCATGTGGTTATCATTCAGACAATGTAGGGAGTCTTAGACCAGACAAACATTGTACAGAATGTGGATGTACAATTTCTGCTAAGGTGTCGTGTCTCTCATGTGAATGTCCACTTCCTACACCAATGTGGACAGCAGTGTTAACAGATGATGAAGAAATATTTCTTAAGACAAGAGATTGGAATGACACAAATAAAGGTAACTAATATTATTCTGGAGGAATTCATTGATATGCTTAAGGATGCATACAATGCTGGAGCTGATTATATTGATCTTGTTGCACAGGATGGAAATGGTCAGGATAGGCTTGGTGTGCTTGTTCGTGAGGAGTATATGAATTTCGATAGGACACATCCTTACAAGGATAAGAAGGTTCCAAAGATGTTGACAAAATTAGAACTTGAAATATTAATAAACAATTCAATAAATTAAACCAATGACAAATTACAACACACAGGATGGTTTCGCAATGATTAGGGAACTGGCAGCATTGTCTGCAACAGAAGGAGTAGATGATGCTACAAAGGTTAAGGCCAATGTAATGATATCAAATATCATCACAAAGGTTATTGAACCAGCTGTACAACAGTATACAGCAATATCTTCAGGATTAAACCTCTAAGGTATGGCAGTAAAGAAAAGTAATTACATTAATACAGAACTCGATTGGGCAGAGGTCCAACTTGAGAGCTGGAAGGCTTATGTAGATGCTCATCCATTGCATCTTCTAAAGGATCGAATAGAATGGAAACCTACAGCTAAAGGAGGAGTACTTCCAATGGTGATTGCTTCGATTGAAAATCAGGGAAAATTTATTCAGGAAACAATGAAGAACTATCTATCTTTGCTGGAAGTAGTGAACAACCTTCGTGAGAGGGAAGAAGCTAAAGTTGAGATAAGGGGAAAAGTTGAATTAAGCTCCCAGGCAGAAGAGTTCCTTAAGAATAGAAAATGAATAAGCTCGTATCCATAGGATTTAATGAATGGTTCATTAACCAGAAACGTCTACCAGATAAAGACTCTGTAGAACACAACGAGTTCTATGCGTTTCATAAGGATATATGTCTGAACGGATGTTTAATGAATGGCACATTCATCAATCCTTTCCTATATTGGCACCTGAATATATGGCATACAGAAGTTGATTACCTGGATGAAAGGGGAAGAGTTTCCCAGAGATATGCCAACCCTTTTCTACGAGATAATGAATGGATAGTTACAAATGAAATTGAGAGGGCTCATAAGGAACAGAAAGGTTTAGTGATCCTTGGTATACGAAGGTTTGCGAAATCTGTCCTGGAAGCTTCCTATATTGGATGGGGAGCCACCTTTGATGAAAATTCTCAAAATGTTATTGCTGGACTGAATGCCCCTGATATAAAACTTGTTACAGATAAGCTTGATAAGGGGCTTAATTTTATCCCAGCAGCATGGAGATGGCAAAGGGTGGAAGATGATTGGAAGAAACAAGTGACCCTGGGGATTAAAACAAGAAGTGGGGAAAGAATACCATTTTCTCAAATATTAATTCGTAACTTAGACGAGGGAAATAATGAAGAGGCAATTGCTGGTACAAAACCACGAAAGCTAATTATTGATGAGATTGGTAAAGGTTCTTTCTTAAGAGGTTTACAGGCAGGGATTCCTGGGTTCACTACGCCTTATGGATGGGGATGTTCCCCAATCTTGACAGGAACAGGTGGTGATATGAAAAGGTTTATGGATGCCAAAGCTTTAATGTTTGACGTTGATAGCTTTAACTTCTTAATGCATAAGAATGAGAAGGAACCAAGTAGGATACATGGATTGTTCCTGAATAATAAGTTTAGAATGGAGGCTAAAGAACATTCTACCCTTGGAGCATACCTGGACCTACCAGCCAAAAGCCCTCTATATAAAATACCAATGCTGGTTAGCAATGAAGAAAAAGCAGAAGCAATCCTTGTAGCTAATCTAGAGAAACTAAGTAAGGCCAGTGATCGTCTTCCCTATCTGAAGGAAAAGATGTACTATCCTCGTGAAGTGGATGATATCTTCTTAAACGAAGACACAAACATCTTCGATATTGAGGCAGCTAAACGTCAGAAGACTAGACTCTTAATGCAAGAAAGAACAGGTATTCCTGTTATTCTTTACCAGGATACTGAGAAGATCATGCATGAGTTTACAGATAAATTACCAATTACAAACTTTCCTCTAAAGACCTCAGACCAAAAGGATGCACCTGTTGTGATATATGAGTTCCCTATAGAGAACCCTCCCTATGGACTCTATGTTGCAGGAGTTGACCCATATAGACAAGGTCAGAGTGCTTATAGTCAATCTTTGGGATCTGTATACATATATAAGAGGATGCATGACATTGCTGGTGAGAAGTATCAGGATATGTTTGTTGCTTCTTATTGTGCTCGACCAGCAAAGAAGGATACATGGGAAGAGCAGGCAAGGTATTTAATTAAATATTATAATGCTCGAACCCTCTGTGAGAATGATGATATTTCCTTTATAGAATATATGAAGGCCAAAGGAGATGCACATTATCTGGAGAAACAACCACAATGGTTGCTTGAGATTGTTCCAAACACTACAGTGAAACGTGAATATGGAGTTCATCGTAGTGCCCAGAAAATCATTGATTATCTACATAACTGTCTGAAGAAATACCTGGAAGAGGTGATCTATACAGAGAAGAATTCAGATGGATTAATAGTCAGGGAGTTATCTGGGGTAACTAAAATATTGGATCCAGTGTTGCTCGAAGAGATCATACAATATAATGATCAGGGTAACTTCGATAGGATTGTTGCTGCTGAATTGGCAATAGCCCAGGCAATGAGAATGGATCCGATTATGGGCAGGGTAGGAAAAGAAGATGATCAACGAGTAACAGCTCTATATAAAGGTAAGCATAAACCAACATTGTTTCCACAATCAAGAGGAATGTTCCCTATTAAAAAACATAAACTATTCTCATAATGGCAATCATTCGCTACACAAAGGATGCTACAATAAGGTATGCATATCTAAACATCTTTCCTGATCAGTTTAAAACAGAGGAGGAAAAACAAGATGAGAGCTTTATTAAGAACAACATGGATTACTTTGCTAATAAGGCATATGCTGAATATGTAAAGAATCGTGAGAGCTTCGTCAAGAACTACGACTTGATGAAAGGAATCCTTCGAATGGAAGACTTCTATCAAGAGCCTGATGTTAAGAGTTTTACAGAGATGTTACAGGCAGACTTAGCTCTTCCTTCCTATGTAAAACATTATTCTATCATGACCACGCCTGTCAATGAACTTGTGGGAGAGGTTACGAAACGACCAGATAGTATTAGGGTGAAAGCTTATGATGATGACTCCCAGGCTGAGGAGTTACAATTTAAGACAGACATTCTCCATAAATTTGTAATGCAACAAGCAAAGCAGATGATTATAGAGAAAGCTGCCATGGAAGGTCAGCAACTGGATGATGAGACCCTTGATAAGATGACCATGGACCAGGTGAAAGATGAACTTGACTCTTACACATCTACTGCTGAGAAGTGGAGCAATCATCAACTTACATGTGCTAAAGTAGATTTCAATATAAAGGAAAAGAGTGAAGACTCTTTTAGAGATCTCTGTATTTCAGACAGGGAATACTGGCACATTTATGAAGATAATTCGAAGGTAGGATTTAATATTGAGGTAGCAAATACAAAAAATACCTGGTATTTATCTACTCCAGACAGAAAATACACATCAGATGTAACAGGCAGGGCTCAAGGTGCTTATGCTTGTGGTACAGTGAATGTCATGGAGATATCAGAAATTATAGAAAGCATTCCAGACTTAACCAAAGAAGAAATAGACCACTTAAGATCTTCTCTGCAGGATTATGGACTCATCAATGTACGTGAATCAAACCTTGGTAATCCAAACGCAGCTGATGGTATTGACTCTGTACAATATGACACATTCGATCCAGCAGTACTTCAGACAAGGATGATGATTGAAAGTGAGATGAAAGAAAACAATGATGGACTTAAGGATTTCCTAGGGCTCACTTCAAATGTATCTTCCTTTGGATATAAATATGTAGTGGTTAGGGCTTATTGGATCTCTAAGAAGAAAATTGGTAAAGTGATTTATCTCGATGAGGTAGGGAACGAACAATCGATCCTTGTGGATGAGCATTATAAAAATGGTGTAATCCCTACACAACAGAGTATTGAATGGGGATGGATCAATCAATGGTGGCAGGGAATTAAAATTGGACCAGATATCTATCATCAGAAACCCTTTAATCTTTTGCCTTATGGTCCAATCATTGGATTAATCCATGAAATAAAGAACACAGAAGCAAGAAGTCTTGTAGATATGATGAAACCTTTCCAGGTGTTATATAATGTCTGTATGAATCAACTCTATCAACTCCTGGAGAAGGAAATAGGAAAGGTACAACTAATGTCACTTAGACATATTCCTATCCCTAAAGATGGTGATGCACAAGATGCAATAGACATATGGGAAATGGAAGCTCGTAAAAGAGGGGTTACTTTTGTAGATGACTCTCCTGAAAATCTAAAAGGTCCTTCAAGTTTCAATCAATTCACAGCTCTCGACCTTACACGTACACAAGAGATACAATCACGTTATACCCTGGCACAACAGTTAAAGAATGAGTGTTGGGAGTTAATAGGACTCTCTAAACAAAGATTAGGCTCTACTTCTGCCAGTGAATCTGCTACAGGGGTAAATACTGCAATACAACAATCATATTCCCAAACAGAACCTCTTTTTGTAGCACATGAATATATATTGCTACAAGTATATCAGGCCATCATCGATGCAGCTCTGTATATAGAGAGTGCAAAACCAGAGAGTACCCTCTCTTACGTTACATCTGAAGGAGAAAGTGCTTTTGTGAAAGTTAATGGAAGTGATCTCAGATTTAGGGATCTAAAAGTATTCCCAACTAATCGTCCTGATGACATCAAGACCTTCGAACAACTTCGTGCCCTGGCCCAACCTTTCATGCAGAATGGTGGAAGCTTATATGAAGTAGCTGAACTTTATACAAGCAAAAGTATCAGAGAGATGCAGAAGACCTTCAAAGAACAGAAGGATAGGAACGAACAACTTCAGAATCAGCAATTACAACAGAAACAACAGGAGCTTGAACAAAGACAGAATATTGCTGAAGCACAATTGGAGAATGCTAATCAACAGCATGAACAGGATATAGCAAATACCAATTATCAGAACGATCTTGATAGGCTTAATAGAAAAGAGATTGCTCTTATTGTTGCTGAATCAAAAGCTGCTCTTCCAGATACTGATATGAATAAGATCCCTGATGTGCTTGAGATATCAAAACTACAACATGAGCAATCTAAAGCAGCTACAGACTATCAGGTAAAGATGAAAGAGATTGCTAGTAAGAACTCTGAAACCATGGAGAAGCTTAGGATTGAAAGAGAGAAACTCCAGGTAGCAAGAGAGAATATGGCCAATGATCTTCAGGTGGCAAGAGAGAATGCCAAGGGAAGAGCTAAAGCTCCAGCTAAGAAGAAATAATCAATTTAATTATACCTCTCGAAAGTTAATGCTATATTATCCAAAAAAGTTATACTTAGAGAGGTATATAGTTTAAATTTCTAATCAAATAAGTGTAATTTTACTATAGAAAATCAAAATAATCACAACTACATATGGCAGATTTAGATAATCCTTTTGGACAAAACTTTGGTATCCAGGATACTATGGAAATGGGGATGGGAAATGCAGACTTATTATCAGGTCTATTGGATGAAGGCGGTGCTACTAATCCTGACGATATTACACCAATTGTAACAGAAGTCGAAGAGCCAGTTCCACCAGCTCCAGCAAAACCTTCCAAAGCCCCAACAAAGACTCCTCTGGTAAAAGAAACTATAGAGGAGCCAGAACCAGGACAGAACATTATTTCAAACTTCTTAGCAGAAGATGACGATAACCCAAATCCTGACCTCCCATCAGAAGAACCAGTAACGCCTCCTGAAGAAGGTGAACCTGTTTCAACATTTACTGGCTTGGCTAAAGACTTATACAAACTTGGAGTATTTAGTAAAGAAGAAGGCGAAGAAGAAGTAGAGATCAAAACTCCAGAAGCCTTCCTTGAAAGATTCAACGAAGAGAAGAAAAAGGGTGCTAATGAGATGATTGATAATTTCATTGGACAATTTGGACAGGATTATCAAGATGCATTCCAAGCCATATATGTTAAAGGTGTTGATCCTAAAGAGTATTTTGGTACTTACAATAAGATCGTAAACTTTGCTGAAATTGACCTGACAGTTGAATCAAATCAAGAAGCAGTTATCAGTCAAGCACTTACAGATCAAGGATACGATCCTGAAGACATCACAACAGAGATTGACAGAATTAGAAATTATGGAGATCTCGAAGCAGTAGCTACAAAACACCACAAGGTGTTAGTAAAAAAAGAAGCTATAAAACTACAAGAACTGCAGACTAAGGCTGAGCAAGAGCTACAAACAAAGAATGCACTGAAGAATCAGTATATGCAAAATGTTAATACTATTCTTCAGGAGAAACTAAAGGCTAAGGAATTTGATGGGATTCCATTAAACCCAAAGCTTGCTAATGAACTACACGACTTCCTCCTGGTTGATAAATGGAAGACTAGTACTGGTGATAATCTTACAGATTTTGATCGTGCTATCTTAGAATTAAAAAGACCTGAGAACCATGCAATGAAAGTTAAAGTTGCACTGTTACTGAAGATCCTTGAAAAGGATCCTACTCTCGCTACAATTCAACGATCAGGAATCACAAAGAAGTCTGAAGAGTTGTTTGCGAATACAGCAAGACAAGTAACTAAAGTTGCAACTGCTGTTAACAGATCAAGACCAAATTCATGGTTTACAGATTCAAATACTTAAAGATTAAAACAAGATGGCAATTCAAACAATCCCAGGACTAACTGGATTTACGTATGCTCGTGTTGCTTCAATGAACAAACGAGCTGTTGGTAAACTTACTGACTCTAATCACTTGGAGAGTTTTCACTCCACAGAGCCTGCTGACTACGATAAGAAGATTATCTCTATCTACACGCAAAGCTCATTGTACAGTAATGACTTCCTGGACATGATCAACAAGTCCACTCCCTACTACATTGACAACAACAGTGATTCATGGAAGTGGCAGATCGCAGTCCCCTACAAATTTCCTAAAATCATTGACATTCCTACGTCAACTCTCCAGTTGTCAAAACCTGGTATAGATGGACAGGAGTTTCAAACTGTTTTGGACACTAACGAATTCTCTCAGAACATGATTGTTTCTGTAGGATCTCGTCAGTACGGTCCTCGTTGGTACTGTATTAAGGATCCAGTTCCTTGGAATATGGGCTATCTATACAGCTGGACATTGGTATCTGACAATCCTATGGTAGACTTTGTTTCAAAAACATTCCTGCAGATAGGTCTTGAGTTGGAACTGGTTGACATGGCAATTGGTGAATTTGATCAGAATCTTGGTGGTCTTCCTCGTTTGGGAGAACAAATTACAATGTTCGAAAGTCTTGGCTCTGGTTATGGTTACGAACACAAAATCACTGAATGGGCTGATGACAAAATGATGAAGGATGCCTCAGGCAAAGCTCTTGATATCTTGGTATATGCTCCTCAGCGTAGGAACCAGCTTCCTCTTACTCGTAATGATGTGAAGTGGGAACCTTTCATTGAGTTCTGGATGCGTAAGAGTATGCTTGAACTGAAGGTTAAGAAAATGATTTGGGGCAGACCAGGAACAGTTAAAACTGGTGGATCCAAACAAGAATTGAAACGTACCTCTGCTGGTGTATATCACAGGATGCGTAACAATGGAAACCTTGTTCAATACAACAGGGGTGAGTTTTCTGCTAACCTGATTCGTTCAGTCTTTGGAGACTTATTCTATCGTAGGGTGGATGTTAAAGATCGTAGGGTCAAAATGTACACTAACGAAGCTGGATTTGATACTTTCCAACAGGCTCTTAAGGCAGACGCTCTCAACAGTGGCCTTACATTCATGGCTGACTCTGGCAATCGTTACATGCAGGGAGAAGGACAACACATCACTTATAACTTTGCATTCGATGCAATGGTTACTCGTGAGACAGGTCGTGTTGAACTAATCCACTTAAAAGAACTTGATCTCCCACAAACTAATCTTGAGTTTGGTCAGAACAAGAAATCTACTCCTGTATTCATGGTATTTGATGTATCTCCTATGAGCGATGGCTCAATGATCAACAATATTCGTGAAGTACGTATGCAAGGTGCTCCTTCCATGACCTGGGGTTATATCGATGGTACTCGTCACCACTTAGGGTTCGCTAAGTCTCAAGGTATGAGCTCAGCAAATAAATTTCCTGGTTACGAACTTTGGATGAAAGACAGGTGTGATGTATTTATTGAAGACTTGTCTCGTACAGTCTTGATTGAAGAGATTCCACAGTTCTAAATATCTCCTTTTCTAAAAAGACTCCCCTGGACTATCTAGGGGAGTCTTCAAGAAAGAATGACAAGATCGAAAGATGCTTAGAGGTTCGTTCCTCACATTCTACAGATTAAATTTTAATAACTACATTATGGGGAAGATTGGAAAGATCTCAGTGATCAAGAGGGATTATAATAACTCTCAGTTACAGACTATGCAAGGTGGACTTGCAATGCATGGATTTACAAGAATTCCTGGAACAGGAGTCTTTAAATATCCTTACAAAGAGATGAACGGTGTATATAGGACAGGGTTAGATCCCAAAGCTACATACATTCAGAGAATTTCAGATCCTTTGGAAAAAGAATTAGAGATAGAACGTGTTATAGCTCTCAGAACAAAACTTGAAGATGCTCTTGGTGGTATTGATCTTGGACCACGTTCAAATTTTTGGAACTATGGACTGTCAACATCTGTGGATGATCAACAGCACGTACAACCAACAAAACTTCTGGATGGTGACAACTTCTTTGATCTCTCGATTCCGTTTCAGGAATTAGTATTTGCTTGGTTAAGGGTTCATCCTACAATTGCTTCAAGTTATCAGGCATGGGAAAGAGGAGAATATCCTGCAGATACACAGTATTTCGTAGCTGATGATGACATCGAGAACGCAGTGGTCTTTAAAAAGAAGCAGTTGATCAACAAAGCTATCAGTAAGTTTGATGCAATGACCAATGAAAGAAAACGTAAGATTGCACGATTGCTGGGATTGCCTGTTACAGAGGATTCAAAAGAAGAACTTGTGTACAATTTAGTAGATAACGTTCTTAAAGAAACAGAATTCAAATCTGGTAAATATCAAGGAATGTCAACGGTAGAGATGTTCAATCGATTTGCTGACATGAAAGATAACCTTCTCCATATAAAAGAC
>Ga0114951_10006352_pt1 | contig 10481 bp, 10 predicted proteins | sample AM7aDNAmetaG_FD_88677 | JGI IMG/M metagenome (GOLD analysis project Ga0114951, IMG submission 88677) | Freshwater microbial communities from Finland to study Microbial Dark Matter (Phase II) - AM7a DNA metaG | ecosystem: Environmental > Aquatic > Freshwater > Lake | place: Finland: Lake Alinen...
CCCAGGTTCCGCCGCACCCCATCCTCGTGCAGGTACGGGCGGATGTAATCGTAGGCGGCATCGTACCCCAGATCGCGGTAGAACTCGCGGTACGCCCCGTCCCCGGGGTAGCCCTCCTCCGAGCTCCACACCTGCTTCGAAGACTCCAGATCGCGTCCGAACACCGCCACCCCCGAGGGGCACATCACCGGCGCGTGCACCCCGTGCGGCGGCGTCGGGAAGCCGTTCAGCATCCCGTGCGCGTCCACCAGGAAATAATGAATCCCCGCCTCCGCCAGCAACGCATCCACCCCCGGCCCGTACGCGCACTCCGGCAGCCAGAACCCCTTGGGCCGCCGCCCCATGTGGCGCGTCACCGTCTCGATTCCCACCTCCACCTGCGCGCGCACGGCATTGGGCGTCAGCATCAGCGGCAGCAGACCGTGCGTCGCCGCGCTCGCCAGCACCTCCAGGTGCCCCGCCTCCTGCATCGCGCGGAACGCCGACAGAATATCGCTGCCATGACGCCGCACGTAAAAATCCCGCACACTTCGGAAACGTTCCAGGTAATGCAGCGCGATCGGCCGCTCCGCCGCATTGCGCCCCTTGTGCGCCGCCTCGCGCGTCATCAGTTGGATCCTCTGATCCAGGTAGGCGCGGTAGCGCTTCTGCAGGAGCGGATTGGCCAGCATCTCCAGCAGCGGGGGGGTGAGCGACATACTGATGCGGAACGGCACCTCATCCTCGTGCAGATGCTCCCAACTCATCAGCAGCGGGGCGTAAGTCTCCGTAATCGCCTCGAAGAGCCACTCCTCCTCCAGGAACGTCCGGTGCTCCGGATGGTGCACGAAGGGAAGATGCGCGTGGAGCAGAATGGAGAGATGGGCGGTGGACATGACGCGCTACTTCCCCCTTCCGCTGGCGTACTCTTTCGAGAAGACGCGGGGGTAGGTCGGCGGGACCGGAACCGGCGCGGGGCTCGGGGGCGCGCTGCGCGGCGCCCGGTGCGGCTTCACGGGGGTTGCGCGCTTCATGTGCATGCGCACGGACAAGGCGTGCCTTGCCCACGCGCCGGCTTGAGCCTTCCCCATCCGCAAAGGCGCGGCCTGCGGCGCCCCTGCGGCGGCGGGCGGTTGGGCGGCGGCGCGCGTCAGCGGGTGTATCTCGGCGTGAATCATCTCCGCTGGCAGTTCCCCGGCGCTCTGGCTCGACCAGCGCAGCGGCGTCGTCGCCTCGCGCGACGTCGCCAGCAGGCGCAGCCCGCCCGCGCGCCGCTCGAACAACTCGAAACGATACGTGCGGTCCGGTGCGAGGCGCAAATACCAATTATCCGCCTCCGTGCCGGGATGCAGATCCCAGTGGCGCTCCTCGCTGAGGCAGTGGATGCGCACCAGCAGGGGGCGGGCCGCGACCCGCACCTCCGTCTCCACGTCCCAATAGACCCAGATATGCTCCGGATCGCGCACCAGCGGGACAATGCGATTGCGCGCGTACGCGCGCGGCAGCGGCTCGCCGCGGTCAACGAACGGCGCGGGAACAGGTTCGCTGCGCGCCGTTTTCACGGGCAGGGGTGCAGCATGCCGCGCCCGGGTCCCGGCATGCGCTTTCCGCTGTGCGACGGACGCGCTCTTGTGCGAGGGCGCTTGTTTCGTATGGGTGGCTTTTTTTGCCATAATCTCTCAAGAGTCGGGACACGATATGCGGAGCAACGCGATAAAATCCTGCCTAGCACTGGTTTCATAGAGGTAGCGCGGGTTATCAAACCCGCGACATTGCCGGCGCCGACCGTTCCGTCGGCGCCACATGGCCGGATATTGGTCTTGAACTTCGGCGGGAACGTGATTGGCCGCTTCGCCTATGATGCCGAGATTACGGATGACGGCGTCCACGGTTCGCCGGTCCTGCGCGAACTGCTCATAAGTCATCCCGCTGACGTATTCTTCGATTGCGCCGATTGAATCGAGGATGTCACGCAGACGGAATGACCATGCCCTAGGCGGCATACAGAGCCTCGCTAAGGATTGCATCGCGCATCTCGGGGCGGATTGCCCCGGGCGTCACCAGGTCGACCGAACGCCCAATCAGCCCCTCCAGGTACCGCTGGAGTCGCGCGAACGCGAAGAATCCCACCGGCTGCTCGAACTCAACAAGAATATCCGCGTCGCTGTCGGACCGGCCTTCGCCTCGCGCCAGAGAGCCGAACAGCGCGAGCCGCGATACGCCGAATGCCCGGATCTCGGTCATATGCGCCCGAAGCGTTTCAAGAATCTCGTCCCGCAACATCGCAATCTCCCTTGTCATCCTCTGCGCACAACGCATTCTTTCACGCCCACAGAGCCCTGTCAAGGCGTTGCGGAATCAGGAGTGCCAGAACTCCTCGCTCGGCGGCACCCCCTTGGGGATCACCACAATCCCGCTCTCCGTCACCGTGAATTTCTTCCGGTCCGACTCCAGGTCGTAACCCACGCGGCTGTGCGGCGGGATAATCACTTCCTTATCCACGATCGCCCGGCGGATGCGGCAGTCGTGGCTGATATGGACGTTGTCCATGATGATGGAGTCCTCCACCTCGGAGTATCCCTCCACCTGGACCCCCGGCGACAGGACGGAGCGCGACACGTGCCCCCCGGCCACGATGCAGCCGTTGGAGACGATCGAGTTGGTCGCGATGCCGATGCGCCCCCCGCGCTCGTCGAAAACGAACTTCGCCGGAGGCGACTGCCGCTGGTACGTGCGGATCGGCCAGCCCTGGTCGTACAGGTTGAACTCCGGGTCCACGCTGATCAGGTCCATATTCGCCTGGTAGTACGCATCCAGCGTCCCGATATCGCGCCAGTACTTCATCGCCTTGCGGTTCTCATCCTTGAACGGGTACGCGAAAACCGGCCGCTCATTCATCACGCTCGGAAGAATGCTCTTGCCGAAATCGTGCGCGCTGTCCCGTTTCGCATCCTCGGTCACCAGCCGCACCAGCGTGCGCGTCTCGAAAATGTAGATTCCCATGCTCGCCAGGCACAGGTCGGAATGCCCCGGCATCGGCTTGGGATTCGCCGGCTTCTCATCGAACCCCCGGATGCGCAGATTGTCATCCGCCGAAAGCACCCCGAAGCGGTTGCCATCCGCCAGCGGCACCTCCACGCACGCCACCGTAATCTCCGCCCCCTTGGCCACGTGGAACTGCAGCATCTCCAGGTAATTCATCTTGTACAGGTGGTCGCCCGCCAGGATCACCACGTACTTCGGCCGCTCCTGCTCCAGCGTGTAGATGTTCTGATAGATCGCGTCGGCCGTCCCCAGGTACCAGCGCTCGCCGATGCGCTGCTGCGGCGGAATCGGCACCACGAACTCCCCGACCTCCTCATTGAACCGGTCCCACGCCAGCCGCAGGTGCCGGTCCAGCGAAATCGACTTGTACTGCGTCAGCACGTACACGCGCCGAATCCCGCTGTTGATGCAATTGCTCAGCGTGAAGTCGATAATGCGGTAAGTGCCGCCGAAGGGGACCGCCGGCTTCGCGCGGTCGCGCGTCAGAGGATACAGCCGCTCCCCCTGCCCGCCGCCGAGGATGATAGCCAGGGCGTCCTTCGTCAGGTGCTGATCTCTCATCGTGCCGGTCTCCTCGAATGACAGTGATCATGCAGCCGGGCAGGAGCGCATCCGCCGCCTCAGCGCGCCCCGAGGACGCGCTTGATCGTGCTCTTCAACTCCGTCAAATCCGACGACTTCACCACGTACGCGTCGGCCGACCAGGCGCGGAAACTCTCCTTGTACGTCGCGTAGGCCGTGTTCAGAATGATCGGCAGCTTGTGGTCCTGCGACAGCATCCGGCTCATCGACTCGATCCCGTCCATCCCCGGCATGCTGATATCCATCACCACCAGGTCGGGCCGCGCCTTATCCACCATCTCCAGCGCCTCGCGGCCGTCCCGCGCCGTCACCACCTCGTACCCGTCGTTCTTCAGCTCCTCTTCGTAGAGCAACCGCTGATTCGGGTCATCCTCGACCACCAGTATCTTTGCCACTTCAAACGCTCCTTTCGACTGCCGCCGGCCGGGACGGACTGGACATGCCCATCAGCGCCGCGGCGCTCTCGGGCGCAACGGGATTGATGTAAAAACCGGTGCCCCACTCGAATCCGGCCACCCGGGTCACACTCGGGATAATCTCCAAATGCCAGTGATAACTGGCGGAAGACTCCTCTCCGAAAGGAGAGGTGTGCAGCAGAATATTGTAGGCCGGCTGGTCCAGCGCCGCGTCGAGCCGCTTCAGCAGCGCGCAGAGCATCTCCGCCAAGTCCGCGTACGTGCTCGGGGGCTGCTCCTCGAAATGCGCGAAATGCCGCTTCGGCATAATCCACGTCTCGAACGGGAAACGCGAGGCGAACGGGGCCAGCGCCACGAAATGAGGCCCTTCGCTGATCACCCGCGTGCGCGCCTCCAACTCCTGCTCCACGAGGTTGCACAGCAGGCAAGCGCCGTTATTGAGGCGGGCGAACTCCGCGCAATGCGTCAGCTCGCCGCGCACCACCGGCGGCGTCACCGGCATCCCGATCAACTGCGTGTGCGAATGCTCGATCGTTGCCCCCGCCGCCGCGCCCACATTCTTGAACAGCATCGCGTAGGACACCCGCCCATCCTTCCGCAACGCGCTCAGCCGCTCGCGGTACACCCCCAGCAGATCGCGCACCCCCGCCGGCTCCAACTCCGAAAGCGACTGCGCGTGCTGCGGTGCATCGATAATCACCTCGTGGAAACCGAACCCGCTCATGCTCTTTGCAAAAGAATCGGAGCGCTCCTCCAGCGGAGTCTGAGGATTCAGCGCGGGGAAACGGTTTGGAACGACCCGGACGCGCCAGCCCGGGCTGTCCGCCGCCGAGCCATTCCCCCTCAGCGCGAACAACTCGTGGGGCGTCTTCTCCTCATGCCCCTCGCAGAAGGGGCAGAAGCCGCTCCCCTTGCGCCGGCGCTCCACCGGGAAATCCGTAGGGCGCGACGCGCGCTCCGGCGCGACGATCACCCACTGGCCCGAAAGAGCATCTTTGCGGAACTCGGACATGGCTTACCCCGTCCCTAGTCGACACCGAACCGGCCGCGAGCCGCCCCGCGGCAAACGCCAACCACCCGGCTAGCACCATTTTACAGCTTATCGGGCGGGATGCAACGTGGAACGGCCCTTGTGAGCGTGTCAACCCCTTGTTCCTGGTCCTGCCGCCGTTCTTCCATGAAAAGGGGGGTGGCCTTGCGCGTCAGCGATCAAATGTTGTCATTGCGAAGCCAACCGGCCCTGTGCATCCCTGCGGAAGCGGCCATTCTCCGGCCGGCTGCGGCAATCTTCCGCCCTTGAAGCCCTCCCCTCTGGGATATCCAATGGGCGACCAAATAGGTTGTGTGGCCCCAGATAGCAGATAGCCAGATAGACCAGATAGAGATAGCCCAGATAGCCCAGATATCAGATATCCAAATATCCGCAGAATTACGCGCTAGCGAAGTGCGATTACGGCCCAACCTGCGGAACGACCTGCTTCAACTGACACTTGGGGCATATGACCTGTTTTCCGACAGATTCTTTCTTGACTTTGAGCTTGTGTCCGCACCCACGACCTTCATGGCCCGCACATAACCACCGGATGTGAAGGTTATCATCACGCGCCTCTTGATGAGATGCAGCGCACGATGGGCATCGTGCCACGCCCTTTTCCACCGTGCAGCCGCACTGTTCGCACCGGGATTCTGGGCTAATCTTGAGTTCGGGCGGTTGGGTCGCTGGCGCACCGCAACGTGAACAAAATCCCGCGCCCTGCATCACTGCGTCACCGCACTGCGCGCATCGCAATGCTGCGTCGCGCAGGGGTTCCGTCGGAGAGTTCTTCTGCTGTAAGATCAAACCTCGGACCAAGTTCACGAGGCCGTAGACTCCAAGCCATACCAAAAATGCCAGAATCGCATAGTACGGGAACTCATTGAGCCGCCACTCGATGCCAGAGCTAGTGGTATTGCTTGGCGCATGGGGCGATAGCCACAGTAAGCCGATTATCGACAAAACGATCCTGACTGCGCCGCCAGTTACGCTGCCCTTTTTGTCACCGAAAAAGTCTTTCTCCGTGCTCCCAGCGTTACTCTTCCGCCCCAACATCTTTTTTATGACGAAGACGACACCAGCGATCAGCAGTACGATAACGATAATAATCTCAAGGCGCATGGCTTACCTCCACACAGTCTCGTTCACGTTCAGCATGAACAAGGTTTTTTCAGATGGCCACCGTCAAGATAACGGTCAGGCATCAAATGTCGAAATCTAACCATCATATTCCCGCCTGTCAAGTGGATTCGCGTGCCGGACAGAGGCTCTGTTCGGGCCTCCCGGGTAAACCTCTCCGATAAATGATATCTGGGGCCACACGACTTATTTCCCTTCTCATTCGTGGGGATGAATAAGGTGTCTGACACCTTTTCGGACTCCTTCCGTCACTCGGGCTTCGTCATTTCTTCCTGCGGTTGCCTCATCGTAACCGTGGAGGGATGGAATATCCTCGTCACCCCCTCATCCAGCCGCACAATCAGCCCCTCCTCCAGCGACAGGTCCAGCACGCGCCCTCGGAACTCCCGGCCGCTCTCGATCAGCGTCACGCGTTCCCCCATCGTCGAGCTCAGCCGCCGCCAGCAGCGCGCGATCCGCCCGTAATCCCCGAAAGACAGGTCCCGGTGCCAGCGGTCCAGCGACTGCAACAGCCAGCGCGCCACCTCCACCCGGCTGACCGTCCGACCCAGTTCAATGGAGAGCGACGTCGCGATCTCGCGCAGATCGGGCGGAATCTCCCCCGCGCCCATATTCACATTCAGGCCGATCCCCAGCACGAACACCGCACCGGTCGCCAGCGTGCGGCCCTCCACCAGAATGCCCGCGACCTTCCGCCCCTTGATGGTGATATCGTTCGGCCAGCGGATGCGCGCCTGCAGGTGGAGGTTCTCGCGCAGCGCCTGCGCCACCCCCACGGAACTGGCCACCGTCAGCAGGTTGCTCTGGTTCACCTCCAGCTTCGGGCGCAGGATCACCGACAGCAGCAGATTCACCCCGCGCGGCGAGTGCCAGCGCCGCCCCATCCGGCCGCGCCCCGCCGTCTGCTCCTCCGCGAAAATCGCCGTCCCCTCCGGCGCGCCCGCCAGCGCCTCGTTCCAGGCCGCGTCGTTGGTGGAGGGGGTGCGTTCGAGCACCCGCACGTCGGAGCCGATGACGCGCGTCCCCAGCCCGCGCCGTATCTCGTAGGGAATGAGTCGATCCTGCCAGCCCGCCAGACGCAGCCCCGCGTCCGGTTGGGCCTCAATCACGTACCCCTCGCGGCGCAGCGCCTCCAGCGCGTCGCGGACCTCCTTCTCGCGCAGCGAAACTTCCTCCGCCAGCGCGGACAGGCTCGCCGGTTCGTCGCGGCGCCTCAGCGCCTCCAGCACCGCGTATTTCATCCGTCCCTCACTTCGCCGGATGGGCCTTGTCGTACGCCTCAAGCTGCTTGATACACACCGTCAACTGCTGCTGATTGGTGATCTTCTTCTCCTGCGCCTCGGCCATGATCTCGCGGCAGGCCTTGCGCAGAACGGCATCATCCCCCTTGGGACGGACGTAATAATCCGTGTAGAACCGGGTCATCTCCTCGAAGTACTTCTGCTGCTGATACGCCTCCGCCGCGGCCAGCTGGGGGAACGCGTCGCGCAGCGCCTGCGCCGCCTCCGCGAACTCCGCGCGCAGAATGTAGTGATGCGCCAATTCCGCCACGTGCACCAGAATGGCCGGCTCCTTGCGGATCTGCTCGCGGTAGAACGCCACCACCTTGTTCACCAGCGTGCGTTCCACCACCAGCGACTGCCCGGCGTTGATCGTGAGATTCTCCGTCAGCGGGAAGCACTCCGTCTCCGTCAGGCGCAGCGTATGCGCGCCCGGTGCCACCCGCACCGGCGCCAGCGGCGTCATCCCGAGTTGATGGCCGTCCAGGAACACCTCCGTGCCCGCCGGGTGCGCCTTCACGATCAGTTCCGCATCCGTGGCGGATTCCATCTTCACCGTGCGGTCGTAGGGGGGCAGGGGGGGCTTCAGGCGCAGCCGCTGCGACGCGCTCGGCATCGCGTAGTCCGCCGCACTCACCACCACGTCGGCGTCCCTGCAGTCCTTGCGCACGAGGTGAAGCGACAGCTTCCCCCCGCGCGGGATCTTCAGCGTGAGCGGCGTCATCCCCAGCGTCTCCTGCCCCGAGAAGACCGCCGCCTGAGCAGGTTCGGATTTCAGAATAACCACGATGGAGGGAGTCGTCCGCAGCACGAGCCACGCCGTCGCCCCCGCCGCCGCGGACAGAGCCACGAGAATAGAGACAAGGATCAGCGCGAGGCGTCGCATCAAGGGACCTCACTTCCGGAATGGGAGAGCCATCAGCCCCTACACTGTAGCAAATGCCGCCGGCAGGAAAAAGCGAGGGAACGACGGACCCTGGGTGAATGAAGAATAGCGAATAGCGACTTGTGAATGGACGGCGACAACCTTCTCGCCCGCCAATATGTTTTGCCGCCTGCCTTTCCATTGGCAATTGGCAATTCGCTATTCTTCATTCACCAAGGATCCATCCTCCTTCACAGCCCCGGCGTCCACAGGTACATGAACCTGGGCCCGCTGTGCTGGAGCAGCAGCGACGCGGCCTTCTGCGCCAGGTCGGGCGAACCGCCCCATGCCGCGTAGATATTGGCCAGGCCGTTGTTCTTCGAGCGGTACAGAACCACATCCGCCGAACGGATGCCCGCCAGCGCCATCGCGTCGTTCACCGCATCTTCGAGGTAGGCGACCTCGTCGATCATCTTCAGCTTGAGCGCCTGGTCGGCCGTCAGAATGCGCCCGTCGGAGATGAACTGAATATCCTCCTTCGTCATCTCCTTGCGCGAGGCCGCCACCAGATCCACGAACCGCCGGAAGAGCGTTTCATTCACCGTCCCGAGCAGTTCCTTCTCCTCCGGCGTCATCGGGCGGAACGGGGAGCCGATATCCTTGCGCGGCCCGGAAAGCACCACCTGCGACTTCACCCCGATCTTGTCGAACAGCCCCTCCACGTTGAGGAACTGCATAATCACTCCCACCGACCCCGTGATCGCCGTGGGCGCGGCCACGATCCGGTTCGCGCCGATCGCCACGTAGTACCCGCCCGAGGCCCCCAGGTCCACGATCGCCGCCACCACCGGTCGGCCGGTCTTCTCGCGGAAGCGGATGATATCGCGCAACATCATATCGCTCGCGCTCACCTCGCCCCCCGGGCTGTTGATGCGCAGCACCACCGCCTTCACGCGCGGATCGGCGGCCGCGCGCTCCAACTGCTCGCGCACCTCCGCCACGCAGGTCCCCCCGAGCAGCGACATCGTGTCATCGCCCGAGCGCAGCACGCCGGAAATATCCACCACGGCCACCCGGTTCGTCTCGAACCAGTGGCCCGACTTCGACACCGTCACCTCGTTCACCTCGGTGGAAGGAAACGCGTTGACGGTGATGCATCCCGTCGCCGTCATCAGCGCCGCTGCGAGCATCATCGCAGCGCACACCCGGAAATAGGTAGCGGCCATAGCGCCCTCCCAAAACTGGCTCGTCGTCCTTGTCTGCCTATGATGGATTTTACTTTCGTCGCGTTGCATTCTAAAGTACTCTCAACCTGTTAATCCAGTGGGGAGCGTGTGAAGAACGAGCCAGCCTCAGCCGATTGCGCCGCCTCCTCTCCTGCCTGCGCGGGAGGGGCGGCGATCATCGCCATCCTCGCCGCCGCGGCGGTGCTGCGCGGCATTATCCTCTTCACCGGTCAGTGCTGGCTGCGCAGCGACGAAGCGGTCGTCGGCCTCATGGCCAAGCACGTCTTCAGCAGGGGGGAGCGCTTCCTCTTCCTGTACGGCCAGCCCTACGGCGGGGGGCATGCCATCGAGGCGTACATCGCCGCCCCTTTCTTCAAACTCTTCGGCCCCTCGGCCCTGCTGCTCACCGCCATCCCCGCGCTCGTCTCCCTCGTGAGCATCCTTCTCCTCTGGCTCATCTGCCGGAGGCTCTTCGGAACGCGCGTCGCCGCCGGGGCCGCTGCCCTGTACGCTTTCGCCCCGCCCGTCCTCTACCAGGCCTTCCTGGTCAACGGCGGCGCCGAGTCCTTCTGCCTCTCGCTGCTCGCCCTGCTCCTCTTCGTGCGCGCCTGCGCCGGCGGCAGCCTCACCCTCCGCAGCGGCCTTCTGGTCGGCCTCTTCAGCGGCCTTGCGTACTACGCCATGGACTACGGCCTGCTCTACCCCGTCGTCTTCACCGCACTGCTGCTCGCCCTCCCGCGCGAGGGGAGAGGGAACTACTTCCTCGCCATGGCCGCCGGCTTCCTCCTCGGCTGCATGCCGCTGGTGCTGTTCAACCTGCTCAACCACTTCGCGCACCTCAGGCAGATGATGGGGGGGGGAGGCCCTTCCATCGGCTTCTTCCCGCATATCGGCAGCGCGCTGGCGGGGATCTTC